>Ga0136617_10006347_pt1 | contig 10572 bp, 10 predicted proteins | sample AntDrymUQ3222106_2_FD_129672 | JGI IMG/M metagenome (GOLD analysis project Ga0136617, IMG submission 129672) | Polar desert sand microbial communities from Dry Valleys, Antarctica - metaG UQ322 (21.06) | ecosystem: Environmental > Terrestrial > Soil > Desert | place: Antarctica: Dry Valley...
CGCAACTCCGCATGCGCGGCACATTTCGGCGTTCTGTTCCGTGATGGAGGAGATCATTTGAGCCGAGTTCCAGGTCGAGAAAATTGAGACAGTCGGACTGGTGATCTCCTGCTATTACCTCTGTTGCGGCTGGCTCTGATCGGCGGTGTGATGAGTCCCGCCGCTCACGATGCCGTGCTGAGGCTCGCTCGGCCCGCCATCGGTCACGGTTTTCGCTACGTCCGAACACTCGGCGAGCCGCGCCACACCGCGGTCGCCGTCAGGGGAAATGAGGTCCCGATGGCAGAGATCCGGGTCACCGTCGACGGCGTCGAGTACGCCGACAACATCGAGCCACGCACATTGCTCGTGCAGTACCTACGAGAGAACGTCGGCAAGACCGGAACCGTCATCGGGTGTGACACCAGCAACTGCGGGGCGTGCACGGTCCACCTCGACGGCCGCAGCGTGAAGTCGTGCTCGGTGCTCGCCGTGCAGGCCAACGGCTCCGAGGTCACGACGATCGAGGGCCTGGAACGCGACGGCAAGCTGCACCCGATGCAGGAGGCCTTCACCGAGAGCCACGCGCTGCAGTGCGGCTTCTGCACCCCCGGGATGATCATGCAGGCAATCGACCTGCTCGGGGACAACCCCGACCCCGACGAGCATGCGGTGCGCGAGGGCCTTGAGGGCAACCTCTGCCGCTGTACCGGCTACCAGAACATCGTCCGCGCCGTGCAGAGCGCCGCGCAGAAGATGAAGCCCGGCGCGGCCAGCTCGCCGGAACGGACGTCGACTTCGGTCGCGGGAGGCGGTAACTGATGACCACCACGGTCGAGCCCGGAACCGAGTTCGGTAAGTCACGCACTCGCAAGGAAGACGCCCGGTTGATCACCGGACGCACCAAGTGGACCGACAACATCAGCCCGACCGGCACGCTGCACCTGGCGATCGTGCGCAGCCCGTTCGCGCACGCCACGATCACTAACGTCGACACCTCGGGCGCCACCGAGCTGCCGAACGTGGTCGCGGCATGGAGCGGTGCCGACCTGGACGCCGAGCTCGGCGCCATGCCACACGCCTGGCCGATCACCGAGGACGAGCACAACCCCCGCCGGCCACCGATGGCGATCGACACCGCGCGCTTCGCCGGTGAGGCGGTCGCGATCGTGATCGCCCGCGACGCTGCCACCGCCAAGGATGCGGCCGAAGCGATCGTCGTCGACTACGACCCGCTCGAGCCGGTACTGGACATGGAGGCGGCGCTGGCCGACGGCGCCACCCTGGTGCACCCGGATATCGGCACCAACCGCAGCGCGTTGTGGGTGTTCGACTCCGGCGACGCCGGCAGCGGTGAGAGCGCCGACGCCAACATCGCCGCGGCGCAGGCCGACCCGGACTCGATCGTCGTGAAGCGCCGGTTCCGCCAGCAGCGGTTGATCCCGTCGTTCATGGAGCCGCGCTCGGTCGTCGTGGACCCGACGGGAGAACAGTTCACGATTTGGTCCTCCACCCAGGTGCCGCATTTCGTGCGGGTGTTCGTCGCGCTGAACTTCGGTATCCCGGAGCAGAAGCTGCGGGTGGTCGCCCCGGACGTCGGCGGCGGCTTCGGCGGGAAGCTGCAGGTCACGCCCGAGGAGTACCTGACCGTGCTGGCCGCCAAGAAGATCGGCAAGCCGGTGAAGTGGACCGAGACCCGCTCGGAGTCGCTGCTGTCCGGCCACCACGGCCGGGACCAGATCCAGGACATCACGGTGGCCGCGCGCAAGGACGGCAAGGTCACCGCGATGAAGGTCGAGCTAATGGCCGACATGGGGGCGTACCTGTCGCTGCTCGGCGGCGGCACCCCGATCCTGGGCGCCTTCATGTTCAACGGGCCCTACAAGATCCCGGCCTACCACTTCGCCTGCACGACGGTCTTCACCAACAAGACGGTCACCGACGCCTACCGCGGTGCTGGCCGGCCGGAGGCGACGTTCGGTGCAGAGCGGATCATGGACGAGGTTGCCGCCGAGCTGGGCATGGAGCCGATGGAGTTCCGCAAGAAGAACTGGATCCAGCACGAGGAGTTCCCGTTCACCACGGTGGCGGGGCTGACCTACGACTCCGGCAACTACGAGGCGGCGACGGCCAAGGCCGAGGAGCTGTTCGAGTACGCCGCGCTGCGGCGCGAGCAGCAGGAGCGGCGCGAGTCCGGTGACCCGGTGCAGCTCGGCATCGGCATCTCGACGTTCACCGAGATGTGCGGGTGGGCGCCGTCGCGGCTACTGGGCCAGCTGCGCTACATCGCCGGCGGCTGGGAGCACTCGAACATCCGGATGCTGCCTACCGGCAAGGTCGAGGTCATCACCGGCACGACGCCGCACGGGCAGGGCCACGACACCACCTGGAGCCAGATCGCGGCCGATGCGCTCGGCGTGCCGTTCGAGGACGTCGAGGTGCTGCACGGCGACACCTCGATCGCCTCGCGCGGGCTGGACACCTACGGTTCCCGTTCGGCGACGGTCGGTGGGATCGCGGTCGTCAACGCTGCGAAGAAGGTGATCGACAAGGCCCGCCCGATCGCCGCCCACCTGATGGAGGCCTCCGCGGAGGACATCGAGTTCGCGGCCGGCAAGTTCTCCGTCCGGGGCACCGACAAGGGCATGACGATCCAGGAGGTGGCCTTCGCTACCTTCGCGGCGCACGACTACCCCGAGGATCTCGAGGCCTCGATCGACGCGGACGCGACCTTCGACCCGGTGAGCCTGTCCTTCCCGCACGGCACGCACCTGGCCGCGATGGAGGTGGACACTGAGACCGGGCTCGCGAAGCTGCGTGCCTACGTCTGCGTCGACGACGTCGGCACGGTGATCAACCCGCTGATCGTGGAGGGCCAGGTGCACGGCGGCCTCGCCCAGGGCATCTCCCAGGCACTGTTCGAGGAGGCCACCTACGACGCGGAGGGGACGCTGATCAGCGGCACGTTCGCCGACTACACGATCCCGTCGGCGGCGGACCTGCCCAGCTTCACCACCGACCGCACCGAGACGGCGGCGACGACGAACTCGCTGGGCGTCAAGGGCGTCGGCGAGGCGGGCACGATCGCCTCGACGCCGGCCGTCGTCAACGGCGTCGTGGATGCCATCCGGCACCTCGGCGTGACCGACGTCGAGATGCCGTGCACCCCGCAGCGGGTGTGGAACGCGATCCAGCAGGCGCAGGGGCGAGCCACCCACGAGGCGCCGGACGCACACTCACCCGGCGGCGGCCTCGGCTCCGTCGACCCCAACCAGCCGCAGGCAGGTGCCCAGTGATCCCGTCGGAGTTCGACTACGTCCGCCCGTCCAGCGTGGACGAGGCGGTGGCGGCGCTCGCGCAGGGCGGCGAGGACGCCAAGGTGCTGGGCGGCGGGCAGAGCCTGCTGCCGGTTCTGCGGCTGCGGCTGGCCACGCCGTCGGTGCTGGTCGACCTCGGCGGCATCGCGGAGCTCCGCGGGGTGCGGGAGGACGGTGACCGCATCGCCATCGGCGCCATGACGCCGCATCACGAGGTGCTCAACGACGACCTCGTCGGCGAGCACGTGGCGTTGCTCGCCAAGGCGACCGCGACGGTGGCCGACCCGCAGATCCGGCACCTGGGCACGCTCGGTGGCGCACTGGCGCACGCCGACCCGGCCGGCGACCTCGGCTCCGTCGCGGTGGCGCTGGACGCCGAGCTCGTCATCGCCGGCTCGGGCGGCCGGCGGACGGTGCCGGCGTCGGAGTTCTTCACCGACTACTTCACCACGGCGATCGGCGAGGGCGAGGTCCTCACCGAGGTGCGGTTCCCGCGCTACACCGGGTGGGGCAGCCACTACGAGAAGATGAGCCGCACCGCCCAGTCGTGGTCGATGGTGGCGGTGGCGGCGGCGCTGCGGGTCGAGAGCGGCACGATCGCCGAGGCCCGCGTCGGCCTGGCGAACATGGGCTCCACCCCGATCCGGGCCAGCGGTGTCGAGCAGGCGCTGGTGGGCCAAGCGGCGAGTGCGGAGTCGGTGCGAGCTGCCGCGGCGCACGCCACCGACGGCACGTCCGCGCCTAGTGACGGCGACGCGGCCGCGGCCTACCGCGAGCACTTGGCCACTGTGCTCACCGGCCGGGCCGTGCTGGCGGCGGCGGGTTAAGGGGTCGCGTGAAACTGGAGAACGACTTCACCGTGCCGGCCGGCATCGACGCGACGTGGCAGGCGTTCAACGACCCGGAGATGGTGGCGCCGTGCTTCCCGGGCGCGACGCTGCAGTCGTTCGAGGGTGACTCCTTCACCGGGACGGTGAAGGTCAAGCTCGGGCCGATCTCGTTGACGTACCAGGGCAAGGGCACATTCGTGGAGCGCGACGAGGCGAACCACCGGATCGTGATCGACGCCCAGGGGCGGGACTCCCGCGGGAACGGGACGGCCGGCGCCGTCGTCACGGGCACCCTGACACCGCAGGGTGACTCCGAGACGGCGGTCAAGATGATCACCGATATGACGATCACCGGCCGCCCGGCGCAGTTCGGCCGGGGGATGATCTCCGACATCAGCGACAAGATCGTGGGGCAGTTCTCCGCCGCGCTCGCCGAACGGCTCCGCGGTGCGACGGTGGCCGCGGAACCCGCCGCGGAGGCGGGCATGTCGTCCGACACAGCGGCGCGGCGGCCGTCGCCCACGGTGCGACCGGCACCAGCGGACGCGCAGGTGCCGGCTGCTCAGGCACCGCCGGCTCAGGCTCCGGCGCCGGCGGCTCAGCCGTCAGCGGCGAGCAACGGGACATTCCGCCCGCGGGCCAGCGAGGTCGAGGCGATCGACCTGCTGGACACGGCCGGGGCGCCGCTGCTCAAGCGGCTGATCCCGGTGCTGAGCGGTCTGGCCGCGGTGCTCGTCGCGCTCTTCCTTCGCCGCCGTCGCCGCGCCAGGCGCTCGTCCGACGCGGGGTAACGCCCCGCCGGCCACTCATGATCGCCGTGACTGGACATCTGGCCGCCCTGATCGCGGCTGGTTGTCCACTCGCGGCGATCATGGCCGCTGGCGTCCGGTGAAGCCGTGGCGGTCAGCCGCCGGCGAACGGGGGGAGAACGTCGATCGTGGCGCCCTCGGCCGGGCGGGTGGAGCGGCTGTGCACGGCGACCTCGTCGAGCAGCAGGCTGCACGCCGGCAGTACGCGGGCCAGCTGCTCACCATGCCGGGCCGTGACCGCGGCAAGGACGTCGTCGATGCTTGCGCCGTCGGGGATCTCGGCGTGCTCGGTCTCCACGCCGGTCGCGGCGCGGGCAGCGGCGAAGTAGCGAACGGTGACCCGCACGGGTCAGCCTCCGATGGCGCTCATCGGCCGGTCGGGCTGCAGGAAGCCGGGGTCGTCGATGCCGTGGCCGGGCAGCTTGCCCCACATGGCGTCCCGCCAGACGTCGGCGATCTCCGCGTCGGTACCGCCGCCGCGCAGCAACCCTCGCAGGTCGGTCTCCGTCCTGGCGAACAGGCAGTTGCGCACCTGGCCGTCCGCGGTGAGCCGGGTGCGGTCGCAGGCGCCGCAGAACGGCCGGGTGACCGAGCCGATCACGCCGACGGTCGCAGGGCCGCCGTCGACCACCCATCGCTCCGCCGGTGCCCCGCCGCGCTCCTCACCGTGCGGCTCCAGCTCGAACTCCGCCTTCAGCGCTTTGAGGATCTCCTCGGCGGTCACCATCTCGCCGCGGTCCCATGCGTGCTGGGCGTCCAGCGGCATCTGCTCGATGAACCGCAGCTCGTAGCCGTGCTCCACACAGAACCGCAGCAGTGGCACCGCCTCGTCGTCGTTGACGCCGCGCAGCAGCACTGTGTTGACCTTGACCGGGTCCAGCCCGATGGCCTGCGCGGCGGCCATGCCCGCAAGCACGTCGTCGAACCGCTCGCGCCGGGTGATCGTCTCGAACCTGTCGCGGCGCGTCGTGTCGAGCGAGACGTTCAACCGGTTCAGCCCGGCGTCGGCCAGGCCCTTGGCTCGGCGCGCCAGCCCGATGCCGTTGGTCGTCAGCGACAGGTCCGGCCGGGGCCGCAGCGCAGCCGCGGCGGCCAGGATGTCCTCGATGCCCCGGCGCAGCAGCGGCTCGCCGCCGGTGAAGCGGATCTCCTGCACACCGAGGTCATGCACGGCGATCGTCACCAGCCGGACCAGCTCGTCGTCGCTGAGCAGCTCGGCGCGCGGCGTCCAGTCCAGGCCTTCCTCGGGCATGCAGTACGTGCAGCGCAGGTTGCACCGGTCGGTCAGCGAGACGCGCAGGTCGGTGGCCGTGCGGCCGTACTTGTCGATCAATGCCGGGTTCGCGGGCCGGGCCGGGTCAGGGGGCGTCGAGCCACGCGTCGCGGGCAAACCGAGGTTGGTCGACGTCATCCTTCGAGGGTATCCGCCAGCTCTGCCGCCCGCCCGCTGTCGAGCAACGGTTTAGCCAGGTCAGGGGCAGCGCTCCGCAGGCGCGGGCGATCACCGTAGAAGGCGTCGCAGATGCGGCGATCCTCTCAGCCGTGGCGGCCCAACTCGTGGCGGGCGACGGTCCGCAGGTGCACCTCGTCCGGGCCGTCGGCGAGCCGCAAAGCGCGCGCGGCGGTGTAGAGGTAGGCCAGCGGGAAGTCGTCAGAGAGCCCGCCGCCGCCGTGCACCTGGATCGCTCGGTCGATCACCGCGCAGGCCACGCGCGGCGCCACCACCTTGATCGCGGCGATCTCCGTCGCGGCCCCTTTCGACCCGACCGTGTCGATCAACCACGCCGTCTTGAGCACCAGCAGCCGGGCCTGCTCCACCTCCAGCCGGGACAGCGCGATCTGCTCGCGGACCACGCCCTGCTCCGCCAGCGGCCGGCCGAACGCCACCCGCTCGCGGGCGCGGCGCACCATGGCGTCGATGGCCCGCTCGGCCATCCCGATCAGCCGCATGCAGTGGTGCACCCGGCCCGGTCCGAGCCGGGCCTGCGCGATCGCGAAGCCGCCGCCTTCCTCGCCGAGCAGGTTCGTCGCCGGCACCCGGACGTCGCGGAGCTCCAGCTCGCAGTGCCCGTGCTGGTCCTGGTAGCCGAACAACGGCAGCGACCGGATGATCTCCAGGCCAGGGGTGTCGCGCGGCACGAGGACCATCGACTGCTGGCGGTGCGGCTGCGCGTCCGGGTCGGTCTTGCCCATCACGACGAACACCGTGCAGCGCTCGTCGGCGCTGCCGGAGATCCACCACTTGCGCCCGTTGATCACGTAGTCACTGCCGTCGCGGCGGATCGAGGTGGTGATGTTGGTGGCGTCGGAGGAGGCGACGTCGGGCTCGGTCATGGCGATCGCGGAGCGGATCTCGCCGGCCAGCAGCGGCTCCAGCCACCGCTGCTTTTGCTGCGGCGTGCCGAACATGTGCAGCGCTTCCATGTTGCCGGTGTCGGGCGCCTGGCAGTTGATCGCCTCCGGCGCTATCACCGGTGACCAGCCGGAGACCTCGGCGACGGGCGCGTAGTCCAAGTTGGACAGTCCCGACTCCGCCGGCAGGAACAGGTTCCACAGGCCGCGGTCGCGGGCCTCGGCTTTCAGCTCCTCGACCACCGGCGGGAGGTCGTGCTCGGCCGGCGTGCCGCGACGTTCCGCCCGCCACGCGTTGTAGATCGGCTCGGCCGGCAGCACGCACTCGTCGAGGAACTCGCGCATCCTGGCCGTGTAGTCGGCGGCTTTCATGCTGGGCTCGAAGTCCACATCGCGAGCCAATCACATGCCGGTCAAAAACTGGCGGGTTCCGCTTTCGCGGATTTAAGATGTTTGCCATGCCGCAGTTTCGGATATCCGAGGCTGCCCGACTGCTTGGCGTCAGTGACGACACCGTCCGTCGCTGGGTCGAGAGCGGGTCGCTGCCGGTCCAGGACGACGCCTCCAATCGCAAGGTCATCGACGGTGCCGCGCTCGCCGCGTTCGCCCGCGAGCAGGCGCACGCGGCACCAGACCCGTCCACTGTCGGACGCTCTGCGCGCAACCACTTCGTCGGGCTTGTCACCCACGTCGTCACCGACAAGGTGATGGCACAGGTGGAGCTGCAGTGCGGACCGCACCGGATCGTGTCGTTGATGAGCACGGAGGCGGTCCACGAGCTCGGACTGGAGCCCGGATCGCTGGCCGTTGCCGTGATCAAGTCCACCCACGTGGTGGTCGAAACGCCCGGAGGAACATCGTGAAGCGGTTCTGGGTCGCCATCGTGGCTGTATTTGGAGTTCTGCTGACTGCCTGCGGCCGGGGATCGACAGGCTCGACCCCCGAGGCGAAGACGCTGACGGTGTTCGCGGCGGCGTCGCTCACCGAGAGCTTCACCGAGCTTGGGAAGAAGTTCGAGACCGACAACCCGGGAGTCACGGTCAAGTTCAACTTCGGCGCGTCCTCCGACCTCGCGCAACAGATCGTCAACGGCGGTCCGGCTGACCTGTTCGCGGCCGCAAGCCCGGCCACGATGAAGACCGTGACCGACAAGGCCCTCGGCGACGGCACACCGGTGGACTTCGTCACCAACGAGCTGCAGATCGTGACCGCGCCCGGTAACCCGAAGGGCATCAAGACCTTCGCCGATCTCGCCAACCCCGCGATCAAGGTCGTGGTGTGCGCCCCGCAGGTGCCGTGTGGCGCTGCGGAGCTGGCGGTCGAGAAGGCGACCGGCGTCGATATCAAGCCGGTCAGCGAGGAGCCGGACGTCAAGTCGACGCTGGGCAAGGTCACCACCGGCAATGCCGACGCCGGGCTGGTCTACGTGACCGATGTTCTCGCGGCGAACAAGGCGAAGCCCACGGTGGACGGCGTCAGCTTCCCGGAGGCCAAGCAGGCGCTCAACAAGTACCCGATCGTCGTGATCAAGAATGCTCCGCAGGCCGACCTGGCTCGCAAGTTCCTCGAGTTGGTGCGCAGCGAAGCCGGGAAGAAGGTGCTCCAGGCCGCCGGTTTCGTCGTCACGTGAACGAACGGCACTCTCGGGCAATAGGGCTGCCCGAATCCTCCGCTCGTGCCGCCATAACGGCGTCCGCCGGGGGAGCGGGACAGGACGGCGGCCGGTGAACCGGCCCGCGGTGCTCGCCCGACGTGCCCGGGACAGGCACCAGATCAGCGTCGGGCTGCCGACGCTGATCTGGCTGCCGGCGGCGATCGGGTTCGCGCTGATCGTGCTGCCCGTCGCCGGGCTCGGGCTGAAGACAGACTGGCCGCGGCTCCCGGAGCTGATCTTCAGCGAGTCGGCGCTGGACGCGCTGCGGCTGTCGATGATCACGTCGAGCATCTCGACCGTGTTGTGCATCCTGTTCGGCGGGCCGATTGCGGTCATCCTGGCCCGCAGCCGGATCGGCGGCCTGCGGTTGCTGCGGGCGTTGGTGCTCCTGCCGCTCGTACTTCCGCCCGTGGTGGGCGGGCTGGCGCTGCTGTTTCTGCTCGGTCGCACCGGGTTGGTCGGCCGGGGGATCGAGACGGCGTTCGGGTTCACGATTCCGTTCACCACGGCGGCGGTGGTGCTGGCCCAGACGTTCGTCGCGATGCCGTTCCTCGTGGTGAGCCTCGAGGGTGCATTGCGAACCGCCGGCCAGCGTTATGAGGCCGTGGCCGCGACGCTCGGCGCCTCACCGATGCACGCGTTCCGCCGAGTCACCGTGCCGCTCGTGCTGCCCGGTCTGGCGTCCGGCGCGGTACTCGCGTTCGCCCGATGTATCGGTGAGTTCGGGGCGACGATCGCCTTCGCCGGTAGCCTCCAGGGCACCACCCGCACGCTGCCGCTGCTGGTCTACCTGGAGCGAGAAGCCGACGTGGACGCGGCCGTTGCGCTGTCGTTGCTGCTGGTGGTGGTCGCAGTAGTCGTGATCGCGGTCGCGCGACCGCGGTTTGTCGAGGGTCAGACGTGAGCCGAGAACCGGCAGGCCTGGACGCCGCCATCGTGCTGCGCCGCCCGGAGTTCACCCTCGACCTTGCGTTCGCGGTCGCGCCCGGTGAGGTACTGGCGGTGTTAGGCCCGAACGGGGCAGGCAAGTCGACACTGCTCGGCGTGCTGTCCGGGCTGCTGCGGCCGGACGCCGGGCACGTGCGGCTCGGGGACCGGCTGGTGACCGACGTCGCAGCCGGCGTGCACGTGCCGCCCCACGAGCGCGGGGTCGGCATGCTCGCCCAGCAGGGGCTGCTGTTCCCGCACCTCACGGCGTTGGCGAACGTGGCGTTCGGTCCGCGAGCGCGAGGGGTCCCGCGGACCGATGCCGACGCCGCCGCCCGCCGCTGGCTCATCGAGGTGGACGCCGCCGAGCTTGCCGAGCGCAAGCCTTCGGAGCTGTCCGGCGGGCAGGCGCAGCGGGTGGCGCTGGCCCGCGCCCTGGCTCCCGAGCCTGCCCTGCTGCTGCTCGACGAACCGCTCGCGTCGCTGGACGTGGACGCCGCACCCGCGCTCCGGTCGCTGCTCCGCCGGGTGATGCGTGGGAGTAAGCAGAGCAAGGTGTTGGTCACCCATGACGCGCTGGACGCGCTGGTCCTCGCCGACCGGGTGATGGTGCTGTCCGGGGGTCGGATCGTCGAGAACGGGCCGACCAGGGAGGTGCTGACCCGACCGCGCAGCTCCTTCACCGCCCGGATCGCCGGCCTCGA
>Ga0136617_10006348_pt1 | contig 10572 bp, 8 predicted proteins | sample AntDrymUQ3222106_2_FD_129672 | JGI IMG/M metagenome (GOLD analysis project Ga0136617, IMG submission 129672) | Polar desert sand microbial communities from Dry Valleys, Antarctica - metaG UQ322 (21.06) | ecosystem: Environmental > Terrestrial > Soil > Desert | place: Antarctica: Dry Valley...
AAACTCTTCGTCAGTCAAACTCGTAACTGACAGAAATTCTCTCGGCTTTTCTTTTAACTCATCATATTTTAACATTTACATAGTTTATCTGATTTTTCTTATTTCAAATAATGTCTAATGAATTAATTGTTTTTTGACAACTCATCTTTCGACATTCGGATTTGGTCGGCTTGCCAGTCGGCTCTCTCTTGGTGCCGTCGGTTGTTTTTAACTCGACAGTGAAAAGGAGACGTTTATGCCGAAATCCGAAAATCCCAATCCGCCAATCCAAAATTGTCTGCTCGCGGCTTTGCCCGGAAAAGTTTATAAACGGTTCGCGCCCGAACTCGAACTCGTGCCGCTCGCCTTGGGTGACGTTCTTTACGAAGCCGGAAAACCCGTTACCGACATTTATTTTCCGAACGAAGGAATGGTTTCTTTGACTTCGACCGAAGCCTCAGATGCGATTATCGAAATCGGCGTTATCGGCAGCGAGGGAATGGTCGGCATCGCGGTTTTTTTTAGGCGGCGGGCAAATGCCGAATCGCGCCATCGTGCAAATCGCGGGCAGCGCGATGCGAATCTGCGCGGAACAATTTAATAACGGATTTTTAAGCGACGCGGGCGTGCAAAAATCTCTGCTGCGCTACACGCAGGCGTTGATGACGCAAATCTCGCAAACGGCGGTTTGCAACCGCATCCACTCGCTCGAAGCCAGATTTACGCGCTGGCTGCTGCTCTCGCACGACCGCGCCGCAAGCGACGAATTTATGCTGACACAGGAGTTCATCGCCTATATGCTCGGCGCGAGTTGCCAAAGCGTTTCCGAAGCGGCGAGCCGTCTGCAAGATGCGAATTTGATTTATTATGTGCGCGGCAAAATAACGATTCTCGACCGGGCGAAAATCGAATCGGCAACTTGCAACTGCTACCGAATCGTCAAGGACGAATTTAATCGCCTGTCCGTCTGAAATTACAATCTGCTACAGGTATTTCCAAACGCCCGTTGAACATCTTTTTCTTGGTTTGAAATTTCCGTTTTCTTAGTATCTCTTCGTCAATCTTTCATCGCGCACAACGCCGACGAACGCGGAAATGACTTTTATTCGCCAAAATTCTGCAAAAAAATAAATATTTTATATGTCACCGCGCTGACATATAATAAAATTTTTTCTAGCGTAAGATTCGTTACATTAGGAACGAATCTTACGTCCAGTTATTCTAGCAAAATTTCCGTATCAGTGAGGTTTTATGCCGACTTTAAGGGAAATTACGATAAACGACTTTGAGGCGGAAGCGATGCCGCACTTAAACGAGCTTTACCGCACCGCCTTGAAATTTACGAAAAATCAAACGGAAGCCGAAGACTTGATTCAGGAAGTTTTTCTCCAGGCATGGAAATCCTTCCGGTGTTATGAACTCCGAACAAACTGCCGGGCGTGGCTGCATAAAATCCTTTCCAACAAGCTGAAACGCTTTTACTCTAACAATAAAAAATTTAAGTTCGCCGAAGACGCGGACGAAGCATTGAAGAACTTGGTTTTCAAACCCGCAGTTGCCGAATCTCTTCGCGACGAAGAAATAATCGCTAGCCTTGAACATATTCCGCCGTGTTTTCGAGAAGCGATACTGCTTGCCGATGTCGAAGAATATTCTTACAAAGAAATCGCCGAGATTTTGAACGTTCCAGCCGGAACGGTGATGTCGCGCATCAGCCGCGGCAGAAGATTGCTGCGAATCGAAATGATGAGTTTAGCCGATTCCAAGAATTTCAAAATAAAAGGCGAAAAAGAATCTGCGAGCGTTGTCAAGTTTTTGCTTGGAAAACTCAAAATAGCGTGAGCCGCGCCGATTGATATTTATTTGGGACTAATGTAGAAAAACTGATAAGTAATCGAATTGATAGAATAGAAGAATTTAAATTTAGGACGGACGCGGACAAACTCGCTCCGCTCATCAAAGAACCGTCGAGAATCGTTGCGATTTTCGGTAATCATTCTTCCTTAATTTTACAACCAAAACCTAAGTAGATAGCTTATGATAACTTTATTAATGAAATTCATAATCAATTGAAACTTGTTCGGAGGTTAGCACTTGAGAAACAAGCGAAAGTTGCTGCCGCCGTGTGAAAAACCAAAGAAGATTTTGCAGAACTTCTGGCTCGATCTACAAATAAAATTCGATTTGTATTGGCTCAGAAAAAAAGAAAAACAGACTTTGGAAATGATCAAACAATTGAAACAGTCAACTGTAAAAGAAGGCGCTTAAATATTCAATTAACTTAAAACTCATTACAAAATGCCCCTTTTGTAATGAGTCGGTAAATTCCGCTATAATAAAAGCAAGGATCAGAGTGATATTGAAAGCCTCAATCCAATACTCGTAATGTAAAGAGTTAATATAAATGCCAACCAAATCCGTTATACAAACCGCCGCCGTTGACTCGCACGCCAAAAACTTTTTAACCGAAAGCGAGATGAAACGATTTTTAGCCGCCGCGCGAAATGGTCGTCACGGTGTGCGCGACTTTTGTTTGATGCTCGTCGCCTACCGCCACGGAATGAGAGTCTCGGAACTCGTTGACGTTCGTCTGAAAGACGTTGATATAGAAACAGCGAGAATCTTTGTGCGCCGCCTGAAAGGAAGCCTTTCGACCCACCAGCCAATCGAAGGTGACGAACTGCGGACTTTGCGGGCTTGGCTTCGTCAAAGAGAAGCGTATCCGAACGCCGACTCGAATTATTTATTCCTAAGCGAACGCGGACCATTAACCCGGCAGGCAATAAATTATCTGGTCAAGGAAATAGGAAAACGAGCGAAACTGAATTTTGATGTCAATCCCCATATGCTCCGGCACTCAACCGGTTACTATTTAGCCAATAGAGGGTATGATACCCGTCTAATTCAAGATTATCTGGGTCATAAAAATATTACACATACAGTTCGCTACACTCGTACGGCTGCCAGTCGATTTGAGAATTTATGGCGCTAAATTCTACAAGCAAGGGTGTCTATTGCTATGGGAATTTCTAATTTTAATCTTAGGTAACAATTTCTCACTTTTTATTTTCACTTTTCATTTCTACTAAGATTATTTTACTTTATTGCATAGTAGCCATCAGAAACAGCACTTTTTTGACAGTATCTAAAAGCAAAGAAGAGGTATAAAAATCAGATTTCGGATTCACATTGTGAAGGTAAGTATGAAAGCAAGTCTTGATCATCTGCCTCTTCAAACATTACGTTCGTCCAGCGCGGTTTGCCACAACCACAATCAGTTTCAATGGCTCAATTGGTTTTGTGAGGAGCATTTGAAAACCGTTTTGGCAGGGATAACTGGTCTATAAGCTTCAAAAAACGGGCATTTTGTTTCAAATTAACCTAACACCGATACGGTAATTTTCGGCGTAATCAAAACTGTCTAGGTTTAAAAAATGTAATTTCATCTTTTAATTTTTATTAAATCCGACACGTTGAAGCAGATCTGCAAATCTCGTATCCGCGCGTAAAGCGTCAAGTTCGTGGTCGCAGCGAATCGCAACGAGCAGCGGCGAGCGTTCGTTGTAGGCTTTTTCGAGATATTCAAACGCTTTGTCTTTTTCACTGAGCCGCGCGTAAAGCAAAGCGATATTGTAAGGGGCAACATATTTCTTCTGCGCTTTTTCGAGCGTTTGAGCGAGTTCTTCCTGCCAAAATTTTTTCAAACCGCCCGCATCGTAAGCCTTTTGCAGCTTGGCGGTTGATTGCGCGTCCGCGCCGTTTAGCGTTTTCGATTTCAGATATGCGGCGACGGCTTTGTCATTTTGATTGGTCAATTCGTAAGCGTGTGAAATGAATAGATACGCGCGCGAATAATTCGGGGCGAGCCGAATCGTTTCTTCGAGCGTTGTTATCGCCTCATTGTATTGTCGCGCGTAAAGATAATGCTGTCCGAGATGCAGGCGAGGAGCGGTCGAATGCGGATCAAACTGTAAATTCAATTTGCTTTCGCGCAAGGATTCGTTGAATCTTTCCTGGTCAAGCAACAGATGCGAATAGATGTGATGCGCTTCGCCGTTGTCCGGCTCAAGTTCAATAGCGCGTTTTATTTGCTTTTCGCTTTCGGCAAAATCCCACTCGTCGCGCAGCATATTACCAAGCGAAAGATGGGATTTGCCGAGCGTGTCGTCGAGTTCCAGAGCGCGACGAGCTTCCGCCTTCACTTTGCGGTGAATCTCTTCCGGCGGCAAAACGTCGTAGTCGTTCAAGTAGCTGTAAGCGTCGCTTAAACCTGCGTGAGCGAGCGCAAAATTTGCATCTTTTTCGATTGCCAATTCAAAAAAATGGAGCGCGCGTTTCATGTCTTCAGCGTTCCGACGTTCCATTGCTTCGCGCCCACGCTGGTATAAATCAAGGGCTTCCGCATTCGGCGCGGGTTGGCTTGATGAATTTATCTGCCCGAAATAAAAAAATGCGCCGACGAGCAAAATGGCGAGCGAGCCGACTGATAAAGTAAAAATTAAATTTCGATTGTTTCGGGTTTGTCTCGCGGGAAGAATTTGCGGCTCCCTTTCGGTCGTTTCTTCTTCTTCTTTTATGATGCGGGTTTGCGTGTAGTTAGCAATGATAATGTCCGGTTCGGCATTATTTTCGCGCACGTCGGCGGCAAACCGGTAACCTTTTTTCGGAACGGTTTCGATAAAAGAACTCTCGCCCAAAACTTTTCTAAGCGTTGAGATATTGACGTTAAGGTTTGCTTCTTCGACAAAGCTGTCCACCCAAACCGCGTTCATCAATTCATCTTTCGTCAGCAAACTGCCGTGATGTTCAACCAACAATACGAGCAAATCAAACGCTTTGGGTGTGAGCGCGAGCGGTTTTCCTGCGCGTGTCAATTGACGCTCCGGCTTGTTAAGCAGAAAATCGCCGAATTCATAAATTTGTCGTGGTTGTCCGTTCATACCCGATTTTATTGACTTTTAGAAAATTTTTAGAAAACTTTTGGAAGTTTTTTAAGACTTTCAAATCGGTTTGCAATTACTTTTGGTTTCACCGGAAGAAGAACCGCCGAACGAGTTGGCGGCAAAGATGAAAATGAAACACTATGCCCTCGATTATAAGTCAGACGGATTTCTTCCGCAAGAATTTTTAGCAAAAGGAGTAAATGTTATGTCGTATAAAAATATATTGAAGACGTTATTCACCGTCGCAATCGTAGCCATTTTGTCCGTTTTTTCGATTTTCGCCCAGAACGATTCTTTGACCGGCGCAAACGGAACGGTTTGGGTAACAAATCGCACTTTCGGTAATATCGCGGCTTTTGACGCCGCAACCGGAAACGTGCTGGCAATAATTCCGGTCGGGACAAATCCAATCGGCGTGGTTTCGCCGCCGCACACAAACAAACTTTACGTTTCCAACGAAGACTCGAATTCGATTTCGGTTATTTCCAAAGCGAGTTTGTCAGTTGTGGCGACGATTCAACTTCCCGCCGGTTCAAAACCGCACCACATCAATTACAGTCCCAACGGGCATTTTGTTTATGTCGCCGAATTCGGCTCGAACAAAGTCGGCGTGATTGACACGGAAACCGACACGCTCGCCGCAGAGTTCATCACGAATCCTTCGCCGACGGCGCGTCCGCACGCGGTTTGGATTTCGCAGGACAATAAAACGATTTATGTCGCTAATGCCGGAGCGAACGAGATTGCCGCGCTCGATGCCGCAAGCGGCGAGATTTTATGGTCTTTGCCCGTCGGCGAAAATCCGAGCGAGATTCTCGTTACGCACAACGAAAAAACTGCTTATGTTTCGGTTCGCAATGAAAACAAGGTAAAAGTCGTTGATTTGGAAGTGCGGGCGATCGTTGACGAAATCATCGTCGGAACACAGCCCGACACTTTGCGGCTCACACCAAACGGTAAAACTCTGGTTGTAACTCTGCGCGGCACGCCGGCACAAATTTCCATTGTCAATGTTTTCAAAACGCTTTCCGTGCATTTGGTGAATATCGTTCCCGGCACGACAACCGGACATCATTGGCTTTCGCAAAACGGTCGTTATTCGTTTGTCGCAGTGGAAACTCCGGGAAGTCTGGCGGTTGTTGACAATCGCACAGCGCAGGTCGTTGCGACTTACGCATATCCGGGCGGCGGTCGCCCGCACGGCGTGTTTTACGAGCCGACGAAACTACAAACAAATGTGGAATAAACGTGTCAACTAAAAGCAATTCTGTGCGGGGCGATAAAGCCATCGCCCCGCATTTAAAGGTTCGTCATAAAAATCAAAAAGGATATTGTGAACTGTGACAAAAAAAAGACGGACGGAAATTGTCATCGAAACGCGGCAGTTATTTTTTATGAAAAATGTTGAAAGTTCGGCGGTAAGTTTCTGCGGAGAATGTGGCGCGGAAATGTTCAAGCCGGAAATCGCCGCGCTTTTATCGGGAATCGGCACGCGGGAAATTTACCGCCGTGTCGAAACCGGAACGATTCATTTCATTGAAAGGCAGGACGGCTCTTTGGACAGACGGGAGGGAATGAGCGATAAGACCTAACAAGAAACTGTTAGGCTATTTTTTTGTTTAGTTATTTCCGTTTTTGTTTTTAGATACGGCACTATTGTGCTACATTGCCGGTTAATCACTTTGTTTTTAGTTTGTTTCGGGCAGATTATTTCCGTTTCTTACTGTTTGCGGAAATTTTATAAATTGTTTTTGGAGGAATTTATCAATGAGTTATTATCCAAGTTTTCAGACTGAATATACACATGAAGAATTGGTGGAGCATTTTTGGCTGCATTCCGAAGAAATCGAGTTTGTTGAAAGTTTTCGCAGCGAAATAAACAAGCAGACCGTGGCTGTTTTATTGAAAAGTTTGGAATATCTCGGAGGTTTTCCTGAAAGTCTTGATCACATTCCCGAACAGGTGCGGATTTTTATTGCCAATCAGTTCAACTTATTATGGGATTACACTCCAAATTACCTTTGGGAGAGCAGCACTAAAGCTAAACACCTGTCGCAGGTCAGGGAGTTTGCCGGATGGCGTTTTCCGATTTATGCGGACAAAGCCGCACTCGAAAGTTGGCTGAGAAATTCGGCAATGAAAGATGTCGGTTCGGAAGAAGAATTATTTGAAGCGGCAATTAAAAGATTGAAAAATTTGAAAATTGAACTGCCTAGCGAAAAAGAACTGCAAAAACTAACGACTGCCGCGTGGAACGGATTTTTCCAAAACATTTACCACAAAACCGAAGAGCGGCTAACCGTCGAGCAAAAACAACAACTGGATGAATTGCTGATAGTAGCCGAGCAGGAAACTTTCTCAAACTTCGACAAATTAAAGTCAGTTGCGTCAAAACCGGGCGTAGACAATCTTGTCAAAGAAGCCGCCAAACTCAACCAAATCCGCGCGCTCGGTTTATCAAACGAACTCTTATCTGAAATTCCGCCGAAGGTTTTACGGATTCTGAGCTGGCGGGCAAGAAACGAAAAAGCCGGTGAGATGCGGAATCACCCGTCTGTGATTCGCTATACGCTGATGAGTTGTTTTCTGCTGTCGCGGGCAATGGAGATTACCGATGAGATGGTGCAGATGTTTATTGAAATTCTCCGCAAACTCGAACGAAGCACTGAAAAACAGGTTGACAAAGAAATCGTCCGGGATTTCAAACAGGTGAACGGCAAACCGCAGATTTTGTACCGCGTGGCGTGTGCCGCCATCAAAGAACCGGACGGCAAGGTGGCGGACGTAATTTTCAAATGCGTCAAAGAGGAAGTTTTCCGCGATATTGTCGTCGAGTATGAATCGGACACGAATCACTATAAAATTCGTCAACGCTATTTCTTGAAAAACAAATATGTGCGGCATTACCAGCGGATTTTACCGATTTTGCTGGAACACCTGACATTTGACAGCAGCAATCGCCGTCAGCCGGTAATCGAAGCGTTGAAGATAATCAAAAAATACGTCGGCACCAACTATCAATATCTGCCCGAAGAAGTGCCGTTAGAAATTGTTTCGCCGTCGTGGAAAGCCACGGTCTTTGAAGAGACCGACGACGAAATTAAAGTCAATCGTAAAGGCTATGAATTATGCGTTCTGGATAAACTTGAAAAGGCTCTCAAGTGTAAGGAAGTGTGGATCGAAGGAGCACGCGCGTTTCGTAATCCGAATGACGATTTGCCGCCCGATTGGGAAGCTCTCCGATTAAATTATTATCAAAAATTGAATCAGAATCCGCGAGCCGAAAAGTTCATCGCCGCGCTCAAAGAGAAGATGTGCGACGCTCTTCACAATTTCAATCTGAATTTGCCGCGTAACCCGCACGTCAAAATCTATCCGCCGAATGACACGAGCGATAAAGGATTATTTTCCGTCGGTCGTTTAGAAGCACAGGATGAACCGCAGAATATCGAACGCTTAAAGCAACTCATCGGACGCGAATACGGCATTTTGGATTTATTGGATGTTTTTGTCGAAGCTGATGATTTAGCCGGTTTTACAAGCAGTTTTTGCCATTCGGGAACCAAACAAGTGCGTTCTACCGACCGGCTCAGACCGTTGATTTTATTGAATCTGTTTGCCGAAGGGACAAACACCGGCATCAAACGCATCGCCCAAGCCAATCATATTTATAAATACGATGAACTGCTTTATGTCCGCAAACATTATTTTTCGGTCGAAGCTCTGCGGGCAGCAAATATCCGGGTCGTCAATAAACTGCTGGAGCTGCGGAATCCGACGTTGTGGGGCGGCACGAACGCTTGCGCGTCGGACGGTAAACGGTTTGAAAGTTGGAATAATAATCTTCTTTCCGAGTGGCGCAACCGCTACAAAGGCAACGGCGTGCTGGTTTACTGGCACGTTCAAACAAACGCGATCTGCTTATACTCGCAACTGAAATCCTTTTCCTCGTCGGAAGTGGCGGCAATGATCGAAGGCTTGATTCGGCACGATACGGAAATGCGGGTCGAAAAGAACTTTGTTGATTCGCACGGGCAATCGGAAGTCGCTTTCGCCTTTTGCAAACTGCTCGGTTTTCGCCTGATGCCGCGTCTGAAACGCATCAAATACGAAAAACTTTATCTGCCCGACAAAGGTTTAAGCGGTGAATTTGAAAATCCGAGCGCGGTTTTAACCCGTCCGATTCGGTGGAATTTAATCGAATCGCAGTATGACGAAATGATTAAACACGCCGTCGCTCTGAAACTCGGCACCGCTTCGGCGGAATCTATCTTAAGACGCTTTAATTCTTACAATACGACTCATCCGACCTATAAAGCCTTCGCCGAACTCGGCAAAGCCGAAAAGACGATTTTCTTGTGTGAATACTTGTCCGATATAAATGTGCGTTACGAAGTAGGCGAAGGCTTAAACGTCGTCGAGCGGTGGAACGGAGTCAATGATTTTATCCGTTACGGCAGACAAGGCGTGTTTGCCACCAACAGCCGCGAACATCAGGAAATCTCGACTCTCGCACTGCAACTGCTGCAAAACTGCCTGATGCTGATTAACACGATTCTGGTCGAAAGAACCATCGAAAAGGAAAACCTGATGAATCGCCTGAGTATGGAAGACTTACGCGCTCTTTCACCGCTCTTTTACGAACATATCAATCCCTATGGCATCTTTGAAATAGACCTTAACCGTCAGTCATTTCTGGCACGGGAGGCGGTTTAGAATGAAAAACAAACTGCCCCGAAAAGCCGTCAAAAAGTATGTCGAGAATGTTGGGATCGAAGATGCCAGCGTTAACCTATTCGATTCATTTTCAGATGCGGAATGGGAACAAATTAAAACCGAACGCGTTCCGCCTAAAGAAATAGCTAAAAAAATTGTCCGCCTGGTGCGACCTAATCGTCCCGACTATTTGTATCTCAAACAAGTGTTTCGCCATGTCCGGCAGATGCTTGAGATAACATCGGAAAAAAGCCGTAAGCGATTGCCCGAATTATTGACCGATAAAGAATTGATCGCCTTTTATGAAGCGGTTTGGAACGCGCGTAATGCCAATCATCTGGTGATGATTAAACTCTTGATTTACACGGGAATTCGCAATGCCGAACTAACCAACGTTCAAATTAAAGATATTGATTTGACCAACTGCACCGTTCGCATCGAGCAGGGCAAAGGTAAAAAAGACCGTTATGTTCTGTTTCCAATGTCGTTTCGCGGCGAACTGGCTCAATATGTTGAAAATCAAAAACGTGGAGGAGCGACATTCCTGTTTGAATCAAACCGCCTGAGTTCTTTCTCAACCCGTCGAATTCGTCAAATAATAAAAGAATACGCCGATGCCGCCGGACTGGAAAAACGAGTCTATCCGCATCTTTTCCGCCATCAAATAATCACTTATTTGACGAGAAAAGGAATCATCAGCCCAAAACTGCAACTGTTAAGCGGGCATTCGGAAGAAAAAAGCCTGGCAATTTATCGAGACCTGGCTTTGGCGGATGTGGCGGAAGAATATGAATCGGCAATGCAGGCATTTCCGGTCAGATAGTTCTGTTAGGTCTTATCGCAGGTTCCCTCCTGTCCGTCCGATAAGAACGCGCCGCAGCGGTGAGGCTCGATAGCCTCGTTGCCGCAGCATTTTAACGGCTTGTGCTTTCTT
>Ga0136617_10006349_pt1 | contig 10570 bp, 3 predicted proteins | sample AntDrymUQ3222106_2_FD_129672 | JGI IMG/M metagenome (GOLD analysis project Ga0136617, IMG submission 129672) | Polar desert sand microbial communities from Dry Valleys, Antarctica - metaG UQ322 (21.06) | ecosystem: Environmental > Terrestrial > Soil > Desert | place: Antarctica: Dry Valley...
TATCTTACCCTCGCTCCGAGCGGAACGCGCGCCGAGGAAGTGAAGAATTTCATGAAGCGCGCGGAACTCTCACTTCTGACGACTTTGTCGGGCGACTCCGTGGTCTCGCGCGCGGAAGCGGCGCGCCTGCGGAACGAGAACCTGAGCCTGCGCCAGGAGTTGGACGCGCAGCGTGTCGCGGCCCGCCATGCCGCGGCCAGCGAGAAAGTGGCGGCACGAGCGAGCCGCACAAAGACCCCGACACGTGCAAAGAAGCGTTAGATCGTGTAGCAATGTGTGCGATAACCTTGCGAATTCGAGTCAATCAATGAGAGCTATTACCCGGATCGCGCCTGACGTCGGCTGGCTGCCGATAAGTTTTGTGAACGTCTATTTCCTCGGACGACCAGGCAGTCCGTGGTTACTCGTAGATGCGGGATTGCCCGGCCGAGCAAATCAGATCCTCGCTGCGGCGAAGGCACGTTTCGGCGCGGGAGCGAAACCGGAAGCAATCGTTCTGACGCATGGGCATTTTGACCACGCCGGCTCCGCTCGCCAGCTGGCGGAGGAATGGGGCGTGCCCATCTACGCCCACCGGCTGGAGATGCCTTACCTCACCGGTCGCTCTGCTTATCCCCCACCCGATCCGACGATTGGTGGAGCAATCGCATTTCTTTCCCGTTTTATGCCCTCCGGTCCCTACGATTTCGGCAGCAGCATTCGTGAACTCTCGGGAAAAGAAGTTCCCGGAATGCCCGGCTGGGAGTGGCTCGCGACGCCTGGGCATTCGCCGGGTCACATCTCCCTCTTTCGCGCGTCCGATCGCGTCCTTCTGGCTGGCGATGCTTTCGCGACCATGGACATGGACTCGTGGAGCGGGCTCATCTCGGGCCAGCAAGTCCTCGCCCGAGCGGGTGCGCCGTTCAATGCGGACTGGGAAGCAACCCGTTTGTCCGTGAAAAAACTCGCGGAGCTGCGACCGAACGTCGTCGGCTGCGGACATGGTATTCCCATGTCGGATAGCGACCTTTCCGCGCGCGTCGAAAGGTATGCGGAAAGATTTCGCGCCCCCCGTTGCGGACGTTACGCGCGGCGGGCGGCGCAAACGGACGAGAACGGCGTGGTATCGGTTCCGCCAGCGCCGTTCGATCCGGTTCCTTTCGCAACCGCAGGCGCGTTAATGTTGGCTGGCCTGGCGTTAGGTGCAGGTTATTTCGACCGAGAGCGCCGCTGAAGGCACCTCAAAACGTTCGCTAACGCCGCGAAGCACCGCGCGGCGCACTATCGAAGGCTGGTGCTTTAACCAGGGCTTGCGGCATTTTCGCACCGTTGCCACCGAAGGTTCCGTTGGTCTGATTATTGCCGCCCGGTCCGCCGTAGTTGGGATTGTTGGTGTAGACGTTCGCGGCCCCGCCATTTCCCGCGATGTTGACCACGACCTGCGGGTTGATGGTGATGGTACTAGCCGCAAGATCGATTGCCGTCCCACTGCTGAGCGTGGTATTGGCGATAAAGATCAGTTCACCGTTGCTGCCGGGCGCGTAAAGTCTGATCAGGCTATCGGCGGAAAAATTATTCCCGCCGATCCGCAGTTGTCCATTAGCGCCGAACGCTCCCGCCTTAATGATATCGGCCGAGAGAATCTGCGGCGCGCCTCCAACCGCGCCGACGATATTGACACGCCCGCCGGCACCCTGGTGTCGGATATCGATCGTGCCGCGGTCGGCTTGAACTCTTCCGCTCACGTTGACATCACTGTTATCGCCCGTGGCGAGGATCGTGACTTTGCCGCCCGGGGGCGGCGTCTGTGTTGCCGCCAGCAGCGAAAGAAGCTGACTGCTGCTGGTGACGTTCACCGCGACCGCACGCACCTCGGCTGTTCCAGCTTTGCCGCTCCGGAGATTAATATTTCCCCCTCTGGCGCTCCGGCGTCGCTGTGGTGGCGGCGTTTGAGTTGTTAACGGATCGTTCGAGGACACCTGGATCCGTGAGTTAACCGTGACGGTGTCATTGACCGATTCCAGCGTCACAGTTCCGCCGGTCCCCCGCGGATTGCTGGAGTTATCAATCAAACCGGTGGTCGCTTCGATCGGGGAATTAACAACAATGGCGCCGGTCGCGTTGACCGCGAACGATCCGCCGTCGGCGGAAGGAGGGGTGCTGCCAGTGTTACGGCCGCCGTTGAACGTGACAGAACCTTCGATTCCGCCGCTGCCAATCGTAAGCGAGCTCGCGAAGATATTCAGATCGCCGGCATCCTCCCTCCCGCTCAGGGATAGATCGCGGCCGTTGAAATTAATTCCACCAAGGGAAGTAATCGTGTTGGCAGTAAGTGTATGCGGAATGTCCGAAGCGAATCCGCCCAGGATGGCGAAGCGCGTGATGCCGCCTTGTCCGACAGTGATCGCCGCCGGCGTTGATACATTCGTGCTGGAAAGCGTTCCCGCGCTGATCGCGCCACCGGCGCTCACGTTACCGAGCACGTTCAGGTTTCCCCCCACGGAAATGGTATTTCTTGCCTGAATTCTGACCGCACCGATTAAGCCCGAGGTGATACTCCCTCCGAAAGAGTCGTCAACATAAGCGTCCAGTCTGGTTCCAACGGTGATGTCCTCGGCAATCAGGCTGATCTCTTTACTGGGAGAACCGCCATCCACCACAAACCTACGTTCCTCCTCCTCCTCCGGATCTTCGAAAAGAATGAAGCGCGCTGAATCATCAATCAGCAGGGCACCGCCCAGGTCGAACGAGATGTTTCCACCTGTCGTGATGGAGCCGCCGAACCGATTGTCGATGGTTGCCGACAGGGTCGTGGTTTCCAGGTTGCCGCCGGTCGTGACCAAAATATTGCCGCCCAGCCCGATTTGACCCTCAGAGTTATCGATCCGCAAATCGATCGTGCCTTCGGCCAACGTCTCGAAATCGAGCGCGGCATCGATCGTTATATTGCCGCCAGTTTCGATCGTATCGGAAGCCGAATTCAGGATGGTGAAGGTGAAACTCGTCGCGTCCATGATGCAGCCGCCGCTCTGGACAGAGATGTTGCCGCCGGTGCCGATATGTCCACTGGCGCCGTTGTCGATCAACGCGTTGAAGCTGCCGTTCTCGGGGTCCGTCACAAGCAGATCGCCCCCAGTCTCGATCGTAATGTTCGCGCCTTCATCCAACGAAAGCTCGAAACCGATCCGTGTTTCCAGGTTGAAGTTATCAGCCGAAATCGAGCCCTCCGCCTTTAGATCAATATTCAAACCCGAGCCTGCGTTATCCTGCGTGATACCGTTCCGAGCGAATAAGTTCCTAAAGGATATCGCCCCACTGGAGAGGATCGAAATATTCCCGCCGCTCTCCAGACCGGATCCGTCCGTCACAAGCGTGGCGCCTTGGATCGAGATATCGCCGCCGGCGTTGATCGTGAGATTAACGCCGTCACTCCGTCCCACATTTTCCCGGGAAATGAATACGTCCTGGAATGTGATTGCTCCCCCAGCTGAAAGAATGACGTCTCCGTCCGAGTCGATCGCCTCGACCGGGCCGCCTTTGCCGACGGCTGAGTAGAATTGGGCACCCCCGATGTTGGCTTCCGCCGAGACGGAAATCGTGACCGCGTCCAATCCGAAGAAAAACTGACCTGGGGCGAAGAAAACATCCCCGCTGGAGGAAATGTCGAGGATCTCCGAGCTAAGGAAGGCAGACCCTCCAATCAAGATTAACGGGGTAGATTCGCCCTCCGGAAAGACGAGGGCGCCTCTCTTAAGAGGAACATTCGAGATCTCAATCGTCCCGCGGTCAGCGATGATGAGGCCGTTGGCCGCGATATCGCCACCTTCGGTCCTGACGCTGATGGCGCCGCCGGGTCCCGGAGCGTCCTCATTCAAAAGGGAAAGAAGTTGCGAAGCCTGAGTGAGAGTGATCGCGGGACCGCTCGTGGTCCCACTGTGGATAGCGATATCTCCGCCGCTCTCGCTGCGTCGAATCGCCGGTGGCGGCGTTTGTTCGGAACTCGGATCGTTCGAAGAGACCTGGATGACCGAATTGACGATCACCATTCCGCCGGAAGAATCCAAAGTAACCGAGCCTCCTGCTCCGCCAAAACTGGCGCCGTTCGCATTTGGATCGTTCAGACCGGTGGTGGCTGAGATCGGCTGGCCCGCGAATATATCGCCGGTCGTATTAACAATGAAGATGCCGCCATTGCCACCCTGGCCGCTGGCAGGGCTGAAATTGAAGCCCAAGCCATCGGCACCGTTAAAGTCCACCGGACCAACTCCAGTTTCGTTGTCAAAACTGATCGTGTCGGCATTGATTGTTAGGCGACCGCCCGAGAAATCACCATTGATGCCAAGGAAATTATTCCCGTTAAAGTCGATCCCGTTAGGAGAAACAATCGACGAAATATTAAAGGTGTGTTGACGCGACGCACCTGAGTTCGACCCGCCCTCGACCACCGATGGCCCGATCCCACCCTCTCCCGCGGTCAGCACACCCTTTGGAGCGTTCAGGTTGGTGATTTCGACCCGATCAGCAGTCACATTCCCGCCGGCATTCACGGTCTCCGCGGCCAAACGATTGACCACGTCGATGGTCGTGCCGGCGATGATCGTTCCCGCCAGATCGACGCTCCCCCCGACGTTGACCGTGGTCCCAGCTTCCAAATACTCAAAAATGTTGTCACCCACAGCGGTGAATGCGCCCCCCGCGACGATGCGGGCATCGGTTCTGATCCGGAAAACGTTAACGTCTCCGTCGGAAGTGATCGTCAGAATGTCTCCCGAACCCCCGATAAATGAAGGGCCATCGAAAGCTACCCCAGTGGCTTGAACCCCGCCTGTCCCGGCGATGAATTCCGCAACCGTGCCTTGAAAATCAATTACCGTCGGCGCGTCTGGATTTCCGGAAAAATTAATCGCCGTCTCGCCCTCAACGAAAACATTAGTGGCATTTGAAAAGGCGCTCTGATCCATCGTCGGATCGATGTTGACGTTGTTACCGGCAGAAAGGCGCACGCTGCTGATGACGCCGTCAGTCCGGAATTGGGACATGTTAAAGTTGAGATCGTTTTCTGCGCGGATATCAATCGATCCGGCTACGATCCGGTCCGCACCGGCCAGAAAGTCAACGCCTGCGAACGATTCGAAGCGGTCGACAATCGTGAGACCGTTCACCTGCACCGATCCCTCGGCATTCAAACGGAGCTGCGAGACTTGAATCGGCGACGCCAGGTTGATAACCGAACCAACACCGCGGGCGTGCATGATTATTTCTGTTAAAGATGGCTCATTGGAGAAAGAAATGTCCGAGCCCAGGATGATCGACCCGTTCTGTGTGGCCAGGAGCAAGTGCTGAATACCGGCGAACGTCAGCACGTTCGCGCCCCCCACGGTCCCTAGTATCCCAAGATCGAACTGGCCGAGCGTAGGGTTAGACGTGAGGTCGCTCACACTGATCAGGGCGAGGTGGATGGCACCGTCGTTGGCGGTGGAAATTTCCGGATTACCGGCCAGACGCAGCGTCGCGAACTTGAACGCGGCGATCGGTCCGTCATCTTCATCGTTGAACTCATCATCGAAGCCGGACGCCGTATCGAAAGCGCTCGTCGCGGTAAAGAAATAGGCCGAAGGCGGGCCATCCTGCTCTTCATCCCGGTAGATCCTCCCGTAATCGGTCTCGCCGTTTCTGGTAATGGATGGGTCGGTCTGGATGAGCGTGCCGGTGTCGATCACGGAAAGATTTGGCGACGTGATGACTGGCGGTGTTCCGAACTTGTTCGGGGTCGGAACTGGAGTGGGAGACGGCGTCGGACTCGGTGTGGGCGATGGAGTCGGCGAAGGCGTTGGGCTCGGTGTCGGCGATGGCGTTGGGCTCGGTGTGGGCGATGGCGTTGGCGAAGGTGTCGGGCTCGGCGTGGGCGATGGGGTCGGCGAAGGTGTTGGGCTCGGCGTGGGCGAAGGTGTTGGGCTTGGTGTAGGCGACGGCGTCGGGCTTGGAGTAGACGAAGCCGCGTCTCTTTGATCCCTTTCGTCAAGTGATGTGGGGTCATCCGGAGAAAGGGGTCTGTCGTCCCGGAAGGTGACCAGGTGTGTATCGAGAAATGTGCCGTTCGCCTTCAGATTCAGCTGGTCTGCTTTGCCAAAAGCGATTTCCTCTTCGCTGCCGAGAGGCCCGAAGGGCGGGAGAAGCAACAGCGAAGTGGCCGTGATCTGGTCCAGGTCCACGTCGACCGGTTCGCCCAGCGGCTCGCCAGGTTTACCGATCAGCATTTGCCCGGGCCCGAGTTCCACGCACTCGGCGTAATCCGCCCGGTCATTGCGCAACCGGCGCGAAGCCGGATTCTCCGTGATCTCGCGCGGGCGACAAACGCGCGCGCTTCCTTCCAACATGATGAACTTGAAATAAGTGTCCTTATGGTACTCAGCCATCATGGTCGTGCCGGTGATCGCGGCCGTGACTGCCGCAGTCGAGATCTGGGCGCCACCCGAATTCTTCGGCACACGCAAGAGCACCGCTCCACCGCCCAAATCGACGGTGCGCGAGCCCCGATCGAAACTGAAAATCGTGTTCGCGCCGAGCCGCGCGATCGTCAGATCAAGGAAAGTGAGTTCACTGCGAGAGTCCACTCCCGTGCGCACAGCCGAGTCACCCGTTACGACATCGTTGACCACCGCCGGCTTGGGCTCGGCTTGGCCGGGAAGCAATTTTACATCGTTGATGACCGCAGTGACGCGCGCCGATTTTAGCTCGGCTGCACCCAACGAACCCGCAAGCGCAAGGCATGCGAAAACCTGGATGCTGAAGCAAGCGGATCTTGAGAAGTGGAAGCCCGATCTCTTCATGCAGCGAAGACTGTAGCTAAAACGCTTTCGGGTGGTCGATGGTTTTGTTGTGCAAGACAAAGCGGCGTGATGTCCACGCGAGGAGCGTCCCGTCGTCACTACGCGCTTTACCGCGAAGTGCGCGCCGGCGATTGCCTGGATAGAGGAGTGGGCGACGGGCTCGGCTTACTCGTCGAGAGTCGAGCGCTCTCTTCCGCAGATGGTGGCACCAGATTCACCAATGTTCCCCGGCCGAAGATGACGAGGTTCGTGTCCGCGAGGGCGCCCTCCGACTTCTGCTTCGTCTGACTTTGCACACCCTTGGAAATCGAGGATTCGCTCCCCAGCGGTGGGAAACCCTGGATGAGGAGCGAGGTGGCCGTCAAACGCTTCAGATCCACATCAACCGGGCTGGGCAACGACGTGGGCATCGTCTTGGTGTGAAACATGAGAAGTTGCCCCGCGTTCACGAGGACCGATTCGCCAAGGACGCCCGGCATGAACATCCGCGCGGTGCCTTCAAGTACGATAAGCTTGATGTAGCCGTTAGGATAATATTCGAGGATTGAGGTTGTCCCCTTAACGTCAGTGCTGACGGACGCCGTCTTGACCTGCGCCTCCCCTGCTCCCGCCGGAGCGCGGATGAGCATCGCGCCTTGGGCGAGTCCCATTCTGCGAGTCCCGCGGCCGATTCCGAAAACGGTGTTCGACCCCAGCCGTGCAAGGCCGCCATTCGTAAACTGGAGTTCGGTTTGCGAATTTACACCGGTCTGAAGGGCCATTCCGTCCTGGATAGCGTCGTTCAAGACCGCACGCCGTGGCGGTTTCGGCGCGACCAGGACCTCAACATCTTTCACCACGCGCGTGACCCGCGCTTCGGCTCCTTCCGCAAAATCGAACGAAGCCAGGAAAAGAAAAACGGAGAGGCTGACCAACAATCTCTTCATACGCAGTTCGGGACTTTACGCACGACAGACTCCGCCGTCGATGACCTCCTCGAATCGCGATGCGGGTCCCTTCGCCTACTCTATCGCGCGGCCGGAAACGGGCGTCATTTTCCTCATTTCTCCGCGGCCCATGATTGAATCGACCGGACGATTGTTGGTCCGATTCACATTTGTCCCAGCACGTGCGTGCCCCGTTTGGTTGACTGTCGCGGACTCCCCTTCGTTACGCCTTTGACCGTCGGCCGTTTTCGCAGCGGGCCTGGCGCGCACGGTTACTTTACCGTTCGTAGTCGTCGGCTGCGCTTCGTCCAGCATATCGAGGAGTTGGTCAGAGCTTTCCAGATTTAGCGCGACGGTCTGCGCTCTTCCATTCGCGGCGTCGGGTCGTCCAGGCGCGGGGTTGGAGCGCGCGGCATCGTCAGCGCGCGTGCTTCGCAACGACGGAGCGTCGCGGTCCACCACCCGAGGTCCGGTGACTGGAAGCTCGGCGGAGAAATTTGCTACTTCGTCACGGCGGTTGGGCGCACCTTCTCCTGTGCCCTCCAGACTGGGAGCTTTGCCAGTGTCACCCACAACGGCCAAGGAGTCCCCGGGCCGGAATGAGTCGGCAATATAATCGGAAAACCTGATGCTGTTTCCATCGTAATCCACGCGGAAGGTGCCCGGTTGACCGCCGGAAGTCGCGAGGCGCCCGTTATCGGCGACGTTGGCGAATGTGCCGCTGAGAGGCGCAGTGGAAGTCAGGACGGTGAAGGTGGTGCCATTCGCGGCCACGAAGCTGTTGATGAAAGAGACCACGAGATTACCGCCCAGGCTGACCGAGCCAGTGACATTCAGGAATCCGTATTGGCTGCCCTGGGTGAGGCCGCTGAGTTGGAAGACGAGATTGGAAGAGCTGAGCAATGAGACAGTGCCGGTGACCCGCAGCCCGTTCGTTCCCAGGCCCGGACGCAACATGGCGTTGTTGTTGATGGCGGCGCTGATTTGCCCGAAACCGGTGAGCAATCCGCCGTTGATTTGCAACGCGCTGTTCGCAGTGATGGTGCTGCCGGTGACTTCCAATGAACCCGCGGTCTGGGTGTAAGGCGTGTTAAAAGTGAGCGTCGCGCCGTTGATCGATCTGACGGTGCCTTGATTGGTGAAGCTGTCGGGATCAACCGTGAGCGTGCTGCTCGCGATGTCGGCTGTGATCGTTCCCTGATTGATGAGAGTGCCGGCGCCGCTGAATTGCTGATCGGAGGCGATGAGGCCCCGGCCGCGAACGAGACTGGCGGGACCGAGCGTCAAAGTCACATTCCCGGAAAGGCCGAAACCGGCATTGGTGACGTCGAGGTTCACGGTCACGTTATTGAGGGACGTGACGAACGCGGGATTCGCGCCGGTCGTTCCCTCCACGAGCAGCCTGCTGTTGCTGCCGGTGAGATTCGCCTGCGCGAAGGTTGCTCCATTCAAGAGCCGCGCGAAGGAGCTCGCTTCCGAGAGCTGCATCACTCCGGTGAGCGCGACCGCATCCAGGATATTGCTGCCGCTTGCGCTGAAACGCAGACCGCCGTTCGCGGTCTGATTGATGGTGCCGCCGCGGATCGTGCCGCCGTTGACCCGGAAGTCGCCCGTGCTGGCGCCGAGCGTGTAGCTATCGCCGGCGTTATTCCACAAACCGGTGATGTTGATCGTGCCGCCGTCCCGGCTAATAGCGCCGGGGTCGGTGAAGGTGCCGTCCAGATTCAGGACGGAACTATTGATCACGCGGAGCGTCCCGGTAGCGTTGTTCCAGTTCGGCGACGCGATCGTAAGGATCCCGCCATTGACCGCCTGCGCGGTGCTTTGATTGGTGAAGGCATCGGGATTGACCGTGAGCGTCTGGCCGTTCACGTCCGCCGAGAGCAAGCCCTGATTGATCAGCGTTCCCACCCCGCTGAATTGCTGGTCGGAACCGATCAAGCCACGCCCGCGCACCGTCGTGGTGGAAGCCAGCGTGAGGGTGATGTTCCCGGAAAGGCCGAAGCCGACATTGCTCCCATCGAGGTTGATCAACGAGCCGCTCAGCGTGCTGCTTGGAGTCGCGGACGTTCCCTCGACTAGAAGCCGGCTCCCCGCGCCCGTTAAATCGGCCTGCGTGAAACTGGTCCCATTAATCAAGCGCGCGAAGGAGCTGTTCTCCGAGAGCTGCATCGTGCCCGTGATCGCGACCGCATCAAGGATGTTGCTCCCACTGGAGCTGAAGCGGAGGCCGCCGTTAGCGGTCTGGTTGATCGTTCCACCCCGAATGGTTCCGGCGTTCAACCGGAAGTCGCCGGTGCTGCCGCCGAGCGTGTAGCTATCGCCGGCGTTATTCCACAAACCGGTCACGTTGATCGTGCCGCCATCGCGGCTAATGGCTCCGGGGTCGGTGAAGGTGCCGTCCAGATTCAGGATTGAACTGTTGATGACAACCAGCGTTCCTGTCGCGTTGTTCCAGTTCGTTGCGTTGATCGTGAGCGTGCCGCCATTGATTGCCTGGGTGGTGCCCTGGTTGCTAAATGCGTCCGGACCGATCGTGAGTGTTTGCCCCACGACGTCGGCCGAGATCAATCCCTGGTTAATCAGCGTTCCCACCCCGCTGAACTGCTGATCGGAACCGATCAGGCCACGCCCGCGCACCGTCGTGGTAGAAGCGAGCGTGAGGGTGATGTTCCCGGAAAGGCCGAAGCCGACATTGCTCCCATCGAGGTTGATCAATGAACCGCTCAGCGTGCTGCTCGGAGTCGCGGACGTTCCCTCGACGAGCAGCCGGCTCCCCGAGCCCGTTAAATCGGCCTGCGTGAAACTGGTCCCATTAATCAAGCGCGCGAAGGA
>Ga0136617_10006350_pt1 | contig 10569 bp, 10 predicted proteins | sample AntDrymUQ3222106_2_FD_129672 | JGI IMG/M metagenome (GOLD analysis project Ga0136617, IMG submission 129672) | Polar desert sand microbial communities from Dry Valleys, Antarctica - metaG UQ322 (21.06) | ecosystem: Environmental > Terrestrial > Soil > Desert | place: Antarctica: Dry Valley...
TCGACGACGGGGTTTCCCACCACGTGGATGCGTTCCGGCGCGACGCCCTCATCGGCGAGGAAGCGCCCGGCGAGCGCCGTCGGCGCGAAGTGCAGCGAGGCGAGCGCCGCGGCGGTGCGCCGGTTGACCTCCTCCATCGAGCGCGGGTTGAAGGAGCGGATCCCCGCCTCGAGGTGCACGACCGGAACGCCGTGGCGCCGTGCCGCCAGGCAGAAGACCGGCACCGTGTAGGTGTCGCCCAGCACGAGCACGAGCGACGGCTCCCACGCCTGCACCTCCGCCAGCGCGAGCGTCAGCATCGATCCCAGCCGCTGCGCCTCGTCACCCTCCAGGCGCCAGGTGGCATCCATGCGCAGGACCATGCGCTCGTCCAGCACGTCGACCAGCGAGCTGTCGTAGTGCTGGCCCGTGGCGACCGTGCGCACCTCCGTCGCCGGCCGGGCGCGCAGGGCGCGCACGACCGGCGCGAGCTTGATGATCTCGGGCCGCGTCCCGATGGCGACGAGGATCCTCATCCGTCGAAGACCTCGTGGTAGTAGCGGGCCATGCTCACGCCGCAGCGAAACGTCAGCCGATCGCTGCGCAGCGGATGGCCCGCGACGCCGCGCAGGTACTCGCCGACGAGGTCTGCGCCAGCGGCGAGCGACAGCGGCAGGGCCCCCGAGAAGCGCGGGTTGATCTCGACGAACGACACCGCGCCGTCGTCGCCGACGAAGCCCTGGACGTTGGCGGCGCCCTGCAGGCCGGCGGCGGCGACAAGCTTGCGCACGCCGGTCACGACGGCTTCGTTGTGGAACGTGCGCCCCTTCGTCGAGATGCCCGCCTTCGTCTCCAGCCTCCAGCGCGGAACCGCCCCGGCCAGCGACCCGTCGCGGTCGATCAGGCAGTCGACGGTGAACTCGCGGCCGGCGAGGCGCGTCTGGACGATCGGATCGGGCACCTGGCCGAGCGCCCACGCGATGTCGGCGCGGGTGTCGGCGGCGACGACGAAGCGCGAGCCGCGGCCGAAGCGCGGCTTGACGATCCAGGGCCCCGGGAGGCCGTCGGCGGATCCCAGCGACGTGCCCGGGGCCGCGACGCCGGCCTCGCGCAGCAGCTGCGCGAAGCGCCACTTGTCGCGGCACGCCTCCACGCTCGGCGGCGGCGCCAGCCAGGTCCTCAGCCCCGCCGCCGCGAGCTGCTGCTCGCCACGCCCGAGCGCCGCCATCTCCTCGGTGACGGTGCTGACGAGCGCGCCGGCGCCGTGCTGCGCCGCCAGCTCGCACACGCGCTCGACGAACCGCGGGTCCTCGCAGCGCGGCAGCGTCGCGCGGGAGCTCGCCAGCGCCAGGCCGACGGCGCGCTCGTCGGCATCGGCCCCTACGACGTCGACCCCGCGTGCCGTCAGCTCACGGATGACGGCGACGCCGGCGGCTCCGCCGGCGCCGGTGACGATCGTCGTCAGGTCGGTCGGTGGCTGCGTGCGGGTGCGGGTGCGGGCGGCGTCCATCGTCCTAGCTGCCCCCACGCCAGCGCGGTTGGTCGGCGCGGCCGCCGTCGAGCAACCAGTCGATCACGCGGGGCAGCGAGGCCGGGCGGGCGGGCTCGTGCGGGACGCCGTTGGTCTGCGCCGGCCGCTCGCGCTGGTCGTGTCGCAGCTCGACCAGCCGGCGCTGCGCCCACAGGCGCAGCTCGAGCAGCTCGGGCTCGAGCGACGGCTCCCACTGATGGCGCGCGACGGCCTCCGTGATGCCCTCCAGGACGGCCGGATCCTGCTCGTTGCGCGTGGCCTGCAGCAGGACCCCGGCGACCGGCGAGATGCCCTGCTGGACCGCGACCTGGACGGCAGCCAGCCGCACGCGCGGATCGGGGTTCGACAGGGCGACGTGCAGCAGGCTCTGCGAGCGGCGCCGTCGCCGGGCGCGCACCGCGGCCTGCCAGATCCCGCCGATCAGCAGCAGCGACAGGCCCGCGACGAGCGGCGGCAGCCAGAGCTCAAGCGAGAGCGTCATGGCTCTGCCCCAGAGGCCTGCCGTGCCGCGGGAGCACGAGGTAGAGGAACAGGATGTAGCCGCCCAGCGTGTAGACGAACGCGAAGGCGCCGCCGACCCAGTCGTGGAAGAGGATCAGCGCCTCACGGCCGGAGAGCAGGCCGGCGCCCAGCGACAGCGCGATCCGCAGCAGATTGCCGAGGGCGACCACCGCGAGCGCGATGCCCAGCGCCGACCACCAGCGCCGGTGCAGGCGGTCGGGACCGAGGAACGCGAGGCACGCGATCGCCAGCAGCGACGACAGCGACGAGCACGACATCGTGATCCTGGCCAGCAGCGACGGCTGGCCGCTGGGGAAGATCTCGATCACCGAGTCGTAGGGCACGCGCGTGCCATCCGCGCCCACGAGCACCAGCAGCGCCGCCACCGCGTGCGACTCGCCCACGCGAAACGGGCCCTCGACCAGCAGGAAGCCGGCGATCGAGACGAACAGGACGGCGAACACGCGCAGAAATGCATGACGGGCGGGCGTGCTCATGCCGACACGGCTCCCGCGGTGGGTGCGTCACCGGCGCGCGAGGTCTTGCCCCAGGCATAGCCGCTGCCGCGGATCCCGTCGAACCAGGCCTTCGCGCACAGCGCGATCGAGACGAGGAACAGCGGCAGGAAGAACAGCAGGATCGGCGCTTCCCGGCGGTCGGCGCGGGACAGCAGCAGCCCCGCGCTCAACTCCAGCAGCGGCCCGAGCAGCAGCAGCGTCCACAGCAGGAACAGGTTGACGGGGTCCTGACCGGCGGGCGCGACGCCGCTTCCCCACAGCGCGAGGACGAGCAGCCCGAGCCCCGACAGCACCGGCACGTGGAAGACGAGCAGGAACATCGTCATCTCGACCTTCTCGATCCAGGAGAAGATCGGCGAGCGCCAGACGAGGCCGCGATAGTCGCGCCAGACCTGTTGATGGCCGCGCGCCCAGCGGTAGCGCTGGCGCCAGAAGCGGCCGACCGTGATGACGCCCTCCTCCTCGTCCACGGCGGTGACGTCGTAGCGCACGCGCTGCCCGGTCAGGGTGAGGCGGATCGTCAGGTCGGTGTCCTCGGTGACGCTGTCGACGTTCCAGCCGCCCAGCTCGCGCACGCTCGTCGTGCGCACCGCGCAGTTCGCACCGCCGTAGGCGGGCAGCCGGTAGATCGACTGGCGGCCGTACTCGTTGACGAGATAGCCGGCGAGATAGTCGATCGCGACGAGCCGTGAGATCAGCGAGTCGCCGGGGTTGGAGATCTGGCAGCGACCCTGCACGGCGGCGATCGTGGGGTCCTCGAAGTGCCGCACGAGCCGGCGCACGACGTTCGGGCGCGGCTGATGGTCACCGTCGAAGACGATCACGATGTCGGCCGTCACCCGCGCGAGCGCGGCGTTCAGCGCGCCCGACTTGCCGTTGCTCTCGGCCGGACTGCGGTGCAGCGGGGCGAGGTGGGCATGCTCGGTCGCCAGGGAGGTGAGGATCTCGCCCGTGCGGTCCGTCGACCCGTCGTTGACGACGATCAGCTCCAGCAGCTGCGGCGGGTAGTCCAGCGCGATCAGGCTCCCGACGAGCTTGCGGATGACCTTCTCCTCGTTCTTGCAGGCGACGATGACGGCGACCGAGGGACGAAAGCCCGTGTCGACGATCTCTGCCTCGAGATCGCGCGGGGCCGTGTGCAGAGCGGAGATCGCGAACGCGAGGTGGCGCGCGAAGAACGCGATGAACACCAGCTGCAGGCCGACGCCGACGACCGTGATCGTGGCACCCACGCCGAGCGTCCCGACGGACGTCAGGGCGAGGCCGGGCAACGTGAGCAGGACCCAGGGCGTGCCCTGAGCGCCCTCCTCGCCGGGAGGGGCGGGCAGCGGCTCATGTCGTCCCCTGTTCCTCAATTGCACTGTCCGCCACCCCCTTCCCGATCGCAGCTGATGTCAGATGTTGGAGCGAGCGGCGGACCGTGCCAGAGTTGGCACGGCCCGCCACTGCGAGCGCGGCTTCCGATGCCGCGCGACTGGTGGCTACGCAAGCCCACCGGCGATGGTGGCCAGCAGCCGGTCTGCGCTGTCGGCCTGCGGCTGCGTGGGGAACAGATCCCACGCGAACCGCTCGACGGCGAACGCCTCGGCGCAGCGCATCCGGGCCTGGAAGCCGCGGTAGCGCGCCTGCGCCTCGATCGCCTCGAGGTCGACCAACCTGTTCTTCAGCACCTGCGAGTGGTGCGCGCGGAGGGCCGCGAGCTTCGTTTCCATGAAGCCCTCCACGTTGACGAACAGCGACGGGACGAACGCACGCGACGTCGGAGCCTCGTAGGTCAGGCAGCGCGGTGTGCGCCGTCCGGCCGAGAAGCTCATGCGGGCGGTCACCCGATGGTCCTGATGGCTGTCCTGCGGCGAGTGGGTGTAGATGAGGTCAGCCTCGACCTCGCCCATCACGGCGTCGATGAGCTCGACCGTCTCGCGGTCCTCCGGTACCGCACCGTCGAGGAAGTTGCCCCAGAACAACCGTGCTCCGAGCACCTCGGCGGCGTCTTCCTGCTCGCGGACGCGTGAGCAACCGGCCTGCGGCCCCTGCTCGCCCGTGGTCATGATCAGCAGCGAGACGGTGTCGCCTCGTGCCGTGTGGGCCGCGAGCGTCGCCCCACAACCCAGCTCGACATCGTCGGGATGGGCTCCGATTGCCAGAATGTTCATCGCTGACTCCGTTCGTTGCGCTGACGGTCGGCGCTTAATGGGTGGACGCAGCGACGGAACGGCCGTCCCGGCGGTTCTTCCACTGCATGCCGGCGAATCCGAGGCCGAGCAGCGCGGTGACGCCGAGCAGGCCGATCGGGGCGACCGGAACGACGTCCGGACCCTTGGCGCCGCAGCGCGACTCGGCGATGATGACGTCGCCGCTTCCGAGGAGCCCGTCGAGCTCGACGTGGATGGCGCGCACGATGATGCTCGTGTCGGTCGGTCCGTTGGTCGGCCTGATCTGCTCGTTGACGATGACCCTGCCGATTCCCGGGAGGTTGATCGTCGTGTTCGGCGCCGTGGCGGCGTTGACGGCGACGCCCAGCACGTTGAGGTTCGTCAGCGTGCTCGATCCGGTGGAGCCGTCACCGTTGGACTTGCATGTGCTCCCGATCACCGTGGCGGTGACACGGTTCGCCAACGCGTTGAGGTTGGCGACACTGGCCGAGCTCGTCGCGAAGCCCGCATGCGAGCCGAGGTTTCCGCCCTGCGTGCTGGCGTTGAGCACGCCCGCGGTCAGCACGCCCGGTACGGACGCGCTCAGCGCGCTCTGCGAGAACGGTCCGAGGCCGCCGGGAGGCGACGTCATGGTCACCGAGGGCAATGGCCCCGATGTGACCGGCACCGTATTGAGCAGCTTCACGTCGACGGACTCGCCGAACGCGCTGCCCGTGACCTCCGTGACGTCCGCCAGCGCAGAGCTGGCAAATGCGGTCGAGCACAGGATTGCCGAAAAACAGGCAACTGACAGGTGAAACAAGCGCAGCCGGGATCGGCCGGCTGTAGAGCGCCGGGACATTAGGTGAAACCCCCTGTGAGAACAATAAGACGCGGGGGTCGTAGGCAGTACAGGGAGGAGTCGTCCAAACTTCACTCCTGGAACCCGCCGCCGGCATCCCGCTTCCGTGCCGTGTCAGCGTGCACCGATTGGGGCGCCCTGTCCACCGGTTTTCGACCTTTCTCAGACCAAAATCTGATGTTTTGCTACTTTTGCACTACTCAGGCCGCTCTGGCGGCCGGCCGGCTACGCCGGCACGCGCCGCAGCACCGCGAGCAGCGAGACCCCGGCCGGCAGGTCGCGTCCGCGGCGGATCAGGACCGCCTCGCCGCGCAGGATCCGTTCCAGCGCGCCGTTGACCGGACCCTGCGGCGTCCGTCCCAGGTCGGAGGCGGGCTGGGCGCGACCGCGGGCGCGCTGCGCGAGCCGCGCCGCCGCGATCGCCGGCAGCAGGGCCGCGTTGAACGCGGTCACCCGCTCGGCGTCCAGGCCGGCGCGGCCCGCCCGTGCGAGCAGCAGCGCGCGGGTGTAGCGCCGGTGGTGGTGGGAGAGCACGTCGTGCTCGCCCCACAGCCAGCGGTACTGGGGCACGGTCACGAGCAGGCGCCCGCCCGGCGCCAGCACGCGGGCGAGCTCGCGCAGCGCGGCCTCGTCGTCCCCGACGTGCTCGAGCACGTCCAGCGCGACCGCCAGGTCGAACGTCGCGTCGGCGAACGGCAGCGGCTCGGCCAGCGAGCCCGGCAGGACCTCGCCGGCGCCGCGCGCTCGCGCGAGCTGCAGGGAGGCCGGCGCGAGCTCGATGCCCGTGACGGTCCCGCGCCGCGCCAGCTCGACCATGTTGCGCCCCGAGCCGCAGCCGGCGTCGAGGATCCGGGCGGCGGCGGGCGCCGGCAGGTCGAGGCCGTCCAGCACCGCCGCGAGCACCGCACGGCGCCCGCGGTACCACCAGTGGCGCTCCTCGACATCGAACGTGAAGCGCTCGAGCGCGTCGTCCATCAGCGTGGCGGCGCGTCGCCGTCGATCTGCTCGTCGACGACGAACAGCGGCCGGCCCTTGACCTGATCGAAGATCCGTCCCACGTAGAGCCCGACGACGCCGAGCGAGATGATGATGAAGCCGCTCAGCAGCACGAGCAGCACGACGATGCTCGTGTAGCCCGGCGGCGTGTCCTCGACGTAGCGCGAGTACACCGCGTAGGCGCCCAGCAGGCCGCCCGCGGCAGCGACGAGGAACCCGAGGAAGACGATCCAGCGCAGCAGCACGGTCGTGCGGAAGAACATGCCGTCCAGCGCGACGCCGACCAGCTCGCGCAGCCCGTAGGCGCTCGGCGAGCCGCCCTCGCGCTCGGCGTGCGCGAAGCCGATGGTCGCCTGGCTGAAGCCCAGCCAGTCGAGCACGAGCTGGTACTCGCGGTCGCGGTCGCGCAGCTCGAGGAAGGCGTCGACGACCTTGCGCGAGATCATCGACAGCGTCGAGAACTCGATGTCGCCGCCCTCGCGCTCGCTCAGCAGGCGCCGGTACAGCGATGCCGACAGGCGCCGGAAGGCCGAGTGGCGGCGCCCCTCGCGCACCGCCCGGACGATGTCGTAGCCCTCGTGCGCCTTGGCGTACAGGCGCGGGATCTCCTCGGGAGGCTCCTGCAGGTCGCAGTCCATGACGACCGTCCAGGCGCCGCGTGCGCGCGTCAGGCCCGCCGTGATCGCGGCGTGCTGACCGAAGTTGCGACTGAGCCGCACGACCTTCAGGTGGGGATCGTCACCGGCGAGCTCGGCGAGGATCTCCCAAGCGCCGTCGCGCGAGCGGTCGTCGACGAGCACGACCTCGTAGTCGCTCGTGATCGCCAGCAGGCTGGCCGTCAGGCGCTCGTGCAGGGCGCGCAGGCAGCCGGCGCAGTTGTAGACGGGGATGACGACGCTGATCTCGGTCACGGGTGTTTATCCTCGCGCTCTGCCCGAGAGCCTCGTCTACCGCAGCGCGTGGGGCTACGGCCTCGCGATGCGCGTTCTGTACGGACGCTACTACGCGGCACGTGATGCGGCCGTGGCGGCGCACATCCCCGACGGCGCGAGCGTGCTCGAGCTGTGCTGCGGTCCGGCGCGCCTGTACCTGCGCGAGCTGCGCGGGCGGATCGGCTCCTACGTCGCGCTCGATGCGAGCGCGACCTTCGTCGACCGCCTGCGCAGGCGCGGCGTCGACGCGCGGCTGGCGGACGTCGCGACCGCACAGCTGCCGGTCGCCGACGTCGTCGTCATGCAGGCGAGCCTGTACCAGTTCATGTCCGACGCGGAGGTGATGCTGCGCCGCATGCGTGCCGCCGCCAGGCGGTCGGTGGTCGTCGCCGAGCCCGTCCGCAACCTCGCGTCGAGCCGGATCGGCGTCGTCGCGCGGCTGGGCGCGGGCGGCGCGGCGACCGCGCGCGGCGCGCAGCCCCAGCGCTTCGACGCCGACACGCTGCGTGCGCTGATGGCGGCGTTCGGCGAGGCCGTCGTCTTCCACGCGCCGGCGCCGGGGGGGCGCGAGCACGTCTACGTCCTGCGCGGCACGGCGACATGAGCCGCCTGCCGTTCAACCGCCCGCTGCGCACGGGCGGCGAGGGTGCGCGGATCGCGGCCGCGCTGGACCAGGGGTGGACCGGTGGCAACGGGCCCAGCAGCGAGCACTGCCAGCAGCTGCTGCGCGATCTGACGGGGACGTCGAGCATCCTGCTGACGCACTCGTGCACCGGGGCGCTGGAGATGACCGCGCTGCTCGGCGAGCTCGGTCCCGGCGACGAGGTGATCCTGCCGTCGTTCACGTTCTCCTTGACGGCCAACGCGTTCGTCCTGCGCGGCGCCACCCCCGTGTTCGTCGACGTCGATCCCGACACGCTGAACATCGACCCGGCGCGCGCGGCCGACGCGATCACGGACGCGACGCGCGTCATCGTGGCCGTCCACTACGGCGGCGTCGGCTGCGACATGGCCGCGCTGGGCGCGCTCGCTCGCGAGCACGGGCTGCTGCTCGTCGAGGACGCCGCGCAGGGTGTCGGCGCGAGCCTCGACGGTCGCGCCCTGGGAGCCATCGGCGACCTCGGGACGCTCTCCTTCCACGAGACGAAGAACATCTCGTGCGGCGAGGGCGGCGCGCTGCTCGTCAACGACGAGCGCTGGGTGCAGCGGGCGGAGATCCTCCAGGAGAAGGGGACCAACCGCCAGCGCTTCGCGCGCGGCGAGGTCGACCACTACACGTGGGTCGACGTCGGCTCCTCGTTTCTGATGTCCGACGTGACGGCCGCGCTGCTCGCCGAGCAGCTCGAGCGCGTCGCGCAGATCACCGCCGCGCGGCGGGCGATCTGGGACGCCTACCACGAGGCCTTCGAGGCGCTCGAGCAGGCGGGCGTCCTGCGACGGCCGGTGATCCCGCCCGGCGCGCGCCACAACGCCCATCTGTACCGGATCATGCTCGCCGACCGGGCGGCGCGCGACATGGTCATCGGCGTGCTCGCGGCGGACGGCATCAGCGCGTACTTTCACTACGTGCCGCTGCACTCGGCGCCCGCCGGGCTGCGCTTCGGCCGCGTCCGCGGCTCGCTGGAGGTCACCGACGCGGCGGCGGGCCAGCTGCTGCGCCTGCCGCTGTGGGTGGGGATGACGGCGGATGACGTCGCGCGCGTCGCTCAGGGCGTCGCGGCGGCGACGTAGCGCGCCAGCCGCGGGGCCGCCAAGGGCGCGTAGTCGATCGCCTGCTCCTGGACGCGCACGCGCAGGTCACGCACGTTGCCCGGCGGGTTGGGCGCCGCGGGTCCGGCGGTCCGCAGGCGCAGCGTCGCGTCGCCGTGCCCGAGGCGCAGGGGAAAGCTCACGCGCCTGCCCTTGTCGTCGACCTGCACGGACCTGCGGCTGCCGTCGGGCAACGTGAACGTCACCGTCGACGGCGCCGGCCCGGTGCCGAAGAGCTGGGCGGAGTAGCCGACGGTGCGCGTGCCGCGAAGCGGGTTCTCGAGCGTCACCCGCGCGTCGGTTCCGGCCCACCGGTAGGGCGTGGTGCCGGCGAGCTCCTGGTAGGAGAAGCCCTCGCCGTAGCCGAGCATGAGCGGATACAGGAGCGCAGCCTTGACCTGCGACCGCTCCGCGGCGGAGGTGCGCTGGGCGAGGCGAGCGGCGGCTGGGCGCAGGACGAAGAACTGCAGGCGCCCGTCCGCCGAGCGGGCCGACGTGCCAGGTCCGGCGAGCTTCTCCAGCGCCGCGGTGATCGCCGCGCCGCCGTCGGCGTAGCCGGCGCGATCGACGTAGACCGCGCCGAAGCCGGCGGCGGCCGCGCACGCGGCGAGCTGGTCGGGCGCGAGCCCCTGGTGCTGGGCCAGCCAGTCCGACGGGCGGCCGCGGACAGCGCCGTAGGTCCATCTCACCCCGCTGGAATGCAGGTAGCCCTTGAGCAGGTCGTAATCGCCGAGGCCGACCACCGGGCCGTTCTCCGGGTAGCTCATGTACGGCAGCTGCAGCACCTTCGTGCCGGCGGGGAAGCGGTCCTGCATCGTGGCGGCGAAGTCCTCGTCGACCTTCCACGCGGCCGCGATGGCGGCGTGATCGGGTGCGTCGAGCGGCGAGGTCTGGTCGAGGATCCCGACGACGCCGACGGTCGCCACGACGACGCCGAGCAGCCAGGCCGGCCGGCCGCGCGCCCGTAGGCGATCGCCGAGCGCGGTCAGCAGCAGCGCGACCGCCAGCAGGGAGGCGAACGCGATGACGAGCGAGAGCCTGTTCCACGCGCGCACCTGCGGCGTCAGCTCGTATGCGATGAGCGTCGAGATGCCGCCGATCGTCCCGACGACGAAGCTCGCCAGGGCGACCGCGCCGGCGGCCGCGATCCGCGATCGCCGCACGGACGCGGCGGCTCCGCCGAGGCCGGTCGCCAGCAGGACGATGATCGCGGCGAGCAGGCCGAGCGTCGCGACGGTGCCGAGCGACGCGTCGAAGCCCTCCGAGCGCAGCGCCGTCGTCCTGAAGTACAGCTCGCCGCGGCGCGCCATGAACCCGACGCGGTGCTCCGGGCGCGGGATGACCATGTACGCGAGCTTCAGGCCGAAGA
>Ga0136617_10006351_pt1 | contig 10568 bp, 7 predicted proteins | sample AntDrymUQ3222106_2_FD_129672 | JGI IMG/M metagenome (GOLD analysis project Ga0136617, IMG submission 129672) | Polar desert sand microbial communities from Dry Valleys, Antarctica - metaG UQ322 (21.06) | ecosystem: Environmental > Terrestrial > Soil > Desert | place: Antarctica: Dry Valley...
CGACGGTCGCGCAGGTGGTGCCGGTCGCCACGGGATACAGCCGCACCTGCCACGCCGTCTGCCGGCGCGCCGTCGCATCGACGCCGACCGCAATCTCGACCAGGTCGGGATCCTCGAGGTGCGTGACCTCGCGCTGCCACACGTCGAGGTACGCGAGGTGGGTGCCCCCCGTGGGCAGCGACTCGGGCGTCGGCCAGTACGGCTGCTCGAGGTAGGGCGTGTCGGCGTTGCCCGTACGCTCGCGGAGCAGGGGGTCGAAGCCGTCCAGCTCGATCCCGTGGTTCTCCGCCAGCAGGCCGTCCACGTACATCCGGCCGCGACCGATCGAGAGCGCCCCGCCCGAGAGCGTGACGCGGAAGCCGTCCGGCGTCTGGCGCGGCACCCAGGCTACGCCGGCGTGATTCGGGTCGGGACCGAACGACGTGAGGTCGCTCGTCTCCGCGCGCAGACGACGGTCGAGCAGCGCGACGAGCTCGTTGAAGTCGGCGTCGAGGAGCAACCGTCCCTGCTGCAGCACGACGCCCGCGAAGTCGCGGAGCGGATCGAACCTCGCGCGGCTGATGTCTGCGGACATCTCTATCCCCTTTCCCGGTCGGTCACGTTGCGTAGAAGAACCCGGCCTCGAGGCCGAATCGGAGGTACTCGTCGAGGCGGATCCGCAGGTTCGTCTCCCGCTGCGGCTGGTGCAGCTCGTGCGTGACCCCCATCTCGCTCTCGTCGCTCGCGCCCGTGCGGATCGCCGGATGGGTCGACCGGCGCAGCTGCATGTAGCCGGGGTCGCCGTAGCGCCGCGAGGTGTGGAAGGGGCGGTGCGCGGGGTCGGCGCCGGCGCACTGGAACCGGCGAGGCGTGCGTGACCCGGGCGGGACGAACGAGAAGCGCATGCAACCGACCTGTCGCCGCTCCGCCCAGACGGGCGCGGGCCACGGGTCGCCTCCGTCGGCGAGGCTTGCGAGGAGAAGCGAGTTCGAGACGTCGAGGCGCTGTGCGTGCACCTTGCCGAGGACGGTGCAGGCGTCGAGGGTCAGGTGCCCGCCCGGCTCGAGGCCGTCGCCCGTCTCGCGCTCGGCAGCGGTCGACACCGTCAGGAGGCCGCCGCCTCCGGCAGCCGCACGGCCGCAGAATGCGATCTCTTCCTCGTCCGAAGCGTCGAGCACCGAGTCGTTCGCCTTGACGTCTACGCCCTCGACAGCCACGACCGGCCCGACGATGCAGTGGTCGAGCGTGACCGACGCGAATGGGTGCAGCACGATCAGGCTCGCGCGACCCACCGAATGCGCAGCGCCGTCGGGGTCGCGCGTCAGGCCGGGCACGAGCGTGCAGTGGCGGAGCACCAGGCGGCGCGGCTCCGCGTCCGCAGACTCCTCGATCACGAGCGGCGCCCCGGCAAGCAGCAGCCCGTTCAGGACGATGGTCGTGTCCGGATCCATCGCGAGGCGCAGCTGGTCGCCGCGCGAGAGCAGCGGCCGCACGCGGTTGGCGGAGCGGAGCACGAGCTCGCGGTCGGCCGCGTTCGGCGCGGGCGTCGTGGCGGTGATCGTCGCCGGCGCGGCATACGGCCGACTGTCGAGGATCTGCACCGCACCGCCGCCTGCGACCGACGCGAGCGGCGGCGCGAGCGGCTCGCCGGCGAGGACGCCGACGACCGTCTCCAGCTTCGCGAGCGTGGCGGCGCGGTCGTAGCCGCCGCCGCCGATCGCGAGCGCAGATCCGTAGTGAAACGTCGCGAGCCGCGTCTCGCCGGCCGCCGGCGTGGCGGCGAAGGCGACGCGGCCGAGCACCGGATCGACGGCGATGTGCGCGTCACCGGGCTCCGGCGCGTGCGGCCAGGTTCCCGGCGCGGCGGGATCGTCGGACAGGTCGCAGATGCGAACCTGATCCGCGACGGGCGCGACGTCCGCGGCGGTCTCGATCTCGAGGAGAAGCGCTCGGCCGACGCCGTAGAGCTTGTCGAGGTGCTCGCTCGTGAACCGCCGCCTCAGCGGCAGCGGGACGTCGAGCGGCTCCGCAAGGTGCGTGATCTCCTGCTCGGTACGGCGCGGATTGAAGAGCGGCTTGTCCGTGCCGAGCGCGTCGAAGCGGTAGCGGAGCCCGGAGCCGTCGACGTCGACGAGCGGCACACGGCGGAGGCGAAGCGCCTGCACGCGCCAGAGGAAGATGCCGACGTTCTGGATGTTGTAGCGGCCGGACCGCGACGAGATGCGCCGCATCTCGGCCGTGTGCGCGAACGTGTCGAACGCGCCCGCCTGGAACGTTCCCGAGAGCTCGAGGCGACCCTCGCCCCGCATGTCTGCGGTTGCCGTGGCGTGCCCCCGAATGTGGTTCATGTACTGCGTCGCCGCGAGCAGCTCGAAGAACTCGACGGCGTGCGCCGGCCAGCCGGTGACGTCGGCCGCGAGCTGCTCGAGCACCGAGACGGTGCCCTTGCGGCGCCGGTAGCGGATCGTGTTGGCGACCTCCGCCCGCGGTGAGGTGACCTGCGGCACGACGCCGTGCAGCGTCCGGTAGCCGATCAGGTCGCCGATGTACGGCGCCACCCAGGGCGCGCACGTCTCGACGAACTCGTCGTCGTACATCTGCTCGAGGCTCTCGGCGAGCACGTTGACCTGATCCGTGATCACGTCGACGAGCTCGCGCAGGACGCCGCCCTGCTCGGCGTCGCGGATGCGGTACACGGCCGACAGCAGCCGGTAGAGCTCTTCGGTCGTGTAGAGGCCGGTCGCCGTCACGTCGGCATCACCTCGAGCTCGTCGAACTGCGCCTCATTTAGCACGAGCACGCCGGCCGGAACTGCGTTGCCATTCGCGTCGACGTCGGGACGCTGCGCGAGCAGGCGGTCCGCGAGGTCAGGCGTCGCTCCCGTGTAGAGGTGGTCGACGTCGACGGCGAGGACACCGGCGACGGTGTGCGCGGCCGCGACGACCTCCGACAGGAAGACCGGCTCGGCCAGGCCGCGCGACTCGAACGAGTACGCCTGGCGCAGGGCCGCGTCGACACCCGCGAGCACGGCGTCCCCCTCGTACGCAGGATCGACGGCGACTGTGAGCCCGAGGCGGAACGTCTCCGTCGTCCCCTCGAGCACCTGCACCTGCACGCGTGGGTCACCGTGCTTCCGCAGCGCGTCGGCGAGGTCAGTCAGCCGCTCGCCGCCGTCGAAGGCGACCGTCACGACGATCGTCCTGCCCCCACGGAGCGGGAGCACCACGGCGTTCGCCTTGAGGACGCCGGTGAACGCCCGGGCGAAGTCCTCGTAGTCGAGCAGCGACACTGCACGACCGAGCGTGCGCACACCGAGCGGGATCGAGGTGCGAGCCGCGTCCTCGGACTCCGGATCGACACCGCCGCTCGCGGCGACCGGATTGCTGACCCCCTTGACCCCGAGCGGTCGATCGAGAAGCTGGGCGAGTGCGCCCGGCTTCACGTTGCCGCCCGCGCCGATCCCCTTCCGGTACCTCGCCCGCACGTTGTTCGATCCGGAGGGCAGCCGCGACCCGCGCTCCCCGTCGCCGAACTGCACGTATGCCTTGCCCTTCTCGTCCGTGCGCAGCGCGTAGGCGCGGTCGCGCGGACTGGCGCCGAAGAGCGTGGGCACCTCGTCCCAGCGGACGTCGTTCACGCGGACCTCGAGCGCGGCCGCGGCCCCGGAGGGAGCGTCCGCCGACTGGAGATGCGTCAGCGGCTCGTGCGCGAGCGTGAAGCGCTGGAACGGACTGCTCGCGCGGCCCGAGCCGAGGAGCTGCTGCACCGTCTCGCCGTGCGTTCCGAGCGCGACATTTCCGTGGACGACCACCGTCTCGCGCTCGTACGACCCCGACAGGTTGCCCTCGAGGAAGATCCGCCAGCCGCCGGCGATTGCGTCGACCTCCTCGACCACCGCCGGCTCGGCGTGCTCGTCGCCGAGCGTCGTCGTGCCGCGGACGAAGACGCGGCGGCCGGGCAGCATCGTCGAGACGTCGGCCTCGACGTCGACGAAGTTCTCCTGCACGTCGCTCTCGTCGGGCGCCTCGGCGAGCGCCAGGGGCTCGCTCGCGCCGAAGACGGTCGTCGTGCGGACGTACCCCGCAAACGAGGAGAGGTCGGCGATGCCGGTCAGGGTCAGCCGCGTCACCTTGCCGGAGACGGCGTACCTGGCCCGCGACAGCTCCGTCACCGCGCCGACCTTGAACAGCTCGGAGCTCACGGCGCCGGGCCGCGACAGCACGACCGGCGAGCCGACGACGACATCCGGGTGCGACCCGTCGATGTCGACGACCTTCCCGGATCCGCTCGAGAGGCCGAAGGTCCAGTCGGCGCCTCCGCCCTTGACCAGGCTCCTGTGAGGCGCGTTGTGGCCGAACACGCTCAGCCGCTTTCTCAGCACCCATGCGCTCGGCGGCAAGGCCGGCGGCAGGTACAGGTCGAGCGAGGCCAGCGTGCCGCTCCACGCGACGAGCGTCCGGTCGTGCTCCTCGTCGCGGTCGACGGCAGTCAGCGTCCGCAACGCCCAGGTCGCAGGCGGGCCACCTGCGGCAGCAATCAGGAACACGTCTCCCGGCTTCAGGTTGAGCCCGATCCCGTGCAGGTAAGCGGACGTCGCGGCGAGGGCGGGTGCGGGCGTCGTCGTGGACGCGGGCATCGCGTTCCACTCCGGCCGGGCCTCGACCTCCTCGACCGTCTCGAAGGTCTGCGGCTGCTCGCCGGGGCCGGGAATGCTCTGGACTCGCAGGCCGGGTTCGAGCGTCACGACCGGCGGCGTCACCGGCGGCGCCGAGCCCGGATCCTTCGACGCCGCGGCCGGAACACCGGGCGGCGGCTCGAGCGCGAAGGCGAGATACGTCTCGGCCGCGACGCCCGGCCGCAGGCGGTAGCCGGTCAGCCGCCCGAGCTCCTGGAGCGAGATTCGCTCGCGGGCCGTGCGCAGGTACGACTCCTGCGCGAGCCGCTCGTTGTAGAACGCGAGCACGTCCGCCGCGACCGCCCATGCGTCCAGCAGCGCGATCGAGAAGTCGTCGCTGTCGCGCGTGCCGAGGCCTGCCAGACGCGGGCGATCGACATCCGTCAGCCCGGCGATCATCGAGGCGAGGAAGTCGCGGTGGACCCCGACGCGGTAGGCGATCGCCGACAGCCCTGGCCGGTTCTCGACCTCGAGCGGGGTCTGTTGCATGACGCCGGAGCAGCAGCCGCAGGTCGCCGTCGAGGTCACTTGCCGCCTCCGGTGGTGACGACGAGCACACCCCGGTCGGGGAAGCTCCGGTCGTTGTCGAGCCGCGCGATCTCGAGCCGGTTCATGGTCAGGACACCGGTCTCGAGGGCGCTGGAGGCGTCGTCGTGCTGGCGCTGGAAGGTCTGCGGAAGCACCGACTGCACGCCGGGAACCGCCTGCGCCGCCGCGACGATCGCCGAGAGGTAGACGGAGCCGCCGAAGGTGAAGCGGTCCGGGTGGAAGAAGCCGGGCGTCCCGTCCGCCCGCACACGGCTCGACAGAACGTCCAGCACCGCCGCCTTCACGTGGGCGCGGAAGTAGTCCGGTTCGACGCAGACGTGGAGCGCGACCTCGAGCGGCACGAAGCGCGGAGCGTCGACCTCGAGGTCGTAGCCGGCCATGCGGAAGGGCTCGAGGTGCCGCCGGAGGTCGGTCTCGAACTCGACGTCCACCGGGCGTCCGCCGACCGCGTCGGCGGTGACGAAGACGGTGTGCCACGACCCCGTCCAGCGGAAGGTCGCCGCCGCGCGCTGCACGCGCGGGTTGCGCTCGCTGACACGCGCGTAGTCGTCGGGAGTGACGGCGCGCTGCTGGACGAGGTACGCCTCGGGCGCGTCGCGGCGAACCGCGTCCGCCGACTCCGAGTCGATGCCGCCCGCGGCCGCGAGCGGATTCACCACGCCGACGACGCCTCCGCCCGCCCTCACCGCGTGCGCGATCGCGCCGGCGCCGACGTTGCCGGCGGTGCCGTTGCCGACTCGATACGTCGCCTCGAAGACCGTGCCCGTGTCGGGACGGCGGCCGTGGACGCCGTCGCCGAAGCGCAGCGTCGCGGTGCCGTCGTGCTCCACCTCGACGACGAACTCCGCGGCGTCACCGCCGCTCCCGAGCAGGTCGAGCTGAGGCGACCACGGCTCCGGCGGGGCGAGGAGCGTTGCCTCGAGCGCGACCGCCGGGAGGGCCGCGCGCGGATCCGCCTCGATCGTCGTCGCCGCGGCCGCCGGGCGGGCGTACACCGTCAGGACGCCTCCCGCGAGGCGAAGGACCGCGATCGTGACGCCGTCGCTGACCGACCAGACGTCGTGGCCGCCGCGAAAGACAGCTTGACCGGCCTGGAACCTGAAGCCGCGCTCGTCGAGCCAGTCGTGCACGACGGGATCGAACGTCAGCGATCCGAGCGCGGCCTCGAGCGGCGACCCCGGCGCGACGGGCCCCTCGGCGACCGCGTGCGTCGGCGCCGCACGCGACTGCGTGACCGGAGCCCTCGCGAGCGTCGGCCGGAAGCGGATCGGAACCGGCTCGGGATCCTGCCGCTCGCACGGATCGCAGCCGTCTCCGCCGACGCGCTCGAGGACCGAGTCCGGTACCTCACCGAGCGACTCGCGCTCGATCGTGCGGCCGTGGTCGGCGAGCACGATGTTGCCCCACGCCTCGCCGACGATCAGCTGCGGCCGCTCCTCGATGGAGATGCAGAGGGGGAACGGCAGTGCGTCCGCCTCGTCCCAGGCGATCTCGGTGACCGCGACGGCCGCGTTCGTCGGCGGATCGTCGAACAGCCCGCCGGACGGGTCGCTGGACGCAACGACGTGCGTCAAGCGGACGGCGGCGCGCTTGGCGGGGTCGGCGTCCTCGGCACGGCCGTTCAGCGGCCCCGCCGCCTCTACGAGCACCAGCACGTCGCCCGCCTTCAGCTCCGGGTGGTCGCCGACGAGCGTGGCCGACGTCGCCCCGCGCGGGAGGCAGCAGCCGGCGTCGCCCCACGTCCAGAAGTCGAAGCGCTCATGCGTCGCGAAGAGGACTTGGCGCTCGAGCGTCTCGAACGTCTCCGCGCCGGCAGCCAGCGCGTCACGGTGCTCCGGACCGTCGAGCTCGAACACGTCGGGAAGACGCGGCACGCGCGTCAGGAACGGCGTCCTGGGCTCGAGCACGACGCCCTCGCCGTCCACGAAGACACGCAACCACGCGCGCGCGTTCGCTCCCTCGTGAAGCACGTAGTCGACGAGCCGGGCATGGCGCCGAAGCGACGTTCGGCGCCGTGCCGTCTGCAGGTACGCCTCCGTGGCGACGGCGTCCTGCCGGTACGAGAGCTCGTCGGCGACGTACGCCAGCAGCTCGACCAGCGCGATCCCGACGTCCGGAGTGCTGCGCTCCGTCCACTCGGGCTCGAGCAGGCTGAGCCGGTCGAGCATCAACGAGCGGAACGACTGGAAGTCCTTCGCGAGGTAGTCGATCGACGGCCCGTCTGCGAGCTCGGGCGGGCACTCGCAAACCGGCGCACAGTCGAAGTCGGTCGGGCACTCGACCTTGAACGAGAACTCGACCGACGCGAGCAGCGGATCGAATCCCGCCGGGGGCTCGTCGCTCGTGCCTCCGGCGAAGAGTCGCAGGGTGTACAGCGAGAAGTCGCCTGTGGAGTCGGTCCGGACGAGCAGGACGGTGGCGGGATCGTCGAGCTCGTCGGTGAGGTCGGGATCCTCGCCGGCCGGCAGCGGGGTCGCGGGCTCGGCCCACTCGACGGCGACGCGAATTCGGTGGCCGCCTTCGATCACGACGTTCGCCGCCGTCAGCCCCGCCGGCCCCTGCAGCAGCCGGACGAAGAGCGTCCGCTGCCGCAGCCCGGGTGGAGCCTCCGAGTCGGACACCTCGACGTACTCGATCCCGTTGAGCACGCCGGCCTCCTTGACCGCCTGGAGGCGGCGCTCGTCGCAGCACACGTACCTCACGCGACGCTCCTCGAGAACGCTGCCGACGCCCGCTCCTGCGTGCGTAGCGCGACGTAGGAGACGTTGACCGAGAGCGCGCCTTCGTCCTGCGTGACCTCGAGCGACTCGACGGCGATCAGGTGACCGAGCTCCTGCTGCAGCGCGCCCTGAACGAGGTGTTGCGTCGCGGCAACGAGCTCCGGCCCACCAGGCTCGAACACGAGCCCGAGCAGGCCGCTGCCGAAGTCCGGCCGCATCACGCGCTCTCCCGGCGCGGTGAAGAGCACCTGCTCGATCAGGTCCCGCAGGTGGTCGTCCGCGCCTGCTCCGGCCGTACGCCCGCGCCCGTCGAGGTGGTACGGGAAGTCGACCTGTTGCGTCATGTGGCGAGCACCCGCGGCTGCGCGGACACCGGCACCATCGGCAGTCCGGTCGGGATGCACGTCGAGGCGCCGGCCATCGTCGCGAGCGGAACTCCGCCGGCGAGCACGCGCACCGCGCCGCTCAGCCATTGCCCGGTGAGGCACGGCGGCGTGCCGGTCCCGCTGAGGGCGCAGGCGGCGATCACGTACGGCGATGCGAGCGTCACCGCCGGCTGTCCCGAGAGGAGGACGCGCGGGAACGGCGCCGCCGGCGTCGCCGGGCCGACGTGCGAGCACATCACCACCGCGCCGAGATGAAGGGCGGGCGCCGGCATCAGACGACCGTCAGCGCGCCGACGTTGACGTCCACGGACGGCCCGACCAGGTTGATGATCGCGCCCTTGCCGTTCGAGATCACGATTCCGACGTCGCTGACCGAGATCATCGCGCCCGTCGCCGTCTGGATCAGGATCCCGCCGGTAGGCCCCGGGACGTCGCTGACGACGATCCCGTTCTTCAACGTCGTCTGGATCGTGAAGCCGTTGACCGCCGGCGGCACCGTCTGCGAGAGGACGGGGCGCTCGGCCGCCGTCCCCCAGTAGCCGCCGACCCAGATCGGCCGGTCCGGGTCGCCCTGCTCGAACTCGATCCACACGCCGGAGCCGACCTGCGGAACCGTGAAGAAACCCGTGTTGATGCCGGCCCCGGGCAGGCACGGCATCGCCCACGACGTCGGAATCACGCCGGAGACGTCCGGCACGATCGCCTGGATCCGCCCGATCTGCATCGGGTCGACGTTGTTGACCACGGTGCCGCGGTACTTGCCGAAGTACCGGTGCGCTGCCGTGCGCTCGGTGCCGGCCTCGAGCGCCGTCACTGCGGCACGCTCGGCACGGTCGACAGCAGGGCATTGCGCGCCAGCGAGAACGACTGCGTGAACTCGCCGCGCTTCAGCGTCGAGGAGACGGACGAGACGTAGTGGAGGCCGTCGAACGCCTCGCCCGCTCCGCGGACGCCGACGAGTTGCCGCGACTTGAGGACGTAGCCGTAGCGCGAGACGTCGAGCGACCCGGTCCCGAACACGGCGTCGGTGTGCTGGCCGGCGTAGGCGAGTCCGCGCATCGCCGCGACGAGCGGGTTCAGCTTCGCCGTGTCCTTGAGGTACGTGATCCTCGGCGGGAGCGGCGGCACGAGGCCGAGCGGCGGGTTCAGCGGCGTTACGTCCGGGATCGGAATCGGGATCGGCGCCTTGCTCGCCGGCTCCTGGATGTACACGACGGGGAGCTCCTTGCGCTCCTTGTCGAAGCGGAACGAGAGGCTCTTCACGTTTCCATGCGGCCCGTCGAGCGCGACGTTGAGGGCGGGCTGCGGCGCGCCGATCCGGATCTCCGGCCCCCAGTACGCCTTGCTCACGCCGGGCACCGGGCCCGGGTCGATGTAGAAGACGTACCCGACCGCGTGCGCGAGCGCCTTGATGTAGCTGTAGTCGGTGCCCTGGTGCCGCGGGATCCGCTCGATCGGGATCGGCACGTCTTCGAGCACGCTCGGAATGACCATCGGGACGATCCCGAACGCCGCGTACTTGGCAAGCGCAACGAGCACGCGCACTGCGGGCGACATCGCGGGGTACGGCAGCCCGTCGAACGGAAAGACGTCCATCAGGGCCGTCGGGTCCTTGCCCTTGACGACCATCGTCGCGGTCGGGCCGCCGTCGGAGCGAACCTCGTAGTGCGTCATCACCCCGTCCATCAGGACCGTCGTCTCGCCGCCGACCGTGACGGCGATGACGACCCGGAGGATCGGGATGGCCGCGCCGCCCGTGAGCAGGAAGAGCGTGTGTAGCGGCGACCGGTTGGAGAGCCGGAAGGTGATCTCGAACCCGCTCTGGGCCTCGCCCGAGCCGGACTCGACCGTCACCTCCTCGACCGAATCCAGCACGGTGCGCGGGACCGGGATCGGGATCGGGCCGACCAGGAGCTGGAGCCGCACCGGCCTAGGACTCAGCATGCCCCGGGACTCCCTCCGGCAGCGTCACCCGCAGCCGCCGGCCGATCGGGTCGGCGAGAGCGCGCGGATCGACGACCGCGTTCGCGTCGGCGAGACGCCACCAGAGCTCGGCGTCCCCCACGTGGCGCGCCCCGAGCAGGTCGCGGCGGTCGCCCTCGACGATACCTACCTCGTACAGGAGCGCGAACCGATCCGCGCGAGGACAGAGCCGGCGGCGCAGGAACGGCACGGGCGGGATCCCGCCGCCGGGATCCCAGGCGGCTACGCCGCTCTCCGCGTAGCGGCTCGTCGGTGGGAACGACGTCGTCGGGACCG
>Ga0136617_10006352_pt1 | contig 10567 bp, 6 predicted proteins | sample AntDrymUQ3222106_2_FD_129672 | JGI IMG/M metagenome (GOLD analysis project Ga0136617, IMG submission 129672) | Polar desert sand microbial communities from Dry Valleys, Antarctica - metaG UQ322 (21.06) | ecosystem: Environmental > Terrestrial > Soil > Desert | place: Antarctica: Dry Valley...
CCCCTTATGGTTGCTATCTACCTCAACCCGGCGGCATCTGCGCATTATCAACCGGCAAACGATGCGATGGTTGTGCCGGTTGTGCTGAAGAACTCATCGGAAGATCATACGATAAAGGTGGCCTTGAGCGGCAGCATAAAAGGCAAGACGATCGTGTCGGAGCAGATCGAGCTAACAGCGGGAGCGAGTATGAAGACAGAAGTAATGATCCCGCGCTCGGCTCTCTCTACTACAGAGGCGCGTCCAGTCGATATTGAGGCCAAGAGTCCTGGCAACAAGCCGGTATTGAGAGTCTGGCTGCATGCTGCTACGCCCAGGCAGACTGGAGTGGGGGAGTAATGTTGTTAGCTCGTATAAAAAAAGAAGCCGGCACGTCGACGGCATGGTTGTTCTGGCTCTACCTGGGACTGGTAGCAGGGGCGGAGTTGCTTACATCTTTGATTAACCCGACGGTCGGGATGATAGCGCATATGCTGCTGCTGGTCGGTCTGCTGGTACATAGTGCGCTCGGTCCAGTGGAAGAGCAAAAGCTATCCCTGGCCCTCACACTCGCGCCTATGATACGTCTCCTTTCGTTGTCGATGCCCCTCATCGACTTCCCGAAGGAGCTGTGGTTTCCGCTGGTTTCAGTGCCGCTGCTGCTGGGTACCATGATTATCACGCGGCAGATACGCATGAAGCGTAAAGCGCTAGGGCTGCGCGTGGGCAACCCCCTGGTGCAGGCGCTCATCATGGTGGGTGGGCTTGCCCTCGGCGTTACCGAGTATGCTATCCTGCGCCCGGAGCCGCTCGTGGCACAGCTTGATTGGCAACCACTGGCGTTCGCGGCCTTCAGTTTGCTGGTATTCACCGGCTTCAACGAAGAGGTAATATTTCGTGGGCTGATGCAGTCTGCGGCGTTGCCTGTGCTGGGGGGCAAAGCCTTGATGTATGTCGCCCTGCTCTTCGGTGTACTGCATATCGGGTACCTATCGGTCTTCGACTTGGTATTCGTGAGCGCCGTAGGTCTACTGTTCGGCTATCTGGTCCTATGGGGCGGATCGCTGCTAGGAGTGACACTCGCGCACGGCGTTACGAACATAACGCTCTTTCTGGTGATGCCAAACCTGGCTAAACAGGGCCTGTTCGACTTGTACAACATGGTTATCTGGGCAGGGGCCGGAAGCGGCATACTATTGCTGGCCGTAACAATCATGCTGTGGAGAGGATCGCGGCGGAATAGAAGCACTGTACCGGTGGACCATAGAAAACAGGCTATGCGCTTCCCTATGCCTTCCAATACACAGACGCCGCGCTTCGTCAAAATGAAAAGAATCGAACCGGAGCCTGTGCTAGCCTCACTTTCTGAGTCAACGAGACAAGCAATGCAAAGCGCCGCAGGCACGCAACTTATTACAGGCGTTGCAACGGTAAGCATTCCGCGCGGTTGACCAGGGTGATGTTTTCTGTAGCCGTCGTCGTGCTGCTCGGATAGTGGGTGAGACGATAGCAGTCTTAATTGAGCAGGTCCTACTCTTTACGCATCTATTTAGAAGAACTGCTGGGCAAGATTACCTCTAAGCAGCCATGAATCAGTTCAGCATCAGCAGATGAAAGCATAGTATAAGCACAAAAGTAGTAGGTACATTTGTGCCTGATAGTGGGACCTTAGTCATATAGTCAATCGCATAATAAAGTGTTATTCTATCTATATTGAAGTTAGCACAATAGTCTGCTAGCACTAACACTTTAAAGAAAGGAAATAGAACTGTGATTACAACCGTTACAACAACCACCGTTACAACCCTCGCGGCCGCAGGCTCATTGGGTTTGATCGCCGTGGTGGCTCTACTGCTTCTGCTGGTCAATAAAGAGATCATCTCAAATAGCAGTAACGAAAAGGTCCAGCGCCTGAGCAAGTCTATCAATGTCGCCCTTGTGCCCTTGATGCTCGTTTTCGCTATGACAGCCACTGTAAAGCTGGCCGAAGTTTTCGCCTAAGGGTAACCTAGGTAAAAGTAATTTTTCTATTCATTTTATGATAATCAACGAATCTAGAGGAGATGTTATGAACAGAGTCAAACGTATTGCAAGCTTCATCACGCTCGGCATGCTTGCCCTGAGCCTGGCGCCAACAGGTGTGCAAGCCCAGCAAGCAGCCAGGAGCGAAACAGTCACGGTGCAGGTCGACGTACGCACACCTGTCGGTACCCAGATCACAGGTACGATAGTCGCTCAACGAACGTGTAGCGACAGTGGCACAACATTAACCGACCTGAGCTTCACCGGCATGGTAAATGGCAAGCCAGCTTCAGCCAGTGCCACCGGCACAGAAACGTGGTCAGGCAACAGCGCAGCTGAGTTCAACCTGGGCAGTGTAACGGCCTGGAATATTCCGCTCACCAAGCCGACCACCCTCAAACTCAACATAGTGCAGACCGGCCCCGGCCTGATTTCGGTCAACGGTGTGCCCGTTGCCATCGACGGCGACTTGATGGCCCCATGCAGCGGCAAAACGCTCTATACAGTGACAAATGCCGGTCAGAGCACAGGTCAGATAGTGCTGCTGCCCAAGACGGGTGTGGGATCTATATGGGCAAACCCGCTCTTCATCGTAACGCTCTTGGTTGTACCAGGCACCTTGATGATACTATTGAGCGGTCTGGTGCGTAAGGCGGGCGAGCGACGCGTTACTGCTTCAGACTCAGCTACGAGATAACATGCTTTATCTATGGGCGAGCCGGCTTCTTCTTATAGCCGGCTCTCTCCTGATAATAGCGGGCACGATATACGGCGGAACTATCAGCTACATGATGTGGCGCGAGAGCGTTTCGCCCTCGACCAGCCAGGTACTAATATTAAAAGACGGCACTCGTATCCCGTTCATACAGCCTACACGACCAGCAGAGCAGGCTGGAGGGACGTTAGCCTCGCGCACTCAGCCAACATCGCCCCGCAACGGCCCCAGCACTCTCAACAACCCCGAGACTACAGCACCTGGCGATAATCCAGGTCGTGCCCCGTCCCATGAGGGAAACACAGGCGAGGGGATCACATCACCTTCGTCAGCCTATCTACCACCCCTTCGGCTTACGATTGCCAGCATCGACGTTGACTTGCCCGTAGTCCTCAGCAATAGTAAGCACATGCCCCAATTCAAAGGTGTTGGCTGGTTGATGGGGAGCTCTTATCCTGGCAACGCGGGTAATCTGGTCTTATTCGGCCATTTAGACGGCCCTTACGCAACGTTTAGCAGGCTCCGAGAGCTAGCGCCCGGCGATGAATTCAGTGTAACGACCGAAAGTGCTGATCTACGTTATCAAGTGACTCGGTTGTTCGACACCCTCCGCGACGACGTAGCAGTTCTCTCCCCCACGAGCGGGGCTACGGCCACGTTGATCACATGCAGCGGGCAGTGGGACCCGGTCCTGGGGGATTACAGCCATCGGTTGATCGTAGTCGCTGTGCTGGAGCCGAAGCAGTAAGTTATGGAATGGTGTCAGCATGGGACGAGGGTTTGTGCTGCTACTAGCCGGTTCCTAAGAGCGTTGCAACAACTGAACGGGGATCTATTAGAGTATGCCCCTCCTTCCTTGCATCAACACTCCTTCATTGGTGCACCTCAAACTTGTTGCAACAGAACCTCTTGGAATTCTACGGCCACCGGTGGGCAAGGGACAGGCAGAAGAGCCTGTCTGTGTAACTCAAAAAAGGCCGTTACGACGGCTGGGTCGAACTGGGAGCCGCTCTGGCGCTTGATCTCGGCGAGCGCTTCTTCTACCGGCCAGGCCTCTTTGTAGGGCCTGGAATGTGTGAGTGCATCGAACACATCAGCTACTGCTACGATCCGTCCTTCGATTGGGATCCCGTCTCCACTGAGCCGGCGTGGGTAGCCCAAGCCATCCCAGCGTTCATGGTGTGTGTAGGCAATGGCGCTCGCCATCCTTACGAGATCAGAGCGCGCTCCCGACAAAATTCTGGTGCCGATTGTGGTGTGTGTCTTCATCACCTCGAATTCTGCCGGAGTAAGCTTGCCGGGCTTGAGAAGTATATCGTCCGGGATCCCTATTTTGCCTACGTCGTGGAGCTGCGAAGCCCGGCGTATTAGCTCTAGGTCGCTTTCGGGAACTCCGAGGCAGTTCGCTAAGAGAACAGCTGTAGTACTTACGCGCCGAATGTGCTGGCCGGTTTCATCGTCACGGTACTCGGCGGCCATCGCCAACCGCTCAAGAACTTCGATATGAGCCTCTCGCAGCTCGGAAGTGCGCTCGCTCACTTCGTCTTCAAGACTCCGATTCCGATCAGCCAGGTGAAGGTGAAGAAAGCGTGTCTTAAGAAGATTGTGGACGCGCAGGAGCACCTCGACAGTGTCTATAGGCTTGGCCAAAAAGTCATGCGCCCCCATATCGAGCGCCCTGTGCTTAACCTTTGATGTGGCGTCAGCTGTGAGAACGAGGATGGGTAGATAGTCTTCCTGTGCAATTAGTGGCCTAAGTAGTTCCATCACCTCAAAACCGCTCATGTATGGCATCATCAGGTCCAACATTATCAGGTCTGGCTGGAGCATGCTAAACGAGTGGAGAGCGTCGCGAGGATCACTCATAGTCATAATGTTTGTATAGTTGGCCTTCTTCAAGACGCTCTTCAAGAGGTGAAGGTTCGTTTCCTGGTCGTCTACTATCAGTATCTTGGCGTCAAGGTGCATATTATCTGGCATAGGTTAGCTCTTTCTCTTCCAGAGTGTCCTTTATTATTTTGACAAATTGCTTTACGTCAATAGGCTTAGTGATGTAGGCCTTCGCGCCCAAATCGAGGAGTCGCGCAGCCTCACGTGGGGTGGCGTCGGCGCTGATTATGATTACAGGGGTCTTCTTGGTTATGGAGTCTTGCCGCAACCACTCCAAGACTTTCTCTCCATGCACATCTGGGAGGTGCAGGTCCAAGAGTATCAGGTCGGGGTCGTGCTTACAGGCTAATGCAAAACCAAGGCCGCCCTCCATTGCTGAGAGGAGCGTAATGTCTGGCCACTGGTGGAAGATGTGCTGAATTAGCCGCAGGTTAGAGGTGTTATCCTCTATGTAGAGTACTGTTCTGCCAGCCGGATACGACCCAGGCAACATCAGTGGTCCTGTAGACTGCGCTCTAATCAGTTCCAGTGGGGTGGCGGCAGGCAGTTCCACCCAAAATGTGCTTCCTTGCCCAACAACACTTTCTACACCGGTCTCCCCGCCCATCATCTCTGCCAGGCTCTTTGAAAGTGCAAGGCCCAGGCCGGTACCTTCGACGCCTGTTTGATCGGCGTCCAGGCGCTCGAAGGGGGTAAAGAGCTTCTCTAGTTTTTCTTGAGCTATGCCGGCTCCGGTATCAGTCACCGCTATTCGTACTCTGCCGGAGACAAGTTCTTCACACGACAACGATACACTCCCTCTCACTCGGTTGTATTTGACCGCGTTGGAAAGAAGGTTCAATATAATCTGCTTAAACCGCTGTCTGTCGGCCTGGACATACGACTCGGATCGCAGGGCTTTACCTGCCTCCATCATAATGTTTTTGTCGGCAGCGATTAACTTCACCAAATCGAGGCATTCCCCCAGCACTTCTGCCACCGAAATCGGCTCTGGTGAGAGGGACATGCGGCCTGCTTCTATATGGGAGATCTCCAGCACTTCGTTGATGAGGTCCAGGAGGTGGCGCCCGGCCTTATGTACCAATCCAACACTCTCTCTCTGATCCGGGTCTAAATCGTCCATCTCAAGGAGTTGAGAGAAACCAATGATGGCGTTGAGGGGTGTTCGTAGCTCGTGGCTCATGCGCGAGAGAAATTCGCTTTTGGCCTGGTTGGCCTGCTCGGCGGTTTCCCTTGCCAGGCGCGACTCTTCGAGTTGCTTATCTTCGGTTATGTCGCGCTGTGTGCCCCAGGCCCTCACCAAATGTTCTTCCTCGATTATGCCTATAAGATTGTTAGAGAAATACCTCAGGTTGTCCGTAGCGTCCAACTCGTGTGATTCAGCGTCCGTCAAGCGGTAGCCGGTTTGGACAAATGCGCCCAGGTACTCTTTATTGTCCGGATCTTCAGGGGGAAGTAAAACATTGAGGCGCGTCCCGACTAAATCTTCGGCACGGGAGAAGCCATACATCTGGGCCATTCGGTCGTTACATTCAGCCAGGTAACCGTACTTGTAGAGAAGAGCTACCTGCTCTTCAACCGAAAGGTTTATAGAGATGGGCTGCTCGGACTCGAACCGCATAATGCCTTCGGAGCTATGCGCGACGAAAGCTCGATAGCGCTCTTCGCTCTCGAACTGGGCTTTCTCCGAATTCTTGCGCTCGGTAATATCGTGTCCTACGCCGATCACCTGGTCACCAGGACCCTTTGTATCGTGCCAGAGGATACAATGCAGCTCGCCGTCATGATCCAGCACCATGCGCTCGTAAGGCTCCCAGTAAGCCCCATCTTCACTCTCCGCAGCACCCGAAACTCGCATGACTTCTCGTTCTGCTTCACCGGAATTTCTCGTTGTGACGTGCCACCATCCATCGCCTAGCAGGTCCTGCGGCTCGTAGCCCAGCATTCTCTTTACAGATGGGCTTGCGTATGTAATCTGGCCCTCTTTGTTGGAAACCAGCACAAGCGAATTGACCCTCTGCAGAATTTCGCTCGACAGGCGAAGCGCTTCCTGTGCCTGCTTACGCTCACTGATATTTCTGATAATAGCAAGCACTTCGTTTTGCCCACTCACCACAAATCGCGCCTCAAAGTCTTGTTTGCTACCCTTTACCGGCAGTTGGTATTCAACGATTTGCATCTTTCCGCTTTCCAATGTTTCCTCGACGCTTTGGATACTCAGTTGCGCTACGTCTGGAGGTAATATGTCGAAAACTGTCTTGCCTATATACAGCTCTGGTGGCATTCTCAATTCATCATCTTTTTCCGCGCCGAAATCCACGATAGTGCCATTTCTGCTGATCTGGACCATTAAATCCGGTATAACCTCTAAAAGCGCTCGATTCTTCGATTCGCTGTTGCGTAAAGCTTCTTCTGCCTGTATCCGCTCGGTAATATCAACAATAACACCGCGCAATTGCTGTGGTAGCCCGGCCTCATCTCGGATTACATGCACCATATCGCGCATTGACACGAACTTTCCGTCACTTGATATCATTCTGTATTCATTATTATAGTAGTCGCCGGTGACGGCGGTTGCCCCATAGTGAGCTTCTGCTTTCTCTATATCATCAGGATGCATATGGTTAATCCAGAAGCGATGTTCCGAAATCCATTGCTCTACAGGATAACCTAGCAGTGTTTCAGCCTGTTGGCTGACAAAGGTAAGCCGATCCTCCTTGACATCTGCTTCCCATACTATGGCGTCGAGACCTTGCACAAGGTCACGGAAACGATGTGCTGATGCCTCGGCTTCGATTCTTAATTGTTGTTCTTTACCCTCTGCCTGTTTACGCTCCGTGATATCGCGCACAATAGCTGTGAACAGGTGAGTGTCACCCTTTATATACTCGCCAAAGGAGACTTCAAGCGGTATTTCACCGCCATTACGATGTAAGCCAGGGACTTCGGTGGCGTTCCACGATACGTGCCGCTTACCGGTGGCTATATACCGCTGCAGGCCATAGCGCAAATACTCAGGCATGAGCATCGTGAGGTTAGCACCCAGCATATCGTCAACGGGGTGGCCGAATATTTTCTCGGCGGCGGGGTTAACGAAGAGTATCTTACTTTGTTCATTTATGGTGATAATGGCGTCGGTGGCAGTCTGGGCCACTATGCGATAGCGCTCTTCGCTCTCCCTGAGCGCCTCTTCTGCCTCTTTTCGCTCTACTGATAGCGCCAACGTATTCGCTATAGCCTGTAGAAACTGGACTTCATCGGCACAAAATGTTCTCGTCCGCGTAGAGTAGGCGCCAAGCACCCCGTAAGGCGCTGTCTTGCCCATAATGATAACGCTTATGCCGCTAAGCACTCCGTACCGTTCCAAGAGATAAGCATCGGTGAAACGCGTTTCCGTACGCAGGTCTCCGACCAGAATCGGCGCACTGCTGTGCAGTGCATACCCGGCCTGCGAATCACGTCCGGTTCCGACGACAACCTTCTCAACTGATCCCTCATGCCAACCTGCGCCCGCCGTCAGCAACAATTCCATGCTGTCTGGCGACAACTCCGTGCTGCCTGGCAGCAGTTCCAGAACCTGGCTGTACTCTACCTCAAGTGTCTGGGTTACTAGCTCTGCGGCGTCGTGCATCAGGTCGCAGATGTCGACATAAGCAAGGGCTCGCTGTCCAAGTTCCGCTATGGCCGCTTGGCGTCGTGCTTGTTGGTGTAAACTCTCTTCGGCCCTTCTTCTCTCCGTGATGTCATGATTGGTGTTGAGCATGCCTGTTGGCTGACCGCGCTCGTCGAACATAAGTGCCACAACTGTTTGGCCCAGAACCCCGATACCGTCTTTGCGCACATAATTCACTTCACCAGCCCACGGCTCCCCGCGTTGTAAGCCTTCATTAATTACCGCCGCAATCGTGGCGGCCTCTTCGGGTCTGTACAAAAATGTGGGGATCCTACCCAGAGCTTCAGCCTTTGAGTAACCGAACAGCCTTACCGCAGCCGGATTCCAGTCACTGATCTTTCCTTCTATGTCAGTGGAAAACACGCTGTCTTGTATGCTATTGAATGTGAGGGCCTGCCTCTGCAGCGTCTGTTGAATTTCTTTGCGCTGGATTGCATAGCCAATGGCGCGCTCAAGCAAAGGTGCGTCAATGCTGCCCTTGACCAAATAATCAGCCGCACCCATCCTCACCGCTTCTCTGCCTAATTCTGTACTCCCCTGTCCGGTCAGTAAGATGATCGGCTCTTGGATGGCGAGCGCCTTAGCATCCTGAAGCAGGTCCAGGCCGCTGCGTTCGCCAAGACGATAATCGAAAAGATAAACATCATGGCACTTAGCCTTGAGCCTATCCAGGGCGGCGTCATAGTTGGCCGCCCATTCTGTCGCAACCCTAGCCCCGTAAATTTCGGAGAGTAGCTCGCTGGTTAGTAGGTGGTCGTCCTCATCATCCTCGACAAGAAGCACTTTAATTGTATCTTTATGCATATGGTCTCCACGAATAGATCAGAGAGGTATTACTAGAGGTTCGCGATTGTGAACGCTGCGAGAGCCTTTGTCTTTATGGCTGTTATTATTATGTGTTAAATGCCCGGTAATCAGCCGATCCACTACTATTTCATGGGGTGTGAGGGGTACAGTTGCGGGTGTAGTTTGGCCGAAAAGCACTGTACGATTGCGCCCAGCCCGCTTGGCCTGGTAAAGTGCGTGGTCGGCTTTCGCAATGACGGACTCGTCGGCAGCGCCACCGTCGGCGGTCTCGACTATATCAGCTACCCCGACGCTGACCGTAACGGGGATTTCGATATAGTTTCCATCTGGCCTCATGGTCCTGAAGGGATTCGCTGCGATGCTGCGGCGCAGGCGCTCAGCTATTTGCTTGGCGCCAGCCGCCGCCGTGTCCGGTAGTATGGCGGCGAACTCTTCGCCCCCGTAACGCGCAGGGTAATCGGTGTCACGCAACGATTCTTGGAAATGCTTTGCTACCCATTGCAGCACTTCATCGCCTACCTGGTGTCCATATGTATCATTCACCTGTTTGAAGTGGTCGACGTCCAGCATCACAAGTGATACAGGATGACCATACCGTCGGAACCGTCCTGTCTCTTCATCGAGTATACGCATCATTTCTCGACGGTTGAAGAGGCCGGTCAGCGCGTCGCGTGTTGCCATTTCGTGCAACGCTTGCTCGGCCTGCTTGCGCTTGGTGATGTCGGTGAGTGAGGAAACCACGGCATAAGGCTGTGTCTCGCCGGGTCTGATTAGAGGCTGAGAGTTTACACTGAGCCAGGCCAGGTGATCGTCGCCGGGACGGTGGATACCGACAATTACGTGCGAGCAGGGCAATCCGGTGCGCAAGGTGATTGCTGTGGGGTCATCCTCCGTGGTGAAGGGCGTGCCGTCCTCACGTATTGCTCGCAAGTGCGAGTAAAGGGACTTCAGGCTCAGCATTTGACCCGTAGGTATGCCCAGGATAGTATCAGTACTCTCGTTGATGGCCAGGATGCTGCCATCCGATCTCTGTATAGCTATTCCTTCTTCGAGAGTGGCTATAACAGAGGTGTAACGCTCTTCACTCTCCCGTAGGGCTTCCTCGGCTTTTTTGCGCTTGGTGATGTCACGAGTTATTGCCGAGTAACCTACCACAGCGCCATCTGATGCTCTGGTTGGGGAAAGCGTCACCTCGACCGGAAAGCGCGTGCCGTCTTTTTTTATGCGCTCGGTCTCTATGTTCTCTAAGCCCTCGCCGTTGTTAATTCTATTGAGCAGCCCCCTCATCTCGCCCATCAGGTCGGGCGGAACGATGAGGGATATGCTTTTGCCCACGGCTTCCAGTCGGCTGTGGCTGTACATGAGTTCAGCGCCGCGGTTCCACGCCAGTATAATGCCGTCCAGGCTGCAGCTCATTATTGCATCTGTGGAAGACTCTACAATACTGGCGAGTTCTCGCAACATTGTCTCGTCCCGTTTAC
>Ga0136617_10006353_pt1 | contig 10566 bp, 9 predicted proteins | sample AntDrymUQ3222106_2_FD_129672 | JGI IMG/M metagenome (GOLD analysis project Ga0136617, IMG submission 129672) | Polar desert sand microbial communities from Dry Valleys, Antarctica - metaG UQ322 (21.06) | ecosystem: Environmental > Terrestrial > Soil > Desert | place: Antarctica: Dry Valley...
ATTACTCGAGCCCTTGCACGACGGCGCGATCTTCTCGATCGGCGGTCAGCGGGTCGCCTTCAGCACCGACTCGTATGTGGTGAATCCGATCTTTTTTCCGGGCGGGGATATTGGAAAGCTCGCGGTCCACGGGACGGTCAACGATCTCGCCATGTGCGGTGCGCGTCCGCTTTATCTTTCCGTCGGCTTCATTCTCGAAGAAGGCACGCCGATGGAAGAGTTCTGGCGGGTGGTGCAATCCATGCGGGAAGCGGCGACCGCCGCGGGGGTAATGCTCGTCACCGGCGACACGAAGGTCGTAGATCGCGGAAAGGCGGACAAAATTTTCATTAACACCTCGGGCATCGGTGTTATCCCGGACGGGATCGACATCGCACCGAGCCGCGCGCGGGTCGGCGACAAGATCATCATGAGCGGGGCGATGGCCGTCCACGGGATCGCGATCATGTCCGTGCGCGAAGGGCTCGAGTTCGAGAGTGAGATAGCAAGCGACACTGCGCCGCTCAACGGCTTGGTCGAGACAATCATGGGCGCGAGTAAGGACATGCATGTTTTGCGCGATCCCACCCGCGGGGGCATTACGAGTGCGCTAACCGAGATCGCACAAAGTGCCAAGGTCGGAATGCTGCTCAACGAAGCCGCTATCCCGATCAACGAAGAGGTGAAAGGCGCGTGCGAAATCCTCGGGTTGGATCCGCTTTACGTGGCGAACGAAGGTAAACTTCTAGCAATCGTCTCTCCAGCGGGAGCCGAGCAAGTTCTCGCGGCAATGCGAGCGCATCCCTTGGGAAGAGAAGCGGCTATCATCGGAGATGTTGTCGCGGATCATCCGGGATTCGTCACCATGAACACGCGTGTAGGCGGCAGGCGGGTTGTGGACATGCTGTCGGGCGAACAGCTGCCGCGGATCTGTTGACGCCGTGAGCTATGAGCGCCAGGCAGAATTGTGCAGAACTACGCGATAGCCGTCCGGATCTTCGAAAGTCACGCCGTCGCGATCCCAATAGGGATTGGCTGACGCAACGCGTTCACCTCCTGCAGCGAAGACGCGCTCTATCGTCGCCTGCCACTCGAATCGATTGGGAAGGTAAAAAACGAGAAGGTTTTCCTCGGTTGGCGCGCGGCCGACTTTGGTTCCGCGCTGGTGGGTAAACTCAAGGTGGTAGCCGAGGCCGGGATGTCCCAGCATTGCTCCATCGAACCCCTCATGATCTTCAAACGAGCCGACGACTTCGAATCCCAACGCGTCCCGATAAAAGCGAACAACGTCTGGTAAATTGTCCGTCGCCCGCGCCACGCGGAGATGAGCAGTAGACAGCATTTGTTACTGGGCCAACCAACGCTTCGCGGCCGCGAGGTCTTGTTGCACCAGTCCGTGGCCGGCTTCTTGGATTTCGACGGTCACCTCCGCCCCAGCCTTTTCCAACACCCCCGCGAGTCGTTCTGAATTCGCAGTTGGGATGATCGGATCGAGCCTGCCAGCACTGATCAGGGCTCGCCTTCCACTAAGATCGCGGGCAGGCGGCTCCGACAGAGGAACCATCGCGCGAAAGAGAATTGCCGCGGGTAGTGTCTTTGGTCGAATCAGCATCATCGCGGCCGCGATGTTCGCGCCGTTGGAATAACCGACCGCTGTCACGCGACCAGGATCGAGCCCGTAATGGGACGTGGCGGCTGCGAGAAAATCAGCCAGCTCATTCGCGCGTCGGACCACGTCTTCCTCGTCAAAGACGCCTTCCGCGAGACGACGAAAGAAGCGCGCGCTGCCTTTCTCGGAGACTTTGCCCCGGGGACTGAGTAGAGCCGCGTTTGCATCTAGTTCACGGCCAATTGAAAGAAGGTCGGATTCGTCACCGCCCGTGCCGTGCAGCAAGAAAAGCACGCGAGTGCTTCCGCCGGTCGCAGGGAGGTAGCGATGAACGAAACCAAGATCGTTCATGAGTAGCGGCCCGTCCGGATGAATCACTCAATCACCCGCTGGTCGAGAACTGATCGTCCTTGTCCTTGAACAGAACGTTGAACGTCGTGAGCGAGCCGTAGCAGCGCGTAATGTATTGCTGTATGTCGAACTTGTCGGCGTCGCTCAATTTATCGCTCGCATTCACTTTCTGCTCCAGGACGCGCAGGTTGTTCCGGATCATGACGATCTTGTGAAAAAACGTTTCTAACGGCACTTCCTTCGGCTGCAGCGCTGGGTCGGCTGATTGCAGAACGAGCGTGCCGCGCTGCCAGCGATTCGCGAGTCCTTCCACCACGTCGCTTTTTTCAAGACCCAACGCTTCGACCACGCTCTGCGCCGTTTGCTTGATCAGCGCCTCGAGCGGTATCTGCTGGTCGGTTAGGGTCGCGGTCGGCTCGGCTGACATGAGATCGCTCGACGCAGGCGCGATCGTATGCGGCGCATCGCTAAATCCGACCTCGGCAGTGTGCTCCGTCAGCGATCGCACCACTCCCACGCCATAGCGCGGATGGAGCACCTTCATCCCAATGTGCAGACTTTCGATATTCAACGACATACGGTCGCGCAACCTCCCGGCAGGGTGCGAATTCCGCAAATTCATTTCGCCCGCGCCTTAGTCAGGCGCTTTCCACCGCGTTGCAAGGTGTCGAGCACAGGGAAAAGCTCTTCCAGCTTCTGGACGTGAATCGCTTTGATCTCGCGCAAGATCTCCGTGTAACTGACGGCCGATCGGCCACCAACGAGAAACGCACATTCTCTCGGTAACAACTCCCGCAGTTTCTTAAGGTCGCGCCGCAAAGCGGTGTCATCAGGCGGGAAGACAATGCTTAACCCCACCGCGCGAGGCTTGAGGTTACGCACCGCGCCCACGAATTCTTCGATCGGGAGAGAGGCCCCAAGGTAGGTGGTCCGCCAGCCATGGCTGCGCGCGGCCGCGGCAACGATGATCGCCCCCATTTCATGAAGTTGCCCGGTCGGCGTCGCCAGGAGGAGATGCGGCGCTGAAACGTTTTCCGAGTAGGGCCTGGCGAAAGCGGAGAGAAACTCTGCGAGGTGGTTCGTGGCGAAATGTTCGTGCGCGATGGCCAGTTCACCTTCTCGCCAAAGGTCGCCCACATGTTCCGCGAGAGGCGCGATGAATTTCTGCAAGACGGCGGGAGATCCCAATTCAACCGCCGCGCGATCTAGCGTCTTCAAAAAGCTACGAGCGTCGAATTCTGTCAACGCGGCAACTGCTCCCTCGGTCAGAGATTCGATCGCCTCGTCTGTTTGCTTCGCACGGGCGGCGCGTCTCGCGGGCGGCGGGGCGCCGGCAGTCCGCAGGAGCCGATGCAGTTCTGGCAGCGAAGCGGTCGCGACCTGTCCGATCGCATGCCCGGCCAAGGTGGCTTCGCGCAATAAGCGCAGACGTTCCACGTCGGCCTCTGTGTAAAGACGACGATTGTTGCCGGAGCGGACAGGCCGCACCGCGCCGTATCGCTTCTCCCAAATGCGAATCGTATGGATGGACAAGCCGGTGTGACGCGCGACGAACTTAATTGTGCGGACCGGTTTCATTCTTCTAAACAGAACGTAGACAGAAACGGGTTGGATGCAGGCACTATGGAGGCGGCGTGCCTTCGCCGCCGGAACAAGATCGTTCTCAGCTCCATGATTGCGTTCGTTGCGGTGCCTGAATTTCCGGCCCGAGGGCGGACCGGCTCCGGTCGAGTTTTGGAGTTGTCTCCGCATCGTCGCGGCACGCATGCTTCCCGCCGTCATGTCTGACTCCGTTGTAGCCGCTTACCCGCCCGGTTTTCGGCCGCGGCGCGGCCTGAACTGGGGCGCGCTGGGACTCATGTACGCCTCGTACTACATGTGCCGGTATAATTTTCGGTTCGCCGGCCCCGGCATGAACCAGGAGTTCGGGTTCAACACCGCCGATCTCGCGAATCTCTGGGTGATCTGGTCTCTCGCCTACGGAACCGGCCAGTTGTTCAATGGTCTCCTCTCCGATCGGATCGGTGGGAAGACCATCATGTTGATCGGCGCGGCAGGCACGATCATCTGCAACTTCATCTTTGGCTTTTCGTCGTTCGTCGGCACGTTTTCGACGTTTGGGTTGATCGCGTTAATCAACGGCTGGTTTCAGTCGTGCGGGGCGCCGGGAATGGTGAAGATCAACGCGGCGTGGTTTCGACGGACGGAACGCGGAACATTCGCCGGCATTTTCGGCGTGATGATCCAATTAGGCCAATTTACTGCGAACTGGCTGTGTCCGTTCCTGCTCGCAGGTTTCACGCTGACCCTCTGGGGCATCGGAACGTGGATCGTCGAGCCTGGCAATTGGCGGTTGTTGTTCATCGTGCCGCCATTCGTCACCGCAATCATCGCAGTGGGCATGGCGTTGAGCGTAAAAGAAGAACCCGCTCAAGCAGGGTTCTCCAACGTCATCCAGGATGAAATCGACAACACGATTGGAACCCGAGTCACTCTTCGGGAGTCGTTCCAAACAATATTCAGACATCCGCTGGTTTGGTTTTATGCAGCGGCCTACGCGAGCACAGGAGCTGTGCGCCACAGCTCTGATCAGATGTCGGTCATGTTCTTCAAGGAGCATCTGCTCGTCGATATGAACTCAAAGCCGCTCTCGGTGATGATCACGCTCAATTTAATGACGGCGATGGCGATTATTGGATCGATCGGGGCTGGGCTCATCTCGGACAAAGTGTTCAAGGGCGCCCGCTCTCCCGTGGCGATGGGCCTCTATTTCCTTGAAGCGGTCGTCATCAGTTGTGCGGCTGTCGCGATGTTCTCGGGTTGGATCAAACCTGGTACGATGGGCGTTTTTCTCGGCGGCATGTTTTTGGTCTTGGTGTCGCTGACGGTCAATTCCACGCATTCGATCGTCGGTGCCGCCGCTCCCATGGATATCGGAGGCAAGAAGATGGCCGGCTTTGCTGCTGGCGTGATCGACTCATTCCAGTACTACGGCTCTGCGCTGAGTCTGTTCGTCTTCGGAAGACTCTTCGGGCAATATGGCTGGAGTGCGTGGTATCCGCTGATGGTAATCTTCGCGCTAAGCGGTGGCATTTGCATGTTGATGGTGATGCGGAAACAGCGACGAATGCACGCGACGGGCGACGACCGTGCCGTCGCGCGCTAAAGAAGATCCAACTGCTCCGTCGGCCGGCGAAACGACGCGATCGAAAGCTTCTGGCGCTCACCAATACCGGCGCGGCGACGCGCGACATGGAACATCGTTTCAATTTGCTGCGCGAAAATTCCTTCGCCCGATTGCCGCAAGCCCCAGCGCGAATCGTACAGACGTTTGCCCCCACGAATATCCCGGATTCTTCCCAGCACCTTCTCTTTGCGATCAGGAAAATGCTCGGTCAGCCAGCGCTCGAAGAGCGGCGCGACTGCCCAGGGCAAACGCAAAACCACGTAGCCGGCGAATCGCGCGCCCGCTTTCGCCGACGCCTCCAGGATCGCGGGGATTTCGTGATCGTTCAGCGCGGGAATGACCGGGCCAATCATCACGCCGCAGGGCACTCCAGCCGCGTTGAGTTGAGAGATTGCATCGAGGCGCGCCGGCGGCGGCGAAGTGCGCGGCTCGAGCACGCGCTGCAAATTCCGATCGAGCGAGGTGACGGAAACATTCACCGCCACCGCATCGTGCGCGGCCAATTCCTGCAGCACGTCGATATCGCGCGTGACGAGGCGGTTTTTGGTGATGATTCCGACCGGATTGCGAAATTTCGCCAGCACCTCCAGGCAACCACGCGTGATCCCGAGGCGGCGTTCCACGGGCTGATACGGGTCAGTCACCCCGCTCATCACGACCGTCTGCGGCTTCCATTTCTGCGAGGAGAGCTCCGCTTCCAAAAGCGCGGCGGCGTTTTCTTTCACCATGATCTTACTCTCAAAATCGAGCCCGGCCGAGAAACCGAGATACTCATGCGTCGGCCGCGCGAAACAATAAACACAGCCGTGTTCGCAGCCGCGGTAGGGATTGATGCTCGTCTCGAAACTGATATCGGGGCTGTTGTTGCGCGCGATGATCGTCTTGGTCCCATCGCGGAAAAACTGGGTGGCCAATTTCGGACGCTCCTCATCTTCCTGCGGATCGGTCGGGTCGAGCTCGAGATGCAGTGCTTCGAACCGATTGGCCGGATTGCCGGAAGCACCGCGGGCGCGCCGTGATTCTGTCGGCTGCGCCTGCGCGTAATCCTGCCACGCCGCCGCCGCTCTGTTCTCCTTTCGCACATCACATGTTCGTTTGAACATGCGCAATGTCCAGCGGTCTCTTCCCGCCTGCGCCCGCCCCGACGGCTCTCCCAGGTGATCTTGGCAACCTTTCGCCAGGAGCGAAAGGCGGCGGCCGGGGACCTTCTCTTGATCATCCGGCGGCCGGTGGAACAATACTACCGCTTCACCGCACTGGAGGGGTGGTCGAGTGGTTGATGGCTCCGGTCTTGAAAACCGGCAGGGCGAAAGTCCTCGTGGGTTCGAATCCCACCCCCTCCGTTCTCCTCCCACTTGCACTTAAAGCCGACGTGGAAGTGCAAGAAGTGAACGTTGTAGGATTAAAGTCGCTCGCGATCCAGCCGGGCTTTCAGAATCCGCCAGACAAGGAGCGCGCACCAAATGCCCAGGATTGCACCCGCGACCACATCCGAGAGGTGATGCGCATTCAGGTAAATCCGCGAGGCCCCGATGACGACCGGAATCGGCAGAAAGAGAAGGCCGATCCGCCGGCGCGCGAAAACCAGGGTGGTAAAAAACGCGGTCGACGAAGCGGTGTGGCCTGAAGGAAAAGCGTGATACTTCGAACGGAGACTGGGCCCGTTCCATCCAATGTCAGCCGCAACTGAAGGTCGTGACCTGCCGGCACCAATCTTGATCACCCGGTTGGACAACCCGGCCACGACGCAGGCGATCACGATGGCCGCGAAGATCATTGTCCACCTTCGACTACCGAGCACGTAGGCCAGGGCCGCTCCTGCCCCGCCTATGACTACATGCAATGGCCAATCGCCCCACCGGCTGATCGCGCGCATGAAAGCTTTTCCGGATTGGGTCTGATGCTGCGTGACCCAGCTCTTAACGTCGGCATCGAAATAGAAGGCGCCGCCTAAGAGAAGCAGGCTCAGCGCGAGCCAGCCGCACCACGAGCGCCACCCGCGGGATTCGGTCACGCGCAAAATTCCCGTTTGTGTTTCAAGGCCGGGTATCTTTGAATCCGCCGTTGCAACCTGCAATCCGTAATTTAGCGCTCCTCTTCCTTGGGAGCCTGCTTTTTCACCTCGCCGGCACCTGGACGCTGCCGCTGATCGATCGCGATGAACCGAGATTCGCCGAGGCGTCGCGGGAGATGCTGGCGCGGAGCGACTACGTGATTCCCCATTTCAACAATCGCTACCGCTTCGACAAACCGCCGCTGATCTACTGGTTGCAAACGCTGAGCTACCGCGTGTTCGGTCAGAATGATTTCGCGGCGCGATTTCCGTCGACCGTCGCGGCTTCGCTTACTGCGCTTATCCTTTTCGCCTGGGGACGACGGATCGGTGGCGAAGGCATCGCCTGGTGGTCGGCAATCATCTTCACGCTTTGCTTCCAGACATTCGTGCACGCCAAAGCGGCGGTCGCTGACATGTGGCTGGCCTTGTTCGTTACCGCGGCGCATTGGGCTGGGTATGAATTGCTGCGTGATCGCCTAAGGAGTCGCGGAAGTCCTGCCCCTGTCGCGCCTCCGGAGAAACGCTGGTGGTGGATATTTTATCTTGCGCTCGCATTCGCCTTCCTCGCGAAGGGACCGATCGGATGGACGCCGCTCCTTGCGATTCTAGGCGCGCGTTTTTACCTCGGGGACGCGAAGTTGAACCGGCGGTTTCTATTTTTCACCGGATCATTTCTTATGCTCTCGGTCGTCGCCGTCTGGGGCATTCCGGCGCTGATTCGGACGAACGGCGATTTCCTTCGCATCGGAATTGGGCGGCATGTTTTGGAGCGATCTGTGGTTGCAATGGAAGGACACGGCGGGAAATCGTTCTGGGCTTATCTCGCTGGCCTCCCCTTCTACTTCGTCGCGATCTTCGTCACTTTTCTTCCATGGTCGTTCAAGCTGCCGTGGCTCACGAAGACGCTCTGGCGTAAGCGAGATTCGCTCGATAATTACTTGATCGCCGGAGCTGCTGTCATCTTTATCGTTTTCACGCTGGTAAAGACGAAGCTGCCACACTACACCTTGCCCGCTTTTCCGTTGCTCTCGCTCCTGCTTGCGAAAGCCCTGGTGGAGTTGCCTGGTAGCGAACGGTTCGTTAGGCGCGCGTCCATTACAGCCGGCTGTTTCGGATTGATCGCTTTTCTCGCGAGCCCGTTGGCGGCGAAATATTCTCCTACGGTCCAGCTTGCGCGCCAGGCGCGCGGTAACCTCACGCGCGAGATGGAATTCGGCGCGGTGGGTTACCGCGAGCCAAGTCTGGTTTGGTACTTCCGCAAATATGTCGATGGCTGGCTCAGCGACGTAGATGACAACCTCGTCCCGGAATTTATGGAGAAGCCAGGCGGGCGTTTTATCGTGATGCCGACAAGGAGGGCGATGGAGGTTTATCCTGCCACGCCGGAGGGTTGGAAACGGTACACAACACAGGGGTTCAGCCCGGCCAACTTCCGTTGGGTCGATCTCACATTGCTCTTGAAGCCCCTGTAGCAACGTTCCCTGTGGGGGGCGGTGTGTATATGCGATAGAACACAGGTGCTGCACGGCCCACAGGGCACGTGGTTACACGCTTGGGGCGCCGCTCAATTTGCGGTTTCCGACCGCTCTGTTACGAATTGGCAGATGATCACGTTTCTCATCGGCAAGCTGGCCGCAGCATTGCCGACTCAAGCTGTCGTGGACGTGGCCGGTGTCGGATACGAAATCTTGATTCCGCTTTCAAGTTACGATCGGCTCCCCGCGGTCGGGCAACAGGTGCACGTGCTGACGCATCTCCACGTGCGCGAGGATGCGCACATTCTTTTCGGTTTCATGACGGCGGCCGAGCGCGACCTGTTCCGCTTGCTGGTCAACAACGTAAGTGGGATCGGGCCGAAGCTCGCCCTCGCTGTGCTCAGCGGGATGAGCGTAAGCAATTTCAAGAGCGCAGTCGTGAATGGCGACATCGCCTCGCTCTCGAAGATCAGCGGCCTGGGAAAGAAGACGGCCGAGCGAATCGTCCTCGAGTTAAAGGATAAACTAGGAGTCGCGGCGGCGTGGGAAGCGGCGAGCGCGACGCATGCGCCAACTCCTGAGCAGAGTCAGGCGAACGAAGCCGTGCTGGCCTTGATCGCGCTCGGCTACAAGCAGGTCGATGCGCATAAGGCGGTGCGCGAACTGCAGGAGAAACAGCCCGAGATCACGACGGCGGAGGAGTTGGTGAAGCTGGCGCTCAAGCGCATAGCCGCGGGCCGCTGACTGTGAGCATTGCGGATATTTCTTTGGAGGCGCTGCATCACGCCTATCCCAAGGAAGGCCTCTTCGCGGAGAAGGATTGGCTTCGTTCGCCCGAACCTTTCGCGATCGATCACTCGTTGGGCAAAGACCTTGAGCGCCTCGGTCACCAGCTCTTCGTCTTTCAGCGCGCCTGCAATCAACTTTATCAGCAGAGCGTAAAAGGAAAACAGCCGGCATGGGTAGCGAAGTATCTGGATGCCGGTAAGCCCGCCGAACTGGTGGCGTTCTCACGTGAGAAGCAATTTCGCGACGAGTTGCCGCTCGTTATTCGCCCGGATCTGGTCCTGACCGATAACGGCTACGTCATCGCGGAAATCGATTCCGTGCCGGGCGGCATTGGTCTCACCGCGTGGTTGAATCAAACCTATGCCGCACTCGGAACCGACATCATCGGTGGTGGAGAAGGAATGCTTGACGGCTTCCGCACCGTCATGCCGGAAGGCGGCGATATCGTCGTTTCTGAAGAAGCGAGCACATACCGCCCGGAGATGAAATGGGTGGCGGGACAGCTGAACGCACGACATCCGCCTAATGAGTGGCGGGTCTTCGCGGCGGAGAGCTACGAGCCGGTCGCCGGCCGCAGCGTCTATCGCTTTTTCGAACTCTTCGATTTGCCAAATCTTCCCCGCGTCTCCGAGTTGATGAAGGGCGCGGCGAACGGAACCGTCCGGGTCACACCGCCCTTCAAACCCTATCTGGAGGAGAAGATGTGGTTCGCTCTTTTTTGGCTGCAGCCGCTGCGTGAGTTCTGGCGCCGCGAGCTGGGCGACAAATATTTGCGGAAGTTGCAGGAAGTTATTCCCTACACCTGGCTGATAGATCCGACCCCACTGCCACAGCATGCCGTCATTCCGCGCCTTGAAATTCACGATTGGCGCGAAGCCGGAAAGCTGAGTCAAAAGGAACGCGAGCTGTTACTGAAGGTGAGCGGATTCTCCCCGCTCGGCTGGGGCAGCCGCGGGGTTTATGTCGGCCAGGATCTTCCGGCCGGGGAATGGCAACGGCTGATCGAGGAAGCGCTGCAAACTTTCGAAGCGACGCCCAGGATTATGCAACGATTCCACAAGGCGCGACTGGTGGAGCAACCTTATTGGAACCACGAGTCCGCCGAGCTGAAGATGATGCG
>Ga0136617_10006354_pt1 | contig 10565 bp, 6 predicted proteins | sample AntDrymUQ3222106_2_FD_129672 | JGI IMG/M metagenome (GOLD analysis project Ga0136617, IMG submission 129672) | Polar desert sand microbial communities from Dry Valleys, Antarctica - metaG UQ322 (21.06) | ecosystem: Environmental > Terrestrial > Soil > Desert | place: Antarctica: Dry Valley...
ACGGCAGTGAGTCCGCCACCACCGGTAATGGTCCCCAATAAGTTGCACCCCGGAGGGGTGCCGGACATACCGGGGCGACACGCAACATAACTGAACAACTGAAACGAGCGCCACGTCCGGCACCCCTCCGGGGTGCCATTCTCTTTCTGTTGCGTGTCCGGTGGTGGCGCTCCACTTCGTTCCGCTGACCACCGGCTAATTTCCGTCGCCCCTGTTCGGGGCGAAGATAGATGCTCGCGCCGTCAATTGAGAAGATGAACGCCCGGCGCATCCATGCGTTGGAACTTAATAGCAGATGTCACCGCTCATGCTGCAATCGCCTCATTGATGCGCGGCAGAAGCTCGCGCAGTTTGTTATTAAACGCCCGGTTCGCGCGTCCCCATCCGCCTTCACGTTGAAGCACAGGGAGCGCGTCAAAATCTTCCTCTTCAATCGAAAGAGTTTCAATCAGCGCGACTCGAATGCGCTCAAGCCACTGTTGTTGCTCCGGCGTGAACGCCTCGCCCGCCGTGATTTTGGCGAGCGCACGGTCAACACGCTCGTCCGCCGTCAGAAGCGGCTGTTCTTCGCTGGCCGCGTGCTTAACCATCGAGATGATGTCAACGAGCGCCTTGCGGTAATGAAGCTCATGGGCGCGGCGCAAATTCTCGATTGTGAAGCGTTCGTTCGCCGCCGCTAACTTCTTCCGCAGTTCGTTAATCGCCGACGTGCTCCAATCCTTCGGGCGCTCGCGCAGGATGTTGATGGCTTCGATTTGTTCGGGATTGTCGCGGACGTAACGCGCGAACGCTTGCAGATAATCTTCCGGCTTGTACTCACGCCCCGCCCCGTCGCGGAAGAGTCGCACGGAACTCACTTCGTCTTTGGAGTCATACGCCACGACGAACACCTTCGGCGGGCGCTTGTACTCGGTCAGCAATTTCTGAAACTTCTCGTCGCGCAGAAGCTTCATCGTCTCGATGAAATCCTTAGCAATCTTCTCTTTCAGCCCCGCCGCGAACAGGGCGACATCGCCTTCCGGTATGAACTCCGCGAACTGGTCGCGCCATTCGCCCGACATCTCCTTTTCAATGCGCTGCAATCGCTTGACGAGCGCGCCCACATTGTAAGCCCGGTCGTTGTTCTTCCAGATGTCGTCAATAATCTCGACGATGGTGCGCGAAGTCGTCTGCGGCGGCTCCGTAGTCATGTCCGTCGCGTCTTTGAAGTATTTGAGCAGCGTGCCGTCGAAGCAGTCGAACAAAACGAAGTGAGATTTGTCAGGAAACTTCTCGCCCTTGCGCGTGCCGCGCCCCAACATCTGCGTGAATAGAATGCGCGATTTCACCTGACGGAGCATCACGATAAACTCAAGGTCAGGAATATCAACGCCCGTCGAAAGCAGATCAACCGTGACGACGATGCCGGGAGCGGGTCGGTTGCGAAACTCGCGGATGCGCTGAAGCGGGCGGTCAACGCGCCCGGTAATCTTCTGCACGAAAGAATCACCACGCCCGAACACGTCGCGGCAAACATTAACGAGTTGGTCGGCGTGTGACGTGTGCGGAATGTCGTTATCGGCGAAGATTAAAGTCTTTGGGAATCTTCCGTACTCGGCTTCGTGCCCGTCGGCATACTTCTTCAACTCCGTCACGATCTTCAGGTTTGAATCCGGCGAAGTAACCTTCTGTTCGACCTCCGGGGCTTCAAATTTGCGCTCGTCTTCGAGGTAGTCGCGCTGCTCCGCGCCGCTTGTTGTGTTGACCAACCCGACCTCTTCGCCTTCGCTGAGGAAGACGCCGTCCATCCGCACGTTTGATTTGAGTTTTACCGGATCGTAGTCAACCAGATAGCCTTCGCGCACCGCGCGTTCGTAGTCATAGCGGTAAGCCACTTCGCTGAAGAAAGAGGTCGTGTGGCTCGCCGGCGTCGCCGTCAAGCCGATCTTGATGGCGTCGAAGTGCTCGAGCGTGTTCCGCCACACGGAGAGTTCCGCCGATGTGTAGCCGCGATGGCACTCATCGGCGATGATCGTGTCAAAAGCGTGAATCGGGATGTCCAGCTTGTCCACGTCGTCGTCAATCGCTTCCTCAGTTCGGTGCAAGACCGCATCCCGCCCGAACAGATTGATTGCCATTCGCTGAATCGTGCAGACATACACAAAGGCGTGTTGCGGTTGTGGGTCAGTCAGGTAAGAGCCTTGCAACACCTTCGGGTCGAACGGCGTGTCTTCTTCAAAGTCTCCGCGCTGGAATCGTTGACTGTAAACCTCGTAGATACGGTCGAACTTCAATCCCTGTTCAGGCTCGAACGAAGCGAACGCCCGCACCGCCTGCGCCGCGAGCGCTCGACGGTCAACGAGAAACAAGACGCGGCGCGACAGTCCCGATTTCATCAGACGGTAAACCTGATTGACCATCGTGAATGTCTTGCCCGTCCCCGTCGCCATCGCGACCAGCATGTTGCGCTTGCGATTCGTTATCGCCCGTTCGATTGCGGTGTTGGCTTCTACCTGATACTCGCGTAAGCGCGGATGGTCGTTCGGCGTCCGTCTGAGCCATTCGCACGATCCCTGAAAATCATGGCTGAACATTTCGCGTAGGGCGTTCGGGGTGTGAAAGCGAACTACTCGGCGCGAGCGATTGAGCGGGTGGCGAACGTCATGGAACCAAATAGCTTCTCCGTTGGTGGAATAGAGAAAAGGAACACGGAAGCCATCGAAGTTGAGCGGGTTACCCGTCGCACCACGAGAGTATCTTTCCGCTTGTGTCAGGACGTTCTGCGGCCCGAGCGTCAGCTTCTTCGCCTCGACGATGCCGAGCAAGCGACCGTCAACGCTCAACCCGTAATCCGCCGGGCCGTTATCCGTCGGGAACTCTTCCACCGCCGAGTCTGGGCACCAGCTTAAAGGCTTGGCTTCGTCGTGAGGCGCAACCCCCCAATGAGAGGCCACCAACTTCGGGTCAATTCGCCTCTTGCGAGTTAGTCTTTCCGATTCCATTGCAGTTTTTGGTTAGCTGAAGAGTTGCAGAACGAAAATCGGTTAGGGGAATTTGGAAGGGATATACAACTACGGGAGGCTGACTGCCTCCCGTAGTTCCTTAAAGAAATTAAAACTCCGCAGGTAAGACTCGAACTTACAACCCTTCGGTTACGCATAATCCCATGTTTTCACATGAGGGCGGACTATCTCATCAACGGTTCGCCCCACATTCGTGGGGACAAATAGTTGTCGGGCGCTCGCGGGGATGTTATCGGTTAGGCTTCCTCAATCCCTGAGTCTCTGCACGTTCCTGCTTACTTTCAAGCCGTTCAGCAGGCTTCGCTCAAGATTACCTTGTCAATTGATAACTGATTTAGGCTTCCTTGAGTTCACCCGATTTTTCAACCACAGTCACCTGTGGAAGCTGCAACATTAAATTACAGCCGAATGCTCTGCCATTGAGCTACTGCGGAATGTTATCCAGCGTGATGAAATTGTTTCCACCGACGCAGGATGAAATTTTTATAACAGAAGGTTTGCGCGAGCGTCAAGCGAGGGCGATTGGGCATTCAGAAATCCCGGTCGCGGATTGAAACGGGCGGCGCTTTCGTATAACTGCGCGCCAACTTGCGTGCGTCCGTGAAGTGCGCGATTATCTGTGGCCTCGCTTCAAAAAGTTCTACCAAAACCGTTCGTCAACGCTTCGCCACCAGCGCATACGTTAAGGAGCTTACCTGCTATGGATCGTCGTACCACGGCGTGGTTCAGCCATAATTTGGGGATGGAGATGCCTCTCGTCGCTTACGGGTACGCGGGCTATCCGTTGTTGATGTTCCCGACAGCCGCCGCCGACTACCTTGAATACGAAAGGTTTCTTTTGGTTGACGCGCTCCGCCCACTCATTGAGGCCGGGCGTGTGCGCGCTTACTCGATCAATAGCGTCAACCGTTACAGCCTGCTAAACGAACAAGCCTCGCCGCCCGTTAAGGCTGAGTTGCTGGCTCGCTATGATCGTTATGTGATGGAGGAGGTGCTGCCGCTCATCAGGACTGACACCGGCGCACACGACGCGCGCCCGCTGGTGACGGGCGCGAGTCTCGGCGCGTTTCTTTCGGCCAACGCTTATTTCCGCCACCCCGACCTCTTACGCGGCGTTATCGCGATGAGCGGCAGCTACGACGTTCGCTCCTACCTCGACGGCTATTTTGATGACAATGTTTATTTCAACAACCCGGCACAGTACCTTGAGAATCTGAGCGATGATTACCACCTGCCGATTCTGCGACGCGCCGACGCCATCGTGATTCTGAGCGGGCAGGGAGCTTACGAAGCGCCGGAAAGGAGCCGTCAGCTTTCCCGAATCTTAAGCGCGAAGGGGATTCCGCATACCCTCGATCTGTGGGGACACGATGTCAACCACGACTGGCCGTGGTGGCGCAAGATGCTTCCCTATTGGCTGGACAGGCTACTCTAAGTGATTGCGGAATGCGGATTGAAAGAAACTGTTGGGTTTTTAATCCGCAATCCACAATCCGCATTCCGCATTTCATCAGGGTTCGTCCGATCCCTTCTTGCCCTTCTTCTTTTGCGGCTCGACTTCGCGCGGGCGCACGACGGCGGGCGGCGGCGCGTCTGCCGGGTCGTCGCGTGAGGGAACGACGACAGGTTTCTTCAGAGTGGCGTCAGCCGGGTCGTTCTTCGTCGCCGGCTCAGAGGTTGACTCGCCCGCCGGCGGCGGCAGCGTAATCTGCTCCAGCTTAGGCTCGTTGAGCACGGCGGGGAGTGTTGCATCGTCGGCGCTACGTCTCGACGCGCGCGCCATGTACGACGCGCGCTCTTCAGCCATCTCGCGCATCCGCTGGCGGTTGAGTTCCCTAATATCTTCGGGCATCGCGGGCGGCTTCTCAAATGTTTCTTTGGGCTTATCCTTCATGAAGGCTTTCATGAAATCAACGAAGATCGGGAGCGCGCCGCGCCCGCCCGTCATGTCTTTGCCGAGCGGTTTCTTGCGCCCTGGATAACCCATCCACACGCCGGTCGCATAAGTCGGGGTGTAGCCGATGAACCACACATCCGTGTGGTCGTTGACGGTGCCGGTCTTTCCCGCGACGGGGATACCGACGGCCTGCGCCGCCACGGCCGTTCCGCCTTCGACGACGCCCCGCATCAACTGCACCATCGTCAGCGCGACGTACTCACTCGTCACTTTATACGTCGTCTTCTCCCACTCTTCGAGTGGGGCACCGTCGCGGTCGGTAACGCGGCGGATGAGATGCTGCTGGTGGCGCACGCCCTTGTTCGCAAACGCCGAGTAGGCCGACACCATTTGATCAAGCGGAACTTCGGTCGCTCCGAGCGCTGAAGGAAGGTAGGGAGCCATCGGCTCGGTGATGCCGAAACGCCTGACCATCTGCGCGCCGGTCTGGATGCCGACCATGTCGAGCAAATGCACCGCTTGAATGTTCAAAGACTTGGCGAGCGCGGTTTTCATCGGCACGTCGCCGCCGCTGAGCGAGCCGTCGTAGTTGTGCGGCTGCCACGAGCCGCCCTTGCCGCCGGGCCTCTTGATGGGCGCGCCGCTGACGGTCGAATCCGGCGTCAGCCCCCACTCGATTGCCGCCGTGTAGATGAACGGCTTGAAGCACGAGCCTGTCTGACGGTAGGCCTGCGTCGCGTTATTGAACTTGTTGGTCGTGAAATCATAACCGCCGATCATCGCCGCGATCTCGCCGTTCTTCGCATTGACAGTCATCAGCGCGCCCTGCACCGCCGGAATCTGCGACAACTCGACCTTGAGTTGGTGAGAATTCTCGTTGACCTCTTTGATTTTGAATTCGGTGAGGTCGCCAATCTTGAATTCACTCTTCGGCTGCCGGTTCGACCAGCCCATATCTTTGGCCGTCACGGTCGCCGTGTATGTGCCGAAGCGCACTGTGGCCTCGTTCTTCGCCGGATCAATTTTTGTGACGAGACCCATCACGTATAAGCCCGGCTCGAAGTTATTCGAGTACCAATCAGGATGCTTGTAGCCGGCGAGTTTCTGCGGCGTCACGGGAGAGCCACCGTCGTTCCCCTCCGTGCCGATGTTCCTGTAGTCGGAGCGCCAGCCGGAATGTCCACGATCATAGACGCGCAGGCCCGCGCGCACCGCTTCGTGAGCCTTCTTCTGCGCCTCGACATTGATTGTCGAGTAGACGGTCAACCCGCTCTGCGCGACGCGCGTGGTGTACTTTTCTTCGAGATACTGTCTGATCTCCTCGACCGGGTAGTTGAAGGGTGATGAGCGCATCTGCGACGGGTAGTAGGCGGTGTCAACCAGATGGATCGGCTTGGCCTTCGCCGCGTCCGCTTCGGCCTGTGTGGTGAAACCGTTCTTCGCCATCAACTCCAGCACGAGGTCGCGCCGCTCTTGCGCCGCTCGCGGATTGACGGTCGGCGCCAGTTGGCTCGGTGCTTTCGGCACGCCGGCCAAAAGCGCCGCCTCGTCAAGCGTCAAATCTTTCGCCGGCTTACCGAAGTAAGTTTGCGCGGCGGCTTCAAAGCCGTAAGCGCCCGCGCCGAGGAAGATGTTGTTGACGTACATCTCCATGATCTGGTTCTTGGTGTAGAACCGTTCGATCTGGAGGGCGACGACCCACTCGTTGATCTTGCGCCGGTAGGTTTGCTCCGGCGAAAGAAATAGCCGCTTGGCGAGTTGCTGTGTGAGCGTCGAGCCGCCCTCGCGACTGCCGGTCGAGACGTTCTTCCACACCGCGCCGAGAATACGCACCGGGTCAATGCCGACGTGGTCGTGGAAGCGCACGTCTTCGACGGCGAGGATCGCGCCCTTCACCACCTGCGGAATCTCTTCGTACCTGAGCGGGTAGCGCCTCTCCAATGCGAACTCGCCGATAATGGTCTCGCCGTCGTCGGCGTAAACGCGCGTCACCTCGCTCGGACGGTAAGTCGCAAGCGACGCGACCTCGCCCGCCGCCTTCGAGTAGTTAAGCTCGTAAGCGACCACGACCCCGGTCAGTCCGCCGGCGGCAATTGCCAGCAGCAGAACCGTCGGCAGCCAGAGACGGCGCAATAAGCTGGGGCGCTTCGGCGCGGGGCGGGTCGCGGGCGCGAGAGTCGCGCGCGGGCGTAATTCTTTACCGGCCATGAAAGAAGTCCTTTTTAGCTAAGCAAGTGAATGTTGAAGTAATGTTGCGAGCAGTGGTGTTGGACACGAGGTAGACGATCACCGTCAAGACAGATTATAGCGCAAACACCGAAGCGCTTGAAACAGCTTTTGGCAACACGGCGGCTCATCGAAAACAAAAGCGGTGTCCAACTTCCACGCATTACCTGACATCTAAACGACATTCCGCCAAAAACAGCGGGTTGCTTCCTTCGATGAGCGCACCTATAATCAAGTTGTTCGTTCACGGGGGCGAAAGGTCTCGACAGGGGTTATGACTGTTGAACGGATGCATGCCGGGCTTACTCTGTGCGGCTCGTTAAAAAGCACTGGGAAACACAATTGCCAATAATCAAGAATTGGCCCTCGCCGCCTAACAAAGGTTAGCGAGCGTCTCACCGCAAGTTGCTCATGCGCGCGGAGCGAGATGTCACTTATATGAGCTGGCCTGCTCCTTGTGCTCAGGGGGAGCGGGCGAGACAAAACTGGGCTAGCCGCAGCCGGGGTCTTCGGCGCTTCACTAACCCGGCAGCGGCAAACGTGTCCGAGAGAGACGGACAAGGGAGAAGCGTCTAAGCATGTAGATTCCGGCGGCAGCAACTCTTGGACCCGAGTTCGATTCTCGGCGCCTCCACCAATTTTTAGAGTCGGTGAAATAGCGGCCATCAACCGAAACGCTGTGATACCATCGCGTACCGTTGATGGCCGCTATTGTTTGTTAATGCGAATCAGGGGTAGAAGATGGTTACTCTCTGCGGTGTCTGCGTAACATCTTTGAGGCCTCTGCGGTTTAGAAAAAACCTTAACCGCAGATAAATCGCCGAGCGCGCAGAGATAAAGCTTTTGTGCCGGATAAGTTGAGGCCGGTTGTCAGTACCCGGAGCGGGAGCGACGGGGTACGACCGTGCATGACGACTCAGGTCGGGTGGCGGGGCAATGTTCACCCGGTCGTTACCGCTCCCGGTACTGACCTCGCTGGCGCACCGTGCCGCTGTCTAAATCATTATCTTGAACTCTAGTTTACCAATCGGAATCTTTGACAGCGGCGTCGGCGGCCTGACGGTATACCGCGCGCTCCACGAACGTCTGCCCGGCGAGCGTTTCGTTTATCTCGGTGACACGGCGCGCGTTCCATATGGCACGAAGTCGTTAGCGACGGTGGAGCGTTACGCAATTGAGAATGCGCGGTTTCTTGAGGCGCACGGAATCAAGCTGCTGGTCGTCGCGTGCAACACCGCGTCGGCGCTCGCGCTGCCGGCGATACGGCGGAGCGTCAGCGTGCCAGTCGTCGGGATGATTGAGCCGGGCGCAAAGGCGGTTGTGCGGGCATCGGCGGGAAAAAAGATCGGAGTGATTGCGACCGAGTCGACAGTCGGCAGCGGGGCCTACCGGCGCGCGATCACAAGCCTCGCGCCGGACGCGGAGATTGTCGAACGCGCATGTCCGCTCTTTGTCGCGCTGGCCGAAGAAGGCTGGGCCGATTCGGATGTTTCCCGCGCCGTCGCGAAAGAGTATTTGGAAGGCTTGCGCGGGAAAGATGGGGTCGCCGCGCTGGTGCTCGGATGTACGCACTACCCGATCCTGCGCGGGGTGATTCAGGAGACCGTCGGCAGCGATGTACGCTTAATTGATTCCGGCGAAGCGGCGGCAGAGAGTGTTAAGGCACTGCTCGAAAGCGAGAGGCTGGCGCGCGATGGCGGAGAAGAAGTTCCGGTTAAACCGGACGAGCCGCAAAGGCTGCATGAAAGGACGGCGCGCGAGCGTGAGTTGTGCGATGATCTGGATCATTTTTATGTGACTGACGCGGCGGAGCGGTTCGCGCGGGTCGCGGAGAGATTCTTGGGGAGCGTGCCTCGCGTGCTCGAGGCCGTGGAGGTTTGGGGACACGATGAGCTTCACACCCGGTAGCAATAAACCCGGCTATAAACGCAGCGACGGGCGGCGTCCTGATGATCTGCGCGCCGTGCGCATCACACCCGATTTCATGCCATACGCCGAAGGCTCTGCGCTCATCGAAATGGGGCAGACGCGCATAATTTGTACGGCGACGCTGGAGGATCGCGTGCCGCCCTTCAAGCGTAATTCCGGGCAGGGTTGGCTCACCGCCGAGTACTCGATGCTGCCGCGCGCGACGACGCAGCGGACGACGCGCGAAACCGGGCGCGGCGGGCCTTCCGGGAGGACGCACGAAATTCAGCGTTTGATTGGACGGTCTTTGCGCGCGGTGATTGATCTTTCGTCGTTGGGAGAGCGAACCATCACGCTCGACTGTGATGTTCTACAGGCGGATGGAGGCACGCGCACCGCGTCAATCACGGGTGCTTATGTCGCGCTGGTGCTCGCCTGCCGGCAACTCCAGCGCGCCGGTAAAATCTCACGCTCGCCGGTGCGGGGCGAAGTGGCTGCGGTCAGCGTCGGGATTGTGGAAGGGGCGGCACTGCTCGATTTGAAGTATGACGAGGACTCGCGCGCGTCGGTTGATATGAATGTCGTCTGCACGGGCGAGGGTGCCTTTATCGAGTTACAGGGAACAGCCGAGGGCGAACCCTTCACGCGCGACGAAATGGATCAATTGCTGACGCTCGCCACCGGGGGGCTTAAAACTCTGTTCGCGGCGCAGCGAACGGCGCTGGCGGATTCCCTCTGAATGATTCGGAAGATTGAAGGTGAGGCGGCCCATTCAAGAAAACAGGCAACACGCCGTTCGGAGCGGAGCATCTGAAGTTTCGCACACGAACTATCGTAAGGCCGGCGTGCTTTCAGCATTCTCAAAGGCGATCAGCATTTCACAGGAGCCATTTCAAGTATGCGAAATTTTTGCCTCTCTCTCGTTTGCGTTTTTACGCTCGCGCTCTGCTCGCTAAGCACGTTCGCGCAGGAAGAATTCAAGGGTGACGGTTACATTCTGGAATTGCCCTCTGCGACGTGGCGTGCGGTTTCGCGCCCCGACGGCGTTCACCAGCACACGGAGTTTGTCTATGGCGACCGCACGGACGGTTTCCTGCGCGTTCGTCGGGAGGTTGTTGACGCCGGAGTCACTGCGTCCGATCTGGCGAAACACGATCAGGAAAAGCTTCGTTTCAACCGAACCGGGTACGTCGCGGGCAAAGAGGAGAAATTCGCGGGACGCTTGAACGGCGCGACCGCCGCTTATGAATATACAAACGGAGGCAAACCGATGGCCGGACGGGTTTACTACCTCCAAGCCGACAACCGCACGGTCTATACGCTTCACTTTACCGGTGCGCGCGACAAACTGTTGCGCATCCGCAACCAGACGGATGCGATTTCGCGCAGTTTTCGTTTACCCTAAGTCGTTCTTCCGCGTCTGCTTTTGAGGACTATCATTCATGGCCGCCACGCCGCGCTTCGGTCTCATGCGGCGTGGCGGCCATGTCATTTTCGGCGATCAATAAGTTATACGGATTATGTCCCGCTGA
>Ga0136617_10006355_pt1 | contig 10563 bp, 10 predicted proteins | sample AntDrymUQ3222106_2_FD_129672 | JGI IMG/M metagenome (GOLD analysis project Ga0136617, IMG submission 129672) | Polar desert sand microbial communities from Dry Valleys, Antarctica - metaG UQ322 (21.06) | ecosystem: Environmental > Terrestrial > Soil > Desert | place: Antarctica: Dry Valley...
ATCGTGATGTTCCTGCTCGGCCTGCGCTACGTGGCCGCGATCGCAGGTCTCATCGCGTACGGATTCAACGCTGCGCTCGTGCTCGTGATCGCCGCGGTGGCACTGGGCGCCCAGTGGTACTTCTCGGACAAGGTCGCCCTGGCCGCGATGCGCGCCCGGGTGGTGACGCCGGAGGAGGCGCCGGAGCTGCACGGCGTGATCGACCGGCTCTGCGCGCTGGCCGACATGCCCAAGCCGCGCGTCGCGATCGCCGACGTCGACACCCCGAACGCGTTCGCCACCGGCCGGAGCCAGAAGCACTCCGTCGTCGTGGTGACCACCGGAATCATGCGGCGGCTGGACCGGGCCGAGCTCGAGGGCGTGCTCGCCCATGAGCTCTCCCACATCGCGCACAAGGACGTCGCGGTCATGACCGTCGCGTCGTTCCTCGGCATCCTGGCCGGCTTCATCGCGCGGATGAGCCTCTACTCCGGCATCGGTCGAAGCCGCGACCAGCGGGCCCAGGCGGCCATCTTCGTCGTGATCCTCGTGTCGATCGTGGTGTACGCCATCAGCTTCTTCCTGCTCCGTGCGCTGTCCAGGTACCGCGAGTTCGCCGCGGACCGGGCCGGAGCCCAGCTCACCGGCCAGCCCTCGGCGCTGGCGTCGGCGCTGACCAAGGTCAGCGGTGAGATGGGCGCGATCCCCACCAAGGACCTGCGCCGCATGGAGCCGGTGAACGCGTTCTTCTTCGCCCCGATGACCGGCAAGACCAAGGGCTTCAGCCTGCACAAGCTGTTCGCCAGCCACCCGCCGCTGGAGGACCGCATCGCCGCCCTGGCCAAGGTCGCCAACGACCTCGGCCGCCCGCTGTAGACCGGGACCCACGTGGGGTCGTACCCCTAGGCTCGGCACCCACGAAGTCTGGGGGGGCCGATGTCCGGCGTACGCGCGCGAGCTCCGCGGCTTCCTCCTCGCTGGTTCGTCCGGCTCGCCTGGGTCGCGCACCGAGTCCTGTACCGCGGCACCGGCGGCCGCTTCGGACTGTGGCATCCCAGGTCCAGCCGCTGGGGAGCCTTGCTCCTGACCACTACCGGCCGTCGGACCGGCGAGGAGCGCAGCGTGATCATCGCCTACCTCGAGGACGGTCCCGACCTCGTCGCGATGGCGATGAACGGCTGGGCCGACGCAGGGCCCGCCTGGTGGCTCAACCTCCAGGCTGACGCCGAGGCCAGCGTCGATCTTGGGGATGGGCCACGGGCGGTCAGTGCCCGCCAGGCGGAGGGAGAGGAGCGGTCCCGCCTGTGGGCGAGATGGCGCGATCTGGACCGGAACCTGGACGAGTACGCGGCACTCCGTCCGTCCGAGACCGCCGTCGTGGTCTTGGCGCCACGGCCCGATCCTGGCCGGTGACGCCAGGCTCGCCGGTCAGGGGCGCGTCTGATGAGGCGCCAGCCGGGCGGTCACCACGGGGATCAGCGCCAGCCCGTCGGACTGGTGGGAGCAACACCAGGCCGACCGCGGCACGCCGGCCGCCGCGACCGAACCGAACTCCTCGGCCGCCGAGGTAGCCCCACGGTCGAGCGCTCCTCAGTCAGTCGAGGGTGGCCCGCAGCGCGGTGGCGAACGCCTCAGGGTCACCGTGCTGGCCGTACTCCCCGCCGAGGAATCCGCTGTGGTGGCTGGGAAACTCCGTGACCGGCACCCCGACCGCCTCAGCCACGGATCTCGCACAGCGGGCTGCGACCTGCTGCGCTGACTCCACGCCGATCGCCAGCACCAGCCGAGGTCCGAGTGCGGCCAGCGCCGCCACGTTCGGCTGGTAGGCGTTGCCGGCCGGCATGTTGCGCATCAGCGGGTCGGTCCGGGACCCGTCGTCCTCGGCCGGCAGGCCGAACCCGGCCGGGTCCGGCGCGGGCTGGTCGAGGTAGTCCTCGCCCAGCGGCCCCTCGACCATCACCAAGGTGATGAACTTCGCCATGGCCGCCCCGGAACCGGAGCGCTCGTACGTCGACCGGATGTCGCGGCAGGCCGCCATGACCACGTCGCGGTCGGGCAGCAGCGTGGCCGTGGGCGGCTCGTGCGCGACCACCCGGCGTACGTCGTCGGGGTGGGCCGCCACGAGCGCCAAGGCGTTGACCGCCCCGCCGCTACTGGCAAAGAGGTCCACCGGACCCGCCTCCAGTGTCTGGATCAACGTGTGCAGGTCGTCCGCGTGCTGCTCCGGCGTGAGGTCGGAGGTGTCCGTCGGGTTGCGGCCAGCGCCGCGCGGGTCGTAGGTCACGACCGGTCGGTCGATGAAGTACCCCGACAGGGTGCCGAACCCGGTCGCGTCCATCGGCGAGCCGATCATCAACAGTGCCGGGCGTTCGGGCGTGGCGCCGGCGAGGTCGCCGCGCACGTCGTAGGTGATGACAGCTGCGCCGCTGCCGAAGGTGTGCGTCTGCACGGTTGGCTCGGTCACGACAGGTCCTCTCTGCGGCCGGGACGGCTCCCGGGGGTGGTCATGCGAGAGAGACCCGTCGCGCACCCGGAACTCATCGACGCCGCCAGCCCTTTCCTCCATCTGACTGCCACCCGCGTCGAGCTCGCGCGTGGCGCGGGGCGGACCAGCCAGCGCGGGACGCCCGCAGTCGGCGACCAGCGCACCGACTGCGCCGTGGCCGGGCGGCGACCGTAGGCTGCGCGGGTCGAGCCGTGAAGACCGAGAGGGTGATCCACGATGAGCAGGGCCTACGGCTTCGCCGCGTACGGAGGTCCGGAGACCGAGACGTGGTTCGACCGGGAGGTGCCCACGCCGGGACCCAGCGAGCTCGTCATCGAGACCAAGGCGGTCGGCGTGAACCCGGTCGACCACAAGCAGCGCAGCGGCGTCACGGCGAACCCGGAGGCCACACCGGTGTTCCCGTTGGTGCTGGGCGCCGAGGCGTCAGGCGTCGTGGTGGCGGTCGGCTCGGACGTCGAGGGCTTCGCCGCGGGTGACGCCGTGATGGGGCGAACCGCTCCGGACCATGGCAGCTACGCCGAGCACGCGGTGCTGTTGGCGGCGGACACCACGAAGAAGCCGCCTCAGGTGAGTTTCGTCGACGCTGCCGCCCTGTCGGTCGCGGGCGGGACGGCCTGGGACGTGGTGGAGAAGCTCGGCGTCCGCGACGGCGACACGCTGCTGATCAACGGGATCGGCGGTGGCGTCGGGGTCCTGGCCGCGCAATTGGCGAGGAACCGGGGCGCTGCGGTCTTCGGCGTCGGCAGCGAGAGCAAGAGGGCGCTGACCGAGAGCCTCGGCGCCATCCTGGTGCCGTACGACGGCGGTGACGTCGTCGAGCAGGTGCGGGCACTGCTGCCCGGTGTCGACGCCGTTCTCGACGGGATCGGCGGCGAGGCGATGCGTGCCGCCGCCGCCCTGGCCACCGACCCGTCCCGCGTCGTGTCGATCGTCGACCCGGGCGTTGCCGAGCTCGGCGGCTCACTCGTGGTGTCCACCGCGGCCGGCGTGCCCAAGGTCGCTGAGATGGTTGCCGAGGGCAAGGTCGACCCCAAGGTCCTCCAGACCTACCCGTTCGACGAGGCAGCAGAGGCGCTGCGGTCGGTGGAGTCCGGGCACGTGCTCGGCAAGATCGTCATCGACCTGGGGCAAACCACCCACAGCTGAGGCGCGAGGTCCGCCGCGAAGCGGTCACGCAGCTTGGCGGACCCGACTCAGAGCGGCAGATGAGATGGGGTGGGGGAGCCCTCGGAGTCGACGAGATCAGGCGACGAAGATGCAGAACGGATGACCTGAGGGGTCCGCCAAGACGTAGAGCGGCTCGTTCGAGTCATCTGTTCGGTCGAGCAGCAGGTGCGCCCCGAGCGACTCAGCCCGCTGCCGCTGTCGCTGCAGTTCTTCGAGACTCGAAACCGTGAAGTCGACATGCATCTGCATCGGAACGGCATGGCGCAGGCCACGTCGTCCGCTCCAGCCGCTCGACCTCCTGGAACGCCAGCTTGCGAGCACCGTTCGGGTCCACGAGGACGAGCCAGCTCGCATCGTCCGCATCGCCACCCGCAGGAGGCTCATCGCCCTGGCGGTACTGCAGTCCCAGGAGCTGCCGATAGAACTCGGCAAGTGCCCGGGCGTCGGTGGTGTCGATGGCGGTGTGCAGCAGCTGAGGGTACTCAGCCATGATCGCCTCCTCGTGGTTTCGTCCCGTACGCGCGGTCGCCGCGTTCTGCCCCGAGCACGACGCGATCATGAGTCGGCAGCGACGCCCGTGGTCATCACTGCTCTCCCGACAGCGACAACGATCGCAGCCGCCTGCTCGCGTACCAGGTCGCGAGCGCAACGGTGATCAGCAGCGCTGGTATCGCGACCGCAAGTGTCACCGTGGCGGTGGGCACCGCGACGTCGACGACCTCGCGGGTCACCGCGAGCGCCCACTGCTGGATGGACAGGGTCTTCACGCCTGGGACGAAGCCTCCGATCAGGCTCTCCCACAACAGGGCGTAGACGAGGCCGAGCACGACCGCGTGGCGGCTGACGACGGCGAGCAGGACGAAGATGGCGCAGTAGGCGATACCTGCAAGGACCGCGCCCAACCCGAATCCCAGGGCGACCCCGCCCAGCTGGCCGGTCAGGATCACCGCGCAGACGAAGAGCGGCAACGCCCCGAACACGATCACGCTCGCCGCCGCGACCAGAAGCTTGGACACGATGAGGTGCCAGCGCGGGATCGGCTTCGCGAGCAGGTAGACGATCGAGCCGTCGTCGATCTCCGGCCCGATCACGCCCGTCCCGGCGAGCAGGGCGAGCAACGGGAGCACGGTGCCGACCGCGAAGCTTCCGAGGAACGCCACGGCGACGTCGTCGTCGGCACCTGCCGCCCACCGCAACGTCCCGGCCAGCAGCAGCAGCAGCGCCGGCAGGGCGACGAACAGCGCGCCGCGGCGGCGTCCGAGCAGCACCCGTACGGTCAGGCTGGTGACCGTGAGGTCCACCGGGAGGCGCCGAGGCTTCGGGTCGCTGGTCGGGTTGGTCGCGCTCATCGACTGACCCTGCTCATCGAGCGCTCACCAGGTACGAGAACACGCTCTCCAGGGACTCGTCGGACGGCCGCACCTCGAACAGCCGGACCCCGGACTGGCGGGCGATCTGCGGCAGCAGGGTGGTGAATCGCTCGAACTCGATGGCCTGCACCATGAGCACCTGCTGGACCGGGTCGAGCTCGACGGACGTCGCTGACCGGTCGGCGATGATCGCCGCGGCAAGGACGCGGTCGTCGCTGGAGCGGAGCACGTACTGGTGTGGGCGATCGGTCATGAGCCTGCGGATGCGGCGGAAGTCGCCGGAGGCCGCGTGCCGGCCGGCCACGACGACCTCGATGTGCGAGGCGAGGACCTCGACCTCCTCGAGGATGTGCGAGCTGAACAGCACCGTGCGGCCGGCCGCCGCCATCGCCCGCAGGAGATCCATCAGGTGCAGGCGCTGCCTGGGGTCCATGCCGTTGAACGGCTCGTCGAGGAGCAGGACTGCCGGGTCGTGCACGAGCGCCGCGGCCATCTTGATCCGCTGCTTCATGCCTTTGGAGTACGTGCCGAGGTCGCGGTCGCGCGCCTCGTCCATCTCGACGGTGCTGATGGCCCGACTCGTGGCCGCGTCCGGGTCGGCCAGGCCGTGCAGCCGGGCGTTGGCGAGGACGAACTGCCGGCCGGACAGGCCGTCGTACATGCCCTCACGCTCGGGCACCAGGCCGATCAGCCGGTAGATGTCCTCGTTGCGCCAGGTGGGGACGCCGTCCAGCGTCACGGCCCCCGACGACGGCGCGAGGAAACCGGCCATCATCGAGATCAGCGTCGACTTGCCGGCGCCGTTCGGGCCCAACAGGCCCGTGACGCCGGGACCGATCGTCATGGTGATGTCGTTGACCGCGACCACGTTGCCGAACCAACGCGACACGCCCGCGATCTCCAGGACGCTCACGCGGGGTCCCTGCGGGATCGCGAGCGCAGCGAGTGACTTCGTGGGGGAGGGATCACGTGGCGGCCAACCGGCGGTAGCGGGCGAGCAAGATGCCGAACGAGCCGGCGATGCACCCGAGCGCAACCAGGCAGTAGACGACGCCACCGAGCGTGCCGGGGGGACTTATAAGTGCGCTGGACTCGGCCTCGAACAGCCAGACCTGGGCGCCGTCGAAGAGCGTGAGGGGGGACAGCAGGCCGACCCAGCCGGCCAGGTCGAAGGCGCCCTCCTCCCAGGCGACCGCTGCGACGATGTTGACCGCGCCGGAGCTCACCAGGACCACCACGATGATGATTGCCACCGCGAACCCGCGGCGTGGCGTCAACGCCGCAAAGACCAGCCCCACCCCGGCCAGCAGGAACGACAGGACGAGGAGGCCGAGCATCCCGCCGGCGAACTCCGCGGTCTGCTCATCGAAGGGCAGCCCCGCGAGCAGCCCGCCGAGATAGAGCACGACGAGGGGGGCACTGGTGATGAGCAGCAGCGCCGCGGTCATCGCGAGGTATTTGGCGGTCACGTAGTCGATGCGCTCGAGCGGTCGCGCGAAGTAGAGCGTGATCGTGCGGAACCGCAGGTCTCGTGACACGAGCTGCGGCGCCTGAGAGGCGAGGAAGATCGCGATGACGAGCTGCAGCGCGATCGCGTAGCGGGAGTACGGGAGCGGCTGCTCGTCGAGACTGCCAATGTTGATCACCGCGACGATCACCACGGCCGGGAGCGCCATCGCCGACGCGAGCAGCATGGGCAGGATCTTCGAGCGACCCGACCGGCCGAGGCCGAACGCCCCGCGCAAGCTGGACACGAACAGGCTCCGGGTGATGTAGCCGCGGTCGAGGCGCTCCCCGCTGTAGTGGCGGTAGCCGATGTCGTGGATCACGCCGTCCGAGCGGGATGGCCGCACCAGCCCGGCTGGCGGCTCGGAGCTCGTCATGCGCTGTCTCCGGCCGGCCGGAACAGCTCGGCCATGTGGTGCCGCTCCTGCTGGAGGCGGATGAGTCCGAGGCCGAGGTCGGCGACCTGGTCCCGGATCACGTCGTACGTCGCGTCGTCGGCGATGTCGACGAGGAGCAGACGCCCCTCCCGCCGTACGACCAGGCCATGTGCGACGAGCGCGGCGGCCAGGACGTCGTCACCCCTGCGCGCTGGCAGGTCCGTGACCTCCACCGACAGCACCTGGGTCGTTCGGGTGAAGTCCCTGGTCGCCTGCGACTGCAGCAGCCGGCCACCGTCGAGGACGACGACGTGGTCGCTCACCCGCTCGAGCTCGCCGAGCAGGTGTGACGTCACGAGGACCGAGATGCCGAACTCGGAGCCGATCCGGCGGATCAGCCCCAGCATGTCGTCGCGGCCCGCCGGGTCAAGACCGTTCGTCGGCTCGTCGAGGAGCACCAGCTGGGGGTCGTGCGCGAGCGCCTGGGCCAGCTTCACGCGTTGCTGCATGCCGGTCGAGTAGCCGCCGATCGGTCGGTAGCGCTCCTCGTAGAGACCGACGTGGCGCAGCGTGTCCGCCGCCCGTTCGCGGGCGCTCGTGGCCGAGAGCCCCGACATCCGCGCGAGGTGGACGACCAGCTCGGTCGCCGTCACATCTGGCGGGAGGCAGTCATGCTCGGGCATGTAGCCGACCCGGGCACGGATGTGCGGACCGTCGGTGGCGACGTCGCGGCCGAGCACTGCGGCCCGTCCCGACGTCGCTGGCAGCAGGCCGAGAAGGATCTTGATGAGCGTCGACTTCCCGGCGCCGTTCGAGCCGACGAGGCCGGTCACACCGGCGCCGACCTCGATCGTCAAGTCGTCCAGAGCCGTGACCGACGGGAACCGCTTGGTCAGCCGTTCTGCGCTGATCACCGGAGCGGTCACGTCGCCCACCCTAGGGACGGGACGGCGCTCGCCCCATCGGGAAACCCCCCGAGCTCACCCTGACCCGCCGACGACCGACGACACGACCGCGCCCTGGACGGACTCGACCCGAGCGGGACCATCGACGTGCCGCTGCAGTGGCAGCAGTGGAAGCAGCGTGAACGACCGAGACGGGGCCGTCACGATGAATCCTCGGCGAGCTCGAAGTCCCACACGATGAGGCAGGACGCGTTCTGGTACGTCGCACCGGTCGCCTCGGGCGCCCAGGCATGGAGGTTCCAGACGTCCGGGGGTTCGCCCGGGACCAGCGTCGGGACGGGCGTCGAGCGCGCCTGCGCCTCCACCGGAGACGCGGGCCGCAGGGGCTCCTGGCAGTCTCGGACGACAAAGCCGTACGGCAGGGCCGCGCGCAGGTAGGCGCTGGTCTCGTGCCGCCAGGTGGGGAGGTAGCCGAGCCGGCCATCGAGATCCCGCCTGACCAACGGATACAGGGACGACCCGACGAAGTGACCGCGCGTGTCGGAGATGACGAAGTGCCCGCCTGGCCGCAGCACGCGTGCCACCTCGCGGAACACCGGCTCGAGGTGCTCCACGTGCGCCAGCGCGAGGGCGCAGACCACGACGTCGACGCTGTCAGCGAGCAGGGGCAGCACCCGCAGATCGGACTGGACGAACCGTCCGTCCGGGACCTTGGCCCGGGCGAGGGCCAACATCTGCGGCGAGGCGTCGAAGCCGTACACCTGATGACCTTGTTGCGACAGGTAGGCCGCGTGCCGACCGGTTCCGCACGCCGCATCCACGGCGATGCCCGGCGGGAGTCGATCGAGGATCGCCCGTACGAGCGGCTCCTCGATCGGGAACAGGCCGTTGTCCGGATCGTCGTAGCCGGCGGCCCAGCCGTCGTAGCCGGCCACGAGCGACATCGGAGGTATCTCGGTGCCCGATCCGAGGAGCTCGGCAGCATCGAGGAGCGTGCGCACCTCGGCCAGCCGCGCGGCCGTGAACGATCGATCGAACTCACCGGCGAAGGCCTTCATCAGGGCGACCCCCTCCAGGCCGATGAGGTAGGCCAACGGGTGCTGGTAGATCGAGGGACGCGGCAAGGTGGGGGAGCGCGGCGAGGACACGATCGAATGATCTCGTCTCGTCGTCGACTAGGACGTGCGACTCGGCCGGTGTTGCTGGCGGCGGGCGCGGTTCAGAAGTCGATCCGCATCACGACCCGTCGCAGGGTCGGCTGGCTGACCTCGGTGAAGCCAGCGGCGGCGAACACGCCTGCGGTGCCGACGTGGAGCTCTTCCGCGATCACGTTCTTCGTGGTGATGGGGTAGCCCTCGATAGCTCGGGCACCGCGCTCGCGGGCGAACTCCACCGCGGCTCGGGCGAGGGCCTGGCTCACCCCGCGCCTGCGGAAGCCCGCGCGGGTGAGGAGGCAGGTCACGGCCCAGACGCTGTCGTCGGCCTTGTCCTCCGAGCGACCCACCCACGGGACGCGGTTGTTGCGCACCAGGCCCCCGTAGGCCGTACGCGGCTCGACCGCGCACCAGCCGACCGGCTCGCCGGCGAGGTACGCGACCAGGCCGCTGGTCGTGCCCGACCCCGGATGGCCGCACTCGGTCTGCTCGCGCAGCCGGGCGGCGCGTTCCTCGGCGGGGAACCCGCCAAAGGACTCCCGTGGCCGCAGCTTGAACCGCTGGCACTGGCACCTGGCCGCCGCGCCGCGCGTGCCGAAGATCGTCTGCAGGTCTTCCCAGCCCGCCTCGTTGGCGGGCACGACGGAGATCACAGGTTCCGGTGCCGTCATGCGCACGATTCTGCAGGTCCTTGACTCCGACGACGACCGCGCCGCTGCCCGTCCGCACCGACTCCTCACCGCCGGCATGGCGGGCGACGGCCACCGGCGGAGCTCTTCGCGGACGCTCGCCACCCCTGATCAACTCCGCTTTCGGGCTCGTACGACGGTGTCGTGGATCTTGACCTGCTGACCCTGCGGGTTGGTTTCGTTGCGGGGCCGAGCCTCGGCGACCAGCACCTCCCACCGCTCCCCATCGAGGTTCGCCACCAGATCTTCGGGGGTGAAGAACATGTCGCGCAGCGCCGGTCGGCCGATCGTGGTGCTGAGGTCAGAGGGGTGGTGGCCGACGAGCAGCAGCGTCCCGCCGGGTGCGACCGCCTCGGCGAGCCGGGCGAAGAGCGGCGCTTGCTCCGCGGCAGGTACGTGCACGAAGTGGGCGGTGACGAGGTCGAAGTCTCCCGGTGGCGTGGGCTCGGCGAGCAGGTCGGCGTGCAGCCAGGTGACGGCCAGGTCGCCCCTCGCCGCGGCCTCGGCAGCCGCTCGCTCGAGCGCCACGGTCGAGATGTCGACCCCGGTGACCTGCCAGCCGTGCTCGGCCAACCAGACCGCGTCCCCTCCCTCGCCGCACCCGACGTCCAGCGCACGGCCGGGCGCCAGGTCGGCGGTCTCGGCGACGAGGACCGCGTTGGGCTGGCCGCTCCATACGTGGTCGGCGTGCGATCGGTAGCGGGCCTCCCAGGCGGCCTCGCCGAACCCTCGGGCTCGCTCCACTGCCAGATGGGTGTCGGCGGCGACCAGGTCGGCGTTGATGGCGGCGCCGGCCGCCAGGCCCGCTGCGGCGGAGCTGATCACCTGGGCTCGGAGGTCCGCGACGTTCCCGGCGAGCCAGACGCCGGGGACGGCGGTGAGTCCGTTCGGGTCCGACGCCACTTGGGTG
>Ga0136617_10006356_pt1 | contig 10563 bp, 11 predicted proteins | sample AntDrymUQ3222106_2_FD_129672 | JGI IMG/M metagenome (GOLD analysis project Ga0136617, IMG submission 129672) | Polar desert sand microbial communities from Dry Valleys, Antarctica - metaG UQ322 (21.06) | ecosystem: Environmental > Terrestrial > Soil > Desert | place: Antarctica: Dry Valley...
GAAGTGGCAACGTTGCAATGAAGCCACTTCGGCTTCGAAGCGGCGCATCATTGCGCCTGCGATGATGCGGTTGCTGTCCGGTACCTGCAGCACCAGCTGCCTGGCGCGCTTCCGATGTTCGGAAGCTCTCACGCCGATCTGCGTCGTTGGCCACGACGCTCACGGAGTAGATTCACTACTCCTTGATTACAATGGACATATGAATCAACGGCCGGCAGATTACACAGTGAATCAGCCGTTGGTTTCGCACTGCGAGGAAAGCAGCCGGCAGTTGGGGAAAACTCGCGACAACTCTGCTGCTGGTGATTGGCCAGCCACGCTACTGCAGCGCATGTGTTGTATTTTCCGGAACGGCCACGACATCTACCCCCCCTTCGTTGAACAACTCAAAGCTTCCCAGCATTACCAAAGGTTACGGCGCTTCGGCACGGCACAGATTTGTCCGCAGGATGCGCGTGCGGGCGCCACTCGTGGCCCCGGTTCTGTTACCGCTGGGGTGTGATCGTCCGTCGCCCGACCCGACTAATTCGATTGGACCAGACACCATGCACACGACACCGCCCAGCGCGCAGCCCGGCACACCGCTCGCTCCGGCGCCCGGCTTCGATCTCACCGCCTATCACGAAATGGGACAGTTTTCGCGCTACGTGCGACCCGGAGCGCGTCGAATCCGCGTCACTTCACCGAGCGACTCGGTCAAGGTGTCGGGTTTCAGCAAAGACGGGAAGCTCACGTTCGTCGCGATCAACGAGGGCGTTGCACCGGTATCGATCAGAATCCGCGTGAGCGGACAATCGAGCCTGGCGGGAATCACGCTCGTACGGACATCCCAAACTGAAAAGCTCGCCACCATCGGTCGCATGCAGGTCGAAGGAGCTTCGTTCAACGTTCGTCTGCCCGGCCGCAGCATTTCCACTCTCGTTCAGTAGGGGGTCCGGCCGGGGCCGCGACCGTGACGAGGGATCCCGAAGAAAGCATCGACGTGGCCCTCTCACGAGCCAATATCATCGCTCAACCCAGCAAAGCCGCCAATGGTTCCCGCCTGGCTTGAATTGCTCTTCGCGTGCCCAGCCTGCGCCGATTCGGTCGTCAGCGCCCCGGCCGCGTACGTGTGCCGGCGATGTGACCGCAGCTTTCCTCTGCGTTACGGCATTCCGGATTTCCGTCTCGAGCCTGATCCGTATATCTCGGTCGCGGACGAAATAAAAAAGATCGAAGGTTTCTGGACACCGGAGCGAAGCTTCGACGAGATGGTGCGGGCCTATTACGTCCTCACGCCGGAAAGTCCACCAGAGTTGCACTCTCGCTACGTCGCCGCGATGGCCGCTTCCAGACTCCGCGGCGAGGGCTTGCTCCGCAAGCTTGACCAGCGATTCCCAGCAGCCGGTCACACGGATCTGGTCGACCTTGGATGTGGGACAGCGGGACTTTCAATCGCCGCGGCGCGCTCATACCAGCGTGTGGTCGGCGTCGATGTCGCGCTTCGCTGGCTGGTAATGGGACGGCGTCGTCTTGAGGAAGAGAAGGTCGACGTCCCGCTTGTGTGCGCGAATGCCGAATCGCTGCCGTTTCGATCGGATGCTTTCGGGGCCGTGGCCGCCGACGCGGTCCTCGAGCACGTCCGCCGCCCGGCACGCATGCGTGATGAAGTCCTCAGAGTCCTCCGGCCCGGCGGCGCTTTTTTTTTCACCACCAACAACCGCTTCAGCATTCTTCCAGAGCCGCACGTTCGCATTTGGGGCTTTGGTTTCTTACCCCGCCGGTGGATGGAGCCGCTCGCCTGGCGCGTCCGCCGTACGCCCTACAAGACGAGACTCCTCTCGCGCCGTGCACTGAAGGAGCTTTTCCGTCAGTCCGGGAATGTGCTGCTCCCCTACTTCGAGCGCGGTGAACTGGGCGAGCGGAATGAGCCGCTGCGCTTGGCCTGGGAACGGATGAGCCAAAGTCCCGTCGCCCGCCTGTTGCTGGGCGCCGTGGTTCCCCAGTACTTCGTGGTCGGTGAGAAGTCCGGCCGCGCAATCCCGCGGCCAAGCAAGCGGTTGCATCGGACGGCCGGTGACTGATCCGGAGCGCGCTTCCGATCGCGCGCGAACAATTACTGTGGCGGTTGCGGTTACCTGTGCTGCCCTCGCGCTCTGGCTGCCGTCGGACTGGTACACATCACTGCCGCGCAATCCCGGCTATCCCCAACGGCAGATCGAGGGAACGACCGTTCTGCGACTTACCTTCGCCGTCCAGAGCGCAATTCTGCTGGTCATCGCGGCCACCGGCTGGAAACCGCCTGAATCACCCGTCGGATTGTCAACCGGATGGCGGCGGGAAAGCCAGGAGACGACAGCGGCTACGCGGTCGGCACCGATCGCCGTGGTTCTGGTGATCACTTTATTCGGACTCGCGCTGCGCCTGACAAACCTTGATGCCGATTTGTGGCTGGACGAGATCGCGACGGTCGCAACGTACGCTGCACGTCCCCTCGCCGAAGTGTACGGGAGCTATCTCAGTCCGGGGAATCATCTGCTCAATTCGCTGCTTCTCAAACTTTCGGTTTTCACCTTCGGGGAGAGCGAATGGTCGGTCCGACTACCGGCCGCGCTGCTCGGCGTTGCAACCATTCCAGCGCTGTACTGGGTCGCGAGGATGGCTATGACTGAGACCGCAGCCGCCGGCGCGGCGATGATTCTCTCCGTCTCCTACCATCACATATTCTTTTCACAGAACGCCCGTGGGTACAGCGGCTTCCTTCTTTTCACGCTTCTCTCCACCGGCTTTCTCGCCAGCGCGCTGAGGCGCGACCGCGCCTGGAAATGGGCTGCGTACGCGTTCTGTGCCACGCTAGGCTTCGCGGCGCTCATGATTACGGCGTTCGTTGTCATCGCCCACGCGATCGTCGCGGCGTTCGCTCTTGGGTCGCTTCGCCGCAGGGGAGTTTGGGTGGGAGCCCTGGGGATGCGTCTCATCCTGACATTCGCGGCGGCCGGATTTCTGTCCTTCCAGATATATGCAGTGGCGCTTCCCGACGTCGTCGCGATCTATCCCACGGTCTACTCGACACGCGGCTCCGGCTACGCGCCATTGTCGCTCGAGTTTCTAAGAGAGCTGCTCCGCGGACTCTCGGAAGGATTTCAGCGCGGTGTCGTCGCAGTTCCGTTCGTCGCCCTGGCCGCGGTGGGGTTCCTCGTCCTGTTGCGGCGGCACTGGGTCATTGCCAGCTCATTCGCTCTGGCGCTCGCCGCAACTGTCGGCTTCCTGATATGGCGCGGACAAAGCATCGCGCCGCGTTTTCTGCTGCCCGGCCTCCTGCTCGCCATACTGTCGGTCATGGCTACTATCGACAGCGCAGCCGCAGTCGTCGCGCGACGCAGACGGTTATCGCGACGAATGGAGCTCCGTCTCGTGGCTGGCACCGCGGCAGTGTTAGCTGGGGCATCGCTTCTCGCTCTGCCATCCTATTACGCTGCGCCCAAGCAGCCCTACCGGGCTGCCCTCAATTACATCGACGGCCCGCTCTCGGGGGCGGATCCGGTGATTGTAGTGTATCCCGCTACGGGCGGATTTCAGTATTACCTCCGTAAAGCCAAGGTGCGCGACTCGAGCCGGTTCCGTTTCGTGCAATCTCCAGCCGGTCTCGATTCGGCGCTGGCCGCGCAGCCGGATGGACGATCGGTTTTGGTCACGACGCTTTTCCGTGCTCTTCGCGCGGAATCCTCGGATCTCGCTGACCTTATAGAGCGGGACTGGATTCCTGTTGCGGTGTTTCGAGGAACGCTTGGCGACGGCGATATTCGGATCTGGCGGCAGCGCGACGGATGAGCAACCGGCATGGCAATCAGGCGACCCGCCTATCCGGTCGCGTCGCCTCGTACGTGGGCGATCTGCGGCCCGTCGGCAACTGGACCCGGCATTGGGCCTCGCGACCGGAGTCTCGCCCCCGCTAGCTGAAGCCCAAGAACGCTCAGGATTGCGGCGGCGAAGATGACTACCAAGCCAGCCGCGCGCCGCTCGAGCAATTGATAGATGGCGCCGTGCGCTATCAGCATAGGGAGAATCAGATACGCCGTGCGCTGTGCTCGCTTCCATCGGTCGCGCCCCAGCTTCGCGAGTGACAGATCATTCGATAAGCCTAAAAGTATCAGCAGAAGAACTGCCGCGACGGCGCCGATGTAGTTGGACGCGACGAAAAGTATCTTGGCCGGTTGCGGCGCACCGGCAAACAGCCCTTCGATGGTAAAATACCGGCGAAACTCTCCGCCGAGGTGAACTTCGAGCCCGGCAATAGTATGGACTAATCCAAGAATCGCCGTCCAGATTCCCAGGTCACGGCGCCGATCAGTGCTCACCGGACTCGGTTCGCGGCGCAGGGTTCGCACTGGCCCGATTGCGAGAGTGAATGCGAACAGAAGCACCGCAAGGTGTGCTGCGGCGATGCTGAATCGCTCCAGCGGCCCGGACCCGGGCGCCAGACCATAGAGGATTCCGCCGCTTATCGCTACCGCAATGCCGGTCGTGAGGTTTCTCTTTGCGCGCGACGGCCTGCGGCGGCGCCGTCCGGCTTCCATCAGTCTCCGCGGGCCATTGCGTTATAGACCGAGCCAATAATTCTTCCCACGCCGTATCCGATCACGAAGGCGTAAACGAACCCAATGAATGCGCCGCCCGTCGTAACGCTGTATCCGGGGAGAAATACGCCCAGCAGCGAAAGGTGCGGACCTACCTCGCGGCCTCCTTGCAACACCAGCAGGATCGTCGCCAGAAAAAGGCCAAGGCCGAACAGCAGACCCAGCGCGATTCCCCAGGCTCGCGCGTTGAGCCGCAGCAGCGTGGTCTTCATATCGTCATCGCGCGACACCATCGGGTCCTCGGTCATTGTCATCTCAGATGTGGTCGAGGAAATCGCGCGTTTCGGCAAGCTCGGCTCTCGTGCGGATGATGAAGAGCGAAACCGCCAGAACGAGGTTGCGCGTGAACGCGACGAACCACCCGGCGCAGAATCCGATCGCCACTCCCCACGCGAACCCGATGAACGCCCCCGGCCAGGTGATCGAATAGCCCGCGAAATATTCGCTGAGCAGCGCCAGGCCCTGCGAGTCGTTGGGCGAGGCAACAAGCACAAACGCCGTCGCCAGAAAAAGAAACAATCCTGTCGCGGAACCGATCGCGGCGCCAAAAGCGCGTTTGTCGACGGGCGCAAACAGCAGCGCCGCGCCGCGAGGCATCACTTCAGCATCGGGATGAACGTCGTCCGAATTCTCTCCGCTGACTCGCCGCATGCTCAGCTGGTCCACTATGCCGCCGCCGTTTTGCGCGAGCCGGCCACTTCGTCCACTCGCTGCTCTTCGTGATACTCGAGGTCCGTGTTCACTTCCCACAGATCGTGCGTCGCGCCGCGCATGTTCTCCACGGCGAGCATCGCTGTGTACATCGAGTGATCCTGATTGTTGTACTTGTGCATCCCGTTTCTGCCAACCGTGTGCAGATTCGAAATTGGATCGAGGTAGCGGCGGATCACATCGAGGTTTTGACGGTATGTGGAATCATAAATCGGATAGGCCTTCGGCATTCGAACTACGGCTCCGTCTTCCACCGTAGCTCCCGGCGCCAACCCGAGATTTTCAAGCTCTTTCGAAGCAAGCTCGATCAACTCCGCATCCGTGCTTGTCCAGAGACCGTCTCCTTCGAAGCAGAAGTACTCCATCCCGACGCAGGTTTTGCCGGGATGCGGCACCATTGCCGCGCTCCAGTTGTTGAAGTTCTGAATGCGGCCCACCCGCACTCCCGCGGTGTGAACGTAGATCCAGTTGTCGGGAAAGAGCTTCTCGCGATCCAGAATCAGCGCGACCAGGATGAAATCGCGGTAGCCAAGTCCCTCGGCTGCTTGAGACACCTCGGCGGGCTTGGTTGAACCTGTCGCTCTCACAAGCGACCGAAGCGGCATTGTCATGATGAAATGCTCGGCCTCGAGCCGGTGCTCGACTCCATCGGGGTCGATCACGCGAGCGGCCACCGTACGCGTTCCTTCGATGTCCAGTCCCACGACGCTATGACGCATCATGACGCGACCGCCAAGCTCCAGGACGCGCTCAGTGCATTTTTCCCACATCTGCCCCGGGCCCAGGCGCGGATACTTGAATTCCTGAATCAGCGTCTTGATCGTCGGCGATCGCCGGTTGAGAGACGTAGCCGACAAAATGGCCTTTGTGAGGGAGAGTCCCTGAATGCGCTGAGCGGCCCACTCGGCGCGAATCTCCGTGCACGGAATCCCCCACACCTTCTCCGTATACGTCTTGAAAAAGATGCGGTAGAGACGGTCGCCGAACCGGTTCGACACCCACTGCTCGAGATTCTCCTCGACGGGGTGGGGGTTCATGCGGGCCTGCACATAGCTCAACATGATCATCGCCGCCTGCCAGATCCCCAGTCCGAAGAGAGCGTTGGCCGCCTTCAGCGGATAGTGAAAAAACTTCCCGTTGTAGAGTATGCGGGAGAGCCGCGGCACATCGATGAATTCGTCGCCCAGCACCTCCTCCCACATCGCCTGCACAGGGGCGATTTTGGTGAAGAAACGGTGCCCGCCGATGTCGAACCGATAGTCCTTGTAGCGGGCAGTGCGCGAGATACCGCCCACGACGTCATCGGCCTCCAACACCGTTACGTGGTATCCGTCCTTCGCCAGCTGATAAGCTGCCGTAAGGCCAGCCGGACCCGCACCGCAGACAACGATGCGGTCGCCCGGAGCGAGACGCCTCGCGGGCGGTTTTGGGGGGGCTTCGGCGGCTGCGCTCGACAAGCTTGATTCCGTGTTCAGGATACCGTCATTGTATGGGGTGCATGCGGAATACTGCAGCTCTTGCGTGACTTGTCTCACGCTTGAAAACCATCTCGTACGAAAACCTTCCGAACTCTTCGACCGGTGCCCGGGCGAACGATTCCCAGTTCGGATCCGTCAGGCAGTATTCCCTCGTCCCGCATTCGTCGAGCAGGTAAAGCTCCCGCTGCTTCGCCACGGCAGTCAACGCGCTGTCGGGGAAGTAGTAATCTATATCCGATATGGCCTTCCAGCGTCCCGGAGTTCCGCGTGCCCCGATGAGCAGAGTCCGGTCGCGCGGAAGCGTTTCCAGGAAAACGCGCAACTCGGCGAAAACCGTCGCAACGTCCTTTGCGTATTCAGGTGCCTCCGTGATTGAAACAGCCAGAGCGCTACGGTTCTCCGTGCCTGCGATTCTGTTCGCTCTCAACGCGGTCATGGCGGCGGCCGCGAACAGGGCCGCAATAATTGCAAACGCCGCCTTCGATTTCCTCAGCCGGGCAGTGAACGGGCCGATAGCCACCGCGAGACCGGCCGAGAAGAACATCCATATGAAGGGCTGGTAAGCCATCAGATAGCGCGAAGTGCTCGGAAGTATCAGCATGAACACCGGCAGCGGCGCAAGCACATACAGCACTTCTCCGATAAAGCGCTTGCGCACCCGCCACATTCCGAGAAACACGATCGCGGAGATTGCGACGCCGCAGCACGCCCACAGCACATCCCGATCGGTGGAGCCCAGCTCGATAGTGTAGAGACTGTTCAGCGGCGGTGCCGTAAACCCCAGCTGAAATGCGGGCAGCACCTGAGCGGGGATAGCCACGCTGAAGAGGTTGAGAACCATCGATCGAGCGTCACTGTTGGCGAGAAAAACAAGTGCCTCGCCGAGATATCGCCGCGAAAGCGTTTCCCAGTTGAGCGCGACGAGCACGAGCAGGAGAGCCGCCGATGCTGCAGCACCAATGACAATGCGTCGCACGGCCGCGCCCTGCTTCATCGCCCGGCCGATTGCGAGCGTTCCGGCAAACAGAAACAGCGCCGGAGCGGTGAAGCGGATGAGAAACGCGACAGAGAACGCAACGATGCCCACCGCTATCAAAAGTCCGCGCCGCCGGAGCGGTGCCTCCGACATGAGCAGCATCAACGCGATGATGCAGGCGAGGGCACTGAAGGCGGAATAAGGTGCGTCGCCGAGCGGGGCCAGAACGTTGGTGATCCACCACGGGCTGAGCACGAAGAACGTGTAGGTGAAGCCGACCGCCAGCCAGTGCCAGCGGCGGGACAGCGCCCATGACAGTATGTAGGCGTACATGGCGGCGGTCACCGCGACCATGAAGACATTGGCAACCTGAATGGCACGCAGGCGGGCGTCGAACTGATCGAATAACAGGAACGCCGGCGCGCGGAGGATTCCCGGCATCGACACGTAGTGCACCGGGGGTATGTTCACCGCGACATTCGCTTCGGCGCGGCCGGTTTCGGCGAAAGACATCCCCTTCATGAAGTAGAGAAGGGGATCAGTCGACAGCCGCGGATAGAAGAACGCAGGGTCGAGCGCGAACAATCCAACCAGCATCAGAACGACAAAGCCACCACCGAAAATCGCGACGGCCAGCCACTCCCTTCGTACGAATGACAGCGGCGACTCTATCAGCCGGTGATACTCGTACGAAGAGGCTATTTCATCCAAGCGTGCGACTCCTCATGGCGGCACTGCTGCAGCCGCGGTTGCGAGACCGCGCGCGACAGTGGTGGACTTCCGTTTGACTTGCGGGCAGACAATACTTCCACGTCGAATGCAGGGCAATGCAGGCGGCCTTAGCGCAAGACCAGCAACCAGGAGCCGGAATGGCGATCGAAGAAAAACCAAGTCGCAATGAGGATGAATATTTTGCCCGGCTCGACGCTGAGTTGATGAAGGACCGCCGCGCGCGGCTGGATGAGGAGCGGCTGAAGCAGGAACGCACCGTCCATTTCAACAAGTGTCCGAAATGCGGTTGCGATCTCAAGGAGCGCGAGCAGCAAGGGGTGAAGATCGACGAGTGTCAGGAGTGCGGCGGGATCTGGCTCGACAAGGGGGAGCTGGAGATGATCGAGGAGATCGACAGAAAATCATCTGGCTTCGTGCGGTCGCTTTTCAAGTTCGGCCGCTGATGACGGCTCGCGCGAACGGACTCCAGCAGCACGCGGACATGCTGTATCGCACGGCGGCGGAGTGTCACCGTCAGCACACCAGACACGCGAAGCTGGTAGACCGTCGTGCTCCCCAGGACGAACAGCAGTGGGCGCTGGAGATGGCGTACATGTGTGACGACCTGCTGGGAACCGCCCTCGAAGGGTATGAAAAGGCCAAGGGTCATTCGGAAGGCCATGCGGACGATGCGTGGTGGCACCGCGCGAACATGCTGTGGCACGCCAGCCGTGAGTACGTCCGTCGCCACGAACGATGTGACGGTATGTCACGCAGAGTAGGTCGGCAGTCACCCAACCGGCTGGCCGAGCTGACCCTCAATTTCGATCTGGAAGCGTCGGCGCTGCTGGCGCTGCGCATGGCGGCTGACGCCTATCGTGTTGCGAGACCCGAGGCGGAGTAACCGAGTCGCTGCCTGATCTTGGCGGCAATCATCTCTATTGCTATCGCGTTGTGACCGCCGCGTGGCACGATGACATCCGCGTAACGCTTGCTGGGCTCGACGAACTGAAGGTGCATCGGCTGAACCGTGTGCAGGTACTGGTCGATGATTTCATCCAGCGGCCTGCCGCGCGCCGACATGTCTCGTTGAAGGCGGCGGATGAGTCTGACGTCGGCGTCGGCGTCGACAAAGACTTTGATGTCGCATAGATCCCGCACGCGCTCGTCAACGAACAGCAGGATTCCGTCGATGACGATGACGTCCGACGGCTTGACGGGAATCGTTTCGTCGCAGCGAAGGTGTGTGACGAAGTCGTAGACGGGCTTGTCGATCGTGTCGCGGCGGGCGAGGCTTTCGAGATGCGAGGTGAGCAGGTCGAAATCGAAAGCGTCGGGGTGATCCCAGTTGAGGAGCCGTCGCTGTTCGAGGGTGAGCTCGATGAAGTTTCTGTAGTACGCGTCCATGTCGATGAACGCGACGGAGAGCGTGGCAAGGGCGTCGGCGACGTTGCGTGCGACTGTCGATTTTCCGCTCCCTGAGCCGCCGGCTATTCCGATGATGAGCGGGTTGTGCACGGGGGGAATTTATCGGTTCCGGTGATTGCTGGAACCTGGAGCGCTGTCGTTGTTTTGCGTTGCGGCGGAGAGGCGATGGAATCGTTGTCGCTGTGGGGGTTGAAGTGGAGTCCCCGATCGGATAGTATGAGAAACGGCTGGATTTTTGCGCTGGGAAAACCGATGGGTGGTTGAGAATTCGTTGAAGTCCGGTAGAAAAATCCGTCGAAATAAAGTTGTTCTAAAGGTTGACGATTCTGCAACGATCTGATATGATTGAAGGCTGCCTGAGAATGGCAACCAGAGCTTTTTGAAAATCGAAGTTGAGATCAAGTGATGTGCGAGGCGAACTCAATGATCCGCGGCCATTCAGGGCTTCGGGGAGAGTTCAACCTGAAACATTACAAGTGATTCCGGATGTGGTGCCTTAGGTGGCAACATCTGGGGAAGTCCGCGTTCGGAGAGCAATCGAATCTCTTAACTATTGGAGAGTTTGATCCTGGCTCAGGATGAACGCTGGCGGCGTGCTTAACACATGCAAGTCACGGGGGCCCAGCAATGGGTAACCGGCGAA
>Ga0136617_10006357_pt1 | contig 10561 bp, 7 predicted proteins | sample AntDrymUQ3222106_2_FD_129672 | JGI IMG/M metagenome (GOLD analysis project Ga0136617, IMG submission 129672) | Polar desert sand microbial communities from Dry Valleys, Antarctica - metaG UQ322 (21.06) | ecosystem: Environmental > Terrestrial > Soil > Desert | place: Antarctica: Dry Valley...
GCGACCTTCACCGGCGTTCCCGTCACAAGGTCTTCGGCAGGCTTCGCGATGGCTCGCTCGCCGCTCTTGAAGTCACCTGCGATCGCGGTCAAATCGCCGATCGTCTGCCCGGTCTGCACCGGGACCGCGACCGCGCTTCCCTCTCTCACCAGCAGCACGACCGATTGGCTCCCGCGGCGAACGATGGCGTCAGAAGCGACGGCGAGAAGCGACTTCTGCTGCTCCGGAGACACTTCTTGCGAGAGGAAACTAACTTTTGCGCTCATCTCCGGAAGAATGCGCGGATCGATGGCGTCGAACTTGACTTTGGTCATCACCGTGGCCTTGGCGCGATCGATCGTCGGAACGATGCGGCTGATGCGGCCGCGAAAGCGCGAATCGGGCAACGCATCGAGCAGGATCTCCGCGGGTTGGCCGACTTTGATCTTGGACAAATTTGATTCGGCGACGTCGGCCTCGACTTCGAGGGTGGTCATATCAGCCATCGTCACGACGGCGCCTTTCGAATCTGCAGCGGACGAAAATGGTGTGACGATATCTCCCACGTTGGCGCTCTTCGACAAAATCACACCGTCGAACGGAGCGCGGATCACCGTGTAATCGACGGAGACTTGCGCATTCCGTGCGGTTGCTTCGGCGGCGCCGACTGTCGCTTTGGCGTTCGCGACGCCGGCGATTGCGCGGTCTGCGCGAGCTTGGACCGTGTCGATGCTCGCTTGCGAAACAAACCCTTTAGTCAGCAGGTCCTGATTGCGCCGCAATTGCGCGACGGCGTCGCGTTCCTCCGCTAGCGTCTGCTGCAACGCGGCGCGCGCAGCGATGACGTTCGCCTGCGCGCTTTGCCCCTGCGCCACGACATCACGATTATCTATCCGCGCGATCACTTCACCGGTCTTCACTCGCGAGCCTTCTGCCACTCCGAGCCATTCGAGCCGGCCGGTCGCCTTGGACGCAATTGCGGCCTTCCGCTGCGCCACGACATAGCCGGTCGCGTTGAGCAACATGTACTGCTGCGACGGATAAGTCGTGACAATCGGCGTCGTCTGCACGGTGACCGGGCGAGGCGGCAACAGTAGTGCAGCCGCAACCGCCGCGATGACAACAGCGAGACCAACCCACGTTATCCAACGGCGACGCCGGCGGCGAACGGGCATCGCGCCGCGGTCGATCTTGAGCTTGGACAAGTCGGCGGGTGATTCAGCCATCATTGGCAAAAAATATTCATCGAAACGCTATCGAAACTGGCGGACGTAAAGGTGTTGTTGCGGACCAGCAAGCGCTCGTGCGTGCCGTCAAAATAACGCTCAAGGGAAGAAGGTGCAGCCTCGGCGTAAGGCGCGAGCGCAGCAGGCAGCAAACGCTTTAGCTTTTAGCGAATCCGCCCGCCGCCAGTACGGGGCTCCATGATCAGCCATCCACCGTCGTAGTCGAAAACCAGGTTGAATTTGCTGAGCAATCCCGCGCCGACGATGGCAACCGCTGGAATGACCCCCGGAACATCGGTGAATTCGGCGGACCGATGACCACGCGGCTGAACGTTCCCGATCGGGTGTCAAATCCCGGACCTAAACCGCTTCCCCTGGCATTTTTCAACTGCTCCGTAGACTCCTTCAACAGCGAATCCGCAATCCAGTCCTGCGATCCGGTGTCGATCAGAAGCGATCTTGCCACGTTTTCTCGACCAGCCACCGATAGCCGCGCCAAGACATACGGCCGGTTTCCCTTGACTTCGATTGGCACGCGGCTCCCCGCGCCGCGATAGTGATAAGAGGTTCGATCGTGCACCTCGATGACTTGAGCGTCGTAGTCGATGACGACGATCCACCCGCGAAAAAAATCACCTCCAATGATGCCGTCGATCTTTCTTTGGATCGTGTTGCTGACGCCAGTGAGATCAGTGCTGAGCGTCTCTTCGCAGCGCAACTCGCGCCTCTCGATGCCAAGAGTCAGCGGGCCGGATATGACGTCCGCCGAAAAAATGCCGGCACCGCCCTGGCCCGTACGCCGCGTCGTGATGGGCAGATCGAGTTGACGTGCGTAAGTCGCATCAAGGACACATGGTCGAGCCCCGGTGTCGAGAACGAACGACGTTGGCGATCCATTTCGTAACTGCACTTGGATAATCGGCATCCCTTGCAGGCTATCGAAACGAATTCTCTCGGCCGGCGTGGGCTCACCGCCACGCCCGCTGCTATCGGCGATGGCACCCGTTGCCCAAAAGATGGCCGCGAACAACACGACACCTGGCGCTGGCGAATTCATTTGGCTACCTCCTCCGTACTGCGAACCGCGAACAGGAACTCCTCCAACACTGCCGCTACCGCCTCCGGCTGGTCGTGGTGCAGCATATGACCGGCGTCTTCGATCGTGACCAGTCGGGCGCCGCGAATGTGCGCCATGCGGCGCGAGATTTCAGCGTCACCCTGGCCTCCCTTCGACAACCACTTCGGAATGCGCGAGTCCGACGCCGCCACCCACAACGTCGGCGCGACGATCTTTTCCCAAACCGCAAACGTTTCTTCCAGCCGATAGACAATCGGAAACGGCCACTTGTGGCGCGGATCGGCATTCAACCTTACTCTACCGTCGGCTTGCTGCACTGCCCAATGATCGGCCAAAAAATTGGCACGGTCGCGCGACATCCGGGGATTATTCTTCTGCAACCGGTCAGCGACCGCCGCAAAGTCGGCGTAGTTTGCCAGTGCCGGCGGAAGAGCCAGCGCATCGAGCCATGCAGTGAGTTTTTCCGGCGCGCGATCGGTGCCTTCGGCAGGAATCCCGAAGCCATCGAGCGAGACGACTGAGCGAACATGATCGGGCCGCAGACCCGCATAAAGGAGGGCGATGTTGCCGCCGAGACTATGGCCGGCTACATCAAATTTTTCATCGGGTGCAAGCGCGCGCACCAGCGCGTCTAAGTCCGCGAGATAATCGGCGAACCAGTAGCCGTCGCGTGGCCACTCGGTCAGCCCAAAGCCACGCCAGTCGGGCGCGAGCACGTGCCAGTCGGCCCGCAAGCCGTCGATCAAAAACTGAAACGACGCGCTGACGTCCATCCATCCATGCAGCAAGAACAACTTGCGAGAATGAGGATCGCCCCAGGTGCGCACATGGTAACGAAGACCGCGGACCGATACGAACTGCGAGCACGATGTCTTCATGCGTCAGGCACTGGCTGCTCTTCCGTGCCGCGCGCAGCAAGAACTCGCTGCTATTTCTTCCGGCACAGCGCCATGCCGTCCTGCCATCCGGTCCGATAATTGGCATCAGCGCCAAACCGCGATGCATCTTGACGTTGCCCGCCCGTCGCGCTGGCGCAACCATCGGCATAGCCTTGTCGGTACGGCAGCGGAAATCCGGAGAGATTGATGGAGGGCCGCGGCGGCTCGGCGGTAGGGGGAAGCGGTGCAGGAGCCGCTGGTGAAGCGGGAATCATCGGCCCGGGAGGAATTGTCGCGCATCCGCCGGCCAACAACGACGCGACAATCCACAGCGCGCGAACGCTATTCATCGAGCAGGCTCGCAATCGTAAGGACTCTTCATTCGACTGCAAGGAGTCGCGGTCCCGACAACCCGAAATCGCGTTCGACTTTGAGCTCGGCAACAGCAATCGCGGGTTGTCGAAAGAGTAGAATTCTAGCATCCGTTGTCGCGCATTATGGTCACTCCCGCTTTCGTTCACCTGCGTCTTCACAGCGAATTCTCGATCGTCGATGGCATGGTCCGCATCGACGACGCGGTGGCCGCCGCCGCGTCCGATGGAATGCCCGCATTGGCGTTGACCGATCTCGCCAACGCCTTCGGGCTCATCAAGTTTTATCAAGCGGCGCGTGCCGCCGGTATCAAGCCCATCGCCGGTTGCGACGTCTGGATCACTCAGGAAACAGAGCGGGACCGCGCGCATCGCGCGATCCTGTTGGCGGCGACGCGTGACGGTTATCTCAAGCTGTGTGAATGGCTTTCGCGCGCGTATCGGAGCAATCAGTACCGTGGCCGCGCAGAGCTACTCCCGGCCTGGTTTCGCGAAGGTACCGACGGCCTGATCGCGCTCTCCGGCGGGCGCCACGGCGCGGTCGGAGATGCTCTCGCGCAAGGCAACGGCTACGCTGCCGAGAAGGCCGCCAACGATTGGAAGGGCTGGTTTCCCCAACGCTACTACCTCGAGGTGCAGCGTGCCGGGCGCAGTGACGACGATGCGCTGACCTTTGCAACCGCCACATTGGCAAGCGAGCTCGCCTTGCCGATCGTTGCCACGCATCCGACGCAGTTTCTGCGACGCGGAGAGTTCCGTGCGCATGAAGCCCGCGTTTGCATCGCCGAAGGGTATGTGCTTTCCGATTCGAGGCGGCCGAAGCGCTTCACTCCCCAACAATATTTCACGACGCAGGCCGAAATGGCCGCGTTGTTCGCAGATTTGCCAGAAGCGCTCGCCAACAGCATCGCGATCGCAGAACGTTGCAGTCTGACGATTCCACTGGGCAAGAACCATCTGCCGGAGTTCCCGACTCCCGCAGGCATCTCCATCGACGACCACCTGCGGCAAGAGGCAACCACAGGATTGGACCGGCGACTCGCGCAGCTTTATCCGAATGAGGAAGAACGCGAACGCCAACGGCCCGCATACCTCACGCGGTTGGAATTCGAAACCCGCACCATCGCGCAGATGGGATACCCAGGTTATTTTTTGATCGTCGCGGATTTCATCAATTGGGCGAAGCGCAACGGGGTACCCGTCGGTCCTGGCCGAGGCTCAGGCGCGGGCTCGCTCGCGGCGTATGCGCTTGGCATCACTGACCTCGACCCCTTGCGCTACGCGTTGCTATTCGAACGGTTCTTGAATCCCGAGCGGGTATCGATGCCCGATTTCGACATCGATTTTTGCCAAACCGGACGCGATCGGGTGATCGATTACGTCAAGCAAAAATATGGCGCAGATTCGGTGGCGCAAATCGCCACGTTCGGAACACTCGCTGCGCGAGCCGTCATTCGTGACGTCGGTCGCGTCCTGGATTTTCCCTATCCATTCGTCGACGGGATTGCCAAGCTCATTCCTTTTCAGCCGGGAAGGCTCGTGACGCTCAAGAAGCGCGGCGCGGCGCGCGACGCGAACGTCGTGTACGCGCGCGAAGTCGAACCGCTGTTGAATGAACGCGAAGCCGCCGAGGAAGAAGTGCGGCAGCTCTTGGTGCTTGCCGAGCAGCTCGAGGGACTGCCGCGCAACGTCGGCATGCACGCGGGCGGCGTATTGATCGCACCCACGAAGCTCACGCATTTTTGTCCACTGTTCGTGCAACCGGGGGCGGACACGATCCTCTCGCAGTTCGACAAAGACGATGTCGAGGCGGTCGGACTCGTCAAGTTCGATTTCCTGGGGCTGACGACATTGACCATCCTCGACTGGACACAGAAATACGTGCGGCAGCTGGATCCCGCCACCGCAATCGCTCTGGAAACACTGCCGCTCGATGATCGCGCTGCCTACCAGATTTTCCGATCCGGCAATACGACTGCCGTATTCCAGTTCGAATCGCGGGGCATGCGCGAGCTCTTGAAGCAAGCAGCGCCGACGCGCTTCGAAGACATCATCGCGTTGGTTGCGCTGTTCCGGCCAGGACCGATGGAGCTTATCCCTGACTACATCGCTCGCAAGGCGGGCCGCGAGCGCGTCGTCTACCTTGATCCGCGCCTCGAGCCGATTCTCGCTCCCACGTACGGCGTCATGGTCTACCAAGAACAAGTGATGCAAATCGCCCAAGTGATCGGCGGATACCCTCTGGCCAGCGCCGATCTGCTGCGCCGGGCGATGGGCAAGAAAAAGCCAGACGAAATGGCGCTGCATCGCTCGATCTTCGTTGACGGCGCAATCAAGAACGGGGTTTCGCCGGCGCGCGCGACGCTGCTCTTCGATCTCATGGAAAAATTCGCCGGATACGGTTTCAATAAATCACACGCGGCGGCGTACGCGCTCATCGCCTACCAGACCGCCTGGTTCAAGGCGCATCACCCGGCCGCGTTCATGGCGGCGAACCTGTCGCTCGTCATGGACGATACCGACAAAGTCCGCAGCTTGCGCGACGACGCGCTAGCGCTAGGACTCTTGGTACTCCCGCCGGACATCAACGTGTCGAACTATCGCTTCGAGCCAGCGGACGCGAAGACCATCCGCTACGGGCTGGGCGGAGTGAAGGGGACGGGACAAGCCGCAATCGAAGCGATCGTCGCGGCGCGCGAGGCCGGTGGGGCGTTTCGCGATCTATTTGAATTCTGCCGGCGTGTCGACAAGCGTATCGTCAATCGCCGCGTCATCGAATCATTGGTGCGCGCGGGCGCCTTCGATGCGCTCGAGCCTCGCCGGGCGACGCTGCTTGCCTCGGTCGGCATCGCATTGGCCGCCGCCGAACGCGCACAAGCCAATGCCGCGCAAGTTTCGTTGTTCGGCGAAGATGGCGCGGAGCGCTCGGTCGGCTTGATCAGCACGCGCGATTGGACCGACGCCGAGCGATTGCTCAACGAAAAAAATGCGATCGGCTTCTACCTTAGTGGGCATCCGTTTCACGGCTACGCGGGCGAGCTCTCGCCGATCGTGCGCACCACTCTCGCGAGTTTGCAGCCACGGCCGGACAAAGTTCTCGTCGCGGGAATCGTCACGCAAATGCGCGTGCAGATGGGCCGGCGGGGCAAGATGGCGTTCGTGACGCTTGACGACGGCCGCGGGTCAGCAGAGTTGCTTGTCTATAACGAAGTCTGTGATGCCGCCCGCGGCGTGCTGCGTGAAGATCACCTCGTCATCGCCGAAGTGAAGGTGACCCAACGCTCGAGCGAAGACGGGGAAGCGCACGGATTGCGCATCATCGCCGAGAACGTGTTCGACTTACCAACGCTGCGCCGAAGACACGCAAAGGGGCTGCAACTAGCGTGCAACGGTAACGCGTCGGTCGCCAAGCTCGCCGACATCTTGCGACCGTTCCGCCCTGGTCAAACCCCGATCACGATTACCTATCTCAGTGGAGAGATCAGAGGCGATGTTGCGCTACCTGACGATTGGCGCGTCAACCTCGACGATGCGCTGATCGACCGGCTGCGCGACTCGCTAGCGCCAGAGAACGTGCGGGTGCTGTACTAGCTGAGTCGGACGAAAGTAAAAACCTACTTTCGGCCGGAGAAGCGTCCCGAAAATCGGTGCTAAGTTAGGTCACTAAAGGCCACACGATTTTCGGCAGAACGGCAGGAAACTACGCGAGAACACGCTCTAGTCGAATCGGCGGGAAACGTGGCAAGTGAATGGTGTGAACACGCCCTGACTTTTCGGCTGGCTCGGTCGCGCGATCGCGCCGCGACCCGAATTTTTTCGGCTGTGACTTGATCCGCAACGCGCTCGCTCTTTACGCGACGTTTCTCCGACGCCCCGACGTCGCGAAACTGCTCGCGATGGCGCTGCTAGCGCGCATGCCGTTGGGGACCTTAGGACTTTCCATGCTGTTCCTCGTCCGAGACTTCACCGGGTCCTTCGCGATCGCGGGGGGAACCGTGGGAACATACCTCGCGGCGTTAGCCTGCGCTGCCCCGGCGCTTGGTCGTTGGATCGATCGCTCTGGACCACGCAGGCCATTATTGATCACGGGAATCGTCGCGCCAGCGGCGCTGTTGATGTTGGGGGCGATTCCTGCGCTCGGATTGTCGGACGCGTGGCTGTTCGTCTTCGCAGCCATTGCCGGCGCCTTCGCCCCGCCAATCACCGTTCTCACTCGAACCATGTGGCGGCACCGGTTCGAGGATGAGCGCAACCGCCGTACCGCATTCGCGCTCGACACCGTACTGGTCGAATTGGCATTCACGCTGGGTCCCGCGTTGACGGCAGTCCTGCTCGCGGTTTCCTCACCTCTCGTCGCGTTTGGCGCAGCTTTGGGGTTTACGGCTGGCGCGGCGCCGCTCTTCCTCATGTCCCCTGCCCTCAAGTACTGGCGCAACGACCCCGCGACGGAGCGCCATCTATTGGGGCCGCTCACCGAGCCGCGTCTGCTCCTGGTGCTGGCCACGACGTTCATGCTGACATTCAGCTTCGGCTTGCTCGAAGTGGGCTATCCAGGCTTCGCCGTCGCCGCCGGGATGCCGGCTTTGGGCGGCGTGCTGATTGCCGTCAATTCGCTCGGCAGCGCAGCAGGCGGCATCGCCTACGGCGGTGTCCCCTTGCGCGCGCCGGTCGAACGTCAGTTGCCGCGCTTCCTCGTGCTGATGGCGCTACCGCTCATCGGGCAGAGCGTCACGACGTCGCCGTGGTTGATGGCTCCATTGGCGCTCCTGGCAGGCCTCTTGATCGCACCCGCGTTGACGGTCGTCATGCTGCTCGTGAGCTCGTACGCACCGCCGCGGTACGCGACCGAGGCGTTCACCTGGTCAGCGACGTTCATTGTCAGCGGGGTCGGTGCCGGGATGGCCATCGGCGGACAACTGGTCGAGGGCCATGGCGCGTCTGCGGCGTTCGCGTTGGCCTCGGTGTCGGTTCTGGTCGCGGCCGGTTGCTCGCTGGGGTTCAAGCGCCCGGTGCCAATAGGCTAGGGCCTGTTAACAGGCCCTAGTACGTCGCGCGTCCACCCGACAGGTCGAAGACGGCGCCAGTCGAGAACGAGCACTCCTCGCTCGCGAGCCAACAGACCATCGCCGCGATCTCGTCGACGGTTCCGAATCGCCCTATCGGAATCTTCGACAGCATGAAGTCGATGTGCTGCTGCGTCATCTGATCGAAGATCGCCGTACGGACTGCTGCTGGCGTGACGCAGTTCACGCGGATCCCCGTTTTCGCGAGCTCCTTGCCAAGCGACTTGGTGAGGCCCATCACGGCCGCCTTCGATGCGCTGTACGCGGATGCGTTCGGATTGCCCTCTTTGCCGGCGACCGACGCGATGTTGACGATCCGGCCGTAATCGCGACGTTGCATGAAGGGGACGACGGCGCGGTTGCACAAGAAAACGCCGTGCACGTTGACGTCGAACACGCGTTTCCATTCGTCGACCGGATATTCCGCGAGCGGCGCGTTTGGCCCGGTGATGCCGGCCGAGCAGACGAGTACGTCGATGCTCCCGAACGCCGTAGCGGTTTCTTGAGCGGTGCATTCGACGGCTGCTGCATCGGCGACGTCCAAAGCGAACGAACGTGCGCGCGCCCCGATCATCTGCTGTGCTTCTCCCAGGACCTTTTCGTCACGGTCCCACAGCGCAACTTGGGCGCCGCTGTCGGCTAACCGCCGGGCGACGGCCAAACCGATGCCCGCCCCGCCACCGGTAATGACGGCAGTCCGATTCGCAAAATCCAGATGATTCATGCTCCTCCCAGCTTCACCGTCCTAACCCTTCCGAGATGCTACGCGATTCTGACTAGGCTGCATCATCGCTAACCAAAAGCTGCATTGTTAGTGATGCCACAAAGCTCTATTCTCGGAATTTGTCTATTCATTCTGGATTTATGACGACTCTACACCTCTGGTAAACATGCTTGTAATGTTCAACTTGCCATTGTCGGAAATATTTACAAAATCTGACTTTGAAATTGTAGCAGACACTAAAATTATATATTAATCAGATTGTTGTGTTTGTGGTCTGTGAATTGCTATGCTTTCAGCATATTTCTTCCACTTAGGAAAAACGATGAAAACATGGTCAAAAATTTGTACTGTTGCAGGATTGGCATTTTCGACAATTGCGGCGGCCGACACCGTCACGCTGCAATGGGATAGCCCTGTCTTCAACCCGTTTGTTGCTCCCAACCCAATCAACGTTTCGACCGATGGTGGCACGACGAGCCAAAGTGTGCGGGCGGGACGTTTTCAAGGATCGGCGCTTGGAGTTACCGGATCGATCGCCACGTCCGAACTACTCGATGGTCCCGACGATCTGTGGACGTACTGCTACGACCTTTTTCAGTTTATCCAAAACGGGGAAACCGTCACTTACAACGTCAATTACTCTGGACCTATGGCGCGCACGCTGGATTTTCTTGGGGCCGTCGACTATGTCTTGAGCGGCAATAGCAATTCATGGTCGGACCCGTTTGCGTGGCTGCATCCGGCGAACCGCAGTATCGCCGCAGCGATCCAAATCGGCATTTGGGAAAGCCTCTATGACACGAGCGGTTGGTCGCTTGACACCGGGCTGTTCCAAGCCAGCGGCCTGGAGGCGGACACTCTGACCCAGTACACACTGTTTCAGAACGCCGTGAACTCGGCGTCGGTCAACGACCTTCCCGCCGCGCTGGCGTTTACCGTCGAGAGCCAAACCAATCAGGATCAGATCACCGGACGTGTGGTGCCGCAACAAGATTTGCCAGAACCGGGTTCGCTCGCCCTCATCGCGTTGGCGGGCATGCTGGCTGCAGTGACGAGGCGCCGCTGGAGATAAAGCGGCCATCGGTTGATCGAGACTAGACGGGGCCGGCGATCCCCGTCTTTTTTTTGCTTGCCACGATACCGGAGCAAACAATGCGCTGAAACGGCCACGCCTTTAGAGAAAAATCACTCGGGGACTTTGAGTGAGGTTGCAATCGCGATCACTTGAACACGTCGGCGCCA
>Ga0136617_10006358_pt1 | contig 10561 bp, 8 predicted proteins | sample AntDrymUQ3222106_2_FD_129672 | JGI IMG/M metagenome (GOLD analysis project Ga0136617, IMG submission 129672) | Polar desert sand microbial communities from Dry Valleys, Antarctica - metaG UQ322 (21.06) | ecosystem: Environmental > Terrestrial > Soil > Desert | place: Antarctica: Dry Valley...
CAGCAGCGGCTCGGTGATGCGGTCGAAGTACGTCCGGGGGCTGACGTAACGCCAGAACTCCGGGCTGCCCTCGGGCGACCCGTGCCGGTCGACGATCTGCTGCGCCAGCTCCGGACGCTCGTCGCGGATCCACCGGTCGAAGTTGTCCTCCGTCCGAGAGCTGACCGGCGCGAAGACGACCGCGGCGTCGACCAGTCCGGGCTGCGCGACCAGCGTGTTGTAGGTGACGCCGCCCCCCATGGAGCGGCCCAGCAGGCCGACCCGCTCGCCGTCGAGGGACGGCAGCGACGAGCGCCGCACGGCGAGCACGGCGTTGACGACGTCCTCCGTGTAGCCCAGCCGCAGCCGTCGTTCCGCGGTCGGGTCGTCGTCGGAGCCGGCGTGGTTGCGGTAGTCCGTGTGCAGGACGGCGTAGCCGCGCCGGGACAGGTAGTCCTGCTCGCGCATCAGCCCCTGCCCGGTGACGTAGATGTCGGGGTCGATGTAGCCGTGCAGCAGGATCAGCACCGGGAAAGGGCCCTCGCCGCGCGGGATGTTCATGATCCCCGAGATGCGCAGGTCACCGCTGCGGTAGGTGACGGCGCGGCGGGTGTAGTCGCCGGTCCGGAGCAGGACCCGCCCCAGGCGCAGCCCCCTGCCGTCGTACTCCTTGGCCATCAGGGCCGGCAGCGACACCGCGTCGGTCACCGGCGGTGCCGAGGAGGAGGAAGGCGCCGCGGACGGCGCCGCGGTGGGTGTCGCGGAAGCCTCCGAAGAGTCCGGTGCAGGCGACACCGGCGTCGTCGCGGACGACGTGGCCGAGGCCCCGCCGGACGCGCTCGGCGGCTGGTCCGGTTCACCTGTGCAACCCGCAACCGCAAGCAGCGCCAGCAGCACGACGGTCGACCAGGCACGGTGCAGCGTCTCCATCGACCCATCCTGCCTCGGCTGGGATGATGTTGCCGTGACGACCTCCGTCCCGCCGGGCATCCGCACGTTCAAGCGCCGAGCCGGCCGGGTGACCTCGACGCAGGAGGACGCGCTGCAGCGGCTCTGGTCGCGCTTCGGCCTCGCTGCCGACGGCACGGCCCTGGACCTGCGGCAGGTCTTCGGCCGGGTCTCGCCCGTGGTGCTGGAGATCGGGTCCGGCATGGGCGAGGCGACGGCCACCATGGCCATCGCCCAGCCGGCGGTCGACGTGCTCGCCGTCGACGTCCACACCCCCGGTCACGGAAACCTGCTCAAGATGGTGGAGGCGGCCGAGCTGGCAAACGTACGCATCGTGTCCGGTGACGCCCACGTCGTGCTCACCGCCATGCTGCCCCCGGCGTCGCTGCACGCGGTACGGGTGTTCTTCCCCGACCCCTGGCCCAAGGCGCGGCACACCAAGCGCCGGCTCGTCACGCCGGACTTCGCCGACCTGGTGGCCGACCGTCTGGTCGACGGTGGGCACCTGCACGTGGCGACGGACATGAGCACCTACGCCAAGCAGGTACGCACGGTGCTGGCCGGTCACCCGGCGCTGCGGCTGACCGACGAGGTGCCGTGGCGGGCGCCGACGAAGTTCGAGCAGCGGGGCATCGACGCCGGCCGGCCGCCCCACGACCCCGCCGCCGTACGACTGCCGCGCTGACGTCAGGGAGCCCGCAGCGTCGCCGACAGCGGCCGGCCGTCCAGCCGTCCGGCGACCGTCGCCGCGGCACCCGGCGCCCTGGTGTCCCACTCCGCGTCGAGGGTGCCGTCGACCCTGCCCCCCGGCCGGGCCGCGCCGGACGGTCGGGTCCGCCGGACACGTAGGTGGGCGCGGACGGTGTGCCCGTAGCGCGACCAGGTCAGCCGGCCGCTGACGGCCAGGTCGGCGTGCAGGCGCACCCGGCGCAACCGGAACGTCACGACCCGGTCACCGCGATAGGACCAGCGTCCCCCGTGCAGGCCCCTGCCGGTTCCGCTGTAGTTGTTGAACCAGCGGTCGAGCAGGTCCGCACCGGTCCGGACCGCGGCGCCCGCAGCACGCAGCGCCGGCCGACTCACTGTCGTTCCCGGTCGGGCCGCTGCCGGAGGCACCTGCCGGAACGAGCGCGGGTAGTAGGCGACCGCCCGCAACGGCGGGATCTCGTTGGCGCACCCGAGCCGGCTCGCGGTCAGCCCGTGCCGCGGGCGGGCCACGAAGCGCCGCACGATGTGGACGGCGCAGTCGTCGGTGTCGCCCAGCGCCGTGACGTGGAAGCTGTTGGCGACCTGCACGTGCCGGGCGGCCGGGAACCCCGCGGCCACCTGGGCGCCCTCCTCGGCGGTCGTGATCGAGTCCAGCTCGCCGGAGAGGACGAGGGTAGGCGTCGCCGGATACCGGCCCGAGGGGGGCCCGGGTGGTCCGGCCGGGTGGGCCCTGGGGGCGACCGGCCAGTCCAGGCACCAGTCGGCCATCTGCCAGTCCGAGCCGAGGTACTCCCTGATGGTGAACGGCGCGTACAGCCCGGGTCGCCGACCCCGCTCCGTCTGCACCGCATCGGCGAGCTGGGACCGTCGCACCCGTGGAGCCGCCGTCATGTCGTAGAGCTGCGGGTAGTCGTGGCAGGCGACGGCGGCGTCGAGTCCCTCGCTGTAGTCGGCCGGGTCGCCGTTGGTGCCGCCGTACAGCGACTCGGCGACCAGCCGCAGGAGCGGCTTGCGGTAGCCGGACAGGGCGGCTCGGAGCGCACCGGGCAGCTCGCGGTACGTCGCCGGGCCGTACGTCGCCCCGAAGGTGACGACGACCAGGGCCCGGGCGTCCACGACGACGCGGCGAAGCTCGCCGTCGGCGTCCGCCGCGACCCCGCGGTACGGCGAGGCGCGCACCTCCTGGAGAACCCGATGCAGCAGCCTGCTCGTCGTCGGGCCGGCGGAGCGGCAGGGCGGCGTCCGCGCGCAGGCCAGGTCGATCGAGCGCAGCATGGCCGGTCCCTGGGTGGGGTACCACGCGGTCTCGCCCGTCGGGGGGTAGGCGCTGTCCAGGACGACGCTGCGCAGCAGGTCCCCGTGCCGGCCGGCGAACACCGAGGCGAAGAAGGTGCCGTACGAGTCGCCGTAGAGGTCAACCCGGCCGAGGTCGAGCGCGCGGACGACCGCCGCCAGGTCGTCCGCGGAAAGGGCGCTCCCGTAGAGGTTGGCGCGGTCCCCCAGCGACCGCCCGCAGGCCGCGGCTGCACGGGTGTAGGAGCCCAGGCCCCTCTGCAGGGCGCGGCACCTGACCGGCTCGGAGAGCCCGGTGCCGCGCTGGTCCACCAGCAGCAGGTTGCGGCGCTCGAGCAGCGGCCCGTACATCTGCCGGTAGAGGCTCGCCGAGCCCGTCGTGCTGTAGCCGGGGCCGCCCTCGTGCGGCACCAGGGTCCCGAAGGCGGGCCGGGTGCGGTCACGGGCGGGGACGAAGGCGAAGCCGACGCCGACCCTGCCCCGCACCGAGCCGGTCGGGTCCCAGGCCCGGTGCAGCCTGCCGCAGAGGGCCCGTCGGAGGACCGGGCACGGATGCAGCGTCAGCTGCCCGACGGACACGGTCGCGGCAGTGGACCGGACCGTCCCCTCCGAGGCCGCCGTGACAACCGCTGTGGTGCCGGTCGCGGCCGGCAGCATGCCCGCCAGCAGGCTGGTCGTCGCGACGGCGACCAGCGCAGCAAGGCGAGCTCGCACGGCGGCCTCCGATCCAGCTTCGGCAGGTCATCCTCGCGGAGTCCGGCGCCGCGCGACAAGCCTCGCGCTCGCGACGGCTCCGATCATGGCCGACCACCGGCGTAGTGGCCACCTCCCGCATCTTCGGACGCTCGACGCACCGCATGGCAGGCCGCGCCCAGGAGCGCAGCCTCCTCCGTCCGTTGTGCGGGCGCGACCACGAACGAGTCCGACCATCCCGGCGAGGCCTGGTCCATCCCGGCGAGCAGCGGGCCCTCGACGACGTCCCACGCCAACGAGATCGACCCACCGACCACGAGGATGCTCGCCCCGAAGTCCAATGCTCTCGGCGCCAGCACCCGGCCCAGCGCTCGCAGGCGCTCGTCCATGGCCCGGTCCGCGTCGACGTCGCCGGCCCTCGCGCGGGCCACGATGTCCCGCACGTCGGGCTGACCCGCGACCATCCCCGTCAGCTCGGCATAGCGCTCGCGGATGGCGCGGCGCGAGATCGTGTCCTCCAACGGCCGCCCGTCGACCTCGAGCAGGTCGAGCCGGCCCTGCTCCGGAACCCCCGGACCGCTGCTCTGCGCGATGCCGTCGACCAGGAAGGCGGACCCCACCCCGGTGCCGAGGGTCACGCCGACCGCCCGGTGGTGCTCCCTGGCCGCACCCGCCACGGACTCACCGACAGCGAAGGCCTCCGCGTCGTTGACGAAGTAGACGTGACCCCTTCCCCCGGTGAGCGTCCGGCGCAGGACGTCGCCGAGGTCGACTCCCCGCAGAGCGTCGAACTTGGCGACCCCGTGGTAGTCAGCGACTCCTCGGGCGTAGTCGAACGGACCCGGGATGGCGACGCCCCACATCGATCCGTCGGCAGGTCGCAGTGCGACCGCTGCATCGACGAACGCGGCGAGGACCTCGTCGGCTGGGCCGCCGGCGTCCAGCTCGCACCGGGCGCCGGCGCCGGCGAGGACCCGCCAGGTACCGGTGTCCACCACAGCGGCGGTCACATGCGTCCCGCCGATCTCGAGCACCGGAACCCGTCGCGAAGCCGTCACCGGACCAGCGACTTGACCACGCGGACCCGCCGGTCCCCGATCCTGCGCAGCCGGTAGGGACCCACCGCGGCGGGCACGACCAGGGTCTCCGCGTATCCCAGCCGGTGCTCGGGTCCATCCACGGGCTGGACCTCGACACCGTCTCCTTCCACCACGTTGAGCACATGGAAGCGGCCTCCGGTGTCGTCGTCGACCGTGCGGTCGGCGCTCAGCACGAGGCGCCGGACCTCGAAGAACATCTCCGGCAGCGAGCCGACCATCTCCTCCCGCCAGCCGTCGCCCGCGCGCAGGGTCCGCGGCGACTGCACCAGGTCGGACCGGACCGCCGTGCCGGTGCGCTGGAGGTCGAGGTTCTCGAAGGCGTGCCCCACGTGCACCGGTCGTTGCCTGCCGTCGACACCGCGCCGGAGCCAGTCGTAGAAGCGCAGGGAGTAGAGGTACGGCGTCGCGCTGATCTCGAGCACGACGTTGCCTGCCCCACTGCCGTGCGGCGTCCCGGCGGGGACGCAGAAGAGCTGGTGCGGGCCTGCGGGGAGGACCTGCACGTACCGCTCGATCTCGAGCGGCGTGCCCTCGTCCTGCGCCTGCTCGGCCCGGCGGTGGAACTCCGCCACGTCGGCGTCGCCCTGCAGGCCGAGGAAGACGCAGCTGTCCGGGCCTGCGACCATCAGGTAGTAGGTCTCGTGCTGCGGGTAGGGCCAGCCGAAGACCTCCTCCATGTACTCGCTGCGCGGGTGGCAGTGGACCGACAGGTTTCCGCCGTCGACGGTGTCCAGGTAGTCGAACCTGATCGGGAAGGACGTACCGAAGGCTTCGTGCACCTCGGGTCCGAGAAGCTCCCGCGGATGACCGGCGACGACGAGCTGGAACGGCAGCTCCACCGCAGCCGCCGCGTCGCCGACCAGCACGCCGCCCTCCGGAGCGATCAGCTCGTAGCCCAGCGCGGTGTTGGCCGAGTCCCGGTTCACTCCGAGACGTCGCTGTGCCCAATGACCCCCCCAGGGTGTGGTGTTGAACGTGGGCCGGGTCCGGAACGGTCGCCGGGCCAGTGCGTGGATGGTCCGGCGCAGCGTCATGGCGTCGACGGACGTCGGGCGTCCGAGGTCCTGAACGTCGATCCACCGGTCGACTTGGGACGCGATCGCGTCCCGGTGCCGGTCGAGCAGCGGCCAGTCGACGTAGAACAGTCGCTTCGTCGTGGGGACGCCGTCGCCGGTCCGTTGCCCGAGGTTGCGCCCACGCCCAGCGGCCACCTCGGCCTCGGCATATCGCTTCGGCAGGTCGACGTACCAGATCCGGTCGTACGTCAGCAGGGCGGCGCCTGGACCGAACGCAACCAGGATGCCGCTGTGCGGCCTGCCGGTCACCGGAAGCCGGTGGAACAGCTGCCCCATGTCGCCGCCTGCGAGGCGCTCGAAGTCGGGGTCATCAGCCAGCGCGGGAGATGTGGTGACCCGCACGATGTCCGGCCACGGGGCGAACCAGTCACGCAGGTCGAGACGCTGGGTGGCCGCTCCGCGCGCCCGCAACGCGCTGCACAGGTCCGCCACGACCCGATCCCAGTCGAGCAGCGCCGGGCCGTCGACCGCCAACACCAGGGGCTGGTCGGGCAGCTGGCCGACCGGCTCGTCCCACCCGACGGCCACCGCCCCGCCGACGGCGGCGTAGCAGGGGTTCGGCTCATAGGCGGGGGGCGCCACGCGTCGAATCTTCCTCCTCCGTGACTGCGGTCGATACTGTTCGTCAACCCCCGCGCTGTGGAGCAGCCATGGTCACCGATCGGCGATCCGACGCCGCCCTGCGCGCGCAGGTGCTCGAGCTGCTCGACCGGCACTGGGACGGCGACCGAGGGTTCTGCGTGCCGAACCCGACCACCTACCCACACCTGTGGCTCTGGGACTCCTGTTTCCACGCCGTCGTATGGGCGCACCTGGGTGACGAGCGGGCAGTTCAGGAGCTTGCTGCCGTGCTGGAGGGCCAGCTAGCCGACGGGTTGGTCCCGCACATGCGTTACGGGGCCATCCCCCCGGACGCGTGGCTGGGACCGTCGCCGACCACGTCGTCGCTCGCCCAGCCACCGATGTTCGGCCATGCGGTCAAGGTGCTCGTCGCCCATGGAAAGACACCGCCGGCGGAGACCATCGCCCAGGCCCAGCGAGGGTTGGACTGGCTGTGGTCGAGTCGCCGTACGGAGCTGGACCTCGTCTACGTCGTCCATCCGTGGGAGGCCGGCAACGACCATTCACCGCGGTGGGACGGCTGGGGAGCACCCGGCAGGACTCGCGAGGACTACGACCGGGCGGCGCGGGCGGCGTGGAACAAGGCGCGCATGGGTGACCTGACCTTCCACGACGACGGCGCCGCCGCGTGGTCCTCCACGTTCGTCGCCTGTCCCGCCGGCTTCAACGCCTACGTCGCGTTCAACCTCGCGGAGCTGGCAGACGTGCTCGACGACCACGTCATGGCCGAACGCGCCGGACGCATCGCGGCGGCGATGGACGAGCACCTGTGGGACGCCGAGCAGGAGCTGTGGGCAGACCTTCCCCTGGTGGGCGGAGGGGACCGGCTCGTGACGACCCCTATCAGTGACGGCGTCATGGGTGCTCTCGTGACGACGGACGCCGGGCACGCGGACGCGGCGTTGGCGCAGCTGGCGGTGCCGGCCCGGTTCGGCGCCCCCTTCGGGCCCACGAACGTCGCGCGGTCGCACCCGGCGTACGACCCGGGGATGTACTGGCGAGGTGCTGCCTGGCCGCACCTGAGCTACCTGCTCTGGGTGGCTCTGCGGCGGTGGCAACGGCGCGACGACGCTGCCGCTCTCGCCCGGCGCACCCGCGACGCGGCGCTGGACAGCGGCTGGGCGGAGTACTGGGACCCTGAGACCGGCCAGGGCCTCGGCGCGGTCCCGCAGACCTGGACTGGGCTGGCCGTCGCCATGACCGACGGGGGTTGACCGCGGTCGGTTCATGGGGGCCATGCCTTACGCTGAGCCGCGGCCACGACTTCTCAGCCCGGGGGGCGAGAGCGCCTTGCCCGACCCAGCGGTACCAGCTCTTCCGCCGTCGTGGACCGGTGAGCCGGTGCCCGTCGGCCTGGTCGGGGCCGGACCATGGGCGAGGGCCATGCACGCTCCGATGCTCGCCCGTGGTCCGCAGACCCGCCTGGCGGCGGTCTGGGCGCGTCAGCACGACGCGGCTCGCGACCTGGCGCGTGCCTTCGGCAGCGTCGCGGTGAGCAGCCACGACGAGCTCCTCGACGCCTGTGAGGCGGTTGCCTACGCGGTCCCCCCCGACGTCCAGGCGGGTCTCGCGCCGGTGGCTGCCCGGGCCGGACGGGCCGTCATGCTCGAGAAGCCGCTCGGTCTGGACCTTCGCCAGGCTCGCGCCGTGGCCGAGGCCGTCACGGCCGCGGGTGTGCCCAACATCCTGGTGCTGACCAAGCGGTTCCACCCCAGCACCGAGGCGTTCCTCGACGAGGTAGCGGGCGTGCGGGCACAGGGACCGGTCACGGGCGTGCTCGCTGCCTACCTGCACGGGTTCACCCTGCACGGCGGCGCGGCCGCAACTGCCTGGCGTCTCGAGCACGGAGCACTGCTCGACCTGGGTCCACACCTGGTCGACCTGGTGGACGCCGCGGCCGGGCCGATCCGCAGCGTGCGGGCCGGCGGGGGCCCGCGGACGTACCTCACTATCGGCACCGAGCACGACGCCGGGGTCGGCCAGCTGGCGCTCTCCGGCGCCGTCGCGCTCGATCAGGCGCTGACCCGGGTAGAGGTGTTCTCCGCGCACGGCAGCGCTCGCTGGGACACGGCCGGGATCGACCACGACGAGTGTTGGCCGGTGTTGCGCGCCGAGTTCGCCAACGCGGTTCGCCACGGTTCGGCGGTCCGAGCGGATGTCGCGCGGGGGCTGTCGTTGCAGCTGGTGCTGGACGCTGTCACCCGGTCGTTGAGCGAGGACCGCCGGGTCGTCGTCGACGAGTGACCGAATCGGTTCCCCGCGAGCTGGTCGACTGGCTGGAGTCAACCACTGTGCGGCGGTACTCGCGGGGACTCTGTCCCATCTGTGCCCGGAAGCGCCGGTTGAAGTTCGACAGGTTTCCGTAGCCGCATCTGGTCGCGATCTCGGAAACAGCGAGGTCGGTGTCCCGCAGCAGCTGGCAGGCCGCCGCGATTCTCAGCTCGGTCAGGTACTGGGTCATCGTGCGGCCCATGGCTCGACGGAAGAAGCGGCTCAGGGCTGTGGGGCTCAGGTGGGCGACCCGCGCCACCGAGTCGAGCCGGATGTCGGTCGAGAAGTTGGCCTGCAGGTGGGCGCACACCACCTCCATCCGCCGACGCGCCGCCGGGGTCCACCCGTAAGGCGGGCCGGGATCTGTGAGCGTCCGGACCGGCTCGTCGGCCAGGACGAGGAGCAGGTCGAGCAACGCGAGCGTGCGGGCCGCCGGGTCCAGGCCGGCCAGCGCCGCGAACCGGTCGGCCAGGGCGGGCCTCGCCTCCACGACCGAGGCGGACGCGTCCAGCATCCGGGCGACGCCGGCGAGTTCCGGAGCCCCGAACAGCTCTGCACCGAGAAAGTCGCGGCGGAACTGGATGAGGATCGCCTCCTGATCGGCGCTGCCCGGCGCCGAGACATAGGCGTGCGGGACCTGGGCGCCGATCAGCGCCAGGTCACCCCGGCGGTAGCTCTCGACCCGGTCCCCGACGATGCGGGTGCCCGACCCTCGGGTGATCAGGGTGAGCTCGATCTCGGGATGGAAGTGCCACCAGAAGTCGAACCTCGGCTGGCGAAGGACCCGGTGCTGCCAGGACGAGGTCGGCGGCATCACGACCCGGGTGTACTCGGCGCGCACCCGGACAAAGGTACTCAACGACCGTCGCTGCCGGAGGGCACCCGGTGGACGTGACGACTGAGTACCGGAACCGGTCAACGCAGATGTGGCGCCCGACCGAAGGGCCGCCCAGGATTGACGGCATGAAAAGCACCGGAGAGATCAGCACCGCAGCGGTCGACATGGAGTCCCGGTATCCGGTCGGCCCCGAGACGGTCCGTCGATTCGATGAGCAGGGCTTCGTCCGGCTGCCGGACGTCCTGAGCCGGCAAGCTGTCGAGCGCTTCGAGCCGGAGATCACGACCAAGGTGATCGAGCTCAACACGATGCACCTGCCGATGGCCGAACGGTCGACCTATCAGAAGGCGTTCCTGCAGGTCGGGAACCTCTGGCGGCACAGCGGGCTGGTGCGCGAGCTGGTGTTCTCGAACCGGTTGGCGCGGCTCGCGGCCGAGCTGATGGGCGTAGAGGGTGTCCGGCTCTACCACGACCAGGCGCTCTACAAGGAGACCGGCGGGGGGATCACCCCCTGGCACGCCGACCAGTACTACTGGCCGCTGTCGAGCGACCGGTGCTGCACGGCGTGGATTCCGCTGCAGGCCACGCCGGTCGAGATGGGGGCGCTGTCCTTTGCCGTGGGAAGCCACCGCTTCGAGGTCGGACGGGACCTGGAGATCAGCGACACGTCGGAGCGGGAGGTGCAGGCGGCGTTGGCGGCGCAGCGTTTCGCGGTGGCCCAGGAGCCCTACGACGTGGGCGACGTGAGCTTCCACCAGGGGTGGACGTTCCACCGGGCCGGGCGGAACGGGAGCCAGACGCCGCGCCGGGTGATGACGGTGATCTACCTGGACGCCGACCTCGCGCTGGCTGAACCTGTCAACGCCAACCAGGAGGACGCGGTGCGGCGCTACCTGCCGGGCATCGCCCCAGGTGAGGTCCCGGACACTCCCACTACGCCCGTCCTCTACCGGGCCGCTACGGCATCCTGACCGTGCTGGTGCAGCCGTCGGCGACCACGGAGCGGTCCCGGCCCCGGCCCGGCGGACGTCCCA
>Ga0136617_10006359_pt1 | contig 10559 bp, 11 predicted proteins | sample AntDrymUQ3222106_2_FD_129672 | JGI IMG/M metagenome (GOLD analysis project Ga0136617, IMG submission 129672) | Polar desert sand microbial communities from Dry Valleys, Antarctica - metaG UQ322 (21.06) | ecosystem: Environmental > Terrestrial > Soil > Desert | place: Antarctica: Dry Valley...
ATGGTCGCGCGCAGGGCGATGGCGCCGATCGCCGAGCTGACCGAGACCGCGCGCAAGATCGAGCAGACGCGCGACCCGGCCGAGCGGATCCCGGAGGTCGAGGCCGACGACGAGGTCGCCGAGCTTGCGCGCACGCTCGACGGGATGCTGCACGCCCTCGACACCTCGCGCTCGGAGACCGAGGACGCGCTGCGCCGTCAGCGCGAGTTCGTCGCCGACGCGTCGCACGAGCTGCGCACCCCGCTGACGAGCGTGCTTGCGAACCTCGAGCTGCTCTCCGAGAGCCTCCACGGCGAGCAGGAGGAGGCCGCCAACTCCGCCCTGCGCTCGTCGCGGCGCATGCGCCGCCTCGTCGCCGACCTGCTGCTGCTGGCGCGTCACGACGCCGCGCGCCAGGCGCCGCACACGCCGACCGACGTCGGGCAGGTGCTCGTCGAGGCGGCGGCAGAGGTCGGCGTCATCGCCGACGGCCACGACGTCTCGATCGACGTCAACCGCGCGGTCGTCGACGGCGCCCGCGACGAGCTGCACCGGCTGACGCTGAACCTGATGGAGAACGCGATCCGCCACACGCCGCCCGGTACCCGGGTGCACGCTCGCGTCGAGCCCGTCGACGGGTTCGTCCGCCTGACGGTCGAGGACGACGGGCCCGGCATCCCGCGCGAGCTGAAGGCGCGCGTCTTCGAGCGCTTCGTGCGCGGCACCGGCGACCGCGGCGGCTCCTCGGGCCTCGGGCTGTCGATCGTGCACGCGGTCGCGGAGTCGCACGGCGGCACGGTGACGATCGGGTCGCCGACGATGAACGGCGCCGGTCGCGCCCGCGGCACCCGCTTCGCGGTGATGCTGCCGCTCTCTCGAAGCGCGCACCAGGAGCTCGCCGCCGTGACCGACTGAGGATCACGCCGCGGCGGCCGATGACAGAAGCAATGCCGTCGCTTTCGCATGCTCCGGCTCCGCCGTACACGGCGCGGGCCCTGCCGGTCATGTCGCGCCGTCCGGTCCTGGATCGGACGCTGCGCACCGTCGGCTTCGAGATCGTCTTCCCTGACGGAGCGGCTGGATTGGAGACGTGGCAGGGCGAGCTGACCTCCGATCGCCACCCGGCCTACCTCAGCGTCACGGCGGGGTACCTGCTCTAGCACGAGTCGCTGCCGCTCGACCCCGGCGCCGTGGTGCTGGAGCTGGCCGGCAACGCACGCGCCGACCGGCGCCTGCTCGAGCGGTTGTCGAACCTGCGCGCGCACGGCTTTCGCGTCATCCTCGACGACTTCAGCTACCGCGACGAGCTCGATCCGCTGCTCGCGTGCGTCGACGGGGTGAAGCTCGACGTCGTGCGCCTCGGCCATCGCGAGACGCTCGGCGAGCTCGAGGGCCTGCGCAACAAGCACGCCATGACGTTCTTCGCCGAAGGCGTCGACAGCGAGGATGTCTTCGAGGTCTTCCGCGACGCCGGCGTCGACCTCTTCCAGGGGCTGTTCTACGAGCGCCCGAGCCTCATCGGCGGGGCAGAGCTGCCCGTCGACCATCGCGCCGCGCTCGGGGCGCTGAACGAGCTGCAGAGCAAGGGCTCGGACTTCGACGCGCTCGAGGAGATCATCCGCCGCGATGTCGCGCTGAGCTACCGGCTGCTGCGCCACGTCAACTCGGCCTACTACGGCCGCTCGCGGACCGTGGGCTCGGTTCGGGATGCGCTCATGCTGCTCGGCACGCGCGCCGTGCGCCAGTGGGCGTTCGCGCTCGTCCTCAGCGGCCTCGAGCATCCTCCCCACGCGCTGCTGTCGACGGCGCTCGTCCGCGCGCGGACGTGCGAGCTCGTGCTCGCCCCGTACGACGCGGAGGTCACGGGCCACGGCTTCACCGCCGGCCTGTTCTCGTTGCTGGACGCCGTGATCGGCGCGCCGATGGACGACCTCCTCGCCGAGCTTCCGCTCGCGCCCGCCGTCGCGGCCGCGATCACGCGCCACGAAGGCGTCGTCGGCAAGGCGCTCATGAAGACGATCGCCTACGAGCGCGGCGACTTCGACGCCCCGGCGCTCGCGGGCCATGCCCGCAACGCGATGACGATCGCCTACAACGACGCGGTCCAATGGGCCGACTCGCTGCAGTAGGCCAGGGCGCGTCCCAGCTTCGGTCCGTCCCGCACGCGAGAATCCCGGCATGGACACACGCGTCGTGGTCTGCGCCGCTGCGCTCGTCGCCGCCTGCGCCGCGGCGGCGCTCACCCTCACGCTCGCGCCGGCAAGCCACGGTGCACGCACGCACGCCGCGAACAACGCGTTCCGGGCGTCGCTGATCAGCGCGTGCGTGCGCGCGAAGCGGCCCGCGCGCGTGCCGGCGCTCGGCTTCGACGGCGCGCGCCTCGCCTTCAGCATCGCCGCCGGGCACGAGCCCGGCTCACGCCCGCGTTGCGGGCGCGACGAGCTGCGAGTTCTGCGGCTGCAGGCGCTGAGCATCGACGGCGAGCGGACGTACGTGCGCCGCGGCGGCTGCCAGCTGCCCTGCGTCGTGCGCCAGGCGACGGTCCACGTGCCCGCCAGCGCCCTCGCGCGCCCGGTCAGCCTGCTCGCGCCGGCGATCCGCAACGGCAACGGTGAGCCCGTCGCGGGCTGCCGGCAGGACGTCCGCAACGCCCCTGAGCACGTCGGCTCGGACCTGCACCGGATGTACTACAAGACCCCGGCCGAGCTGCGCCGCAGGCGCAACGCCGGGCGGTCGGGCGGCGCCGGCGCGCGCTGGTCGAACTACGGCGATCCCGGCAGGACCTACCGCTCCCCGTCCGGTCGCCTCACGCACTACAACTACCTGCTCTGGAACCTCCCGCGCAGCCGCGCCGGGCTGCTGCCCGGCGGCGATCCTGCCGGCGGGCCAGCCCGTCGCGCTGTGTGAGGCCGAGCGCCTGTCGCTGCCGTCGTTCGACAAGCGCGGCGAGCGCAACGGATACGTCGACTTCGGCTACGCCAGGGTCCGCAGCGCGGCACGGGCGGGCGGGTCGGCGTACACGATCTACGGCTGGATGCTGGTCGGCTATCGCTACGGGGAGCGGCCCTACACCTCGACGACGACCGGCAGCACCATCGGCCGGCGCTTGATGCGGTCGTAGACGAACGCCGCGAGGTCGTCGTGGAGGATCTCCTGGAGGAGGTCGATCTCGCGGATCTCGTCGCGGGCGGCTCGTTCGAGGGAGGAGTCGACGCAGCCGCGCAACTGCCCGAGCAGCTTGTCGGCCTCGCCGGCGTACGGCACGCCGCGGAAGATCACCTCGGGCTCGGCGACCGACGAGCCGTCCTGCTCGGAGATCGTCGCGACGACCACGAAGATCCCGTCCGCCGACAGCATGCGGCGATCGCGCAGCGCGACATCGGTGACGTCGCCGATGTCGACGCCGTCGACGAAGATCATCCCCGATTGCTCCTTTGCGCCCCACTTGGCACCCTTCGCGGTCAGCTCGAGCGGCAGCCCGTTCTCGCCCTTGAAGATGCTGTCGGGATCGATCCCGACCGCCTCGGCGAGTCGCGAGTGCAGGTGGATGCGCTTGTGGTCGCCGTGGAACGGCATGACGTAGCGCGGCCGCGTGAGGTTGAGCATCAGCTTGATCTCCTCCTGGTAGCCGTGACCGGAGGCGTGGATCGGCGCGTCCTTCGTCGTGATGACGTCGCAGCCGATGTGGTAGAGGCGGTCGATCGTCTCGTTGACGGCGCGCTCGTTGCCGGGAATCGGCGTCGCGCTGAAGACGATCGTGTCGCCGGCGTGCAGCTCGATCTGCGGGTGGTCGCGGTGGGCCATTCGGCGCAGCGCGCTGAGCGGCTCGCCCTGCGACCCGGTCGAGACGATGACGACCTTGTGGTCAGGGAAGTCCGCGATCTCGCGCGGGCCGATGAGGATGCCCTCGGGCATCCTGATGTGCCCCAGCGAGCGGCCGATGTTCGTGTTCTTGCGCATCGAGCGCCCGACGAGGCAGACCTTGCGACCGAGCGCGGCGGCGGCGTCGACGACCTGCTGGACGCGGTGGATGTTCGACGCGAACGACGTGACGACGATCCGCCCCTTCGCGCGGCTGAAGACGTCGAGCAGGTTCGGACCGGCGATCTTCTCGCTCGGCGCGAAGCCCGAGCGGTCGGCGTTCGTCGAGTCGCCGCACAGCAGCAGCAGCCCGTCGCGGCCGAGCTCGGCGAGCCGCGAGACGTCGGCCGGGATGCCGTCGACCGGTGTCTGGTCGAACTTGTAGTCGCCGGTGACGAGAATCGTGCCGAGGTCGGACTTGATCGCGACGGCGCTCGCGTCGGGAATCGAGTGCGTCATGTGGATGAGCTCGATGTCGAACGGTCCGGCCTCGATGATCTCGCCGTCCTTGACGTCCTCGACGTGGACCTCACGGGCGAGCTTGTGCTCGTCGAGCTTGGAGCGCGCCATCGCCATCGTCAGCGGGCCGCCGTAGACCGGCGGCGCGTCGTGGACCCCGAGCTCGCGCAGCAGGAACGGCAGGCAGCCGATGTGGTCCTCGTGGCCGTGCGTGATGACGATCGCCTCGATGTCGCTGACGCGGCCGCGCAGGTAGGCGAAGTCGGGCAGGACGAGGTCGATGCCCATCATCTCGGCCGTCGGGAAGCGCAGGCCGACGTCGACGACGACGATCCGGTCCTCGTACTCGACGACCGTCATGTTCTTGCCGATCTCCCCCAGGCCTCCGAGCGGAAGGACGCGCAGCGGACCGCTCAAGCTGTGGCTCCGACGAGCAGCCCGCGGTCCTGCAGCATCGCCCGGATCGTTGCGGTCTCGTGCTCGTCGGCCTCGACGTACGGCAGTCGGGGCACGCCGACGGCGTGGCCGAGCAGGTTCAGAGCGGCCTTGTTGCTGACGGCGGCGGGCGCGACGCCCATGGCCTCGAACACCGCCAGCAGGCTCTCCTGGATCGCCGTGCGCTGCTCGGGCTCGTCGACCATGCGACGCATCTCGGGGCCGACGATGTGGCTGGCGGTCAAGATTCCTCCCGCTTCGCCCATGTCGAGGACGGCGGCGAGGATCTCGTCGTTTCCGGCGTAGATGCTCAAGCCGTCGATCGGCGCGAGATTGGCGTTGTTGGCCTGCTTGACGGCCTCGATGTGGTCGAGCTGGGCGAGCTCGGCAAGCAGGTCGTTGGGCAGGTCCGAGCCCGTCCGCTGCGGAATGTTGTAGAGCACGATCCGGCGGTCGGCGGCGCGGCTGACCTCGCGGTAGTGCGCGACGATCCCGCGCCGGTTGGGGCGATTGTAGTACGGGTTGACCGACAGCAGCGCGTCGGCGCCGAGCTCGCACGCGCGGGCGGTCAGGAAGATCGCGTGGCGCGTGTCGTTGGAGCCGACGCCGGCGACGATCGTCGTCCCGGGCGGCTTCTCGTTCACCGCGAGCTCGATGACGCGCAGGTGCTCGTCGTCGTCGAGCGTCGCCGCCTCACCCGTCGTGCCGCACACGACGAAGCCGTCGGATCCGTTGGCGGCGAGGTGATGCATGAGATCGACGAACGCCTGCTCGTCGATCGCACCGTCCTCGCCGAACGGGGTCACGATCGCCGTCAGGATGGCTCCCAGTCCGGGCACCCCCCCAGTATCGCAGCCGGGGTGGCGGAACTACGCCTCGAGGGCGTCCCCGAGGGCCCTCAGCTCCTCGTACAGCGCGCGCAGGCGATCGCGACCGAAGTGCTGCTCGACCATGCTCTGCATCTCCTCCCAGCGCCTGAGCGCACCGGCCAGCACGCGCGAGCCCTCGTGGGTGAGCGACACCATCCGCACGCGCGCATCCTCGGCGTCCTCGGTGACGCGGATGAGCCCGCGCTCCTCGAGCACCTTGAGGTTGCGCGTGAGCGTCGTGCGGTCCAGCGCGAGCGCGTCGGCGAGCGTCGTGACCGACAGGTCGCCCTCGGAGCCGAGCCCCACGAGGATCGGCAGCTGCGTGACCTTCACGCCGCTCGGCGCCATCGCGGCCTCGTAGAGCGCGATGATGCCGCGGGTCGCTCGCCGCAGCTGGTTGCACGCGCACATCTTGCGGACGTGGGTACAGGAGTCGAGCTCCTCAGCGGTCAGGTAGTCCACCATGTGTAGATACACCGATCCCGCGGACCCGTCAAGTCCACGTGCCAGACTCGGCCGATGACAGCCAGCGCGCAGGATGCATTGCCCCACAATCCGGCGGCAGGCGAGCTGGCCGCAGAGGTCGTGAACGTCCGCTGGAGCGTGCCCGACGGGGATTTCGCGGTGCTCGATGCGCTGTCCGACGAGGGCGAGCAGGTCGTGCTCGTCGGGGCCCTCGGTCACGTGCGCGAGGGCGAGTCCGTGGCCGTCGGCGGCGGCTGGCGCTGCCATCCGCGCCACGGCTGGCAGTTCACCGTCGAGCGCGTGCGGATCCTCGAGCCGGTCAGCGACGCGGCGGTCAAGGCCTACCTGGAGTCCATCAAGCACGTCGGCCCGCGCGGCGCCGCGCTGCTCGTCGAGCGCTACGGCGCGGGCGAGGTGCTCGGCGCGATCGACCGCGATCCCGAGCGCGTCCTGCGCAGCGTGCCGGGCATCGGCGCGCGGCGGCTCGGCGGCGCCGTGCAGTCCTGGCGCGACCAGCGCGAGCTGCGCGAGCTGCGCCTGTTCCTCGACACGCACGGCGTCGACGCCGCGTCCGCCGGCCGGATCGCGCGCCACTTCGGCGCCGGATCGATCGCACGGCTGCAGCGTGAGCCGTATGCGATCTGCGAGCTCGACGGGATCGGCTTCGCGACCGCCGACGCGCTCGCCCGCGCGCTCGACACGCCGCTCGACGCGCCCGACCGGCTCGCCGCCGGCGTCCTGCACGCGCTCGACCAGGCGCAGGGCGACGGCCACTGTCATCTCCCCCGCGCCGAGCTCGTCCAGCGCGCGGCGCGCCTGCTCGGCGGCGGCGACGTCGACGATGCGATCGACGTGCTCGCGGCCCGCGGCCGGGTCGTCGTCGACGAGGCCCGGCGCGTCGCCGAGGCGCGTCTGGACGCCGTCGAGCAGCGGCTCGCGGCACACGTGCGCCGGCTGCTCGAGGACGAACCCGCGCTGCAGCTCGGCAGCGTGAAGCGCCCTGGCGTCGGACCGTTCGTCCCGAGCGACGACCAGTGGCGCGGGGTGACGCAGGCGCTCGAGCACCGCCTGTCGATCCTGACCGGCGGCCCGGGCACCGGCAAGAGCGCGACGATGCGCGCGCTCGTCGACCTGCTCAAGGCCGGGCGCTGCAGGGCGCGGCTGTGCGCACCGACGGGAAAGGCCGCGCGCCGGCTGAGCGAGCTGACCGGCGCTGACGCGACGACGATCCACCGGCTGCTCGAATGGGCGCCCGGCGAGGGCTTCACGCGCGACGCCGCGAACCCGATCGACGGCTGTGACGTGCTGATCGTCGACGAGGCCTCGATGCTCTCGGTGTACCTCGCCGAGGCGCTGCTGGCGGCGGTCGGACCGCATACGCACGTCCTGCTCGTCGGCGACGTCGACCAGCTCGCGCCGGTCGGCCCGGGACGCGTGCTCGAGGACCTGCTCGACCTCGACCCGCCGGCGCACGTTCCCTCGACGCCGCTGACGGAGGTCTTCCGCCAGGCGGCGCGCTCGCTCATCGTCCGTGCCGCGCACGCGATCAACGCCGGCGAGCTGCCCGATGCGGCACCCGGCGGGGACGACGTCGTGCGCGACTTCTTTCTCATCACGCGCGACGGACCGCAGGCGATCTTCGACGAGGTCTGCGAGCTGGCGGCGGCGCGGCTTCCGGCGCACTACGACCTCGACGCGGCGGCCGACGTCCAGGTGCTCGCGCCGATGCACAAAGGCCCGCTCGGGATCGACGCGCTGAACGCCGAGCTGCGCGCACGGCTCAATCCCGACGGCGCGGCGATCGGCGGCACGGCGCTGCGCGTCGGCGACAAGGTCATGCAGACCCGCAACTCCTACGAGCACGACCTCTTCAACGGCGAGCGCGGCGTGCTCCTGCACCACGACCCCGAGCGCGACCGCGTGCTGTTCGCCGGCGAGGACGGTCGCCGCGTGTCGCTGCCGGTCGACGCGCTCGACACGCTGAAGCTCGCCTACGCCGCGACGGTGCACAAGGCGCAGGGCTCGCAGGCGCGGGCGATCGTCGTGCCGGTCTACCGTGGCCACCAGATCATGCTCACGCGCAACCTCGTCTACACCGCCGTCACGCGCGCCCAGGACGTGTGCGTCGTCGTCGGCGAGCGGGCCGCGCTGGCGCTGGCGGTGCGACGGGCCGACGCGCGGCTGCGGTACACGCGGCTGCGCGAGCTCGCGGGCGGGGCGTGACCCGGCCGGGCGGTTACTCGCGGTCGCGCCGCTCGCGCCAGCGCCGGCCCGGGTCGACGAGCGCGGCGTCGTCGCTCTTCAACGCGTTCGTAAAGCGCTTGTCGACGCGCGGCGGGCCGTAGCGGTCATCCTCCCAGAGCGTGACGACGAGCAGCTCGCGCGCGGCACGGTCGTGGCGGCAGACGAAGACGACGCCGCGGTCGACGAGGTCGCGCACGTAGACCGAGCCGCGCACCGCTGCCGCGGCGGCGCCCGGCGGCGGCTCGTCGCTCGCGCGCCCCGCCGCCCACGCCGAGCTGACCCGCCCGGCGATCTCCGGCCGCACGTCGAACCCGCCGCGGCGCGAGCCGACGCGCTGGCGGAAGCGCTCGACGGCGTGGTCGGTGACCGCGACCGTGACGCCTTCCGTCACGCGTACCCTCCGCCGAGCCGTCGCACGGCGCTCAGAACACTCGTGCTAGGTCCCTGCATCTCGGCCGTGGGCGTGGAACTGCGCGTAGTTCGCGATCGTGCTGATGCTGTCCATCGAGGTCATGCGGTCGAGGAAGATCGTTCCTTCGAGGTGGTCGCACTCGTGCTGCACGACGCGGGCGAGGTAGCCGCTCATCCGCTCTTGGTGGCTGTCGCCGTTGGCGTCCTGGTATTCCACGACGATGGACTCCGAGCGCGGCACGCGGCCCATGATCCCTGGGACGCTGAAGCATCCCTCCCAGTCGTCGACGAGCGTCTCGGTGCGCTCGAGGATCCGGGGGTTGACCATGACGTACAGCGGCGACTCGGGCCGGTCGGGAAAGAAGTCGGTCTTGCGGACCTCGACAACTGCGATGGCCGCCTCCTCGCCGATCTGGTTTGCCGCCAGGCCGGCGCCCTTGAGTGAGCGCAGGCGCTGGACCATCGTGTCGCACAGCAAGCGGGCGATCTGCACCTCCGCAACCCGGCGCGCCATGCGCCGAAGCGCAGGGTCGCCGATCGTCACGACGCCGGGTATCTCGCCGCCGCCGGCCCATCGCTCATCGCTCTGGTCGGTCACCGTCACCTCCTCCGGCTGTTGTGATATATCCGACCAACGGTGCGTAGCGGTCGTGCAGGACCTTGACCCGCTCTCGGAGCGTGTCGCGCAGGTGTAGGAATTGGCGATCGTCCCGCAGGGCATCGAGCGCCAGTCGTTCCTCGAACTCGAGCAGCTGGACAGAGCGGAATCCACCGTCGATCGCGCGCCGAAGATGCTTGAGCGCGGAGATGGTGTCGTTCAACTCAGCGAAGACGCCTGCCGCGCGGTAGTTCAGGTAGGCGTTCTCGCCGTGGTGCGCCAATGCTCTTGCGATCCCGAACGGGCATCGCGCCCTTCACCCAAGCACGCGAGGATGCTCGCCAACCACACGCGTAAGCGAGCGTTCCCCGGGCTTTGGTCCAGCCGCGCGGACACCGCCTCCCTGCCGTGTTCCCATGCCGCGACCGCGGCCTGTTCGTCGCCGTCATGGCGTTCCACATAGCCGGCGAGCAACCAGAGCGTGGCATCACCGGGGTCGGCGTCGAGACCGCGGCCGACGATCTGGCGTGCCGTCGCGTGCTCGGCGAGGGCGAGGGCGGCGCCGCCCACCGCCCATGCGGTGTTCGCATCTGACGGGTGATGGGCAGGGCGAGATCGGCAAGACCAGCATTGTTCAGCGAGCGCGCGAGAGCCAGATGAGCATCGCCACTCTCGGGCGCTTCTCGTACGGCGCGGGCGCCGTCGCGGACGCCGTCCTCATGTCGCCCGAGATCCCAGCAGATCCGAACGCGTGTGAGCCGCGCTGCGATCGAGTCCGGGTTGCGATCAAGGGCTGCGTTAACGCAATTGAGCGCATCGTGGAGAAGGTCACCGCGACCGGGCCAGCCTGAGAAATACCGTCGCCACAGCGCATATCCCTTGTATGCACCCCGATGCCTTCACCAACGGCTGCGAACTCCATCCCCACAACGCGGAAGGCAAGGACCGTGATGCCTGACGGCTGGCACAAGATCGAACGCGGACTCTGGGAGTCCGCCGACGCCCAATGGAGGATTGCTAACCCCTACAAGCTCACGACCGAACTACGCCATCGCTGGCTCGTCGCCCAACGCCGCGCCAGCGGCACCGGCTGGCACATGCACGACGGCGACCACGCCACCCTGCACGATGCCCGCGCCTACGTCGAGGGCCTCGAAGACCGGGAGCCAACGGCAGGCTCACACGACGCCGCTGCGACCGCGAGCTTCGACGCCTCCCCGCCGCAGCACGACCTCTAG
>Ga0136617_10006360_pt1 | contig 10559 bp, 7 predicted proteins | sample AntDrymUQ3222106_2_FD_129672 | JGI IMG/M metagenome (GOLD analysis project Ga0136617, IMG submission 129672) | Polar desert sand microbial communities from Dry Valleys, Antarctica - metaG UQ322 (21.06) | ecosystem: Environmental > Terrestrial > Soil > Desert | place: Antarctica: Dry Valley...
CTCGTCCGGCAGTTGCTCACGGAGAGCATCGTCCTCACCAGCGTGGCAGCCGCGGCAGGCCTCCTGCTCGCCTTTGCAGCAGTGCGATACGTGGCCTGGTGGAATCCGGCGAACATACCCCGCGTCGAGACTGTCGCCCTCGACGCCCGCGTTCTCACCTTTACGGCGCTCGTCGCGCTCGTGACGAGCATTGTCTTCAGCCTGGTGCCGGCGTTGCGCGCACGGCGCGTCGATCTCACCGACTCGCTCAAGGACGGTCAGACCACCTCCGGCGGAGGCGCGCGCCAGCGGTTCCGCAACACGCTGGTGGTCGTCGAAATGGCACTCGCGGTCGTCCTCCTGGTGGGTGCGGGGCTCATGCTGCGGAGTCTCTGGTCCCTGCAGCAGGTCCGCCTCGGTTTCGATCCCGCAAACGTCTTGACGATGAGGCTGTCGTTGCCGCAGGCGAGTTACGAACAGCCGGAGCAAGTCGTGTTGTTCTACGGCCGTGCCATTGACGCGGTGCGATCTCTCCCGGGCGTCCAGGTCGCCGGCGCGGTTCGCGCCCTGCCACTCGGCTCGACCATCGGGGATTTCGGTCTGCGGGTCGAAGGATACGTACCGCCGCCCGGCACCAATGCGAAAGGGGATTGGCAGATCGCCACCGACGGTTACCTCGAGGCGATGGGGGAGCGTGTCATCCGTGGGCGCGGCATCTCGCGCGATGACCGGACCGACACGCAGCTCGTAGCCCTCATCAACGAGGACATGGCGCGTCGGTACTGGGCCGGGCGGGATCCCATCGGACGCCGTTTCAAGATCGGCGGCGACCCATCGCGACCCTTCGTGACCGTCGTGGGGATCGTCGGGGACGTCCGCCACAACGATCTCACGGGCGTCGTGAAGGAGAAGTTCTACGTCCCGCACACGCAGTGGCACAAATCGGTCGGCACTGCGATCCGCAGCATGAACCTGGTGATGAAAACGGCCGGGTATCCGATGGCACTCGCAGCGCCGGTGCGGCAGGAGATCCGGAAACTCGATCCGAATCTACCCGTTGCCGACATCCGCGCGATGGAAGACGTCGTCGGTGCGACGCTCTCGACGCCGCGCTTCACAGGAATGCTGCTGCTGGTCTTCGCGGTGCTCGCAGTGGCTCTGTCGGCGATCGGCATCTATGGAGTCCTGTCGTACGTGGTGAGCCGCCGCACGCGCGAGATCGGCATTCGCGTCGCCATCGGAGCCGGACGCATACAGGTCCTGCGCATGGTGCTCGGCAGGGGATCGTCCTGACCATGACCGGGGTCGTCATTGGCATCGCGATCGCCATCTGGACGTCCACGCTGATGCGCGACATGCTCCATGGCGTCCGGCCGGGCGATCCGCTGACGTTCGCCGCCGTCGGCCTCGTGCTTGCGGTCGTCGCGATTCTCGCGAGTCTTGTTCCGGCGCTGCGCGCCACGCGTGTGGATCCTGTCGTCGCGTTGAAGACCGAGTAGCCCGTCGTGACCGATCTGGTACGATCGATCAGTGCCAGATCGTTTGTTCACGCCGCGCTTCTTTGTGATATGCGGCTTCAGTTTCACGGTCTTTCTTTCGGCCTTCCAGCTTCTTCCAACCGCGCCGTATCACATCATCGATCTTGGAGGCTCGACATTCGCGTCGGGCTTGTTCCTGGGCTTCCTGACGTACTCTTCAGCGCTCTCGGCGCCGTTGACCGGCGCGTTCGCGGACCGCGTCGGCCTGCGGCGAGTGTTGATGGGATGCAGCCTGGCGCTGGTCGGTTTCTCGCTCGCGTACGCCGTGGTCACGGACATTCAGGTCCTGCTCGGGCTCGTGCTGCTGCACGGTGTCTTCTGGTCGGGACTTCTGTCCGCGTCCGCCGCGTACATGGCGAGTCTTGTGCCGGAGAGCCGCCGCGCCGAAGGCTTCGGGTACTCGGGCATCGCGACGCTGGCGGGGGTTGCGGTTGCGCCACCGGTCGGCTTCTGGATCTACGCCAAGGGCTGGGTCTGGCTCTGTATCGCGACCGCGGCGCTCAATCTGGCGATGGCGGCAATCGCCTGGACGCTCACCGAACATAAGCGGGAGCCGAGCGTGGAACCACCGAGCGGAATTCTCGAATGGCGGGTGCTCGTCATCTCGGGAACCTTGGCGCTGTATTCGTTCGGCTATGGCGGGATCACCAGCTTCAGTGCCATGTACGCCGACGCGAACGGTGTCGAGCCCCGGTCTCTCTACCTCACCGCACTCGCGGTCGTGATCCTGTGCACGCGCCCGGTCTTTGGCCGCCTCGGCGACGTATGGGGCTACAAGCGGATCTTCATTCCGTGCCTCGTGCTGATCGCGGGCGGTATGGCGTGCCTGGCGTGTGGCGGCACGCGCGGCTGGTTGCTGCTGTCGGCCGTCATCTTTGGTGTTGGTTTCGGGACTGCGTACCCCAGCTACGTGGGATACGTGATGCAGGGCGTCGGCGCCAACCGCCGGGGGGCCGCGTTCGGCGCCCTTCTCGCGGCCTTCGATATGGGAATCGGCACCGGCTCGACCATCATGGGCTGGGTGATTCAGCGATTCGGGTTTACGACGGCGTTCGGCGTCGCTGCCGGTCTTGCTGCGCTTGCACTGCCGTACTTCCTCGTCGTTGATCGAGTGTATGCCCCGCAGCGTCACGGCCAGCGGCTCACACACAAAGCCCACGAAGACCCCTAAGAGCACAAAGAAAAGACAATCCAACTTTGTGGCTTGGTGACAAAGCCGTCGGCCCGTTCTCTAGTCTAGAATCCCACTCTGACGCCGAGATCAATTCTTCGTCCCGGCATGGCTGCAGTTGCCTGCCCGAAGAACGGCGACGTCATCACTCCCGAGTAGCCCACCTGGTTGACGGCGTTGAACAGGTTCGACGCCGACGCGAACAGCTCGAAGCGGATGCGTTTGTCCTCGGCGCCGCCGCCGAAGGCGCCGGCGATGTCGCTGCTGCCGGCCCCAGGCCCGCCAACACGGTGCATCACCACCACCGGCCCACCCGCCGGGCCGCCATCGGTGGGCTTCCTCTGCCCGAACCCGAAGGCGTAGCTGACGCGTGCATTGACGTCCCACGTCGCCTCGCCGCGCTGGCTGTTGCGGCCGACACCGGCAGGGCGGTCGTTGAACACCGTGTCGCCGTTGTCATCGCGCCCCGTCGTGACGTTGTAGGGCGTGCCCGACCGACGTGAGGCGCCGACGCTCAGCCGGACGCTCTTTGTGACCGGCGAAGTGAACATCGCACTGAAGTTGTGGCGAGGCACGCCTGCGATCGGTCCCCACTCCGCGCCGAGGTCGTAACTGTTCGCCGGGAGACCGAACGCGCCATCGGCGTCGCTTCTCTGGTTCAGCCACGCATAGTTGGCGAACAGGAACATCCTCCGGGCGGGAATGTTGTAGCTCACGCCGGCGCTGACCACGTCGCCGCGCATCGACGCGGTCGACTCCACCTGCGTCAGATTTCCGACCGTCGGATCCGGCCGAAGTCCGTTCAATGGCGCATTGATGTTGCGGCCGCGGAGCCGGTCGTATCCGCGCGAACGGCTGTAGCTCGCGTTGGTGCCGAAGGTCGGCGTGAACTGGTGGCTGATGCCGACGTTACCCATTACGCGCCGGGGCATCACGAGATCGTCCGCCAGCCTCAACCTGCTCGCCGGCAGGATCTGTTGCGATGCGCCGCCGGCAAACGGATCCGGATAGCCCGGGTTGGTGATGACGAGATCGCGCTGGCGGACGCCGTCGACTCGGAGCGTCTGTTCATAGGTATCCGGATCCAGCCACTCATAGAAGATCCCGCCGCCACCCCGAACGGTGGTCTTCCCGTGCTTGAAAGGAGACCAGGTGAACCCTGCCCGTGGCGAGATGTTCAGCCCGTCGTCGAGATGCGTCTGCAATTCCTGCCGCACGCCGGCGCTGAGCGTCAGATTTGAGCGCACGCGCCAGTCGTCCTGGATGAATACACCGGCCTGCCAGTGCGAATACTTGACTCGCGGATCGCCGATCCGCTGCGAGTATGTGGACGGACGCCCGGCATCGAAGTCTTCACGGCTTGCGAACGTGAACGTGCCCAGGTAGTTGGTGCGGTTATCGCTGTCGTACCAACCTCCCTCGATCAGAGTCCCGAAGCGGATCGCATGCTTCCCCCGGGCCCAGTCAAGGTTCGTGGCCCATTCGATGTCCGTCGACTCACGCCCGCCAGCCTGCTGTGCGCCGCCGGCCGTAAAGGTATCCAGCACGCGGACGGTCGCTGCCTCCCGCACCGACGCCGAAACTGTCGTCTGTCGCCTCACCTGGAGGCGCGATTCGCCGAACAGGTTCTTCCTCCAAGGACCGCTCTCCGACAGCCGCAGCAGCGAATCGTCGCTGGTGCGCGCGAAGGCACGCTCGTCGAGGTCAAATCCGCCGACGCCCAGATTGTCCTGCTCGTTGCGGTTCTGCTGAAGGTTTGCTCGCAGCGTGTGCGACGTGTTGAGCGCATGATCCAGGCGGCCGTTGAAATTGATGCGATCGGAAGGACGACGCACGGCATTCGATCGCAGGCCGGTCACTGTGTCCGCGAACACGTTGGCCGAGTCGTAGAGCGACGCGCCGGTCGCCGACAGAGAGAACGACGTCCGTTCCTTTCGGAGCGTACCGCTTAGACTGAAGGTGTACTGCTGCGTCTGTTCCGGTCCCTTTTCCGTCTGGAATGCGTTACGCGCGTTCAGCGAATCATCCCGGAACAGAAAATCCATGCTGCCACGCATCGGTCCGAGACCGGGTTGGGTGACGATGTCGACGAAGACCATGCCGGCCATGTGGTGCTCAGCGGCGTACGCGTCCCGCGAGAAGCGGATCGAACGGATCTGCGACTTCGGGGGAAGCTTGCCCCCGCGGAAGCCATCGACGCGGATCGCCGCCCCCGGGCCCGCCATCTCCTTGAGGATCCGTTCCATTTCGTCAGGATCATCCGGCAGCGCGTTGATCTGCTCTTTCGACAGGACCGTGTTGAAACGGTCGTTGTTTGGATCGGATGCGACGGTCGACTTGTCACGACCGACCGAGACCGTTTCGTCCAGCTTCTGGATCTTCAGTACCGCGTCGCGCCGGTTCTCTCCGGCGCGCACGCGGACGTCCGGAACCGACAGCGTCTCGAAGCCCGGAAAGCTCACGTCGAGGGCATAGCGACCCGGCGTGAGCCCGGTCGCTGTTGCGACGCCCTGGCCGTCGGATGCAATATCCGTCCGCGTGACGGCGGCGGTGCGGTCTTCCGCTCCCTTGACCTGGACGAGCGCGCCAGGCACCACGGCTCCGCTCGGGTCCTTGACGACGACGCGAAGGGAGCCGTCGTTCCGTTGAGCCCAGACTGTCGAGGCGCCTGCCGCGGAGATCCAGCCCGCGGTGGCGCAGATGCAAATCAGTTTGCGAAGCACCTTGAATATCCTTCCGGTCAGCGGGTCTCGACGGCGAATTTCTTCGCGTCGAGCTTGGGGTTGACCTTCACCTTGTTGATCTTCCACTCCTCGTTGGTTGCGCCTTCCGACGCGCGGCGGATGACGTGCGGGAAGTTGATGCCGTCAACTTCGCGCCAGTCTTCGAAGAAAAGAGAGAAGTCGACGAGCGGCGGTGGTTGCGCCGGGGACGCAGCCGCTGCCTTGACGTCCGCCGCGGGGGCGCTCCCCCCCGGACGGGTCGTGCTCGTGACCATTCGGCCCACCCGTCCCTTGTAGGTGAGCATCAACGGCAGCTTGCTGTTCTGATCGATGAAGAGCCGCGCGGCAAACCCGTCATCGTCTTTCACGTCGATGACGTATGCCTTGCCGTCAGGAGATTCCGCCTCGCCGGCGTAGGTGTACTGCGCCTTGAGTGACGGGTGGGCCGTTGCCTGCCAGCCGAGCATCAGCCGCGAGATGTCGTGGCGAGCGTTGCGCACCACCGCGCGGTTCATCTGTTCCTGCTGCTCGGGCGTGGGCTTCTCAGCGGCGGCGTGCGGGTCGGGCATCGCGCCCCCGCCGCTGCCCATGCGAATCATCATTCCGCCACCCGGCATGGCCGACGCTCCTGCTGGCAGGATTGCTGTGTCGCCGTTGAAGCCGGTCGACATCGTCATGGTCATCGGTCCGCTGGAGACGTCCGACTTCAAATACCTGTCCGGGAACTCGAGCAGTATTTCGCTCTCGGTCTGCATCTGCATGTTGGCCATGTTGCGCTGGATGGATGCCTGCACCGAGAGCGCCTTGAGCGCGTCGAGCTTGTTGTCGCCGATCGCCTTCCGCGCCGCCGCGAGAATCTCTGTGGCCTTCGCATCCTGCGCTGGCGCCGGCACGGCAGCGGCGATCACGAACGCCACGCCGAATCCAATGATCTGATTTCGCATGACCTACCTCTTAGTCGTTTGGCTTTTCACAGCCTGTCCGTGGAATGAGACGAACCATGATGGCCTTCCGGGTGACGCGAGTCGTTAAGGCACCGCTAAGAGTTTGTTAAGCACGTAAAACCTTGCAGGAGCTGCGCTTTTCGCCCCGATCCTGCGTGCTAGACTCGGCCCATGAGGCCCCGTTTCAGGCTGCCGATGTTCGTCGTGGCGGCCGCTCTGCTCGCGTTGATCGCGGTGCTCGCGACGCTGCAATATCGGTGGCTGGGCCGGATCAGCGACGCCGAACGCGAGCGCATGACCGCCACTCTCGGCGCGCACGCGGTGGCCTTCGCGCAGGAGTTCGATCGCGAGCTCACGCGCGCTTACCTGACCTACCAGCTCGAGCCCGCTCACGATGCTGGCAACGATGCGGCGCGAATGGCGTTGAGGCACGAGCGCTGGGTCGCGACGTCGCGCTATCCGCGGTTGATCAAGGAGATCTACATCGCGTCCCGCACCGATGACGGGATCGATCAGCCGCTGCAGCGATTCAATCCGGCGACGCGTTTCGTCGAGCCGGCGGAGTGGCCCGAGTCGTTGCGCCGGATCAGGGAGGCGCTCGCAAAGCGGCCGGGCGCGCCATCACGCGAGACGGTCGTGATCCGCACCATCCCTCCGGCCGCGTGGGACGAGATACCCGCGTTGGTGATCCCCGCGCCGGTGATGCTGTTGAACGAACGGCTCACCATCCAGGGACCGCAACCGCAGAACTTCAGGATGCTTCACGCGACGACATTCACGATCCTGGTTCTGGACCGCGAATACATCGCCAGCGAACTGCTGCCGTCGATCGCGCAGCAGCAGTTCCGTGCCACGAGCTCCGCCCCGGAGTATCAGGTCGCCGTCGTGAGCAAGGCAGGTCAGCAGGTTGTCTACAAGTCGAATGGGGCGTTCGTACCCGACGCCGTCGGCCCTGCGGACGCATCAGCGGACCTCTTCCAGGTCAAGCTGCAGGAGTTCTCATCGCTGGCGACGGAAGTGCGGAGGTTTACGGCGACCGTCGGCGCCGGGGCGAGGGTCGCAACCGCGCAGACGCGAAGCGAGTCGTTCACGCACGTCGTGCCGCGCGACGGCGCTCCCGTGTCGATCATGGTGCAGCAGGGTCTCCACGCAGAGGGGAAGCCGCTTGTCTCCGGGGGAGGCGGGACGACCTGGACACGAAGTGCAACCACGGGAGGCGGGGGCCCGCGATGGCGCCTGGTAGTCAAGCATCCGTCCGGCTCGCTCGAAGCGGCCGTCAATTCCGCGCGACGGCGGAATCTGATGGTCAGCTCCAGCGTCCTGGCGCTCCTCGGCATCAGCGTTGGCTTTCTCGTCATCACCACGCGGCGCGCCCAGGAGCTCGCACGGCAGCAGATGGAGTTTGTCGCCGCCGTCTCACACGAACTGCGGACGCCCCTGGCGGTGATCCGATCCGCCGCTGACAACCTTGCGGAAGGCGTGGTGCACGACGAGGCGCAGGTGCGGAAGTACGGCGAGCTCGTTCGAGGGCAAGGCCGGCGTTTGACGGAGATGGTGGAACAGATCCTGGAACTGGCAGGGATCCATTCAGGTCAGCGCAATTTCGCGCTTCGGCCGGTTCCGGTCGACCCGCTGCTGCAGGAAATCGTCCGCGCGTCCTCCACGTTCCTGGACGAGGCGCACATCGAGGTCGAGTACGACGTCGCGGAGGGGTTGCCCCCGGCACTCGGCGACGAACAGGCACTCCGCCGCGTGTTTCAGAACCTGGTGGGGAACGCGATCAAGTACGGCGTCGAGGGACGCTGGATCGGCGTCAAGGCGCGCTCCTCCGGCAGGGAGATCATCGTCTCGGTCTCCGACCGCGGTCCGGGGATTCCGGCGGCCGAACAGGCGAGGATTTTCGAGCCGTTCTATCGCGCCCCCGAAGCCATCTCCGCGCAGATCCAGGGCGCAGGCCTTGGACTGAGTCTCGTCCAGCGGATCGTCGAAGCCCACGGCGGCCGGACCACCGTCCGCAGCACCGAGGGCAGTGGCAGCGAGTTCATCGTGCATCTGCCCGCCGCGACCGGCGAAGCGGTCACGCGCACCGCGTCCGCGCCCGACGTCACCGCCAGTTTTTCCACGCAGCCCTGAAGGGCTGGACTACGGACGGGGCGAAGACTGTTGAAGCGAATCCTTCTGGTGGAAGACGAACCCGGTCTGGTGCTGACGCTGCGGGACCGGCTGACGAAGGAGGGCTACGCCATCGAGACGTCCTCCGATGGCGAAAGCGGCCTCGAACGCGCCGCAGGCGAGGCGTTCGACCTGGTGCTCCTCGACGTCATGCTGCCCCGGCTCGGCGGCTTCGACGTCCTGAAGGAGCTGCGGCGTCGCAGCGTCGAGACACCGGTCATCATGCTCACGGCACGCAGCCAGGTCGTGGACAAGGTCGTCGGCCTGAAGCTTGGCGCCGACGATTACGTGACCAAGCCGTTCGAGATGATGGAGCTCCTCGCGCGCATCGAAGCGAAGCTGCGCCGCGCGCCCGTCACGCCGCATCCGTCGGAGGGCCATCAGTTCGGCACTGTCCGCATCGACTTCCGAAAGGCCGAGGTCACAAAGGACGGCGAGCCGCTGGAGCTTTCGGCGCGTGAGTTCCAGCTGCTCAAGTACTTTATCGAGCATCGCGGGGCGACGCTGACGCGCGAGGAGCTCCTCAACGAAGTGTGGGGCTACAATTCCATGCCCTCGACCCGCACGGTGGACGTCCACGTCGCGTGGCTTCGCCAGAAGATCGAACCGAACGCGCGTCATCCGCAATACATCCTCACCATCCACGGAATGGGGTATAAGTTCGCGGGTTGATGATCAACGACGCGCACTGCCATTTCTTCTCCTCCCGGTTTCTCGAGCTCCTGACGCAGGGGATGCCCGACCTTCCGGCGGAAGGTCGCGCTGACGCTGTGGCGCAGCGGCTGCAATGGACGCCGCCCCGGACCGCTGAGGAGCTCGCGGACCGCTGGACCGAGGCGCTCGATCGCCACGGCGTCTCGCGCGCCGCACTGATCTCGAGCATCCCGGGCGACGAGGATTCAGTGGCGACGGCTGTTGCCCGTCACCCGTCCCGCTTCGTCGGCTTCTTCATGGTCAACCCGACCGCCCCGGACGCCGACCAGCGCCTGACGCGTGCATTCGGCGAGCAACGCCTCCGTTGCGCATGCCTCTTCCCGGCGATGCATCGGTATCGGCTGGACGATGAGCGGGTGGGGAAGGTGTTCGAGGCTGCGGCGGCGCATGGTGGCGCGGTGTTCGTGCACTGCGGCGTGCTCACCGTAGGGGTTCGCGCAAAGCTCGGGCTGCGATCTGTTTTTGACCTGAGATCCGGCGACCCACTGGCCGTCGCCTCGCTCGCGGCTGCCCATCCCTCGGTCCCGGTCGTGATTCCCCACTTCGGGGCGGGCTTCTTCAGAGAGGCGCTGATGGCCACCGCCCAGTGCCCGAACGTGCATCTCGACACATCCAGCTCGAACAGCTGGATGAAGTACTATCCCGGTCTCACGCTCGAGGCCGTGTTCCGGCAGGCACTCGCCATCGCAGGGGCGGAACGGCTTCTGTTCGGCACGGACTCGTCCTTCTTCCCGCGCGGCTGGCAGGCGGGAGTCTTCGAAGCGCAACGAGCGGCTCTCGGAGGGGCGGGCGTATCGGAAACGGATCGGGCGCTCATTCTTGCCGGTAACTTCGACCGGTTGTTTCCACAGCCGTAAAGGAGATGTCCTTGCCGCGCGCCATCATTTCGATCGTCGTATTTGCAGTTGCTATCACCGGCCTCGCGTTGACGGCCCGCCTTGGGGCGCGCACCCAGCAGCCGGCCGCCGAAGCGGCTGAGCTCGTTCTCACGAACGGGAAGGTCGTCACCGTCGAGGAAGGTGCGCCGGACGCTCAGGCCATCGCAATCCGCGGCAGCCGGATCCTCGCGGTTGGCAGCAGCGCGGATATCAAGAAGCACGTCGGTGCGAAGACGCAGGTAATCGACGTCCAGGGGCAGCTCGTCATCCCGGGGTTCATCGAAGGCCATGGACACTTCACCGGCATCGGGACCGCGGAGCTGGGTCTCAAGCTGATGAACGCCAAGACGTGGGACGAGATCGTCGCGATGGTCGCCGAGCGGGTCAAGATCGCGAAGCCCGGAGAGTGGATCTACGGCCGCGGCTGGCACCAGGAGAAA
>Ga0136617_10006361_pt1 | contig 10558 bp, 11 predicted proteins | sample AntDrymUQ3222106_2_FD_129672 | JGI IMG/M metagenome (GOLD analysis project Ga0136617, IMG submission 129672) | Polar desert sand microbial communities from Dry Valleys, Antarctica - metaG UQ322 (21.06) | ecosystem: Environmental > Terrestrial > Soil > Desert | place: Antarctica: Dry Valley...
CAGCGCGTGCGTGCCGACGGCCAGGTGTATAGATCCGCCGGAGAGCTCCGCCTGCAGTTCCCGCCGCTTCTTCGCGGCCGTCGCACCGGTGAGCAGCGCGATCCGGAAGCGCGACGTTTCGAGCAGCCTCCGGATGTTGATGTAATGCTGCTCGGCCAGGATCTCGGTCGGCGCCATGAACGCGACCTGGAAGCCGTTCTCCATCGCGACGAGCGCGGCCATGAGCGCGACGATTGTCTTTCCCGAACCCACGTCCCCCTGGAGGAGCCGGTTCATTGGCGCCGGCCGCTTCATGTCTCCGACGATCTCCGCCGTGACCTTCTTCTGGTCCCCGGTCAGTTTGAACGGCAGTACCCGCCGCGCGGACTCGCGCACGGCGTCGGTGATCACGATCGAGCGCGGCTTGCGATCCGCCTCGGCGCGCCGCTTTCGCAGCACGAGCCCGAGCTGGAAGAGGAAGAACTCCTCGAAGATCATCCGCTGCTGCGCGGGGGACCGAAATCCGTTCAGCGCGTCGATCGACGCGCCTTCCGGCGGGAAGTGCGTGTCATGGATCGCCGTGCGCCGGTCGACGAGCTGCTGGCGGCGGCGTACGTCGTCAGGGAGCGGATCCGAGATCTGCGGGGGAAGCTGCGCCAGCGCGTGGTGCACGAGGATCCGCTGCATCTTCGCCGTCAGCTGCCCGGTCTTTTCGTACACCGGGACGATCCGGCCGGTGTGGAGCATCTCGTCGTCGGCCTTCGAGGTCTCGTCCGCGTCGTCGCCGGCGGAGTCCGCCTGCACGATTTCGTACTGCGGGTTCTGCATCTGGAGGCCGTGCGAGGTCAGCTCCAGCTTCCCGAAGAGCACGACGCGCTGATGCGGACGAAACACGTCCTTGAGAAACGGCTGGTTGAACCAGATGGCGCGCAGCGACCCGGTGTCGTCGCGCACCAGCATTTCAAAGATCTTGAAATGCGGCCTGCGCGTCGGGCGCACGCCCGCGCCGATGACTTCCGCGACGACGGAGGCGGTCACGCCGGGTTTGAGGGAGGAGATGGTCTGGAAGCCGCCGCGGTCTTCGTATCGCGTCGGGAAGCGGTAAAGCAGGTCTTCGATGGTGGCGAGGCCGACGCGCTGGAGGTCGGCCGCCCGCCGCGGGCCGACGCCTTTCAGGTACTGGAGCGGCGTCTGGAGATAATCGCGGTCGGTCACGAACAGCCGGACCGGACGACCTACTGCAGGATCGTGGCGGTACCGGTCGCGACCCTGATCTCGTTGATGCGCGACGGCAGTTTGAACGGATCGTCCATGTTGATGCCGTCAGGATCTTCGGCAGTCCGCGAGTAGAAGCTGAGCAGCTCCTGGACGAAGGTCTTCGGGATCGCGACGCCGGAAATCTCCGCCGACTCGAGCACGAAGCGTCCCATACCATTCTGCGTCGTCAGCGTGCCGCGGGCCGTGATCGGCAGCCGGCCGGTCAGGTAGCCCATGGGATCGAGCCATCCCCGCTGCTTCTGTTTACGCACGGCGTCCAGATCGACGATGGCGCGTCCCCCGACCCGGCCGGCGCCGAGCGCGTTCAGCGTCGGATCGACGATGCCGACGGGGATTTGTTCCTGCGCGTGAAAACGCAGGTAGGAATTCACCTCCAGGTCGGTGACGACTGTGGACTGCGCGCGCGCCGTCTTGGCGCGCGGCGCATTACCGGTCGTCACAATCCGTGCGAGCTTCGTCTGGAAGCGATCGCCGTGGACTTTCGTCATGCCCTGCTGGGGCGCGGTCTGCCCCGCCAGCAACATCGTTCCGAGGGTGAGGCCGATGAGCACGCGCATGGGTCGATTTTACCAGCTATCGCCGGGGAGCCGCCGCTCCTTGTCGCGCCCGCATCAGGAGGTCGAGCTTCCGGCGCTCGAGGGTCTCTTCGAAAATGCGGAAGCGGGCCTGTTGCCGTGCATCGAGCAGCTCATCAAGCGCGTCGTGCGCCTGGCGGACGTCCCGGGCCGCACGCTCGTCGAGATCGCGCAGCGCCTTGAGGCTGGCGCGGATGGCGTTTTCGTCGATCTCAGCTGCCTGGGGACCAGTGGCGCGGCGCAACTGCTGAATCAGGCGATGGCGTTCCTGTTGCGCCTGACGGCGGGCCTGGTGCAGCCGCTTCAGCCTGGTCACGAACTGCCCGTATTGGGCGTCGGTCAGTTGCAGGGCGTTCTGTGCCTGGAGCGTCGCGTAAGCGTCGAGCATGTTGACGACTTCGAGGGGGGACAGCCCGTCGGCGGCCGCGCGTGCGGCGCGGCCACGAGCTGGCGCCTGTTCGCCCTGCACCGGGGATGGTTCCGGGGGCGAGGCCTCGACGGGGGCTGCCATGACGAGTGTCACGAGAAGAATGGTGTGCAACATCGGTTGTCTCACGCGCCGCTGCGCTTCATCTCACGTTCGATCAGGCGGACGAGCTCCGCCCGCTCGTCGGCGGACAGCTCCATCGCTGCCCGTTCCGCCGCCCCCGGCCCGGCGGAAATCCCCGCCTCCAGGGCCTCGTCGTAGTCGAGATCGTCAGCGGCCACACGCACGACCGCCCAGGCCGCGTCCTGCTCGACGTCGTCGTCGGGAGCGACGGTGCCATCCGCAGCGGTTGGCCGAAGGACGCCGAGCGACACGTCCAGACTGACGGGTCCCGACTGCCAGAATGCAGCGACGCCGATGACAATCAGAAGCGCCGCCGCGCACGCGAGCGCCGCGAACACCGGTCGCGAAAGCCACGACGTCGCCGGCTGCTGGTCGATGGCCGCGGACACACGCGATGGGAACGCGTCCCAGAACAGGGGCGAGGGCTCGTCTGCCGCATTCGTTTCAACGCACGCGAGCGTGTCGCGCAGCGTATCGAGCTGCGCCGTGCACTGGGGGCACCCGGCGACATGGCCCACCCGCGATGGCGCGAGTGCGCCATCGAGCAGATCCACGAACTCTGTTTCTTCCAGGTGCGGCATTACCTCTCCGTCAACAGCTTCTTCAGGTTCGCGAGCGCGTGAAAGAAATTCGTCTTGACGGCGCCCGCGGAGCTACCCAGTATCCGCGCGATCTCCTCGTGTGGCAGATCGCGATACGTTCGCAGGATCAGAGCCGCCCGTTGCTTCGGCGGCAATCGCGCGATCGCCGCGCGCACACGGGCCGCACGCTCCTCGCGAACCAGCGCCGCATCGGCATGCTCGCCCGCGGCGACAGGCTCCACGGCGTCGACCTTTGAGAGGGTCTCGAAGCGCGGCGTCTTGAGCGCCTTGCGATTGAGGCAGACGTTGACGCCGATGCGATAAAGCCAGGTGCCGACCGCCGACTGCCCCTTGAAACCGTGAATGGCCCGGTACGCCCTGACGAACACGTCCTGCGCAAGGTCCGCGGCGTCTTCATGATTGCCGACGAAGCGGTAACACAACTGGTAAACGTTGCGCTGGTGCCGGCCCACGATGACGTCGAACGCGCCCCGGCTGCCCTCCTGGGTCCGGCGCACGAGTTCCGCATCGTCGACGCTGTCATCACCGCCCAATGCTGCACGCGCCTGTGTTGCACCGTGTTGCCCCGTGGCACGCAGAACTGTTGCACCGTGTTGCACCGTGGCCCACGACCTGCACTCTACCTCGTTAGACCGAAAACCGAGGCGAAAGTCACGTCTGGACCCCAGGCTATTTCGTTGACTTTCGCTTTTCCTTTGCGTATAGTGCCCGCCATGCTGCCATTGACCAAGCGTCAGCGGGAAATCCTGGATTACCTCAACGACTTCATCCAGCAGCACGGCTACGCGCCGAGCCTCGAGGAGATCGGCCGGCGGTTCGGGTTGTCGTCGCTCGCGACCGTCCACAAGCACCTCACGAACCTGCAGGAGAAGGGGTTCATCAAGCGGGCGTGGAATCGCAGCCGCTCGGTCGAAATGGTCCCGGCCCGGCTGGGAGGGCGCGCGGTTGAATTGCCCATGCTCGGCTACGTTGCCGCCGGCGCCCCTATCGAGGCCATCACCGGGACCGAGACCCTGGCGGTGCCCGAGGACCTCGTAGGCAAGAAAGATTCGTACGTGCTGCGCGTCAAGGGGGATTCAATGATCGACGAACAGATTCGCGACGGCGATTTCGTCATCGTCGAAGACCGCCGGACGGCCGAGAACGGCGAGATGGTCATCGCGCTCCTGAACGGCAGCGACGTGACGCTGAAGAAGCTCTATCGCGAGCACGGCCGGATTCGTCTGCAGCCCGCGAACCCAGCCATGCAGCCGATCTTCGCGCAGCCGGATCAAGTGCAGGTGCAGGGCGTCGTCGTCGGCGTCCTCCGCCGTTACTAGCACTCGCACGGAGCACCTGGCACGTCGCATTTGGCACGCAGCACTTAGCCCGTGTTACCGTTCGCTGATGAACGAGCGCAAGCAGATCAACTTCACCATCGTCCCCGACGACACCGGCGAGCTGACCCGAACCTACGCGAACTTCTGCGCGATCTCGCACACACCGTTTGATTTCACGCTCGCGTTTTGCGAGGTGCTGCCGCTGTCGGAAAAAGACATCCAGGCAGCCGAAGACGATCACGTCGTGCGCGCTCCCGTCCGCGCGAAGATAGTCGTTCCGCTCCAGGTTGTCCCGAACCTGATCGCCGCGCTTCAGGAGCACATGCGCGTGTTCTCCGAATCCACCGGCGCGAGCTGGGACAAAGGGCCGGTTCACTAACGCTGTCCGAATGGCGCTTGGGGATTGCCGAGTGGCGATTGGTGGATTGAGGATTGACGGTTGCAGAGTGACCGCGGTGGCCGGTTCAATCATCAATTCGCAGTCCGTCATTCGACAATCCGCAATCCCCAATCCGTCAATCCGCAGTCGGCAATCGACAATCCCCAATCGTCACCAGCCAACATCAACGACGCTTCCCGCTTCTAGAGGGTTATGACCGGAGAGGTCATAGCGCTCGAGGGCAGCATCGGGCGGGAGGCCGGAGACGACGCCGAGCGGCTGGCTGCCCTCTTTGATGCGCATCATCGACGACTGTTTGCGCTGGCGTGCCGGATGTGCCGCACGCGCGAGGACGCACGTGACTGCGTGCAGGAGACGTTTCTCCGCGCCGCGCGCAGGCCTGAGCTGGTGCCGCCCGGCGCCAGCTCGGAAGAAGCCTGGCTCGTGCGTGTGCTGATCAACATCTGCCGCGACGGCTGGCGGCGGCAGGTCGTGCGCCAGGCGCGCCGGTCGACCCGCCGCAGGCGTCCAGCGATCACGAGGCCTCCTTCATCGCACGATCGCTCGTGCAGATGGCGCTCGAACGGCTGCCTCCGCGCCGGCGCGCGAGGTGCCGAGCGGCGCCCGGAGGGCGCTGAACGACATGCGCGAGTTCCTGCCGTACAAGCACTACCGCGTGCTCGACTCACAATGGACGTCGTGCTGCTCTCCGGAACTCGTGCGGGCCGGCATGCCGATCGCCGGACGGCTGCAGGGAGTCACCGCCGGTACGCGCGGCAACTCCACCGTGCTTGTTCCCGGCTCATATGCGTTCAACCTGAACGTCTCGGAAGCGAGCGACGGAAGCCGGATCCCGGTAAGGTTTTCGCTGCGTCTTGATGAGGGCACGGCGGTGCGGGCGGCCCAGGCGCAGGCGGCAACTATTGACAGAGTGCGCGAGAGCCGGGTTGCCGATCTTGGGGCCGAAATGAAAACACTGATGCTGCAGATTCACAACATGCAGCTCCGCGTGGAGGCAGGTACTGCCAACGCACTCGAGCTCCGGCAGCTTCGCGACCGTTAACGCAACTCGAGCGACGGCTTGCTGAGACGGCCGGCGGCGTCTCTGGCCCGCCAGCGGCGGGTCCGGCTTCGGGGGCGGCCGGGCCGCGGTCGATCATCGACAGCAGCTTCACCATGGAGTCGGCGAGACGGTCGTCGTCGGCACGTCACGCCTGGGCGGTAACAAAGCCCTGATCGCGCTGGTGACAGCCGTGCGTCGCTCTACCCCGGCGCGCTGACCCGCGTTCCGGCCGCGGCCTGGACCAGCAGGCCGTACTCCGCGAGTGCCTGGACGACGATCAACGGGCCTCCTGTGACGGCTACTGTGCGCCGATTCGTTAGAATCGGCAAATGGCGCAGCTGTCGGCGAAGAAGAAGGCGGATCCCAGACCGCTGAAGACGACCGCGGAGACCCGGCGGATCCTCGACGCCCTCTTCACGCAGCATCCCAACGCGGACACGGAGCTGGATTTCAAGAACGCCTATCAGCTGCTCGTCGCCACGATTCTCTCCGCGCAATGCACCGACGTGCGCGTGAACCAGGTGACCCCGGCGCTCTTCAAGCGCTACCCGGATGCCGGTGCGCTCGCGCGCGCATCGACCGCCGAACTCGAGCCGCAGATCCAATCGACCGGATTCTTTCGGGCGAAGTCCCGATCGCTCGTCGGGATGGCTACTGATGTCGTCGAGCAGCATGGCGGGAAGGTGCCGGAGACCATGGACGAACTGGTCAGGTTGCCTGGCGTCGGACGAAAGACCGCAAACGTCGTCCTTGGCCACGCGATTGGAGTGCCGGGGCTACCCGTCGATCGGCACGTGCTCCGCGTCGCGAACCGGATCGGCATCGCGAAGTCTGATGATCCCGAAGTCGTCGAGCGTCAGCTCGGTTCTGCAATGCCCCCCGAGCGCTGGACCCAGGCCTCCGATACGCTGATCCTGCACGGGCGCCGCATCTGCAAGCCGAAGCCGCTCTGTGGCCAGTGCGCCGTGCGGCCGCACTGCCACTACTACAAGACCGTCATCGCGAAGGCGAGCAAGGGCGCTGCGGGGAAAGCGATACCGAAATGACCCGGGAGCATTTCATGCGCCTCGTCGAAGAAGCGCTCGAGGAGATTCCGCCGCGGTTCCGTGCGGAGATCAAGAACGTCGCCGTGGTTGTGGAAGATGAACCGCCGGCCCACGTCCTCGAGGAGATGGAGGTCGAGCCCGGCGACTCGTTGTTCGGACTTTACCAGGGCACTCCCCTGCCCGAGCGCTCGTGGGCGCACGGGAATGCGCTGCCCGACCGGATCTCCATCTATCAGCGGCCGATCGAGGAGGCATGCGAAGACCACGAAGAGATCATCGAGTGCGTCGCCGAGACGGTGATCCACGAGTTCGGACACTACTTCGGTCTGAGCGAGGAGGAGATCGAGGAGATCGAAGAAAAGTTCTGGAGGGGGGAGGCGATGGATGACGTCTGAGGAACGATGAACGCTGAACGGAATGCGTCCTAAGAAACGATACGGGCAGCATTTTCTTCAGGGCGCCTGGGCCGACAAGGTGGTCGAGGCCATCGGCCCTCGCCCGGATGATCGGTTCGTCGAGATCGGGCCCGGCCCGGGCGCGCTGACGTTGCGGCTGGCGCCGAAGGTGGCGCACCTGACGGCGATCGAGGTGGATCGCGAAATGGTGGCGCTGCTCGCGCCACGGTTGCCACCGAACGTGACGCTGATCGAGCAGGACTTCCTCGAAACGGATCTCGGTGATCTCACGGGCCGCGGCCCCGTGCGTGTCGCGGGCAATCTCCCGTACAACGTCTCCTCCCCCATCCTGTTCCGGCTGCTCGAGGCGCACCGGACCTCGGGATCGGTTTCCGATGCAACCCTGATGCTGCAGCGTGAGGTGGCGGATCGGATCGAGGCCAGGCCGGGCACCAGGGACTACGGGGTCCTCTCGATCTTCGTGCAGCTCCATGCCGACGTGCGCCGCGTCCTGTCGCTCCCTCCCGGAGCCTTCCGGCCGGCGCCGAAAGTGCGCTCCGCCGTCACCCGCTTCTCGTTCAGGCCGCCGGCGGTGGCTCTGGCCGACGAGGCCGTCTTCGGCGAGATGATCCGGTCGATGTTCACCCAGCGGAGAAAGACACTGTCCAACGCCCTGGCGCCGTTCGCGACTCTCCTGGGCCAGTCGGCCGCCGAGGCGCTGCGGGTGTCCGGGATCGACGGAACGCGCCGCGCCGAGACGCTGCAACTCACAGAACTGGCAAGGCTTGCGGACCATTTCGCTTCGACGAAAAGTCGAGCTGTGCTATAGTGCCGCAGTCCTCGGAGAACCGTCCCAGCGGTTCATCGAGTGGGCACCCGGAGGCGGCTCCCAGCCGCCCTGCGTTCGGCGCCACCCTCCCGGGTGGGCAGCCTCACGCTGAGGTGCCCTTCGACCATGACGAGCAGCCCTGAGAAGGGCTGGACGCCCTTACGAACGGGCAGCCCTAAAGGGCTGGACTACGTCTACAGGGTAGCCTCAACATCCTCAATTTTGCGAGTGACCGACTGCGAACGGTGACTGCTGACGAACCACTGACGACTGACATTCCGCCGCTCGAGCTCATCCCTCTTGGAGGGCTTGGAGAGTTCGGCATGAACATGCTGGTCGTCGCCTGCGGCGAGACGGCGATCCTTGTCGACGCGGGCGTCATGTTCCCGGAGCCGGAACTGCTCGGCGTCGACCTGATCATTCCGGATCTGCGTCAGCTCGAGAAGTATCGGATCGCCGCGCTCGTGTTGACGCACGGGCACGAGGACCACATCGGGGCAGTGCCGCACGTCCTGCCCTATGTGCACGGACCGGTGTACGGCACCGCCCTGACGCTGGCGCTCATCGAATCGAAGATCGAGGACGCGCCGGCCGACGTGAAGAAGAAGCTCCAGGTCGTGAAGCCCCGCGACCGGGTCACGATCGGGCGCTTCAGCGTCGAATTCCTTCGCGTGACGCACAGCATGCCGGACTGTGTGGCGGTCGCGATCACGACGCCCCGCGGCATCGTCATTCACACGGGTGACTTCAAGATCGACCAGACGCCGCTCGATGGCGAGCAGTTCGACTTTCACCGGCTCGCCGAGCTGGGGGCTGCCGGCGTGCTCGTGCTCCTGTCAGACAGCACGAACGTCGATCGAAAAGGTTTCACCGGCTCGGAGGTCGAAGTCGTCGATGCGTTCGAGGAAGTGTTCACCGGCGCCTCGGGAAAGATCGTCGTGGCGATGTTCGCCTCGAGCATCTATCGCATGCAGATCATGGTCGATCTGGCGGCACAGTTCGAGCGGCAGGTCGCATTCGTCGGCCGCGGCATGATCGACAACGCGGAGATCGCGCAGCGGCTCGGGTACCTGCGCATTCCCGCGGGGGTCCAGATCCAGGACAGCGACGTGCGCAACTCTCCGTCGCAGGACGTGGTCTGCATCTGCACCGGATCGCAGGGTGAGCCTCGCGCCGCACTGCCCCGGATCGCCATCGACGATCACCGGCACGTCAAGCTGGACGCCGACGATACGGTCGTCTTCTCCGCACGCGAGATTCCGGGCAACGAAAAGGCCATCGGCCGCGTGATGAACCACATCGCCCGTCGTGGGGCCGGGATCATCAATGGCGGCATGAAACGCGTCCATGTGTCCGGCCATGGGAGCGAGGAGGAGCTGAAGCTCGTCCTTTCTCTGGTAAAGCCACAGTTTTTCGTCCCGATACATGGAGAGTACCGCCAGCTCGCGCGTCACGCCCGGATCGCCGGGCGTGTTTCCCGCGGAACACGGGTCCTGCTCGCGGAAAACGGGGATCTGCTGAGGTTCGACGACGAGGGAGGGCGGTTGGCGGAGAAAACGCCCGCAGGCCGGATCCTCATCGACGGAACGAGGAGCGGTGAGGTCGGCGACGAGGTGCTCAGGGATCGGCGTCACCTGGCGGGTGACGGTGTGGTGGTCGCAGTCGTGGCCATCAACCGCCAGTCGGGCGCGCTCGAGGAAACGCCGGACGTGATTACACGCGGCTTCGTGCTCGACACTCGGACCGAGGCGCTGTTGAAAGAGATCCCGCCGCTCCTCACCGCGACGCTGGAAACGGCGAGCGTCGAGGAGCGCACCGATCCGGGATTGATCAAGGAGAAGATTCGCGTGGACCTCCAACGGTTCTTCAGAAAACGCTCTGGTCTCCGGCCGCTGGTGTTGCCGGTCGTCATGGAGATCTGACGTGTCCGCAGCCACCTTCATCTCCCGCCGGCTCAGCGAGTTTCTCGGGGTGGTCTACTTCGCCGTCGCGCTGCTGTGGGTCGTGGCGCTGGCGAGCCACAATCCGTCCGATCCGGTCTGGTTCTTCAACACCGGCGCCGATGGGCCGCCCGTGAACTTCGCCGGTTACGTCGGCGCATTCATGGCCGAGCTCTCCTACCAGCTGCTCGGCTACGCGGCGTTCCTGGTGCCCATCGTCTTCGTCGTCGCGGGCTGGCATTACTTCTGGTGCAAGAAGATGGACGCCGCCCTGACCAAAGGCATAGGCGCGGCGCTTCTGGTCGCGTGCGTGTCGTCCTTTCTTGCGCTCGCGTTCGGCGACGGTCCCGAAGCCAGAGAAGTGAAGGCCGGCGGTTATGTCGGCGAATGGCTCGGCAGTGCGATTGCGGCGTACCTCAATCGGATGGGCGCGATCATCCTCATCCTCACGCTTCTTTTCCTCGCCGTTATCCTCTCGACGCAGTTTTCGTTCGGACGCCTGTTTGCCGCGATCGGCGAGATGCTGCGCGACCGATGGGCCGCGACGGTGGGCGCGGTCCACGCCTGGCGCGAGGAGCGCCGCCGCAACCGGCAGCGGCAGGA
>Ga0136617_10006362_pt1 | contig 10558 bp, 8 predicted proteins | sample AntDrymUQ3222106_2_FD_129672 | JGI IMG/M metagenome (GOLD analysis project Ga0136617, IMG submission 129672) | Polar desert sand microbial communities from Dry Valleys, Antarctica - metaG UQ322 (21.06) | ecosystem: Environmental > Terrestrial > Soil > Desert | place: Antarctica: Dry Valley...
GCACGCCCAGATCGGGACGCTGGTCGAGTCGCTGCCCGACGGGCTGGACACCGTCGTCGGGGACCGTGGCTACCGGCTGTCCGGCGGTGAGCGGCAGCGCATCGCGATCGCGCGGCTGCTGCTCAAGGCACCCGCGGTCGTGGTGCTCGACGAGGCCACCGCGCACCTCGACTCCGAGTCCGAGGCGGCCGTCCAACGGGCCCTCGACGCCGCACTGGCCGGACGTACGTCGCTGGTGATCGCCCACCGGTTGTCGACCGTCCGCAACGCCGACCTGATCGTCGTCCTCGACCGTGGTCGGGTGGTGGAGCGAGGCACCCACGCCGAGTTGGTGTCGGCGGGCGGGTTGTACTCCGAGCTCTACCGCACCCAGTTCGCCGATGGCCCGGTCACCGGTCCGGTGGTGGGCGGGCCGGTCGTCGACGACCGAGTCGTCGAAGGGCGAGTCGTCGAAGGGCGAGTCGTCGAAGGGCCGGTCACCGACAGCGTGCCGGTGTAGCCCCAACCCGTACCCACCGAGGAGCACCGATGGACCTGGGACTGCGCGACCGCGTGTACGTGGTGACCGGCGGCAGCCGCGGGCTGGCCCGGGCCACGGCCGAGGTGCTGGTCGAGGAGGGCGCCCGGGTGGTCGCCTCCAGCCGGGACGGGGAACGGCTGGACCGGCTGCGCGACGAGCTCGCCGCCGCCGGTGCCGCCGACCGGGTGGTCACCGTGGTCGCCGACAACGCCCACCCGGACACGGCCGCGCGCCTGGTGGAGACGGCGACCACGTCGTGGGGCCGCCTCGACGGTGCCCTGGTCAGCGTCGGCGGGCCACCGCCCGGTCCGGCGCTGACGGCCACCGACGAACAGTGGCGCGCAGCCTTCGAGTCGGTGTTTCTCGGCGCGGTCCGGCTGGCCCGTACCGTCGCGGCGGCCTGCCGCGACGACGCCGCGATCGGCCTGGTCCTGTCCACGTCGGTCAAGCAGCCGATCGGGGGGCTGGCGATCAGCAACGGGTTGCGGCCGGGGCTGGCGATGGTGGCCAAGACCCTGGCCGACGAGCTGGGCCCGCGCGGCGTACGAGTGCTCGGCCTGCTGCCGGGACGGGTGGACACCGAGCGGGTGCGCGAGCTGGACGACGGCACCGGCGACGCCGACGCGGCCCGGGAGTCGGGCGAGCGGGGCATCCCGCTGCGGCGCTACGGGGAGCCGGCGGAGTTCGGGCGCGTCGCAGCATTTCTGCTGTCGCCCGCCGCCTCCTACGTCACCGGCGCCATGGTGCCGGTCGACGGCGGCGCCACCAGAGGGCTGTAGCCGGGCGCGGCGCGCAGGGGCCGTGCGGTGCTCCGCGCGGGCCGGCGTGGCACAGTAGGTGACTGACCGTGGTCTCGACGCCGACCCAGAGTCGGCCCTGACACCGATCCCGAGCCAGGTCCCAGAACCAACCGCGAACCGGAGGGAGCCGCGCTGTGCTGAAGCCCCTGGGTGCCGTCGCGGCCGCACTGGCTCTGCTCGCCACCACGGCCGGGACCTCGGTCGGTGGACCCGCGGCCGTCCCGCTGAGCGGGACCCCAGTCGACATCTCAGCCGACACCCCAGCCGGCCCGGCCCGGAGCGCCGCTCAGGCCGCGCGCGGGCGGTCGAACGTGGTGCTCGTGCTGATGGACGACATGCGTCGCGACGACCTGCCGTGGATGCCGAAGGTCAGGAAGCGGATCGCCGACAAGGGCACCACCTACTCCCGGTACTACACGCCGCTGGCGCTGTGCTGTCCGGCCAGGGCGTCGCTGCTGCGCGGCCAGTACCCGCACAACACCGGCGTGCTCACCAACGCGGAGCCGGACGGGGGCAACGCCGGGTTCCTGAAGCTCGACAAGTCGACGCTTGCGACCTGGATGGATCCCCGTTACAAGACCGCGTACGTCGGGAAGTACTTCAACGGGTACGAAGACCCCGCTCAGCGTTACGTGCCACCGGGCTGGGACGACTGGAAAGGCACCATCAACACGTACGGCTACCTGGGGACGATCACCAACAACAACGGAACCCCGGTAGACAACCGCGGCATCAACAGCCCGTCGGTGTTCGCCGACCAGGCGGTCGACTTCATCGCCGATCGGAAACGGTCGAGGCGGCCGTTCTTCCTGCACCTGTCGTTCGTGACCCCGCACAGCGGCGGTCCGCACACCGACGGCGACGCCGGGCAGGGCTACGGGACCCCGTACGTCCCACCGCGGGACCGTGGCACCTACAAGGGCCCGCCGCATGCCTTGCACGCCGGCTACAACGAGCGCGACGTCAGCGACAAGACCGGCCCGGTGGCCAGCATGCCGCGCCTCAGCCGGGCGGATCGGGACCTGGTCCGGCTGGCCACCCGGCAACGGCGCGAGGCCCTCGCGTCGGCCGACCGGGCGATCGACAAGGTGCTCGGCGCGTTGCGCCGGACCGGGCAGCTGAAGGACACCTATGTGGTGTTCACCTCCGACAACGGATATCTGCTCGGCGAGCACCGGTTCGCCGAAGGAAAGCGGCAACCGTACGAGGAGAGCTCCAACCTGCCGCTGCTCATCCGGGGACCGGGCGTACCGCAGGACCGGTGGAACGGGATGGCCGTCACCCCGGACCTGACCCGCACCATCCTCGACATGGCGAACATCCCGCCTCGGCAGGCCACGCCGGGTGTCCGGCTCGACGGCCGCTCGATCCTTCCGGAGCGCTCGGGGCTCGACAACGCCCGGCAGCGGACGATCCTGCTGGAGGGGGCCAAGCTTCCGGTGGATGCCGAGAACGGCGGCGACATCCGCTACGCGGAACGCCGCCCGGTACGGGACACCGAGTTCCTCTACCGAGCCGTGGTGACCCGGCGGTGGAAGCTCATCGAGTGGAACCCTTTCGAACCCCCGCAGCAGCGAGGCTTCGAGCTGTACGACCTGCGGGCCGACCCACACGAGACGGCGAGCGTCTACGGCGACGACGGTCTGCGGAAGAAGACCCGGCAGCTCAAGCGCAGCCTGGAACAGCTGTGGATGTGCCGGGGCAAGCAGTGCCGCTGATCGGCAGCCGATAGGGGGAGGCGACCATCGTCCGCACGGTGGCTCGCCGTCGGACGATCGGCCGTCCCGGCCTCGTCGCCTCCGTTCGGAACGCCCCCAGGTGTGACGTTGGGTCAGGCGCGTCAGTGCCGACCGGCCGCAGGGGGATGCCACATCGTGGGGACGAGCGCGCTCGTGGGGGCGGGCCTTACCGTCGCCGTCGCCGTATCCACGCTCACGGTCGCGACCGCAGGTGGAGCAGCCACCAGCGCGGGCGGACCCGAAGCCGAGCCACCGCCCAACGTCGTCTTCATCGTGATGGACGACCTCCGGCGCGACGACATGGCCTGGCTGCCGACGGTGCAACGCGAGATCGGGAGCACCGGCACCCGGTTCACCAACTTCTACGCACCGACTCCGCTGTGCTGCCCGAGCCGGGCCAGCACACTGCGCGGGCAGTACCCGCACAACACCGGCGTCCTCACCAACGCGGAGCCCGACGGCGGCTTCGCCGGCTTCGCAGCGCTGGAGGACTCGACGCTGGCCACCTGGCTCGACCCCACGTACGCGACCGGGTACGTCGGCAAGTACCTGAACGGCTACGAGAGTCGCACCCAAGAGCACGTGCCGCCGGGGTGGGACGACTGGAACGGGTCGGTGCGGACGTACGACTATCTCGGCATCCGAACCAACGACAACGGGACCGTCGTGGACGAGGGGGGCGTGAACAGCCCCGACGTGTTCGCCCGCCAGGCGCAAGAGTTCTTCGTCGAGCGGGCCCCCCTGACCAAGCCGTTCTTCCTGCACCTGTCGTTCGTCACGCCGCACTCCGGCGGTCCGGCCATGGACGGCTACGACGTCCGGGGCTCGCCCTACGTCCCACCCGAGGACCGGGACACCTACGTCGGCCCGGACCACTCGGACTCGCCCGCCTACGACGAGGCGGACGTCAGCGACAAGACCGGTCCGGTCGCGCAGCGGCCGGCGCTGACGCCGGACATCGAGGCCCTGCTGGCGACGCGGACCAAGCTCAGGCGTGAGTCGCTCGCCTCCGCCGACCGGGCCATCGGGCGGGTGCTCGTCGACCTGGACGCGACCGGGGAGCGGAACAACACCGTCATCATCTTCACCAGCGACAACGGGCTGATGCTAGGAGAGCACCGCATCCCGAACGGGAAGAGCCTGCCGTACGAGGACGCGGCCAACCTGCCTTTCCTCATCAGCGGGCCGGGCGTACCGGCAGGCAACGTGTGGACGGGACCCGCCGGCACCATCGACATCGCACCGACGATCCTCGACGTCGCCGATGTCGACGCGGCTGCCGACGTCGTGCTGGACGGCCGGTCGGTGCTGCCCAGCCGCGCCCGCCCGGACGCCGACGCAGGCCGGGCCATCCTGCTCGAGGAGGCTGCGCTGCCGGTGGACCCCGAGGACGGCGGGGCCATCCGCTACGCGGCGCGCAGGTCGGTCGAGGACACCGAGTGGGCATACCGGGGCATCGTCACCCGCCACTGGAAGCTCGTGTCCTGGGACGGCCAGGACGGCTATGAGATGTACGACCGGCGCGCGGACCCGCACGAGCTGAGCAACCTGTCCGGCCAGCGCCGGTGGGCACAGCGGGAGGAAGCGCTGCGGGACCGCCTGCGGCGGCTGTGGATGTGCGCCGGGGAGGCCTGTAGCTGAGCGGCCCTCGTAGGCTCGTCCGGGATGGACGACCTCGTGCCCCGGGTGGCGGGGTGGCTGGCCGCTGCCCGGTCGGTCACCGTGCTCAGTGGCGCCGGGATGTCGACCGACTCCGGAATCCCCGACTTCCGGGGGCCGCAGGGAGTCTGGACCAAGGACCCGAGCGCGCAGGCGATGTTCACCCTGCAGAACTACGTCGCCGACCCGGCCGTACGGGTGCGGGCCTGGCGCAGCCGGCGCGACCACCCGGCCTGGGTCGCCCGGCCGAACGCGGCGCACGCCGCGGTCGCCGCGCTGGACCGCCGGGGTCTGCTGCGGGCGGTGGTGACGCAGAACATCGACGGCCTGCACCAGGCGGCCGGGGTAGCCGCCGAGCGGGTAATCGAGATCCACGGCACCCTGCGGGAAGCCGAGTGCCTCGGCTGCGGGCGCCGGGTCCCGATGGCCGAGGCGCTGGCTCGGGTCGACGCCGGTGAGGCGGACCCGCCGTGCCTGGTCTGCCGGGGGATCCAGAAGTCGGCGACGATCTCGTTCGGCCAGGCGCTGGTGCCGGCGGTGCTCGACGCGGCCGTCGCGGCGGCGCACGGCTGCGATGTCCTCGTCGCCGCCGGGACGTCGCTGCAGGTGCAGCCGGCGGCGTCGCTGTGCGACCTCGCGCAAACCGGTGGTGCCAGGCTGGTCGTCCTCAACGCCGAGCCGACCCCGTACGACCATCAGGCGGACGCGGTGCTCCGCGAGCCGCTCGGCACCCTGCTGCCCCGCCTGCTGGCCGCGGCCTGACCCCTCCGCTGAGGGTGACGTTCCGGTTGCGACACGTCGGTGGCACGGCGCGAAAGCGTCACTCTGAGGGCATGGACGGGAGTGGCGGGTCGGTGGTGACGACGCCCTCGGCCCAGGAGCCGTCGATGCCGACTGCGACCCGGGTGCCGATGTCGGCGGCGGCCGGGAGGTAGGCGTACGCAACGGAGCGCCTCAGGGTGTAGCCGTAGCCGCCGGACGTCACCCGCCCGACGACCTCGCCGTCGCCGGCGCCCGGCCCGGCCGCCCGTACCGGCTCGCCGCCGAGCGCCACCGCCAGCGGGTCGTCGAGCAGCAGGCAGCGCAGCCGCCGCGTCGGCGCCCCGGCCGACCGGAGCCGGTCGGCCCCGAGGAACCCGCCTTGCTTGTCGAGCCGGACCGCGAAGCCCACCCCGGCCTCGTACGGGGTGGTCTCCGGGGTCAGCTCGCGGCCCCACACCCGGTAGCCCCGCTCCAGCCGCAGGCTCTCGATCGCCTGGTAGCCGGCCGCCACCAGGCCGTGCTCGTGACCGGCGGCCCACAGGGGGTCCCAGAGCCGGGTGCCGTACACGGTGGGCGCGTACAGCTCCCAACCCAGCTCGCCGACGAAGCTCACCCGCTGCGCCCGCACCGGGACGTCGCCGACCGTCGTCTGCCGCGCGGACATGAACGGGAACGACTCGTCGCCGAGGTCGCACCCGCTCAGCGGCGCCAGCACGTCTCGGCTGCCTGGCCCCCAAAGGCAGAAGCAGGCCCACTGGCCGGTCACGTCGTCGATTCGGACATCGGCCGACCGGCGGCGGGCGTGCCGCCGCAGCCAGGACAGGTCCAGCGGGCCGGACGCGGTGCCGGTGACGAGCACGAACTCGTCCGGCGCCCAGCGGGTCACCGTCACGTCCGCCTCGACCCCGCCGCGGGCGTTCAGCAGCTGGGTGTACGTGATCCGCCCAACCCCGCGGCCGACGCGGCCCGCGCACAGCCACTCCAGCAGCGGCTCGGCGTCAGGCCCGCGGACCGAGATCTTGGCGAACGACGACTGGTCGAACAGACCGGCCGCCTCCCGGGTCGCCCGGTGCTCGACGCCGACCGCCGGCGACCAGAGCCGGCCGGCCCACCCGTGCGGTCGCAGCGACTCGTCGCCGGCAGCCTCGTGCGGCCGGTAGTGCTCGACCCGCTCCCAGCCGGCCTTCTCGCCGAGCTCCGCGCCGTGCTCGACATGCCAGGAGAACACCGGCGAGGTGCGCAGCGGCCGGCCGGCCCGGCGGGACTGCCTCGGGTGCCGGATGTCGTAGTAAGTCTCGTACGTCTCGACCGTCCGCGCCAGCGTGTAGCCGGGGGAGCGGTAGTGCGGGCCGAAGCGGCGGACGTCCATGTGCCGCACGTCCAGGCTCGGCTCACCCTGGACGACCCACTCCGCCAGCACCCGGCCGATCCCGCCGGCCCCGGCGATGCCGTGCGCGCTGAAGCCGGCCGCCACGAAGAAGCCGTCCACCTCGGTCTCGTCCAGGCAGAACTCGTTGTCCGGGGTGAACGCCTCCGGTCCGTTGACCACCTTGCGGATGCCGACGTCGGCGAGCGCGGGGACCCGGGTCGTGGCACCGGTGGTGATCTGCTCGAGCCGGTCCAGTCCTCCGGCAGCAGCCGGCCGTTGAAGTCGGCGGGCACGGCGTCGTACGAGCGGTCGGTGGCGGTGTACGCACGGGCGTCCCGCTCGTACCCGCCGAAGACCATGCCATCGACCTCCTGGCGGAAGTAGCAGAGCAGGTCGGGGTCGCGCAGCGACGGCAGCGGGCCGGTGCCCGGCTTGAGGAACGCCTCGGTGACGACGTACTGGTGGCTGAGGGGCACGACCGGCACCCGTACCCCGACCATCCGGGCGATCTCGGCGGCGAAGATGCCGCCGCAGTCCACGACGGTCGCGCACGAGACCTCGCCCCGGTCGGTGCGCACCCGCACGACCCGGCCGCGCTCGGCGTCGATGCCCAGCACCCGGGTGTGCAGGTGCACTGCCACCCCAGCCCTGCGGGCGTGGGTCGCGAGCGCCTGGCAGAGCTGGGACGGGTCGACGTGCCCGTCGGAGCCGAGGTAGGCACCGCCGACGACGCCGGTCGGGTCCAGCAGCGGGAACAGCTCGTGCGCCTCGGCGGCCGAGATCTCCCGTACGTCGAGGCCGGTCGCGGCGGCCCAGGCGACCTGGCGCCGGATCTCCTCCATCCGCGCCGGCGACGAGGCCAGCCGGATACCGCCGCTCTCGACCCAGCCGGGCGGGGTGTCGCCGGCCTGCAGGCGACGGTAGAGCTCGACCGAGTAGGTGTTCATCCGGGTCAGGGTCTCGTCGGTGCGCAGCTGGCCGAGCAGCCCGGCGGAGTGGAACGTGGAGCCGCTGGTCAGCTCGGCGCGCTCCAGCAGGAGCACGTCGGTGCGGCCGAGCTCGGCCAGGTGGAAGGCCACGCTCGCCCCACCGACTCCGCCGCCGACGATGACGACCTCGGCCGAGTCGGGCAGTGGCTGCGCCATGGACCGAACCCTAGGGGCGAGGATGCACCCATGGTCGACGAGGAGCGGCTGGCGCGGGTGCTCGACCGGGTGCCCGGTATCGCCGGGCGGCCGCGCACCGTGACCGCGCTGGAGGGTGGGCTGACCAACACGAACCTGAAGGTGGTCGCAGCCGACCGGGCCGTCGTCGTGCGGCTGTCGTCGCCCGCGGGTGACCTGCTGTCGATCGACCGCGAGGCCGAACAGGTCAACTCGCGCCGGGCCGCCGAGGCGGGCGCGGCGCCGGCCGTCGTCGCGTACGTGCCTGCGGAGCGGGCGCTGGTGGTGGAGTTCGTCGACGGGCACACGTACGAGCCGGCGGACCTCGCGGTGGAGGCCAACCTGGTCCGGGTCGCCGAGGCGTGCCGCCGGCTGCACGCGGGGGAGCGGTTCGTCGGCGACTTCGACATGTTCGCCGTGCAGGGCCGGTACCTCGCGATCGTGCGGGAGCAGGGGTTCCGGCTGCCAGACCGGTACCTCGACTTCGCGCCCGCGGTCGAGCGGGTGGCGCGTGCGCTGGCCGTCCGCGCCGGTCGTACGGTGCCGTGCAACAACGACCTGCTGGCGGCGAACTTCGTCGACGACGGCGAGCGGGTCTGGATCATCGACTACGAGTACGGCGGCAACAACGACCCGTGCTTCGAGCTGGGCAACATCTGGAGCGAGTCGGACCTGTCGCTCGACCACCTGGGGCTGCTGGTCGACAGCTACCACGGACGCCACTTGCGGCACGCGGTCGCCCGGGCCCGGCTGTTCGGGCTGATGTCGAAGTACGGGTGGACCCTGTGGGCCTCGATCCAGGCGGCCACCAGCGACATGGACTTCTGGAGCTGGGGGATGGAGAAGTACGAGCGCGCCGTCGCCGAGTTCGACGGCCCCGACCTCGACCGCCTCCTCGCCGAGGCAACCCGCCCCGGCTGACGGAAACGACGGCTGCCGGGTCAGCAAACTTTGCGGGGTTGTGGTCGCCACCAGCGCCCGCCACACAGCCACAACCCCGCAAAGTTCGGGCGGGGCGCGGCCACGGTAGAGCCGCCGCTACTGGTCGAAGGCCTGGACGACGGTCTCGTCGATCGTGTGCTTGGGGCCGGTGTACCAGTGCTTGGCCGACGCCTGCCACCAGACGAACAGCAGCAGCACGGCACCGACGGTGACGACCGGGGCGTAGTTGACGAACTGCCACTCGAAGTCGGCGCTGAACGGCACCGCCCCCGGTACGAACGGCATCATCAGGTAGAGCGAGACGACCACGGTCTCGGCGACCGCGATGGGGTTCATCCACTTGTACTTGGCGCCGTTGTTCCAGGCGCCCAGCTCGAACCTGTCGCCCCGGCGCCAGCGGAGGTAAATCGGGATGGCGAACGAAAGGTACAGGCCGATCACGCGATGGAGGTCACCGCGAAGAAGGCCACCGGGATGATCAGTGGTTCGGCTTCTGTTCCGATGTTCACCTCGATCAGGGCGGGCAGGCTGATGAGCGCGGCCACCACGGCCACGCCGATCACGGCGTTGGCGGGGACCCGGGTGGCGGTCAGCGCCGACCAGATCCGCGAGCCCGGGATGGCGCCGTCGCGGCTGAAGGCGAAGCCCATCCGGGACGCTGAGGTGAGGCACGACGTGGCGCAGAAGAACTGCGCCGAGGCGGAGATGAACAGGACCGCCGTGGCCCAGTTCGTGCCCAGCGAGTTGACGAAGATGTACGCCACCGCCACCGCCACCGACCCCGGCGTTGTCCGGCGCGCCGTCAGGCGTGTTCGGCACCGCGAACACGACGCAGAGCAGCAGCACGTAGCCGCCGAGGGCGGAGTAGAGGATGGACCGCCAGATCCCCTTGGCCGCCGCCATCGAGGCCGACGACGTCTCCTCGGAGAGGTGGGCGCAGGCGTCGAAGCCGGTAATCGTGTACTGCGTCAGCAGGAAGCCGAACGGGACGACCGCGAAGAAGAAGAACAGGCTGCTGGTACTGCCGTCGGCGAAGCCGGAGTTGTTGAACCGCTCGGTGAACACGTAGCTGAACGACTGGTGCTGGTCCGGCACGAGCAGCAGGATCAGCACGATCGCGGATGCCCCGGCGACGTGCCACCACACGGACACGTTGTTCATGACCGCCATCAGGTGGCTGCTGAAGATGTTCAGGACCGCGGCCAGCGCGAGGACGACGACGAAGATCAGGAAGACCCGCGTCAGCGAGTAGTCGGCGGCGAACGACTCGGAGTACGTGCTCAGCGTCAGGTCGACGAACGTGGCGCAGCCGTAGGCGACGCCAGCGGTGACGGCGATCAACCGATCAGGTTCAGCCAGCCGGTGAAGAACCCGGCTGCGGGGCCGCCCAGCTTCGAGGCCCACCAGTAGATGCCGCCGGAGGTGGGGTACGCGGACACCAGCTCCGACATCGTGAAGCCGATGACCAGGATGAAGGCGCTGAGGATCGGCCACGACCACGAGATCGAGATCGGTCCGCCGTTGTTCCAGCCGGCCCCGAAGTTCGTGAAGCAGCCGGCCAGGATCGAGATGATGGAGAACGAGATCGCGAAGTTCGAGAAGCC
>Ga0136617_10006363_pt1 | contig 10556 bp, 6 predicted proteins | sample AntDrymUQ3222106_2_FD_129672 | JGI IMG/M metagenome (GOLD analysis project Ga0136617, IMG submission 129672) | Polar desert sand microbial communities from Dry Valleys, Antarctica - metaG UQ322 (21.06) | ecosystem: Environmental > Terrestrial > Soil > Desert | place: Antarctica: Dry Valley...
AGCAGTTAGCGTGCCAATCTGCTGCAACCTCTAGCCTACTGATGTTTATATCTTTTAGTATAGCCTAACAATCGCTGTTTCAAGGAGAAACAAAAATCATGTTTCCGATAGAACCCGGAGTTGAAAATGCTACTCTACTTTGCGCCGCTGACTCGGGAACACGCACGGGCGGGCTTGGTCGCGCTCCCCACAGCCTGCCCTACAAAAACAATCTGACTCGCTCCAGCTCTTCTCGCCTTTTTGCCATACGTTCGCCAAGCTCTTGCAGCTCCATCCCCTTGAGCTTTGGTACGAGCCGCTGCTCCTCTTCCTCGAGTTGACGCTTTACGGTCTCGACAAAACCTTGAAACTTTGTAATCCTCGTGCTCGGAGAGTGAGTCGCTGAAATCTCTGACATCGTGTGCGTTTGCTCCTCATAATCGCGAGCGGCCCAATCTGCCACAGAGCTGTCCTCGAGCGCTTCGTGCATTGCGGGAATAACCAGCTCCTGGCGCAATGCTCCGTGAATAGCGATCTCGGCAAGCGACGAGGCGATGAGCCGCTGCCGCGCGTCGTCCTCTCGAGCTTCGTCAAACCTATCCAATAATCCTTTAATCTTTGCATGATTCTCAAGGAGCATCTCGATTGGGCTCTTCGTCATGGTCTTTTCTCCATTCCGGACATGCGCCGAATTCTCGTTCCGGCGGGGCGAACAAGCGAATGAATCATTCGAGGAACACGCAGGAGTGTATAGCCCCATTTGCGCTCCTATGTCTTGGATCACACTCAGCTTACCTTGAGTATAGACGCGTTAGTGCAAGTTTGTACCGCGCCTTTTCTCAATTTCTACAGACGTTAGCTAATCTCTCCGCAGCTCGCCATTGGGTAATCTCGTATTGCACTCTACAAAAATTCTGGTCTTGCAGCGGCGACAGATCTCTGAATCCAGTTTCGAATAGATTAGAGGAATCACTTTGGGTCCCATCGCGAACATGTTTCCCTCGCCAATGTCCTCAAGAAACCCACTGCGCTTGAAAATCTGGAACACCGAATTTTTCAGACGGTGAAAGTAAAGGCCACCGCCCAACTTTTTGCGTCGCCTGGCCTCGCCTGCGAGCATGTCGACGCCTGCAAGATCGACGAAATTGATGCCAGTCCCGAGAATCAGCACATGTTTAAAGTCCGGATTGGATTGATCATAGCCTCGTAGCGTGCGCTGCACACTGTCAACCGCTCCAAAGAAGATCGAGCCGTCGAGAAATATCATCTTTAGTTGGCAGCATCCCGGCTTGTCAGACCTGGGTACGAAATGATAGCTGCCTTCTTCAGGAGCCGGCACTGCCTCGCGAATGACCGGCCGCGAAGTGCGGTACAGGTACGAGAGCAGCGAAAGCAGCACCCCGAAGAAAATTCCTTTCTCGAGGTCAACTAGGGTTCCAATGAAGGTGACCACAAAGATAAGGGATTCCGCTCCGCTCGCCTTGAATATCGTTCTGATATGGTGAAAATCCACGAGCCCATAAGCGATAAGGAAGAGGATCGCGGCCATTGCAGCGATTGGCAAATACGCAGCAAGCGGCGCGACAAACAATAGCGTGATGACCAGAAATCCAGCCGCAAACACTGTCGCCAGCGGAGTTTGCGCTCCGGCCGTATAGTTCAGGCCGCTTCGATTGAATGACCCGCTGGACGGGTAGCCGGAAAAGAAGCTGCCGACGATATTCGCGAGTCCCTGCCCGATGAATTCCTGGCTGGCATCGATACGCTGCTCGGATCGAACTGCAATTGCGCGAGAGATCGAGATTGCTTCCGTCAGTCCCAGCATGGTAATGGCCAGGGCGCTGAACAACATGGAATTGATCGCCGAGAATGAAAAGTCAGGGTGCGACAAGGGCGGAAAACCTCGTGGAAGCGCACCTACAGTGTGGATCTGGGTCTTCCCCAGTCCGATGGTCGTGCTCAAAACCAACGCGAATAGACTACCAATAACCATTGCCACTATCATGTACGGAACCTTTGGGTAATACCTTCGCGTCAATATCCCACTAATCAACGTGACCACACCCACCGCGGTGGCATAGGGATTGATGTCGCGAGCCATGATAACGAAGAGATGCATCGTCTCGTAGAAGGAGGTGCCACGGGGAATGTTGATGTCGAAAAAGTTTTTGATCTGACTGGTCGCAATCAGCACGGCAGCCCCGACAGTGAAGCCGATCACGACGGTATGGGAAATGAAGTTCACCAGCATTCCCATGCGCGCTGCGCCAAGGGCGAATTGAAACAGCCCGGTGAGAAAGGCCAGCGTCAAGACTAGGCCGACGTACTGGGAAGTGCCCGGCTCGGCAACTGGGCTTACCGCGCCAAAAACGAACAAGGAGATCGCAGTGGTAGGACCGCTGACCAGATGCCAGGATGAGCCAAATAGCGCTGCGACCACCGCAGGTACCATCGCGGCGTAGAGGCCATATTCCGGGGGCAGGCCAGCAATGCTTGCAAATGCGACGCCCTGGGGCAGCACGATGATAGCGCCGGTGAGGCCCGCGATCGAATCCGCGCGGGCGGTCTGAACATTGACCAGCGGCCACCAGCGCAAGAATGGAAAGACGGTGTAGAGATGAAGATGGAAGGTGTCTTTCATGGAAATGGCAACTCGGGAGCTGCCATAAGGGGATGTCCCTTGATTGTAGACGTGAAGCCTCCAAGTTTAGGTCCCGGTGCGCCGCACTGCTATCCAAACCTAATAGGACTTGAAGGTTAGGATATTACCTGATAGTAGAGATTTTGCGGGTGGTTGGCCTGGGCGAAGAAGAACCAGCGCTCGGCGATAAGTCCGGCATATTGCGCGGCGAAGGCAAGACCAAGGAGCGCCGCCGAGGCGGTGGCCAGCCCGACACTCACAAGTACGGTGGGCACCAAAAACGTCAGCACCAGGAAGATCCATTTCACCGATCGGAGAAACTTGGGGGTTTTTCCATGGAAGAACTCGCGGGTATTGAAAGACCCGCCCATGAATCCCTGCGATTTCTGAATGACTTTGGGATGTTTGATTCCAGTCGCGGTCTGGATTGTGGATTTTGGCTTGAGACCGGCGTTGCGGACAAGCGATGCAGTTCGGGTAAGCAGTGCGGCCAACGTCAGAATGATGGCGGTGGGCGCATAGATCCCGAGCAGCTGCGGCGCGGCCCACGCGCTGAAGGCACTCGCCAAAGTAAAACCCGATGCGGTGCCGAGAAGAAAATAGTTGACGAGCGTGAGCGGTGTCGCCCATTCCTGAAGGAATCGAATGCAGGCGTAAATCATACCGGTGCACACGAACAAGGTGAGGCAGACGATCACGCCGAGGGCGACGAGAACCCAATGCGCGGGAGTGTCCGCCCAGCCAACAAAATGAGCGAGCCCGTAGACAAACACGAGCCCCATAAAGAGGGGGTGCACAATCACCTCGCGTGAAAGCCAAGACGTTCGCCACTTCGCTGCCGAGCGCCAGGCGCGCTCCGGCCGGCCCAGGTGAAAGAAAGATGCAATCAATCCGCCGCCGAGCAGCACAAGCGAGATGGCAGCACCGAGCGCGTAAAAGCTACGCGGCTGCTGCGCAGGCACCTGTCCCACAAGCGTCAGCACTTCTGCGGTCACGAGAGCGAGATAAAGCCCTTGAGCCGCGCCAATCAGGGTGGTAAAAAAGATGACCGAGAATGCCGGGTGCATTTTTGAAGTGAAGCAGGTGAACAGCGAACGGAGAGAAGATCTTTCTGCTTACCGTTCATGCTAAGCCGTAAAACTATCCTCGCTCGTTCCAATCGAAACTCCGCCCGCAGGCGGCACTTCTTGTTTGAGCGGGTTGGCCGCTCGCTGCAGCTCGTCTTCGTGGATTTTGATTTCGGTCTTGCGCCGCGGGAGATAATGATTGGAAGGCCTTGTTCCCCATTCCGGCATCAACTCATAGCCGCCGCGCGCCCGGACCGCCACCGATACTTCGGAGTTGGGATCATGAATATCACCGAACAGGCGAGCGCTGGTCGGGCAGGCCATCACGCACGCTGGCTTCCGGTCCTGGGGAGGCAGTTCTTCGTTATAGATGCGATCGACGCACAGCGTGCATTTCGTCATCTCGTGCCGTTTTTCGTCAATTTCCCGCACGCCCCAAGGGCAGGCCCACGCGCAATACTTGCAGCCGATGCATTTGTCGTAATCTACGAGCACGATCCCGTCCTCCGGCCGCTTGTAGCTCGCGCCGGTGGGGCACACCGGAACGCATGGCGGGTCCTCGCAGTGCAGGCAGGACTTCGGAAAGTGCACGGTCTCGGTATCGGGGAACTCTCCCACCTCGAAGGTCTGCACGCGGTTGAAAAAAGTCCCGGTGGGCTCTGTGCCGTAGGGGTTTTCATCTACCAGCGCACCCGCATGACCGGAGGTATTCCATTCTTTGCAGCTCGTCACGCAAGCATGGCAGCCCACGCACACATTCAAATCGATCACTAAACAGAGCTGAGTCATGTACGTCCTTTCCCTCCAGCGAAGTACGCGCGCCAGCCGCGCCCAGACTCAGGTTTCCCCGGCGCAGGTTTCGGAGACTCAAACTGCGGCCAAGTTTCTTCGGGTTCCGATTCATCCGCGCGGTAGATGCGCACCCTTACATCGTACCAGGCGGCCTGACCCGTCACTGGATCGGCGTTGGCCAACAGGCTGCCATCGGCGTCTCGCGGCAACTCTTCGGAAATGAGATGGTTCAGCAAAAACCCCAGGCGCGATTCATTGGCGTCCGGCTCAAGATTCCACGCGCTCTTCGCCTTGCCGATCGCATTCCATGTCCATACTGTCCCAGGTTCCACCGCTTCACTATAGCGCGCCATACAGCGCACGCGTCCCCACTGGGATTCGACCCAAATCCAGTCATCGTCTTTAATACCCTGTGCGAGCGCGGTGCGCGGGTTCACGTACAAATAGTTGTGAGAGTGAATTTGTCTCAACCACGCGTTTTGTGAATCCCAGGAGTGGTACATCGCCATGGGGCGCTGCGTGATTGCGTTGAGCGGATATTTTTGTTTATCGGTCATCTGCGCTTCCAGCGGCTCATAGTAGAACGGCAGCGGATCCATGAACTTCTCCACCCGACTTTTCAGCCGCTCTGGCGGCTGTCTGCCCACGCCCTTACCTTGCGCGGCAAGACGGAAAGTCTGCAGCGTCTCCGAGTAGAGCTGAATCAGAATTGGATCGTGGAATTTCTTGAGTCCCACGCTCTCCGCCCATTTAAGATACCCTTGGTTGCAGTTGCGCATGTAGCGGTGCGACGGCGTCATCTCATAATGGAAGACGCAGTTGTTCTTCGCGTACATCTCCCATTGCTTTGGATTGGGTTCGCCGACCAAAGCCTTATCACCGTTCTTTCCTCGCCAACCTGCCAGGAAACCAATACCTGAACCGGGCGCGGTTTCGAAGTTGACGACGAAGTCGGGATAATCGCGGAACTTGCGCGAGCCATCGGAATTCACGAACGCTGGAAATTTCAAGCGCGAAGCCAGTTCGACAAGCACTTCTTGAAATGGCTTGCATTGTCCGGTGGGCGGCACCACCGGAACGCGCACCGAGTCCATCGGTCCGTCGAACTCGGAAACGGGCCGGTCGAGCATCCCCATCACGTCATGCCGCTCAAGGTAGGTGGTGTCTGGAAGAATCAGATCAGCGAACGCGGTCATTTCCGATTTAAACGCGTCGCACACCACGAGAAATGGAATCTTGTACTCGCCTCGCTCGTCCTTGTCGTTCAGCATCCTGCGAATTTCCCCAGTGTTCATCGCGGAATTCCACGCCATATTGGCCATGAAGATGAGCAGTGTGTCGATCCGGTAAGGGTCTCCGCGCCAGGCATTGGTGATGACCGAGTGCATAAGCCCGTGCGCGGCCAGCGGGTATTCCCACGAGAAAGCCTTGTCGATGCGAAGCGGCTCGCCGCGCTCATCGATGAACAGGTCTTGAGGGCTCGCGGGAAATCCCAGCGGCGGTCCCGGGAGCGGCGTGTTCGCCTTGACGTTCTCGGGCGAGTTGAGGGTCCTGGGGTACGGGGGTATACCTCGCGGATACGGCGCCTTGTGCCGGAAGCCGCCAGGGCGGTCGATTGTGCCCAGGAGGGTCATCAGAATCGCGAGCGCTCGTATGGCGTGAAAGCCGTTGGAATGAGCCGCCAGCCCGCGCATCGCGTGAAAAGCAACGGGCTTGCCGGTAACTGTTTCGTGCTCTTTTCCCCAGGAATCCGTCCACGCGATCGGAAGCTCGATCGTATGATCGCGAGCGGTGATCCCTATCTCGTGCGCGAGCCGTCGGATCGTCGCCGCCGGGATTCCCGTAATATCAGAAGCCCATTCTGGAGTGTAGCCGGAAACTCGCTCTTCGAGCAATTGAAAAGCAGGTTTGACGGGAGTGGCGTCCGGCAGCACGAAACTGCCACGCAGCCTGGGGTCGGCGTCTTCCGCGTGAGTCGGCACCGGCTTATCGGTGATGCGGTCCCACCACAGCTTGTTCTGCGGATATTCTGGATTGTGGACGGGAGTCTCGTGGTCCTCAATGAAAAGGCCGAAGCGAGAGCTTTCTGAGTCTTGGTTTACAAGCTGCCCAGCATTGGTATAGCGAGCTAGAAAATCACGATCGTATAGACCGAGCTCAATAATTTCGTGAATCAAGGCAAGCAGCAACGCCCCATCAGTTCCCGGCTTGATCGGCACCCATTCATCGGCTATCGCGGAATAGCCGGTACGCACCGGATTGATGGAAATGAACTTCCCTCCGCTGCGCTTGAATTTTGAAATCGCGATTTTGAGCGGATTGGAATGGTGATCCTCGGCAGTGCCAATCATCACGAAAAGCTTGGCGCGGTCCAAATCCGGACCGCCGAACTCCCAGAAAGAGCCGCCGATCGTATAGATCATGCCGGCCGCCATGTTTACCGAACAAAATCCCCCGTGCGCCGCATAGTTCGGGGTTCCGAATTGACGCGCGAATAACCCGGTCAAAGCCTGCATCTGGTCACGGCCAGTGAACAGCGCGAACTTTTTCGGATCGGTCGCGCGGAGGTGCGCGAGACGCTTTTCCAGCATCGCGAACGCCTCGTCCCAACTGATCTCGACGAAGTCAGCAGATCCGCGCTCGGCGCCTTCGCGGCGCAGCAAGGGCTTCGTGAGCCTGGCCGGCGAATACTGCTTCATAATCCCCGACGCGCCTTTCGCGCAGATCACGCCCTTGTTTAGCGGGTGCTCTGGGTTGCCGTCGATGTAGCGCACTTCTCCGTCTCGCAGATACACGCGAATCCCGCAGCGGCAGGCGCACATGTAACAGGTGGTGGTCTTGACGACCTGATCGTCAAGCCGCTCTGAAAGCGGTTCGCTCTTCAAGTGCTCAGCTTTCATAGTCGCTTGCTACGTAGTAACGAAACGGAAAAGGATTTTAACATAACCCACTATCAGCCACGACTGTTCTTTCGGCCTTGGAATCAGTTTCTCTCAGCACTCGCAGGATCCCCGGAGCGTACCGTCGTGTCGTACTAAAGTCAGAAGGTAGTAAGGCGCAACGAGCATTATGTCGCCGTCATCGTGCCGATTGTTATAAGAGGTCTCCGCCAGAACGTCTCGATCAGCAGCGACCAGCCGCATAACAGTTATTTTTTCCACCCCATCATGTCCTTGAACCGCGCGAGCTCTTCTTCCTTCATGAACACGGTATGCTCCTTGCCCGGATAGATGCGCTCCTTCACATCGCGGCTGTAGTCCTTGTATACCTTCTCCAGCACAGGGACGAGATCGTGATAGATCTTGGAATGCCGGGGGACGTGCTTCTCATAAAGGTGAAATAGATCAGAGCCGATGATATGCACTCCATCGGCGCAATTGCCCGCCCCCAGGCTGATGACCGGAACCGGCAGCGTCTCGGCCAGGTACTCGCACACCTCCGATGTGGTCACTTCGCACATGATAGAGAAGCAACCGGCGTCCACCATCGCCAACGCATCATCGACCAATTCCTTCGCCCGCTCAGCAGTCTTGCCCTGCGCGGCAAAACCGCCCAGTTGCGGCATCCGCATGGGCGTGATGCCGATATGACCCTGGACGGGGATGCCCGCCTTGATAATGGCTTCCATGTACCGGGCATGATGCAGGTTCCCTTCGCACTTCATGACCTCGGCGCCGGCCTTGGCGACAAACTTTGCGGCGTTGTCCACCGCCTGCTGCTCGGAGATATGAAAGCTCATGTAAGGCATGTCCACCATACGCAATCCGTATTGCGATCCGCGCTGCACCGCCTGCGCCATAAACAGCACTTCCTCGAACGAAACCGAAATGGTGCTTTCATGGCCGAACAACACCATGCCACCGGTATCGGAGACGCACAGGATCTCGACGCCGACGCGATCTGCGACAATGGCGTTTTCATAGTCGTAAACGGCGAGCTGAATGATCGGCTCCTTTTTCTTCTTCTTCTCCATTAGCATCGGGATCGTCACTTTCTTGCGCTTCGGGGTGGCTGGTTCGGCCATGGTGTGCTCCTTGGTGGACGTTAAAAATTGAATGGATGCGCGAGCGTATCCGCGATTGAAAACGTCCCGAAGCAATTCCCGTACCGTTCAATGCCCAACGATAAGCTCCTGAACCAGCGTATGAAAAAGGCGCGCGCCAACACTCATACCTGAGGCCTGTTGCGTTACGAAACAGTGGCACCATGTCGTCGGGAAACAATTCGTTCTCTCAACCCCGTGCCCAGCCCGCGTATTGATAAGACCCAACGGGCCTTCTGACACACGCGCTTGGACCCAATGCTAATAGCGAACTCGCGTTCACTGTCGACCCGGTACTAATCAGACTCAGTTCCTTCGCGTTGCGCCACCGCACAAATGGTAATTTTCCCCGTGTGCAGTCGTTGGCCACCGGTGTTCGACGGGTTTCGCGATGGTTCTGCGCTACAATAAGCTAGGAACCGACATCTCCTGTTTCCAGAGTTTAGATTCTCGCCAGAACAAAGCTCGTTCATGGCCGCAAAAGACCGGCAAGGAGGGAAAAACGCTATGCCCAGAAGAGCTCTTTGGAGTTCTCCCTTTTTTTTGGGGAAACTCAAGCAGGAGGTCAAACGCTTTTTCCCTTTTCTGCGCTGGTTTCCATTAAGCAGGGAGACGCTCAAGGCCGACGGGATTGCTGGTTTGACGGTAGGCTTGGTGCTAGTGCCGCAGTCGATGGCGTATGCCCAGATCGCCGGCCTCCCTGCGCATTACGGCTTGTACGCTGCGTTTTTTCCAGTGTTGGTGGCAGCTTTATGGGGTTCGTCGAGTCAGCTCGCTACCGGGCCGGTGGCGATGGTTTCACTGCTCACCGCGTCCGCCCTCGCGCCCCTTGCGGTTCCTGGCTCTGAGCAGTTTATTGCTTTCGCCATCCTGCTCGCTCTGCTGGTCGGCATCGTCCAGCTGGTCCTCGGCGTGTTCAAGCTGGGGGTGGTCATCAACTTCATCTCCCATCCGGTCATCGTCGGTTTCACCAATGCCGCGGCGATCATCATCGCGCTGTCGCAGTTCAACAAACTGCTCGGGCTGCCGCTCGCGCGGAGCGAGCACTTTATTGCCGACATTTGGGGGGTTCTACAGCTTATCCGCGAGACCCACCTCCTAAGCCTCATCATGGGCCTTTCCGCTTTCGCGCTGATGTGGTGGATGAGAAAGCGCGTTCCAAAACTGCCGGGAGTGCTCGTCGCCGTGGTTTTAGCCACATTGATCAGCTGGCTAATAGATTTCGAGGGCGCGACCAGCGTCAAGTCGAACCAGATTGCGCACCCGGTCGTCCAGGTGCTAACGGCGGACTATGCGTCAGGAAAGGCATGGAGCCATGAGCTAAGGAGCCAGATCGTTTCCGGACTCAATGACATCAAAGATCTGCGGAAGGTTGCCGCAGGCAACAGCACGGCAATGGTGAGGCTGAACTACGAGGTCGGTTTGCTGCAGCTGCAGCTCGCGGAGGCAGATGCGCAGAATCGCGATCGGGAGCACCAGTTGAAGCAACTGCGTTTCACTGTGGCCACCGCTGCTCAAGGTGAGGCGCCGAAAGTGTATCTCGCCGACATGGTACCCAAAGATGTCGAAACAGACGATCGCCAATGGCGATTCAAGGGCATCAGCGCAGACGAGATCAAGCTCGTGAGTGGTGGTGAAGTCATTGGGAAAATACCCTCGGGCCTCCCCAGCTTCCACGTGCCCAGATTCACTTGGGACGCTTTCGTTTCGCTGCTTTCGACCGCGTTCGTCATTTCTCTGGTCGGATTCATGGAAGCTATCTCGATTGCGAAAGCCATGGCGACAAAGTCCAAGGAGCGGATCGACCCGAACCAGGAGCTGATCGGTCAGGGCTTGGCCAACATCGTGGGCAGCTTAAGTCAATCGTTCCCGTCCAGCGGTTCGTTCTCGAGGTCGGCGGTCAACTTCAACGCCGGCGCGGTGACCGGGATGTCGTCAGTGGTAACGGCACTGGTAGTGCTGCTGACTTTGCTGTTTTTGACCCCGCTGCTCTATCACCTGCCGCAGGCCGTGTTGGCGGCCCTTATCATGCTGG
>Ga0136617_10006364_pt1 | contig 10554 bp, 7 predicted proteins | sample AntDrymUQ3222106_2_FD_129672 | JGI IMG/M metagenome (GOLD analysis project Ga0136617, IMG submission 129672) | Polar desert sand microbial communities from Dry Valleys, Antarctica - metaG UQ322 (21.06) | ecosystem: Environmental > Terrestrial > Soil > Desert | place: Antarctica: Dry Valley...
CGGCAGCGGTTTGCGACCGTGGAAGTCCGCGTTGGCGACCACCTCCTCGACAACACGCATCCCATGCGCGGGGATGCCCGGGCGATGTCGCCGCGCCTCATGCAGGTCAGCCTGCCGCTCTCCGATGATGAAAAACCGATTCGCCTTGCGCTCTGGCGCGCGACGGACCGCAGCTACAAGCAGGCCAGCGAGGCGCTCACACGCGTCCGGACCAATGTGGCGGCAAAGGTGCAGGACGAAAACCCGGCGCCGGACTTTTCTCGCGGGGACACGGAGGAGCACATTAGCGGATCGGCGGCCTACACCCTGGACACGGCCGCGTGGGAAGCGCGGCTGCGCCGCGTGTCGGCTGTGTTCTCGGACGATCCGCTGGTGCTGCGCAGCCAGGTCTCGCTGACCGTCGAGGCTGACAATCGGTACTACGTCGACACAGACGGCTCGCAGATTCTCACCGGTGATGTGGGAGGCCGCATCTTCGTTCACGGCGTCACCAAGGCCGAGGACGGCATGGAGCTGCCGCTGTACACGAGCTACTTCGCGACCTCGCTCGAGGGCTTGCCTGACGAGTCGCAGCTCATCACCGAGGCGCGGTCAATGGTGGCGCTGCTCGGGCGTCTACGGACGGCGCCGCTCGTCGAGCCGTTCTCCGGCCCGGCGGTGCTCTCGGGGCGGGCGGCCGGCGTCTTTTTTCACGAGATCTTCGGTCATCGCGTCGAAGCGAACCGGCAGCGGAATGCGGATGATGGCCAGACGTTTACACGTCAGGTCGGGAAGCCGGTGCTGCCGTCGTTCCTCAGCGTCGTGTTCGATCCCACCGTGAAAAAAATCGGCAATGTCGACCTGATGGGCCACTACATCTATGACGACCAGGGCGTAAAGGGGCAGCGCGTGACGGTGGTGGACAAAGGCATTCTGAAGACGTTTCTCCTCGATCGCGCGCCGCTGAAGGATTTCCCGAAATCGAACGGCCACGGCCGCGCCGAGCCCGGGTTTCTGCCGGTTTCGCGCCAATCTAATCTGCAGGTCGAGTCGAGCCGCACCGTGTCGCGGGAGCAGCTCATGAACCAGCTGCGTGAAGAAGCCCGCAAGCAGGGCAAGCCGTTCGGCCTGTTCTTCGACAACATCGAAGGCGGCTTCACGACGACTGGCCGCGGCTCGCCGAACGCGTTCAACGTGCTGCCGAACGTCGTGTACCGCATCTATACGGACGGCCGCGCGCCCGAGCTCGTGCGCGGGGTCGACCTGATCGGCACACCGCTGGCGGCGTTCGGGAAGATCATTGCCACCGACGATCGGATCGACGTGTTTAACGGCGTATGCGGCGCCGAAAGCGGCGGCGTTCCAGTGTCGGCGTTCTCGCCGTCCCTGCTCGTCAGCGAGGTCGAGGTGCAGAAGAAGTCCCAATCACAGGATACGGCGCCGATTCTGCCGGCACCACCCGTGAGCAAGAAGTCATGATGTTGAAGGGGCGAAGGGTAAGGGGCAAGGGGCAAACCCCACAGGCACCCTTGACGTTTACCCCTCGCCCCTTACCCCTTCCCCCTTTCGCGGCCCTGCTCGCGGTCGCGTTGTGGATCTCCATCCCCTTCGTAGACCTTCGCGTTGCAGCCCAGGCATCGCCCACGCTCGCGGCGATGCAGGATGAGATGCAGCGTTCCATAGCCGAGCTGCGCATGAAGGGGGAGGCGGCTCCGTACTACATCGCGTACGAAGTGCTCGACAGGACGGTTTCCGACTTGTCGGGGCGTCTGGGATCGATCGTCGAGAACCCTCCGCGGCGCGCCCGCACGTTGCGCGTCGAAGTACGGGTCGGCGACTACACCTTTGACAGCTCCCGTTTTGTGGTGCAGGGCTTCGGCGGCGGCGCTCTCACGGGGGAGACGGTGATCGCGCCGCTGGATGACAACTACGACGCGATGCGCCGCGAGATCTGGCTGACGACCGACTCGGCGTACAAGCGCGCCATCACCATGTTCGCGCGCAAGAAGGCCGCGTTCCAGAACCGCACCGCCAGCGATCCGATTCCCGACTTCTCGAGGGAGACGCCTGTCGAAATTACGCTGCCGCAACCCCACCAACAGGTGGAGCGCACTGAAGCACTCGCGCGCGTGCAGCAGTCGTCGTCGGTCTTTGCCTCTCACCCGGATCTGGACCTTTCTGAAGTTGCGCTGACCCAGGTGCACGGGACGCGGTATTTTCTCAACAGCGAGGGTTCGCGCACTATCACGCCCATTCATGTTGCCGCGCTCACTATGTTTGGCGAAGGCCAAGCCGGCGACGGCATGCCGGTGCGGCAGACGTTCAGCACCGTCACGCAGACGGTTGCCGAACTGCCGTCGACTGCTGAACTGGTGGCGCGCGCGAGGGAGATCGCAACCGCCGTCGCGGCGATCCGCGTCGCACCAATCGGAGAGGAGTTCGCCGGTCCGGTGCTCGTCGAGGGCATCGGCGGCGCACAGCTGATGGCCGAAACGCTCGTGCCCATGATGCAGGCGCGACGTCCGCCCGATGCGGAAAATCCACGGATGGCACAGGCGTCGACGTCGCCGTTCCTTAATCGTACAGGTCTGCGCGTCATGGCCGACGCGTTCGTCGTCCGCGACACACCCTCGATGAAGGAGTTCGAAGGACATCCAATCGCCGGTCACTACGCGGTCGACGATGAAGGCGTGCGCGCGCAAGATGTGACGCTCGTGAACAAAGGCCGTCTCGTCACGCTGCTCACCAGCCGCGCGCCGCAAAAGCATTTCCCTCAATCAAATGGTCACGGGCGCTCAGGGACCGTTCTGGCAGGCGTCTTTCAGGTGGAAAGCGAACAGGCCATACCCGCCGCCGAGCTCAAGCAGAAGTATCTCGCGCTGCTGCAGGCCCAGGACAAGACCTTCGGCTACATCGTCCGCGGTGTTCGCTCCGATGGGCAGGGCGGGGCCGGCGGACCCGGGATCGATTCGATCGTGAAGGTCACGCTCGACGGCACGGAGACGCCGGTTCGAGGAATGCGCTTCGGCAACGTGGCTCCCACTGCGTTCAGGGATTTGGCGGAAGCGTCGAAGGAGCGGGCGATCTTTTCCTACCGCGCCGGCATGGCGTCAACCGTGTCAGTCATCTCCCCAAGCTTGATCTTCGAAGAACTGGAGCTGCAGCGTGTCCGAGACATTCTCCAGAAGCCGCCGGTCGTCCCCTCGCCCCTTCGGTAGCCCATCGCTCATTGCTTGAATATCCCGCCAATCCGGGGTAGATTTCTTCGCTCACACGTCACAACCTGGAGCGGAGGCCTTTATGACAATGCTGACTCGGCTATTCCTGTCCGCAGCGGCGTTCATGATGCTCGGCGGGGCGCCGCTTATCGCCCAGACTAAAGCGACGGCGGAGAACGTCCCGATCATTCCGCACACGTCCGTGGCGAACTTCTTCAAGCTTCCCTCCGACCTGCATTTTGGCGAGGGGATCGGCATCGCAACCAACTCGAAAGGACACATCTTCGTCTATCACCGCAGCGGCGATACGCGGCTGTTCGAGTTTGATCCCAACGGTACCTACGTGAAGGAGTGGGGAGTCGGCGTCTACGGCATCGAGTTCGCCCACCAGGTGCGCGTCGATGCTCAAGACAACGTCTGGGTGGTCGACGAGGGGACGAACATGGTGATCAAGTTCAACCCCGCGGGGCGCGTGGTGATGGTGCTCGGCCGCAGGCCTGAGCCTGTTGCCGGCGCCGTGCAGACCAACTTCCCGCCGGCGCTCGATCGCAAATACGGCTTCGGTCGGCCGACCGACGTGACGTGGGATGCGCAAGGCAATATCTTCGTCTCGGATGGTTACGTCAACTCGCGGGTCGTGAAGTTCGATAGGAACGGGCGATTCCTTGCGCAGTTTGCAGGAGGGGAGCGCGGCGAGGGACCGAATCAGCTCAATACGCCGCACTCGATTACCGCCGACGCGCAAGGCAACATCTACGTCGGCGATCGCGGCAACCGCCGGGTTGTGGTGTTGAACAATGACATGACGCTGAAGACGATGTACACCAATGTGGGCAACCCGTGGGCCGTCTGCGTGTCCCCCGGACCCCGTCAGTACCTCTACGTGTCGAACTCCAACCCCGATTCCAACCCGGCAGCTTCCTGGGCCATCACCGGCGAGATCTACAAGATGGAGCTCGACGGCAAGATCATCGGCAGGTTCGGCAAGGCTGGTAAAGGCCTCGGCGAATTCAGCACCGTGCACGAGATCGATTGCCGCAACCCGGATCAGCTCTTCGTGTCGGAGATCTCGGCCTGGCGCGCGCAGAAGATTATCTTGAGTCCGCAGAAAATGCAGACCTCGTCATCGGCCGTGGCGCGGTAAGGGGGCGACATGAAACGATCACTCATCCTTTCGATCGGCGCAGCGCTTGCCATCACGGGTGGCGCGTTATCAGGCCAGGGCACGGCCCCGGCGATTCAGTTCGACTCGAACCCGGCGCCGCTGACGATGCCGGACAACATACATCTCGGCGAAGTCGCAGGTGTCGCGACAAATTCGCGCGGCGACATCTACGTGTATACGCGCACAGGCAATCCGACGATCACGATCGGCACGGCACGGGCGGTGTCGCACGGGGGCGGCCGCCTGTTCCAGTTCGACCGCAGCGGAAAGTACATGCGCGAAATCGGCCAGGGGCTTTACGGCTTCCTGCAGCCTCAGCAGGTGCGGGTCGATGCGCAGGATCACGTCTGGGTCGTCGACCAGATGTCGACGCAGGTCATCAAGTTCGACCAGAGCGGGCGTGTGCAGATGGTGCTCAGCCGCAAGCCGGAAGCGACGGCCGTTCCCACACCGCGTATGACGCCGCTTCCGACGAACATTCCGGTGATTCAGCCGGAGCCGGCTCCCGCGGGCGCTGGCGCCGCCCCAGCGCGAGGCGGCCCGCCGCCAGGCCCTCCTGGAGCGGGCGTCGCTGGCGAGAGCTTCGTGCGGCCGACCGACGTCGCGTGGGATGCCCAGGGCAACATCTACGTGGCGGATGGCTACGGCAACTCGCGTGTGGCGAAATACGATCGCAATGGGAAATGGCTCAAGAACTGGGGCTCACGCGGCACTGGCGAGGGACAGTTCAACATCGTCCACGGCATCGCCATCGACGCGCAGGGCAACGTGTACGTGGGCGACGAAGGCAACAAGCGCATCCAGGTGTTCGACGGCGAAGGCACCTTCAAGACCCAGTTCCAGAACGTCGGCGCGCCGACGGCGCTGTGCATCACTCGCGGAGCACAGCAGGTCCTGTACGTCGCGCACACCGGCGATCCCGACGGGATGGAAGACGCGGCGATCTACAAAGTGGACCTGCAGGGCAAGGTGCTCGGCAAGTTCGGCAGCGCCGGCAAGCTGCCAAAGGAATTCGGACTCGTCAACTCGATCGACTGCCGCAACGAGCACGAGCTGCTGGTCGGTGAGCTCAGCAACTGGCGGGTGCAGAAACTGACGCTAAGGGCGGCGCGCTAGGTCCGGGTTCCGTGTTCCTGGTTTCACGGTTCAGGGTTCGGCGTAAACTGAGCCATGCGCCGAATCCTGCTTCTCGTCGGGCTTGCTATTTCCGTTGCAACAACCCTGTCGGCGCAGGTTGCGCCGCGCGCCGCGGCGCGTCCTGCCACGCTCACCATTCAAGTCACCGACTCACTTGGAATGCCCGTCGCCGACGCGGAGGTCACGACGACAGGACCGGTCGCTCGTCAAGGCGTGACGGCCGCCGATGGTTCCCTGCGGCTCGCGAATATGCGCGCGGGTAACTACCGCCTCCGATTCACACGCGAGGGGTCTATCGCACTCGAGCGCGATCTGATCATCCGGCCAGGCGAGTCGCCCACAATCGAGGTGTCTCTGAGTCCGGCGCCGGTGATACCGAAGGCGCCGGAGCCGGTGCCCGTCGCACCTCCCCCCGTCAAGACGCTCCCTCCTCCAGGCGATCCGAAGATCACACCGGTGCCGCTGTTCCTGGAGAAAAACTTTATTGGCGGGCGTGAGGCACGAAAGGATTCGACAATCGGTTGCGCCGCGACCGGCGCGGCGACGCTCCATCAGCTGCGGGACGCCTGGCTGAGCCATGCCCACGAGGAGGCCGATGAATGGATTTACGTCGTTGCCGGTGAAGGAACGCTACGCGTGGGAGCATCCGATCAGCGCGTCCATGCAGGCACGTTCAGCCTCATCCCCCACTCAACCGCCCACGCGCTGCTGCCGCAGGGTCGCAACCCGTTGATTGTTATCTCGGTCCTCTCAGGACCTCGCTGTCAAGGCTGAGTGGAGGGCTGAGGGCAGCCCGCCCCCGTACGGCTCGGTACATCTCTTGCTGAGTCGCAGATCATGGTTATACGTGCCACAGCCCTCACTGTCGCGATCTGCTGCACAACGGCGCTTCACGCTCAGAAAACAGAGCCCTATAAGCACGTCGACAACGACGTCCGGTTGAACGCGATTCGCACCGCGCAGGTCTGGTCGCCGGTCAACATCGGGTCGATGGACGTGAAGGCGGGTCCGCAGGACGCCGAGGGGTTCGCACCCGGCGCAGAAGTCCGGTGTGAGTACCACGAGGAGAGACTGGCAGGCACGCCGAAGTTCAACTGCGCCATCACGCCCGACGACAAGGTGCGCGTCAAGTATGGGGAGCAGAACGGCGAGGTGTATTCGGAAGTCGCGGCCTCACGGCTTCTCTGGGCGCTTGGCTTCGGTGCCGACGGCGTCTATCCAGTCCGCGTCGTGTGCACTGGCTGTCCCGCCGATCCGATCAGGAACCCCAAGAAAACCGAAGGCACCAGGACGTTCGTGCCCGCGGCGATCGAACGGAAGCTGCCGGGTGATGAGATTGAGCTCCACAAGGACTCCGGATGGTCCTGGGTCGAGCTGACGTTCGTCGATCACGCGAGCGGAGGCGCGCCGGTCGCGCATCGCGATGCGCTGAAACTGCTGGCAGCGATGATTCAACACACCGACAGCAAACCGCAGCAGCAGCGCCTCATGTGTCTCGACCGGAAGATGGGGAAGACGCCCGATGAAGGGGGCGCCTGCTCGCACCCGTTCATGATGATCAACGACCTCGGCAAGACGTTCGGGACGGCGTCGGTGTTCAACAACGACACGAAGAGCGCGGTGAACTTCAAGGAATGGTCGCGTACGCCGGTCTGGAAAGACGAGACCGGGTGTGTCGCACGACTGCCCAAGTCGATGACGGGATCGCTCGAGCATCCGAAGATTAGCGAGGCCGGCCGCGCGTTCCTCTCAGACCTGCTGTCGCAGCTCTCGGATCAGCAGTTGCGCGACCTGTTCGAGGTCGCGCAGTTTACCAGGCGCGATTCATCGGCCACCGTCGACGACTGGGTTTCCGCGTTCAAGAAGAAGCGCGGCGATATCGCGGCTCGCGCCTGTGCGGCCTGACGCACTACGAAGCGATTGCGCGTTTCCACGCACCCGTTACATGCGACGCAACGTCGGCGACGCCGACGTTGTTCGTCACCTGTGTGAACAGGAAGGGGCCGTCCCCGCGCATCCGCCTCGCGTCTCTCTCCATGACGCCGAGGTCCGCTCCCACCAGCGGCGCCAGATCCGTTTTATTGATGATGAGCAGATCCGACTGCGTGATGCCTGGGCCACCCTTTCGAGGAATCTTGTCTCCCCCCGATACGTCAATCACGTAAATCGTGTAGTCGGCCAGATCGCGGCTGAACTGTGCGGCAAGATTGTCGCCGCCGCTTTCCACGAACAGCAACTCAGGCCTCACCGACTCCATCAGCACCTCGAGCGCGACGAGGTTCGGGCTGATATCGTCGCGAATGGCCGTGTGCGGACAGCCACCCGTTTCGACGGCTCGGATGCGGTCGGCCGGGAGCGCGTCGTTGCGCATCAGGAACTCCGCGTCTTCCTTTGTGAAGATGTCATTGGTCACCACGCCGAGCTCATAGCGATCGCGGAGCCGCCGGCAGAGTGCGAGCAGCAGCGCCGTTTTTCCGCTGCCAACCGGCCCACCGATGCCCACGGTGAACGAGCGCAAGCTGTAGTCCCGAGCCTTCCGATCCGCGCGCTCGTGGAACATTCCCGGCGTCGCCTGACCGTCGTGATCGTGCGGGTCGGAAGAGTGATGAAAGACAGGTCTCGCCATACGTCCTCCAGGCTGGCCTACATCAAGACTGAAATAAACGCGAATACAGACGGTCGTGTGTCGACTGGCACAAATCAATAATCGGCGCTGTCTGGGCAATGTCGGCCGGCAGAAGAGCGCCACAACGTTGGATCGTGTCGTCAATGTCGGTGGCCAGCACCGTTTGTAGCTCCTGGGCCTCAAAACTCCCCAGGAGCCCGAGCCGCACAGCAGCGGATGCAATGTTGCGGACATTCATGAACAGGAACGCGCGTTGAGTCTCGACGAGGTCGACCTCCAGAGCCTCGAACACTACGCCGAACATCGGCGCGTAATGGGGGCAAAGACGCTCCTTCCGAACCGCCTGCTCGATTGATGCGAGGGCTGTCGCGCGTGGAAACGACCGGCGCACGCTGGTCAGAAGCGCGCGCGCCTGCGCGCGGCTTGCGCGATTCGCGATCGGATTGGACAGAAAAATGTCAAACAGCCGGTCGAGCTCCGCCTGTGTGGCTGGTGCCCGATGTGCCGCCGTGACCATTGGCAGCGCGCTTCGCCCTGCCTGCGACAGCGCCTGTCGCGCAAAGGAGAGCATTCCGGCGCGGTCGGCAACCTCGCCGTGATGCATGGTCGCCTCGAGCCCGCCGGAGTGTGCAAACCCCCCAGCCGGAAACCCCGAATCGATCAACTGCCACACCAGGAAGCTCATACCGTTAAAACAAGAAATATCGCTGGGCGAGCGGCAGCACCGACGCCGGCTCGCACCGCAACTCTTCGCCGTCCGCGGTCACGATGTAGGTTTCAGGATCGACGTGCATCTTCGGGGTTGCACCGTTGAGCCTGAGGTCTGCTTTCGTGAGTGCGCGGCAGCCGCGGACGCCGTACAGATTCTTCCGCAGCCCGTACCGGCGGACAGCACCTCCTTCGATCGAAACATTTGAGACGAACGCCAGCGAGCTTGCCGCGCCGGCCGAACCACACGCGGCGAACATCCGCCGCATGCCCACAGGTTGCGGCGTCGGGATGGACGCGTTCGCGTCGCCCATTTGCGACCAGGCAATGAAGCCGCCTTTGATCACGAGCTCTGGCTTCACGCCGAAGAACGCAGGGCTCCACAGAACCAGGTCCGCCAGCTTGCCCACTTCGACAGATCCGACTTCTTCCGAGACCCCGTGCGTGATGGCCGGGTTGATGGTGTATTTCGCGACGTACCGGCGGATTCGGACGTTATCGTTGGCGCCCTGCTCTCCCGGCAGGCGTCCCCGCTGCTGCCGCATCTTGTGGGCCGTCTGCCATGTGCGCGAGATGACCTCGCCAACGCGACCCATTGCCTGGCTGTCGCTCGAGATCATGCTGATAGCACCGAGATCGTGCAGGATGTCCTCGGCGGCAATCGTCTCGTGTCGAATGCGACTCTCGGCAAATGCCACGTCCTCTGGAATGTTCCGGTCGAGGTGATGACACACCATCAGCATGTCAAGGTGCTCGTCGAGCGTGTTGACGGTGAGCGGCCGCGTCGGGTTCGTCGAGCTTGGAAGGACGTTGGCCTCGCCGCACACGCGGATGATGTCGGGCGCGTGCCCTCCGCCGGCGCCCTCGGTGTGGTACGTGTGAATCGCGCGACCTTTGAATGCGGCAATCGAATCGTCGACGAATCCCGATTCGTTGAGGGTGTCAGTATGAATAGCGACCTGCACGTCGTACTCGTCGGCGACGCTCAAGCAGCAATCGATGGCCGCAGGGGTCGAGCCCCAATCCTCGTGAAGCTTCAATCCCATCGCGCCGGCTCGAATCTGTTCGTGGAGGCCTTCGGGTCGAGAGCTGTTGCCTTTGCCGAGAAACCCGAAATTCATCGGCAGCGAATCGGTGGCTTGCAGCATCCGCTCGAGATACCAGGAGCCCGGCGTGCAGGTGGTCGCTTTGGTTCCTGTTGCCGGGCCGGTCCCGCCGCCGATGAACGTGGTTACGCCGCTCGCGAGCGCGACGTCGACCTGCTGCGGACAGATGTAATGAATGTGCGCGTCGATGCCGCCGGCCGTCAGGATGAGGCCCTCGCCGGCGATAGCCTCCGTCGTGACGCCGACCACCAGGTCTGGTGAGACACCGGCCATCACATCCGGATTGCCGGCCTTTCCAATCCCTGCAATACGTCCACGCTTCACACCGACATCCGCTTTGTAAATACCGGTCCAGTCGATGATCACCGCGTTGGTGATCACGAGGTCGAGCGCTTTTTCTTCACTGACACCGGCGGCCTGGCCCATGCCATCCCGAAGCACCTTGCCGCCTCCGAACTTGCACTCGTCGCCATACGACGTGTGATCGCGCTCGATGCCCGCAACGAGATCGGTGTCGGCCAGGCGGATGCGATAGCCCGTCGTCGGCCCATAGATCTCGGCGTCGTGTCTCACCGACATGCGGTCGCTCACAGACGACATCCACGGACGGTGCGC
>Ga0136617_10006365_pt1 | contig 10553 bp, 11 predicted proteins | sample AntDrymUQ3222106_2_FD_129672 | JGI IMG/M metagenome (GOLD analysis project Ga0136617, IMG submission 129672) | Polar desert sand microbial communities from Dry Valleys, Antarctica - metaG UQ322 (21.06) | ecosystem: Environmental > Terrestrial > Soil > Desert | place: Antarctica: Dry Valley...
AGCATCTGGCATTGGCTGATCGTCGGCATCATCATCCTTTTGCTGTTTGGCAAGGGCCGGTTCTCGGACATGATGGGCGACGTGGCGAAGGGGCTGAAGAGCTTCAAGAAGGGCATGACCGAGGACGAGGAGACGGCCAAGCCGCCGCCCCGCCTGGGCGACGACACCAATATCGATGCGAACCGCGCGCGCCAGGCCGATGCCGAGCCCGAGGCAAAGCTGGGCGAAAAGCGCGATCTCTAGCCGCAACTGCACCCTGCCTGCCAAGGCTCGCTGAATGTTCGGCGTCGACAGCTTCGAGCTCATCGTCATTGCCGTGGTCGCTCTGGTCGTGATCGGCCCCAGGGAGCTGCCGCGCGCGATGCGGATGGTAGGACACTGGGCCGGCCGAGCCCGCGGCATGGCGCGCCACTTCCGCTCGGGCATCGACACCATGATGCGGGAGGCCGAGCTCGAGGAAATGGAGAAGAAATGGCGCGAGGATAATGATCGCATCCTTCGCGATCATCCCATGGAGGCGCAGCCGGGCACGATCGACCCCGAATGGCAGCAGACCGGCCTCGACCAATCCTATCCGCCAGCGGCACCCGTACCGGCGGCCAAGGTCCCGGCGAAAAAGCGGCGCAGGCCCGCCAAGGCCCCGCGCCCTCCCCGCAAGGCGTCGTGAACGAGCTCGACGAGAGCAAGGCGCCGCTCCTCGACCATCTGGTCGAGCTGCGGCGGCGGCTGATCTGGTGCTTCGTCGCCCTGGGTCTCGCCTTTGCCGTCTGCCTCTATTTCGCCGACTGGATCTTCGCGTTCCTTGCGCAGCCTTTGGTCGACGGCTTCGGCGAAGGCCAGGGCAAGCTCATCTACACCAAGCTTTATGGGGCATTTTTCGTGCAGCTCAGGGTTGCCCTGTTCGCAGCGTTTTTTGTCGCATTCCCGGTCATCGCCAACCAGCTCTGGGCGTTCGTTGCTCCCGGGCTCTACGGGCGCGAGAAGCGCGCCTTCCTGCCGTTTCTGGTCGCCACGCCGATCCTGTTCACCGCGGGGGGTGCGCTCGCTTATTATATCGTGATGCCGACCGCGATTACCTTCTTCCTCAATTACGAGGGAGATCTGGGCGGGATCGAGCGCGAGGCGCTGCCCGAGGTGGGCGAGTATCTCTCTTTCGTGATGCAGTTCATCCTGGCCTTCGGAATCTCGTTTCTCCTGCCGGTGCTCCTGATGCTGCTCGAGCGCGCGGGCCTCGTCACGCGCGCCCAGCTCGTCCGCGGACGCCGCTATGCGATCCTTGTCGCCTTCGTCATCGCTGCCGTGGTGACCCCCCCCGACATCGTCTCCCAGTTCATGCTCGCGATACCTTTGGTCCTGCTCTACGAGATTTCGCTGGTCGCGATCTGGTTCACCGAGCGCCGCCGCGGCAAGGCTCCAGACGTATCGCCCTCATGAGGACATAGTGCGAAAGGCTGGGGACCGCCGCTTCAGGCATAAAAAATGTGAGCCCGGAGGCGCCACCGGGGGGGAGGTTGGCGCGTCCGGGCTCATTGTGTGGATAGCGAGAGCGGGGGGGCAAAAGGTCACTATCCGGACTGTAGAACGGTGCAGGGCGAAAGCGGTTCCGCTCTTTTTGCAAAAAAATTCTCCTCGAAACCGATCGGCATAGCGAGAGGTTGCCCTCTCATCCGTCAGCATTCCCAGGAGCCTCGTCATGTCCAAACCGCCCCGTTCAGGTCCCGACGGTCCCGAGAAGGGCGCGCGGGGCGGCCGCCGGGCTAAGCCGGCTCCTGTCAACGAAGCCCAGCCCGGTGCCGCTCTGGCCCGCGCCGAACGCGAGTCGACCGGCCGCCCGCCGCACAGCAAAGCCTGACGCGTCAATTTTCCGCACCGGTTACCGCGATTGTGACGCAGTAGCGGCCCTCTTCGGCATCATGTGCGAGCCTGGAGCGGAGTTGCCGCGAAAGGCCGGTGACGATCCGCTCGAAGCGCTCGCGCAGGGTCCGGTCGCAAGGCGAATCATTGCGGAGACTTAGCGATTCCACGATCAGCAAGGCGCTGTCCGGCTCGTCCCCTTTCTCAAGGGTGATGGCGATATCGTGGCCACCGCACAGCATGGCGAACTCGACCAGCTCGGTGATGAAGAAGGCGACCGAAACCGCGACATCCTGGCTCGCGTAAAAGGGCGCCACGGCGAGAGCAATTCCCATGTTCGAAGCCTCTTCGGGCGCGGTCGCGCGCAAATTTGCGGCGATCTCCCCGATCAGGGCCTTCAACGCGACCCCCTTATTGTCCTCCAGCTCGGCAAAATGGTTGCGATGGACTACGGCCAGCGCGTCGACTCGGCGCTGGATCGAGGCATAGGCGGCGGCGACCTCCTTGCTGGGCGCCGACCGGGCATGGAGGTTCAGCAGGGACGCGACGACCTGGAGGTTGTTTTTCACCCGATGGTGCACTTCGCGCACCAGCCGGGTCTGGCGCTCCATGCCCGCCTCCAGATTGGCCTCGTGGCGTGACACCGTGCGCACCATCGTCTTGAAAGCGCGCGCCAGCGAGTTGATCTCCCGCGCGGGCGTGGTCAGTCGGGGAACGTCGAGCGCGCCGGCGCCCGGCCGATAGCCGGCCACCGAGCGCTCCATGCTCAGCAGCGGGCGCAGCAGCAGGCGATCAGTGACCAGCCACCCGATCGTGCCCGCCGCCAGCCACATCATCACCGGCAGCAGGATCATCAATATCTCGACCGCGCTCATCGGCGGGGCGCGCATCGCCAGCGTGAGTTTAAGGCGTCCGCCGGCGACCGGCGCTTCGCTGCGCACGCTCGCCATCCAGCTTTCGACTACATTCTCGTCGCGTAGGACCATCGCGCGCCCGCTTTCGCTCAATGTGAGATCGAAGGCCCCGCTGGTCCCTGGTAGGAGGGTGAGCGCCGCCAGCGCCGACTTTTCATATTGGGCATGGCCTTCGATGACGCCGTTCGCGCCATATTCCCATAGGGAGAGCGAGCCCCCGTCGGTCGCGATCCGGATGACCGTGCTGTCGCCGCCCAGCGCGCGTGGTGCTTCAGGGACATCGAGGCCGCTGCTCGCGCAGCGCAGGTCTCCATCGGCGTACAGAGCGTAGAGGGCGGGGACGGGCCCCGATTCTAACCGCCCCAGGGTCGAACGGCAGGCGCTGTTTCCGGCGGCGCCAGTCGAGATCGCCACACTCGCGGCGCCGATGATGATCTCGCTGCGCGCCAGAACCGCATTGATCCGCTGGGCCTTGATCTCGAGCCGCGCGCGTGTCTGGCTGGCCCGTTCGTCGCTGCTCTGTCGCGCGCCTTCGATCGAAGCGAGGATGGCGATAAGCCCGAGAGGCAGCAAGGCGAGGCTGAGCGCCAGCAGCATCTTGAGCCCGGTCGATAGCCGGACGAAGCGCTCGACCAGCCAATGTCGTTTGTCCGGTTTGGTGAGGCCGGCCGGCCGTGGGGCGGCGCGCTGCGAGCCCGGCTTATCCAAGCTTGCCGAGCAGATCGAGCATTTCGGACGGAATATCCTCGTCCAGCGCGTCGCGATAGGCCTTGCGCAGGGCGTTTCCCACGCCGGGGGAATAAGCCGGACGGGCTGGGCGCGAGGCGCTTGTTGATGTCGAGGCCGTGGGGATTTTGTCGTCCTTCTCGCGCAAAGCTTTCATCCCCGGCACCTGCGTTCATTCCATTACGCCGCAGGCCTAGCCACGGCGCATGGGGAATGACAGCCGTTGGGAAACAAAAATGCGCCCGGTTTGTTCCCTGTGCGCGCGAGAGAGGATTCGAAGGGCGGGTTCTCGGCAGCACTCGTCCCGCGGCCGGACTTGCCAAGCGCGCCTCGCCCTTCCAAGGAAATGGTGGCCCTGCGCCGCCGGTTCAAAGGAGTTTCGATCACATGTCGCTCGGCCAGCAGCTTGCGCCGCACCTCCCTTTCCTGCGTCGTTATGCGCGCGCTCTCACCGGCAGCCAGTCCCATGGTGACAATTTTGTGCGCGCGACGCTTCAGGCGATCGTCGCGGCGCCCGATGACTTTCCTGCCGGCATCGATTCCCGCCTGGGCCTTTACAAGACTTTCCACGCCATCTGGTCGTCGGCCAGCATCGAGGACGATCCCGGCGGGCTTGCCGAGGGCGGCGATGACGCCGCAGGCATCGCCCGCGCCCGCCTCTCCCGGGTCACACCACTGTCTCGCCAGGCCCTGCTGCTCACGGCGATGGAGGGGTTCACGCCCGAGGACGCCGGTCACCTGATCGGGGCGGGGCCCGACGAGGTGGACCGGCTGGTGGCCGAGGCGCTGGACGAGATCGAGCGCCAGACAAGGGCCGAGGTGCTGATCATCGAGGACGAACCCATCATCGCGATGGATATCGAGACCATCGTGCGCGATCTGGGCCACAGCGTGACCGGGGTCGCGGTGACGCGCGACGAGGCGGTCGCCCAGGCCCTGGCGCACCGGCCCGGGCTGGTCCTTGCCGATATCCAGCTCGCCGACGACAGCTCGGGCATCGACGCGGTGAAGGACATCTTGGCGGAGTTCAGCGTGCCGGTGGTGTTCATCACCGCCTTTCCCGAGCGGCTGCTCACCGGCGAGCGTCCAGAGCCAACATTCCTCATCACCAAGCCCTTCCAGCGCTCGACCGTGAAGGCGGCGATCGCCCAGGCACTCTTTTTCGACAGCGCGACTATCCCGGCCTGAGCCGCTCCATTTAGGAATCCCGGGCTTCCGGGCTGCGTTGCAGGCGCGAAACGAATTGGAAAAGGACGATGATGGACGAGGGCGAGCAGCATATCGACACCACCCGCGCGAGAGCGGGCGCCACGCCCCATATGACTCGCTATATTCTCGCTATTTCTCTGGCACTTGTCGTGCTAGCATTCGTCATCCTGCTGCTCGTCTGGCGCTGATTGCTGCGCGCGCGATTGCGGGATTTGTGCCCCTTCGACAGGGTGTGACAGGCGGGGTTGGCTTACATGTCTTTCGACGATCTGGTTGACGAGGAGGACGTCGAGCGCCCCGAACCCGTTCCGCTGTCGGACGAGGAGTTCAAGACCGAGCTTGGCCTGGTCATCCCGCATCTGCGTGCCTTCGGCCGTTCGCTGTCGGGAAGCCGCGATCTCGCCGACGATCTCGTCCAGGAAACGCTGCTCAAGGCGTGGGCTGCGCGACTGCGCTTCCAGGCCGGCACCAACATGCGGGCCTGGACCTTCATCATCCTGCGGAACCTGTTCCTCAGCCAGATGCGCCGCGCCCGGTTCAAGGGCGAATGGGACGAGATTTCGGCCTCCAAGCTGCTCGCCGCTCCGGCAAGCCAGGATCGCCATGTCGAGCTCGGCGATCTCCAGCGCGCCCTGCTCCATCTGCCCCAGCCGCAACGGGAAGCCCTCATCCTCGTCGGCGCCGGAGGCTTTGCCTATGAAGAGGCGGCGGAAATCTGCGGGTGCGCGGTCGGAACCATCAAGAGCCGGGTCGCGCGGGGCCGGGTCGCGCTTGAGAATCTGCTAAGCCACGGCAATTTGCCATCGCGCCGGGAACACCAGGCCGATCCCAATCGGACCGCTCTTCAAACCATCATGGCGGAGGTGGACGAGCTCAGCCGCGATCGCGATCCTACTCCATCGGTCGACCAGGCTTAAAAGGTCAGCGCTCCAGCCGCACGAGGAGATCGGTGAACCCGTCCCGGTTGCGCGTCTCTCCGTCCACGGCGAACGCCCGCTTCAGGGCGTTGCCGATCCCGGCATGGAGGCTCGGGGCAGCCACCTGTACAAAACGCGGCGGAAAGGCCTCGACCATCGTTTCGGTTATCGAAATGGTCATGGTCAGTGGTGGGGAACGAGCAAATCCGTGGGAAGTTTCACTCGTTTCGCGTCCTAAACAACAAAGATGAACCCGAGGGCATGAAGGGCGCGGCCAGACGAAGAATTAAAGATGCTCTCGCACGAGCACGATCGAACTCGCCTTTTCTTGGGCGCATGGCGGAGATTTACGCCGCGCCCCTCGCGCAGCTGGAGTCCGAGGGTCTCGCGGCCGCGCTGGAGTCCGCGCGCACCGCGGATCCCGGCCAGGTCGTCGAGATCGCACTGCGGCGCGAAAAGGGCGCGATCTCCCTTGTCCTTGCGCTCGCTGATCTCGCCGGGCTGGCCTCGCTGGAGGAGGTCACCTTTGCCCTGTCCGATTTCGCCGATCGGGCGCTCGAGGTTGCGCTGGCCGAGGTGATGGCCGATCGTGGCGCTGAGCCGCGCGGCTTCGCCATCATCGCACTCGGCAAGCATGGCAGCCGGGAGCTCAATTATTCCTCTGACATAGACCTGCTGTTCCTGTTCGATCCGACCACCCTGCCGCTGCGCCCCCGCGAGGAGCCGGGCCAGGCGGCAGTGCGCATCGGCCAGCGGCTGGTGGAGATCCTTCAGAAGCGCACCGCCGAGGGCTATGTGTTCCGCGTCGACCTCAGGCTGCGGCCCTCGTCAGAAATCACGCCCGTCGCGCTCCCGGTCGATGCCGCCATCTCCTATTACGAATCCTCCGCTCTGGCTTGGGAGCGCGCTGCCTTCATCCGCGCCAGGCACGTCGCGGGCGACGCCGCGCTGGGGCGCTATTTCCTCGACGCGGTCCATCCGTTCGTCTGGCGGCGCAGCGTGGATTTTGGCGCCGTCGGCGAGATACGCGCAATCAGCGGCCGGATTCGCAGCCATTATGCCACGGGTCAGGTGTTGGGTCCCGGTTTCGATCTCAAGCGCGGGCGAGGCGGCATCAGGGAGATCGAGTTCTTCGCCCAGATCCTCCAGCTCATCCATGGCGGCCGCGATCCGGAACTGCGCGCGCCCGCGACCCTCGATGCGCTGGCCGCGCTTGCCGATGCCGGTCACATGGAGCCGGGCGAGGCGGAAATCCTCGGCACCGCCTATCGACTGCTGCGCACCGTCGAGCATCGGCTGCAGATGATCGACGACCGCCAGACCCACAGCCTGCCGGCCGATTCCCCGGCGCTCGACGCCGTGGCACGGCTGCACGGCATGGAGAGCGGGGCGGAGTTGATCACGGCGCTGGCCGGGCCCGTCGAGGCGGTGGGGACGCTCTACGACCGGCTCGGGGAGCAGGAAAAGACACGCCTGCCGCTGTCGGAAACCGCGCTCGATCTCTGGCTCGAGGAAGCGGGCTATGACGACGTTGCCGGCGCCCGGGCGCGCATCGCGGGCTGGCGCTCGGGCAAAGCCCGCGCGCTGCGATCTCCAGCCGCGCGCGAGGCGTTCGAGACCATGCTTCCCGGGCTGCTCATCTCCTTCGGGCGCGGCCCCGAGCCGGCCCGCACGATCAACCGCTTCGACGACCTCGTCGCGCGGCTGCCCAGCGGGGTCAATTTCTTCCGCCTGATCGACGCCCGGCCCGGCCTCGCCGATCATGTCGCTGCGATCCTCAGCCATGCCCCCCTGCTGGCCGACCAACTGGGGCGCCGGCCCGATTTGCTCGAGGGCCTGATCGACGCCACCGCCTTCGAGCCGCTGCCCCCGATCGCGGACCTGATCGGCGAGCTCGACGCGCCCGAGCGCGAAAGCGAGGATTATCAGATGCTGCTCGATCGGGTGCGACGCCGGGTCAATGAGCGGCGTTTCGCGCTCGGTGTCCAGCTCATCGCGGCGCGGCGTGATCCGCTCGAGGTCGCGCGCGACCAGTCGTATCTCGCCGAGGCAGCGATCGGCGTCCTTGCTGCCGCCGCGAGCGCCGAGTTCGAGCGCGTTCACGGCCGGATTCCCGGAGGCGGGCTGCTGATCCTCGCCCTCGGCAGGCTCGGTGGCGAAGCGCTCACCAACGCCTCGGATCTCGATCTCGTATATCTTTTCGAGGGGCCGCTTGATCGCCAATCCGACGGATCGCGGCCCTTGCGCGCCACCGATTATTTCAACCGGCTCGCGCCGCGTATCACCGCCGCCTTGAGCGTCGCCACCGCCGCCGGCCCTCTTTATCCGGTCGACACCAGGCTGCGCCCCTCGGGCGCCGACGGCATGCTCGCCGTCAGCCTCGAAAGCTTCGCCGACTATCAGCGCGAAAAGGCCTGGACCTGGGAGCATATGGCGCTGGCCCGCGCCCGCCCTGTTTTCGGCTCGGCCGAAGGCCGGGCCTCTCTCAGCGCCGTCATCGACGAGGTGCTGCGCATCGACCGCGATCGCGCTGCGCTTATCGAGGATGTCTCGCGCATGCGCGCCGAGATGGCGCGGCACAAGCCGCCGGCCGGAACGCTGGACGTAAAGCTGGGCGATGGCGGGCTGGTCGACCTCGAATTCGCCGTCCACACGCTCCAGCTCGCCAGTCATGTCGGGCTCGATCCGCATCTCGAGATCGCATTGGCGGCGCTCGCGGTCGCGGGTCTCGCGCCGCCCGAGGCCGATCCGGCGCTGCGGCTGCTTACCCGCATGCTCATCATGCAGCGCCTGCTCGCGCCAGGCGCGGCCGAGCCGGCCGAGGCGTCCCGCCCGCTGTTTGCGGCGGCATGCGGCCTGCAGGATTGGGATGCGCTGCTTGCGGCCCATGGCGAAGCGCGGCAGAGCGTGGCGGATTTCTGGGGCCGCGTGCGCGGGCGCGAAGGAGAATGACCATGCTGAGCCAAGGCGATCCTGCCCCCGACGTCGCGATGGTCGGAGTCGACGGCAAGTCGGTCAGCCCAGCCGATTTCCGCGGCCAGAAGCTGGTCCTCTATTTCTACCCAAAGGATGACACGTCGGGCTGCACCGCCGAGGCTCAGGCATTCGGCGCGCTCGCCGGGGATTTTGAAAAGGCCGGAACCTGGATCCTGGGCGTCTCGAAGGACGATGCCGGAAAGCATCGCAAGTTCATCGACAAATATGGGCTCAAGGTGCCGCTGGCGAGCGATCCCGACGGTTCGGTGTGCGAAGCCTTTGGAACCTGGGCCGAGAAGAGCCTCTATGGCCGCAAATATATGGGGATCGACCGGGCGACCTTCCTCATCGATCGGGACGGCCGCATCGATCGCATCTGGCGCAAGGTGAAGGTGCCGGGCCACGCCGAGGCGGTGCTGGAGGCCGCCCGCGAACTGCCCTAGCCGACCAGCTCGGCGAAGCCGGCCTCCTCGGCGATCCGTCCGCTTTCCATCCGCACGATCCGGTCGCATCCCGCCAGGGCCGCAGTCCGGTGCGCGACGACGACGATCGTGATGTCGCGGCCGATGGCGGCAATCTTGGCCATGATGGCTTTCTCGGTGCCGCGGTCGAGCGCCCCGGTCGCCTCGTCGAGGATCAACAGGCTCGCCTGCTTGTAGAGCGCACGTGCGATGGCGATGCGCTGGCGCTGCCCGCCGGAGATGCGGACGCCGCGCTCGCCGACCATCGTGCGATATCCCTCGGGCAAGGCGGCAATGAAACCATGAAGCTCGGCCTGTCGGGCGGCGTCTTCCACTCGCGCCTGGTCGACCGCGCTTGCCGGCTCGGCAAAGGCGATATTCTCCGCGATCGTGCTGTCGGCAAGATAGACGTTCTGCGGAACGTGCGCGATCCGCGCCTGCCAGGCGGCGCGGGTGCTGTCGTCGAGCAGGCGTCCGTCGATCCGGATCTCGCCTTCGCTCGGGTCGAGCAGGCCCATCAGCAGATCGAGAAAGCTGCTCTTGCCGCTGCCGGTCGTGCCGATCAGGCCCAGCCGCTCCCCCTTTGGAATCACGAGGTCGATGCCGGAGAGCGCCGCATTGCGCCCGGGGTAGGCGAGCGACACGCCCTCGAAACGGATTTCGGTTTCTAAAGGCAAGGGTCTCGGCCGCTTCCCAGGACCCGCGACCGCCGTCACCGGAGCCGCCATGAGGTCGAGCACGTCGCGCAGCACCCGGGCATTGCCGGCAAACACGCTCCAGCCATGATAGGCCTGCTGGACGAGCGGCAGCAGTCGCTGGGCGCCGAGCGCGAGCGCGCCCAGCACCGGAATCGCCGCGATGATCCCGCCCGGCCGGCCGCTCATCGACACGGCAACAACGACGATCAACACGACGCCGGCGGCCTCCACCAGGAAGCGGGGCGCCCCGGAGATGAAGATATTGGCGGCGTGCGCTTGCCTGTATCTTAGGTCCAGGCGGCGAAAGCTCTCCTCGAAGACGTGCTGGCTGTGGCCCAGCAATATGTCGCGTATCCCGCCCAGGCCCTCCTGGATCGCCCGCATGCGAAGCGTCCCGCTTTCTGAGACGATCACCGAATTGGCGGTGAGGCGGGGCCGGGTGGTGACGCTGACCAGGACATAGACGCCCCCTACGGCGATCGTTGCGATCGACGCCGTCATCGGATCGATCGCGAACAGGAGCGCAATGATCACCGTGGCGATGAGCACCGCGGATACGCCCTGCAGGAAGGGCATCACGACGCCGAAGCTCAGCACATGGATCTTCTCGATGCTGGCCAGGAGCTCGCTGGGATTGCGGGTCACATAATAGGCATAAGGCTGGCGCAACATCCGGCCGAAGATCTCGGTGCCGATGTCGTGGCCGAACGCGACCACGAAGCTCTGGGTCACCCACAGGAGAAGCAGCCTCGCCCCCGCCGCCAGAATCACCGCGATGATAACGATCAGGGCCGCCCG
>Ga0136617_10006366_pt1 | contig 10552 bp, 10 predicted proteins | sample AntDrymUQ3222106_2_FD_129672 | JGI IMG/M metagenome (GOLD analysis project Ga0136617, IMG submission 129672) | Polar desert sand microbial communities from Dry Valleys, Antarctica - metaG UQ322 (21.06) | ecosystem: Environmental > Terrestrial > Soil > Desert | place: Antarctica: Dry Valley...
GGCCTGCGTGCCCGCTCCGAGACCGGCGAGGAGCTGCCCGCCCGTCAGGCGTTCTGGTTCGCCTGGAGCCAGTTCCACCCGGACACGTCGCTCTGGACCGGCTAGACCGCGGGTCAGTTCTTCTTGGGCGCAGGAGGGGCGAAGCCGGCGACCGTGTGCAGGAGGAGGACGAACTCGCTCCCGTCGGCGGTGTTCCGGAGCGTGAGCGGCTTGCCGAGCTTGAGCTTGATCGACTCGGTCCCGTCGGCGTAGGTCCCGCCGGCGATCCCGATCTGGACGGCCTTGCCGTCCTTCCCGAGCTCGAGGAGCACGAACACCGGCGCGGCGGCGGGGAAGGCCGCCTCCGGGACGACGTCCTCGGCGACCCCGTTGACCGAGATCGACGTGGCCAACGCCGGGGTCGGGGCCGGTGCGGCCGGCGCCGTGGCGCCAGGCGCCGTCGTGGTCGGGGCAGCGACGGTCGGCGCCGCACCAGCGCTCGACGACCCCGGGGCCGGGGTGACCACTGCGCCGACAGCTCCAGGTGCGGGCGTCGCGACGATGATCTCGGGCGTCGTTGCAGGCGCGGCCGGCGCCCTCGGCGGCGGCACGGCCTCGGCCTGCTGCGCGAACGGATCCTTCGTCTGGAAGAGCTCGAACGAGCGGAGCTGGCCGTCGCTGGCCACGGGGGGAAGGTCGCTGTCGACGAGCACTGCGGGCTGCGCGTCGGCGACACTCGACGGCACGCTCCCGGCGGCGACCGGCGCGCCAGGAACCGGAGCAGCGGCGGGAGCGGCGGGATCCGGAGCAGGGGCCGCCGTCGCGGGAGCGGCGACCGGGGCGACAGCCTCGGGTCCTTTCAGCATCTTCAGCGTTCGCGGCACCTGGAACGCGAGCACGGCGGCGAAGACGACGCAGAGAGCGATCGCGATCTTCTTCTGCTTGGCCTGCTTGGCCTTCAGAGGGTCGACGCGCTTGGCGGCAGCCATCAGGGAGCCGTCCCTGCTGCGGCAGCTTCGGAGGTGCCCGCGACGGGAGGCACGGGCGCCTCGGTGGTGGTGGCCGCGGTCGTCCCCGCGGGTGCCTCGATCGGCGGCGTCGCGGGCGGGAGGGTGGTCGCGGGCTGGGCGGTCCCGTAGACAAACGCGTCGACGGTGAGCGAGGCTGTGATCTCGGGGAAGCCGCCGGCGCTCTCGGCGAAGGCGAGCGACTTGACCGAGAAGAGCCGCCCGGAGCTGTGCAGCTCGCCGCGACGGATCCCCACGAGCGTGCGAAGCCGGAAGAGGAAGTCCGAGAGCTCGTAGAAATTGCCGTCGAACACGAGCGAGATGGGGACCGACTGGTACGAGCCGGCCGGAACCGCGGCTTGCGGCGAGATCGACGTGAACCCGATCCCGGTCTCTCCCGCGATCCGAGAGAGCTCGAGCAGGATCCCGGGCATGTCCGGGACGGAAGGCATCGCCTTGGCCAGCCGGAAGATGTCGGCGACCGCGATTCGCTGCGGCGCGTCGGGCGTGGCGGCTGCCGCTGCGGCCGCTCGCGCGACGACGAGCGCCTGCTCCGCGACGGCGGCCTCTTGCTGGAGCTCGGCCGCCTCGGCGCGCTTCGGGCCGACCAGCACGAACCAGCCGAAGAGCGCGTAGACGAGCAGCGCGCCGGCAACGACCCCGTAGAGGCTTCTCGCCGAGAGCTTGCCCTTCACGAGGAGGCCTCCGTACCCGCCGGCTTGAGGTCCGCGAGGATCACGAACTGGACGACCTGGAGCGACGCAGCGGGATCCGTCGTGCTCGACTGCAGCTGGACGTTCGCGAGCGCGGGCAACACCGAGATCCGGGAGAGAAAGCGCGCGACGCCGTCCTGCGAGTAGGTCGAGCCGTTCAGGGTCAGCTTCGAAGCGGCGCCGGGCACGGCCGCGCTCGTCGTTAGGCTCGAGAGCCAGACGTCCTCGGGCAGGACCTGCGAGATCTGACGCAGGACGCCGTCCCACGCCACACGCCCGCCGAGAGCCGTCGAAAGAGCGGTGATGCGCGCGCTCTTCGTGGCGGCGAGCGCGCTGTCGTCCTGAGCCTCGGACTTTGTCCCCTCGGGCTTCGGCACGGCGAGGAGCTGGGAGTTGCTCAGGTCGCGAGCCTGCCGGTGCTGGTTCGCCGCCCCGCTCGCACCGAGGATCAGGGCGACGAGCGCGACCGTGACGAGCGCGGCGCCGCCGCCGCCGAGGAAGACGACGCCGCGCTTCGCCTCGAAGCTGCGCGCCGGTGCATCGCGGGGGAGAAGGTTGACGGCGCGCATCAGTCGTCGATTCCGAGTCCGATGGCGATCGCGAACGAGCCCGTCTGCTCGCTCTCCCGGAACCGCTTCGACACCTTCACTCGCGAGAGCGGGTCGCCGACCCGGACGGGGACGCCGATCAGCCGTTCCAGCTCGGCCGCGAAGCCTGGGAGGTGAGTGGTACCGCCGGTGAGCACGATCTCGCCGATCCCCAGAGATCCGGGCTGGTTCTGATAGAACTGGAGCGAGGAGACGAGTTCCCGCGCGAACGACTGGAGCTGGGCCCTGGCGGCCTCGCGGGCGGTCTGGAGCTGGCCCTCGTCGAACCCGTCGGGAAGCTCCTGGCCGCCGATCAGGCTCAGCGCCCGCTTGACCGGCTCCGCCTCGCTCGGGGAGAGGTCGAGCGCCCGGGCGATCGCGACGTTCAGCGCCCAGCCGCCCCACTCGAGTACGCGGGTGAACTCGCAGACGCGGCCGTCGGAGACGGCGAAGGTCGAGCGATCGTGTCCGACGGAGACCGCGACAAGAGCGCCTCGGTCGTCGCCGACGATCGGCTCCCGCGGCTCGGCGAGCGCACGCAGGAGCGCGAACGCCTCGAGGTCGATCCCGACGATCTGGATCCCGGCTCGCTGGCAGGCATGGACGTACCGGTCGACGAGCTCTCGGTAGGCCACGACAAGCAGGACCCGCCGAGTCAGGTTGCCCTCCTCGTCCGTCGACTCCGAGAGGATCTGGTAGTCGAGCACCGCTTCCTCGATCGGGATCGGCAGCACCTCCTGGGCGCGGAAGCGGATCGCGTTCGCGAGCTGCTTCGGGTCGTCGATCCCGACGACGTCGAAGGTGCGGACGCCGATTCTGTTGTTCGCGATTCCGAGCCGGACGCCGCGCCTCGGCAGGCCGTGCTTCTTGAAGAACTCCCTCAGGGCGAGCGCGAGCGCCTCCGGGTCGCGCAGCTCTCCGCCGACCACGATCCCGGGCTCCAGCGGCTCTCGGGCGACCTGGACGAGCTCGGGCTCGTCGCCGTTGACGATCCGCGCGGCAGCGATCTGCGAGGCGCCGATCTTGAGGCCGACGAGATTCTTCCCGCCCTTGCCGCGAGTGACGACTGGCCTCGGAAGCTGCGGCCGCCGGAGCCTCGGCCGTTCACGCTGCGGCTTCGGCTCCTGCTCGAGCTTCGGAACGACGGCGGCCGGGCTCTTCGGGCGACGCCCAAAGGAGAGCTCGCGCTTGTAGAACGGCTTCGAGACATCGGTCTCGTCCCAGGCGGGCCTTTCGGCCGCCGGGGCGGGCTCGCCCTTCGGCCGCCGGAACGAGAGCTCGCGCTTCGCCCTCGGCTCCGACGCCTTCGGGCCGCGCTTGAGGGAGAGCTCGCGCCTGTAGAACGGCTGCGCCTGCCCCTCCGTTTCGGCCGGCTCAGGCGCTGCTTCGGCAGCCAGGAGAGATCTCGCCGCCTCGATCAGCTCGGGCGGAAGCTCGAGGGGTGTCTCGCGGGTGATCGCGAGAGCAGCGAGCTCGGCCGGCGGCAGGGCCTCGACGGGCTCAGGCTTCAGCGACGGGGCCGCCACGGGCTCGGGCTGGTCGACGGTCGGCTCGTCGTCCGGGGTCGAGACCAGCTCGAGCGGCCGGGTCAGCCAGCTGTGGTCGATGTCGGCTGCGAGAGGCGGGGGCGCGACGGAGACCGGCGGAGACGCGACGGAGACCGGCGGGGCCGCAGGCTCGACGTCCACCTGCACGGGCTCCTCGGTGACCGGCGCGGAGGCCGCGACCTGCTTCGGCTTGCGCCGCAACGAGATCTCCTTCTTCCAGACCGTCGTGGGCGCGCCGGAAGGCACGGCCGGCTCAGCCTCCGGAGCTGCCTCCGCGGGCTTGCGCTTGAAGGAGAGCTCCTTCTTCCAGATCGAGGTGGGCTTCTCGTCGGACATCAAGCTCCCGCGACCCTCAGGCCGTGGAAGGGCTCGGCGGCTGCGGCGGATGTGGGCTCATCCTCGAAGCCGGCTCGCTCGAGCAGGCCCTCGAGCTGGTCGATGCGGCTCGAGGCGCTCAGCGCGACCTCGCGCGTGATCACGCGCCGCAGCACGAGGTTTGCGAGCGACTGCTCCATCGTGACCATCCCGCGGCCGGTCGAGGTCTGCATGATCGAGTAGACCTGCTCGACCTTGCCCTGCCGGATCAGGTTCCGGACGGCGTCGTCGGGCAGGAGGATCTCGAGCGCGGCGACGCGGCCCTGGCCGTCGGCCGTCTTCAGAAGCGACTGGGTGACGACGCCCTGGAGCGACCCGGCGAGCATGATCCGCACCTGCTCCTGCTGCTCGGCGGAGAAGACGTCGATGATCCGGTCGATCGTGCTCGGCGCGCTCTGGGTGTGGAGGGTGCCGAGGACGAGGTGGCCGGTCTCTGCTGCGGTGAGCGCGGTCGAGATCGTCTCGAGGTCGCGCATCTCGCCGACGAGGATCACGTCCGGGTCCTGGCGGAGTGCTGCGCGGAGGCCCTCGGCGAAGCTGATCGCATCTACTCCGATCTCGCGCTGGTTCACGATGCACTGCTTGTGGCGGTGCACGAACTCGATCGGGTCCTCGATCGTGAGGATGTGATCGGAGCGGTTGCGGTTGACCTCGTCGATCATCGCGGCGAGCGTCGTCGACTTACCGGAACCGGTTGGCCCCGTGACGAGAACGAGGCCGCGCGGGAGCATTGCGAGCTCGGCGAGCGAGGCCGGGAGGCCGAGCTCCTCGAGCGTCTTCAGCTCCTCGGGGATGACGCGGAAGGCGGCGCCGAGCGACTCGCGCTGGAAGTAGACGTTGACGCGGAAGCGGGCGAGGCCGGGAATGGCGTGCGAGGTGTCGATCTGGCGCTTGAGCTCGAGCTGCTTCTGCTGCTGCGTCGAGAGGACGCGATAGAGGAGTTGCTGCGTGTCCTCGGGCGTCAGCGCCGGCCCGTCGAGCCGCTCGAGCTCGCCGCGAACGCGGATCGCCGGCGGCGTCCCCACCGTCAGGTGGAGGTCCGACGCACCGCGGCCGACCATCTCCACGAGGAGGTCGTCGATCGAGAGCACCGGGGAAGCGAGGGGCGTGATGCCGTCCACGAGGTGGGCTATCGGCACGCGTCCGGGGTAACTTGAGTGAGGGATGGGACGGCCTCGCGGGCGCGCGCGGGTTCCTTCTTCTGCCGGTTCGAGACGCCTCCCCCACGCTGGGGGATGCGTCTGGGTGAGGGTTCACCCATTCGAGGGGTCAACCGGATCGGACGGGAGGCCGATGTCGGCGGAGCCACTGCAGAACAACGTCCCCTCGGAAGGAGACACCTCAATGCTTTCAGCGCTCCGTAAGCGCCTCGACGCGAAGAACGAGCAGGGCTTCACCCTGATCGAGCTCCTCGTCGTCATCATCATCATCGGCATCCTGCTCGCGATCGCGGTGCCGTCGTACCTCGGCTTCCGCGACCGCGCCACGCGGGCGTCGAACCAGGCCAACCTCCGCGCGGCCATCCCGGCGATCGAGACCTACTCCGGCGACAACGTCGGTACGGCCACGGACGCCGACGCGTCGGCTGCCACGAGCGGCTACCAGGGCATGGATCTGTCGCAGCTGCGGAAGATCGACGCCGGCATCTCGCCGAGCCTCCGCTTCGGCACGCTCGCGACGGGCTCCTACTGCGCCGAGTCCGGCGTGGACGGCAGCGCCTTCGAGTACTACTACGCCCTCGGCCAGGTCGCTCCGTCGACCCTCGCCAACGGCGTGATCACGCAGGGTAGCTGCGCGTAACACCAGCAGCTGATCGGAACGATCGAGAGGGCGCGGGAGACCGCGCCCTCTCTCGTTCCCCTACAGAAGCTCACCGCCGCTGCCGATAACACGCCTATGGAGAAGATCAGCCCCCCGATCCGGATCCTCGCGCTCGTGCTCGTCCTCGTCGGCCTCGGCGGGATGATGGCGCTGCGGATGCTCGGCCCCAGCGCGGAGCCCGTCGCCGTCCCCCTGCCGGCGAAGGCGACGCCCGCAAAGGCGCAGCCGGCGAAGGCCGCCAAGCCGGCCGAGGCGAGCGCGAAGGCGAAGCCGGCCGCGCCGGCCTCGAAGAAGGCGACGAATCCGAAGTCCTCCCCCGCCCGCGCCGCCGCGTCCGTACCGAAGCCGGCACCCAAGGTTCCCGAGCCGAAGACCGGCTTCCCGGTCGCGGTCGACACGGCCCTCGCCGGCCACGAGCTCGTCGTCGTCTCGCTCGTCGTTCCGGGTGCCCGCGTGGACGAGCTCGCCGCCGCGGAGGCCCGCGCCGGCGCGAAGCTCGCCGGAGTCGGCTTCCTGGCCCTGAACGTGCTCAACGAGGGTGTCGCCCGCGCGCTGCTCACGAAGCTCGGCACCCTCGAGGATCCGAGCCTGCTCGTCGTCCGGCGCGGCGGTGAGGTCGCGGTGCAGCTGAACGGCTTCGTCGACCGCGACACGGTCGCCCAGGCCGCCGCCAACGCCTCGGCGTGACCGCCTCGACCCAGACGGAGCTCTTCGTCCGACACGCACGCAAGGAAGGGCGCTCGATCGCCGTACTCCGGGCGCTCGACTACGGCGACTCCTGCGTCGTCGAGGCCGAGGTCTTTCCCTCCGAGGGCGCGGACGCCGTCAGCCCCGGCCCGTACACCTTTGCCAACCCTGCTCAGGCGACCCAGTTCGTCACCGAAGCCGTCGAGGCTCTGATGGTCCTCGGCTGCGACGTCCAGGCCCAGTAGTCCCCAGCCGCGGACGCGACCGGTCGAGGCATGTCCCAGGGACTGTCCCTCGTCCCGTCGCAGGACTACATGTCCCGCTCGAGGTCAGCTAGACGAGAATGCGAGCGAGCTCTTCGACCGAGGTGAGGCCGGCGGCCACCTTCGCGAGACCGTCATCCCACATCGTCTTCATCCCGCCGGCGAGAGCTGCGCGCTCGATTTCCTCGCGCGGGGCCCGGGCGACCGCGAGCTGAGCGAGCTCCTCCGTCATCGTCAGGAGCTGATAGATCCCGACCCGGCCTCGGTAGCCCGTCTGGTTGCAGCGGGGACAGCCGCACTTGCGGTAGAAGCCCATCCCGTCGGAGGCCATCGCGACGTCGGGGGAGACGCGCGACTGCAGGAGCTCGTCGACCGAGGGCTGGTACATCTCGCAGCAGTGCGAGCAGAGCTTCCGCGCGAGCCGCTGGGCCATGATCCCCGAGACCGCCGCTCCGGTGAGGAAGGGCTCGACGCCCATCTCGTTCAGGCGGGTAATCGTGCTCGGCGCATCGTTCGTGTGCAGCGTCGAGAGGACGAAGTGACCGGTGAGGGCCGCCTCGATCGAGATCTTGGCCGTCTCGCCGTCCCGGATCTCCCCGACCATCACCACGTCGGGGTCGGAACGCAGGATCGAGCGGAGCGCGGTTGCGAACGTGAGCCCGGCGCGCTGGTTGATCTGCACCTGGTTGACCCCGTTCAGCCGGTACTCAACCGGATCCTCGACCGTGATGATGTTGATCTCGGGCCGATTGATCGTGGTCAGGCTGGCGTAAAGGGTGGTCGACTTACCGGAGCCGGTCGGGCCGGTCACGAGGAGCGCGCCGGTCGGCTTCGCGATGATCTCGGAGAGCTGGACGCGCATCGCGTCCGAGAGACCGAGCTCCTCCAGGGTCGGGGCGCGCCGCGACTTGTCGAGGAGGCGCATCACGACCTTCTCGCCCTCGACCGTCGGCAGGGTGGCGACGCGGACGTCGAGCATCCGGCCGGCTGCAGCCGCGTTCAGCGAGATCCGGCCGTCCTGCGGCTTCCGGCGCTCGGCGATGTCGAGCTTCGCGAGCACCTTCAGGCGGGTGGTGACGCCCGGGGCCATCCGCTTGGGGATCCGCTGCATCTCCTGGAGGACGCCGTCGACGCGGAAGCGGACGACGAGCGCGTCCTCCTGCGGCTCGAAGTGGATGTCGGAGGCGCCGTCCTCGGCAGCCTGGAAGATCACCGAGTTGACGAGCCGAACGAGTGGCGCATCGGAGATCCCGTCGTCGACCTCGAGGTCCGCGGCCTCGTCCTCGGAGGTACCGAGGTCGGCATCGACCTCCTCGAGCACCGCGCGGGTGCCGAACGCCTCGGACGCGCGCGCGAGCCGCTTGATCTCGTGGAGGATGTCCTCACGAGAGGCGACGCCGAGCTCGAGCGGGTAGCGCGTCGCGAGCCGGAGCTCGTCGATCCCGTGCAGGTTGCCGGGATCCGCGACGGCGATTCGGAGGGTTCCATCAGCGAACGCAAACGGGATCGCGACGACGCGTTCCAGCACGTGGAGCGGGATCTGCTCGGCCGCTTCCTTCTCGAACCCGGTCAGCGCCAGATCGACGAGCGGCACCTGGAAGCGAACGGCGAGCGAGCGGGCGATCCCGTCGGACGAGGCGACGCCTTCATCGACGATCGCCTGGGCGAGCGAGCCGTGGCCGGTGCGACCGCGCACGAGCGCGAGCTTGTCGGTCGGTACGAGGCCGGTGGCCGCGAGCAGGTCGAGCACGAGCTCGGCGGTGGCGTTCACCCCGACACTCGGGCGTAGCGGCTCGCCGCCCGCGCGCGCGGTCGTTTCCTCGCCGGCGCTGCCGACGGTACGAAGCGTGGGTGGACGTTCGTTGTCCATATCCCTCGTTCGAGTTATCGGCAGCCGAGGCCGCGCCCTGAAGCGCTCGTTAGAGCAGCGAGAGGTACGCGTCGAGCAGGTACTCGCCGAAGAAGAGCGCGATCACTGCGCCCAGGGCCAGGAACGGCGCGAAGGGAATCGCCATCTTCCGGGCCGCGCTGCCGTGCCGGGCAAGGAGGACGACTGAGGGGACGAGCGCCGCGACCATCCCGAGCATCAGCCCTACCGGCACCGTCCGGCCGAGCATCGCGCCCAGGAGCAGCGCGAGCTTGACGTCCCCCATCCCCATTCCCTTCGGATAGGCCAGGGCGGCGAGAAAGAGGAAGAACGAGGCGCCGAACGCTCCCAGGGCCCACTCCGCGCTCGGCTCGAGCGCCGTCTGCGCCGCGAGGACGATCGCCGCAGCGGGGAGCACGATCACGTTCGGGACGATTCGATGGGTGAGATCGGTGGCCGAGACGGCAACGAGCACCGTGCAGAAGAAGGCGGCGACGAACGAGCGCCCGGACCAGCCGAAGGCGAGGAAGCTGGCCGCGATCAGAAGGGCGGTCAGGAGCTCGACGGCCGGGTAGACCGCGCCGATCTTCACGGCGCAGCCGCGACAGCGGCCGCGCAGGACGAGGTAGGAGACGACCGGCACGTTGTCGTACCACGCGAGCTCCTGGTCGCAGCTCATGCAGGCGGAGCCGGGGCTGACGATCGAGCGCTTCAGCGGCACACGGGCCGCGACGACGTTCAGGAAGCTGCCGATCGCAAGGCCGGGCGCGAAGGCCGCCGCGGCCAGGGCAAGCTCCATCAGCCCCAGCTGCCGGGCTCGTTGGAGATCGTGACCACGTCCTCGTACGTTGCAGGCATCCCGGGCATCAGCGTTCCTATCGGCACGTAATGGTTCACGCTTGAGTTGGCGAGCGAGACGCGGCGGGCGATGATCGGCCCCCAGATCACCGAGCCGTTCTGCTCGGCATAGTCGTTGACCGCGTACATCGCGCCCTGGAACTTGGTGCTGTTCCCGATGTCGATGCTGCCGCCCGCGACGAAGGCGAGCAGGTTCTGCTGCGGGTCCCAGGTGGCGTCGCAGGCGGAGACCCCGCAGACGGTAGTGGAGTTCGCCATCGAGATGTTCCCGGCCGCGTAGATCGTCGCTCGACCCGAGTAGGTCGCCTGATTGAGCTGGCTGAAGACGATCGAGCCGTCGAAGTAGATCGTTCCCTTGATCGTCAGCGCGTGGCTGGTCGGATCCCACGTCAGCTGCGCGACGAGCTCCCCTGTCGCGTCGTAGAGCCGGCAGTCGTATGCGTTTCTCGGCGTCAGATCGACTTGCGAGCGGCTGTTGTTCGGGATCGTGTCGTTGTCGAAGCCGCCGGGAAAGCTGGTGGGCGCGGTGCAGCCGTTGCGGCGCCCCAGCGTGCTCGCGCCGTTATAGGTGCCGGCCATGTCGACCGGAGGCTTCGTGAACGTGGTCGGCGTGGAATCGGAGATCTCGGCGTAGACCCGCTGGGCAGGTCCGCAGGGCCGCGTGAAGCTCCCGGAGGAGCCGACGCGGCAACCGCCTGCGACGTGTGCCTCGTGGATGCGCATGTCAGCCGCGCCGACATGGCTCGAGTTCTGGAACTCGAGCGTGCCACCCACCTGGAGCGCATAGCCGGAGACCTGCGCCGAATTGAGGAGGCGCAGGTTTCCGCGGACGTAGAGCGGGATATTCA
>Ga0136617_10006367_pt1 | contig 10552 bp, 9 predicted proteins | sample AntDrymUQ3222106_2_FD_129672 | JGI IMG/M metagenome (GOLD analysis project Ga0136617, IMG submission 129672) | Polar desert sand microbial communities from Dry Valleys, Antarctica - metaG UQ322 (21.06) | ecosystem: Environmental > Terrestrial > Soil > Desert | place: Antarctica: Dry Valley...
CTACTACCGCACCTCCCGTCCGGTCGACGAACTGCTGGCCCTCACCGTGCTCGAGGCCAAGCGAAACGAGCGGGTCAAGACACTGTCCGGGGGCCAGAAACGCCGGCTCGACCTGGCCCTGGCCCTCGCCGGCAACCCCGAGCTGCTCTTCCTCGACGAGCCCACCACCGGCTTCGACCCCACCGCCCGGCGGGGCGCGTGGGATGTCATCCGGGGTCTGCGGGCGCTGGGCACCACCGTCTTCCTCACCACCCATTACATGGACGAGGCCCAGGCCCTGTGTGACCGGGTGGCGGTGATCGTCGGCGGCGAGATCGTGGCCGAGGGACCTCCCGGCAACCTGGGCGGCGGCCCGTCGACCAGCGAGATCCGCTTCACCATGCCTCCCGACACCGGGGCCGACACCCTCCCCGATCTTCCACCGGGGGCAAAGGTGCTGGTGGAAGGCGATTCGGTGCTGGTTTCGGCGGCCGACCCAACCCATGCGCTGGCCACCCTGACCGGCTGGGCCATCGGCCGCGGCCTCACCCTGCCAAGTCTCACCGTCAGCCGTCCCCGCCTGGAGGACGTGTACCTCGATCTCACCAAGGAGGTGGCCGCACAATGAGCGATCTGGCCATCGCCGCCCGGCAGGTGGGCTACGAGCAGAAGGCGTTCTGGCGCAACCCGGCGGCGGCGGTGTTCACCTTCGCCTTCCCCCTGCTGTTCCTGTTCATCTTCTCCAGCCTCAACAGCGGCGTGCAGATCGACACCCGGGCCGGGGTCAGCTTCGTCACCTTCTTCGTCCCCGGCATCGCCGCGTTCGGCATCATCTCCGCCTGCTACACGAACATCGCCATGAAGATGGCCATCTCCCGCGACCTGGGCATCCTCAAGCGGGTCAAGGGCACGCCGGCGCCGGCCTGGGCCTATATGGCCGGCCAGATCGGCTCGTCGATCGTCACCACCCTGCAGATCGTGGCCGTCACCGTCGGGGTCGGGGTGCTCGTGTACGACGTCGACTTCCGCACCGACACCATCGTCGGCCTGGTACTCACCCTGGCCCTCGGCGCGGCCTGCTTCTGCGTGCTCGGCCTGGCGGTGAGCGGCCTGTGCCCCAACGGCGATGCCGCCCCCGCCATCGTCAACTTCTCCATCCTGCCCGTGGTCTTCATCTCCGGGATCTTCTTCCCGCTCGACAACGCACCCTCATGGCTGCTGTCGCTGGCCAAGTTTTTCCCGGTCCAGCACCTGGCCAACGGTCTGCAGTACGCCTTCGATCCCCGCACCGGGTCACCGGGCGTCAACGGCGGCGACCTCGTCGTCCTCGCCGCCTGGACCGTCGCCGGTGCCGTCCTCGCCCTCCGGCTCTTCAAGTGGGAGAACGCCCGATGAAAAGTGCCCGAGCAGATGGATCGCCCACCACGACCGCCTCGGCCGCCTCGGCCGCCCGCGCCGTCGGCCTGACCAAGATCTACGGCCAGGGCGACACCGCGGTGAAGGCCCTCGACGGCCTCAGCGTCGATTTCGCCGTCGGACAGTTCAGCGCCATCATGGGCCCGTCCGGATCCGGGAAGTCGACCCTCATGCACTGCATGGCCGGTCTCGACCGGGTCACCGGCGGCCAGACGTTCATCGGCGACACCGAGCTCAGCCACCTCGACGACAAGGAGCTCACCAAGCTGCGGCGCGACGAGGTGGGCTTCATCTTCCAGGCCTACAACCTGGTGCCCACCCTCAACGCCCTGGAGAACATCACCCTTCCCCTCGACATCGCCGGTCGCGAGCCCGACCAGGAGTGGCTCGACCGCATCATCGACACCATCGGGCTCCGGCCCCGGCTGTCACACCGGCCGTCAGAGCTCTCCGGCGGCCAGCAGCAGCGGGTGGCGGCCGCCCGGGCCCTGGCCAGCAAGCCGGCCATCGTCTTCGCCGACGAGCCCACCGGCAACCTCGACTCCAAGGCCTCGTCGGAGGTGCTCGGCTTCCTCCGCCAGTCGGTCGCCGACTTCGGGCAGACGATCGTCATGGTCACCCACGATGCGGTTGCCGCCGGGTACGCCGACCGGATCGTCTTCCTGGTCGACGGCCAGATCGTGGACGAGATGCTCGACCCCACGCCCGACCGGGTGCTCGACAAGATGAAGACCCTCTCGGACGACAGGTAGGGCCGCCGTGCTCAAGGCCACCCTCAAAGGGGTCCTCGCCCACAAGATCCGGCTGCTCCTCACCGCCATCGCCGTGGTGCTGGGCGTCGGTTTCGTAGCGGGTACCTACGTCCTCACCGACACCCTCAACGCCACCTTCGACACGCTCTTCGAAGAGGTCACCGCGGGTACCGACGTCTCCGTGCGGGCCGAGTCGGGCTTCGGGGAGGACACCAGCCTCTCCTCGGCCCGCAACACCGTGCCCGAGAGCCTGGTGCCGATCGTCGCCGGCGTCGAGGGGGTGAAGTCGGCCGACGGCAACCTGGCCGGCTACGCCCAGTACGTCGACAAGGCGGGCAAGGCCATCGTGACGGGCGGCGCCCCCACCCTGGGCGTGAGCTGGACCGACGTCCCCGAGCTCAACCCCCTCCGGCTGCGCGACGGTCGGGCCCCGGAGGCCGACGGCGAGGTGCTCATGGACGCCGGCACGGCCAAGGAGCACGACTTCACGGTCGGCGACACAGTCCGCATCCTGTTCGAGGGGCCACCTTCCGACTTCACCGTGGTCGGTGTCGCCGGGTTCGGCGCCGCCGACAACCTGGCCGGTGCCACCCTTGCCGTGTTCGACCGGGCGACCGCCCAGCGGGTTCTCAACAAGGTCGGGGCCTTCGACACCATCGACGCCGTGGCCGACGAGTCGGTTTCGCCCCTCGAACTGCGTGCCCGGGTGCAGAACGCCCTCCCCGACGGCTTCGAGGCCCGCACCGGCGCCCAGGTGGCCGACGAGCAGGCAAAGCAGGTGCAGGACGCCCTCGGGTTCTTCAGCACGTTCCTGCTGGTGTTCGCCGGCATCTCCCTCTTCGTCGGCGCCTTCATGATCCTCAACACCTTCTCCATCCTGGTGGCCCAACGCACCCGCGAACTGGGCCTGCTCCGGGCCCTCGGGGCCAGCCGGGGCCAGGTGCTGGCGTCGGTCGTGGGCGAGGCCGCCATCGTCGGCGTGGTGGCTTCGGCCGCCGGGGTGCTCCTGGGGATCCTGGTGGCGATGGGCCTCAAGGCCCTCCTCGGCGGGTTCGGCATCGACCTGCCCGGCGGAGGCCTCGTCGTCAAGCCCCGCACGATCGTGCTCTCCCTGGTCGTGGGCGAGCTGGTCACCCTGGTGGCAGCCATCGGACCCGCCCTGAAGGGTTCGAAGCTGTCGCCGATGGCAGCCATGAGCGGCGCCGGCACAGAGCACGGCGGCTCACTGCGGACGCGGACCATCACCGGGACGGTGGTCATGGTCGCAGGATTGGCCGCGCTCGGCGCCGGCCTGTTCGGCGACGCCGGCATCGCCCTTGTCGGCCTGGGAGTGGCGGCCACCTTCATCGGCCTGGCCCTGCTCCTGCCCCTGTTCGCCCGGCCCCTGGCCTCGGCCCTCGGCCGGCCCCTGCCCCCTCTGTTCATGGTGCGGGGCATCTCGGCCAAGCTCGCCCGGCAGAACGCCGTCCGCAATCCCCGCCGCACCGCCTCCACCGCCGCCGCCCTCACCATCGGCCTGGGCCTGGTCGGCACCGTGGCCGTCCTGGCCGCATCCATCGTCGAGTCGGGGGCGGCCATCATCGACAAGGCTCTGGCCGCCGACTACATCATCAGCACCGGGCAGTTCACGCCGACGGTCAGCACCGACGTCGCCGGCCGTCTGTCCGAGCAGCCTGAGCTGGGGGCCGTCACCGGCTTGCAGCAGGGCGAGTTCAGGGTGCAGGGCTCGACCAAGCAGCTCTTCGGAGGCGATCCCGATGCTCTCCCCCAACTCCTGAACATCGAGATGGTGACCGGCGAGATCGCGGCTCTCGGCCGGGGCGAAGTGCTCGTCGAGGAGCAGGAGGCCAAAGACCGCAACGTGGTGGTGGGCGAAGCCCTGCCGGTCACGTTCGTGCGCACCGGCGACAAGGAACTGCGGGTGGGAGGCACCTACGAGCGCAACCAGCTCCTGGGCGGCTACACCGTGTCCGGCGCCACCTACGACGAGAACTTCTCCGAGCACCTCTTCTTCGTGGTGATGGCGAAGGCCACGCCCGGGGTGGCCCCCGCCGCGGCCCGCGCTGCCGTCGACCGGGTGGCCCAGGACTTCCCCAACGTGGAGGTCCGCGACCAGGTCGAGTTCAAGGCCGAGCAGAAGCGGCAGATCAACCAGGCCCTCGGGCTGGTGACGGTCCTGCTGTTCCTGGCCGTCGTCATCGCCTTCCTGGGCATCATCAACACCCTGGCCCTCTCCGTCTTCGAGCGCACCCGGGAGCTGGGCCTGCTGCGGGCGGTGGGCATGTCGCGCCGTCAGGTGCGGGGGATGATCCGGGGCGAATCGGTGATCATCTCGGTGATGGGGGCGATCATCGGCCTCGTCGTCGGGGTCCTGTTCGGATGGGCCCTGGTCAGCGACTTCTCGGGCGAGGGCATCAGCGAACTGGTCATCCCCGTGGGCCAGCTGATCACCTACGTGGTCATCGCCGGCATCCTCGGCGTCTTCGCCGCCCTGTTCCCCGCTCGCCGGGCCGCCCGCCTCGACATCCTCCAGGCCATCAGCCACGAGTAAACACACAGTCGGGGGGCTTCGCCCCCCGACGGCCCCCCGAGGTCAAAGGCTCAGTCAAAGGCCGAACGTGAAAGGACAGTCGCAGGCCCGCGCGATCGTCAGCCCGGTCACGCGGTCTCCTCGGGAACGCCTCCGGGGCGGCCAACAGCTTTTCGTCACGACGGCTCGCGTTGATGAACACCGACGACGCGGCATGGCAATCGACAAGCCCGAGCGGCGGCACGCCGCCACCGACAAGCCCACCACCTCGCCGAACCCGGTCGCACGCAACAACGACCCTTATCGCCGTCTGGCGGCGAATGACTGAAGGCTCGAACCATGACCGATGCCGATCTCTCCGACCTACGGGAACGGGCCGCGAACGGAGACCAAGAAGCCACCGATCAACTCGTCGAGCTGGCGGGCGAGCGCGGTGATCTGGGCGAGCTGCGACGCCTCGGGGCCAACGGCAGCCGTGATGCGGCCGACATGGTGGCCGAGCTGGACGAAGGCCAAGTCGACGGGAACACGCGTAGAGCCGTCTCACACCCGCTTCGCGGGAGAGCGCGCCGGGCGCTCGACGTCACCCGCTCGCCCCTGATGGCCGCCGGTGAGCAGTCCCTGTTGACCGCTGAGGCCCTGGGTTCCGGAACCGAAGGAGCCATCGACGCTCCCCACGGGCCTGCACCTCGGGTCCCACATGAACGTTCGCAGTCCGCCTGAAATGGGACTTTGCCGTGTTGCTAAGGTGACTGCTGCGAAGGGGAGCAGGAGTCGGTGTGGTTCGGCCCAGATTGGTGCGGATGCCTCTGATCGTCGTCGTCGTGGCGGCGATGGCCGGGGGTACTGCTGCGGTCGGCGGTCTGGCGTTGGCCATGACCTCCTCGTCCACCTATACCGTCGCCCCCGGCGACACCCTCGGTGAGGTCGCCGAGCGGCTGCACATCCCCCGCGACGAGCTGGCTGCGGCTAACGGGATCACCGACCCCGACCTGGTCGTCGCCGGACAGGTGCTGGTGCTGCCGGGCCCGCCGACGTCGCCTTCCGCAGATGAATCCGGAAGCGGGTCCACCGCCGGCTACGTGGTGCGGGAGGGCGACACCCTGGGCGAGGTGGCCGAGCGGCTGGGCGTGCCCAGCTCGAAGCTGGCCGAGGCCAACGGCATAGACGACCCCGACCTGCTTCGGGCGGGCACGGTGCTGGTGCTCCCCGGGACTGGCGGCGGGGTGGCGGTCGGCTATGTGGTGCGGGAGGGCGACACCCTCAGCGAGGTGGCCGACCGGCTGGGCACGACGACCGACGAGCTGATCGCGACCAACGACATCGTCGATCCCGACTTCCTCACCGTCGGCACCGTGCTGACCGTTCCCGGGAGCTGGCGTTGCCCGGTCGACGGACCGACGTCGTTCGAGAACAGCTTCGGCCTGCCGTGGGGCGAGGGGGTCACCCATCAGGGAATCGACCTGTACGCCGATCGGGGGACGCCCGTCGTGGCCCCCGTGGCCGGGGTTGTGGAACGCCATCCCAATCCGCTGGGAGGCGACGCCTTCGCCCTCACCGGCGACGACGGCGTCTGGTATTACGGCGCCCACCTCGACGGCTACGGGGCCGAGGGCAGGGTGACGGCCGGCACCGTGATCGGCTATGTGGGCACGTCGGGGGACGCCGTGGGAACGTCACCCCACCTCCACTTCGAGACCCATCCCGTCGGCGACGATGCGGTCAATCCGTATCCCACGCTGGTGGGCGCCTGCGCCCAGGGTTAACCGGCACAGGGGGGTTTTGCCCGACGAGCCGGCGGGGTAGGTGGAGTGTGCATCGCGATGCGGTGTGAAATCCCCCCCTCCCGGGAAGGGGCCTCCGCCGAAAGTCGGGGCCCCTTCCCGCCCCCTTTTCCCGCCCCCTCAGCCAGTCAGGCGTTCGAGCACGTCACCGTCGAGGACGCCGGCGCAGCCCGTGCCCCGTCGATCGGTCACTACCCGGGCCGGGTGTCCGGGGTCTCCGAAGCCGTCGAGCACCAGATCGGCGGCGGTCAGGTCGTGGTCGGCGGTGTACCCGTTGGTCACCACCACCGTCGCCAGCCCGGCGGCCTTGGCCGCGGTCAGGCCCTCGTGCGAGTCCTCCACCACGACCGTGCGGCCGGCGGGGGTGCCGAGGCGCTCGAGGACGACGACGAACACCTCGGGATCGGGTTTGCGTCCGGCCACCTCGTCGCCGGTCACCACCACCTCGAAACTCACCCCGGGCAGCACCCGCTCGAGAAGGGGATCGACCCAGCCCCGACTTCCGGTGGTGGCCACCGCCAGCCGGCAGCCACGCCCGGCCAGCTCGGCCAGCAGCCGGGCGACGCCCGGCCGGGGCCCGATGACCCCGTCGGCGACCATACGCTTGAGAATGTCGGTCTTGTGGCGGTGGAGGGCGGGCGCCAGCCGAGCCCGCTCCACCTCCGGCACCCCGTGCTCGGCGAGGTAGCCGTCGATGCGGCGCTGACCGCCCGTCACCCGCAACAGTCGGCCATAGACGTCCTCGTCCCACCGGTAGGGAAGTTCGAAGTCGTCGAAGGCCTGGTTGAAGGCCACCCGGTGACCGTCACGCTCGCTGTCGACGAGGGTGCCGTCGACGTCGAACACCACAGCGGAGAGTCCGGCCCGGTCGGCCTCTGGTTTGGTCCGGACGCCCGGCCGATCACCCACGGCGATGTCACAATAAGGTCGCCGTAGAGAGACGGTCAACGTGATCGCATCGGAGGCACCCGGCCGTCCGACAATCGCCGAGAGGCCCGGCCAACCGGCCCGGACCTGGCTCGGTGTTCACAGCGCAGTTCGAAGGAGACACGCCATGGGCGACCGCCCGAACGACCCAACTCCGGCCGACGACCCGGGCCCCCGCCCGACCCGCCGTCCCGCCGCCGACCGCAACCGCTCCGGCCGCGCCGGAGGCGGCCGGTCGTCGGGGACGGGGACGGGGACGGGGAATCGGTCCGCAGGTAGCCGGTCGGCAGGGAACCGGTCGTCGGGCGGCCGGACCGCTGCCGGGCGGCCCTCGGGGAATCGATCGTCGGCGGCCCGGGCCGCTGATGGCCGGTCCTCGGCCAGTCCGAAGGTGGGCGCCCCGACCGGGTCCGGCGCCCGCCGGCCGTCCAACCGTCCTTCGGCCCGATCCAACGCCGGCCGATCGACCGCCCCGGCCCGCTCCGATGATCCGGGAACGCCGTCCCGCGGGAAGCAGGCGGAACGCCTTGCCGAGCCGGTCGAGGGGCGCAAGGGGTGGACCCAGAATCCCGTCGTCCTGCTCTCGATCCTCACCGCGGTCGTGGTCGGCCTGGTCGTCTACGCCTTCGTCCTGCGCCCCGAGGCCCCGACCGGCACCACTCAAGGCCCCACGCCGACGACCACCATCGATCCCGAAGCGCCGGGCACCACCCTGCCGGCCTCGGCGTTCACGACGTACACCAGCGCCGAGGACGGGTTCACGATCGCGTACCCGAAGGACTGGCCGCTTCTCCCGGTGGGTGACGAGGGTGGTCTGGCCCTCGACGCCGGCGGCGCCGATGCGGTCGACGTCCGCCTGGTGCAGCGCATGGAGGGTGCCACCACGGCCGAGAACCTGGCGGACGTCAAAGCCGTCACCGACGGCATCGTCGGCCTCAACCCGACGGCCAGGATCCTCAAGCAGCAGGCCATCACCGTCGACGGGATGCCGGGGTACTACTACCTGTACACGTTCATCGAGCCCGAGACCGGGGCCCAAGGCGCCCACGCCCACTACTTCCTGTTCCGGGGCCGGAACATGTACACCCTCGTGTTCCAGGCCCTTCCCCAGGATGGCTTCGCCCCCCTGGCCGGCGTGTTCGACCAGATCGCCGGAAGCTTCAAGACCCGGCCCGACACCGCCCCGCCGGAGCCGACTGCGTCGTCGACGGTGCCGCCCGAGGCGACCACCACCGTTCCCGGCTGACGACGGACGGCCACCCGACAGCCACCTGCGGCGTCGCTCCCAGCAGCATCGCAGTTTCCGTCGGCTCGCAATCGGCCCGGCTGCTTTCCCGGGCCGCCGTGGCCTGTGCCCCGCCAGCTCCAACAGGCCGCCCATTCGCCCCTGGCCGGCCAGCGACACGTACCGACGACACGTACCGATCGATCACTGATCCCCAGAGCGGGTAGGCGCCTGGCCTTGCGACCAGGCGCCCCCCGTTAGAACCGGACGTGCGGAACGACCGCATCCGGCTCACCCAAGACTGCGCCCTCACACGGGCGAGAGGTGGGCGCGACGGAGATCGTCGAGACTCACGAGACCGAGCCGACGCAAGACGCGGTTGGGCATCTTGGCGTTGGACAGCGCCGTAGCGTGTCGACGGATCACCTTGGACCGAAGCCGCATGCGAATCCACTTGTCGAGATCCTCGAACAGCGAAGTGACATCGCCCACCTTGAAGTAGTGGCCCCAGCCCCGGATGACGGGATTGAGTTGGTCGATCATCTCTCGAAGCGGAACCGGCGCCAGCCGCCTGGTGCGACGGCGCACCTCGTCTTTGAACCTGCTCAGCGCTCGGGGCCGGGGTCGAAGGAACCTCCCCTGGAAGGAGAAGCCCAAGAACTCGAACCCGTCGCGCACCGCAACGATGCCGGACTTGGCCTCGGCCACCTCGAGCCCGATGTCGGCCAGGATGGCCCGCACCAGGCGGTCAGCGGCTTCGACCTTCCAGCACCGGTTGGCCAGGATCACGAAGTCGTCGGCGTAGCGGATCAGCCGGAACCCGGCTGTCCGCACTTCGGTGTCGAGCCGGTGGAGGTAGATGTTGGCCAACAACGGGGAGATGACCCCGCCTTGGGGCGTGCCCGCCGGGCGGGCTTGCAGTCCCGTCTCGGTGAGCACGCCGGCCCGCAGCCAGCGGCGGACGAGGCCGAGCACCTCGGGATCGTCGACCACCTTGGCCACCTCCCGCAGCAGGCGGTGGTGGTTGAGGTTGTCGAAGAAGCCCACGATGTCGAACTCGGCCACCCAACGATCGCCTCGACGGATCGCCTCCCGCACCCACCGCACCGCCTGTTGGGCACTTCTGCCCGGGCGGTAGCCGAAGCTGCAAGGCAGGAACCGCGCCTCGAAGGCCGGCCCGATGACCTGCACGGTGGCTTGCTGGACCACCCGATCGGCAACGGTGGGAATGCCGAGCGGGCGCATGCGCCCGTCCGGCTTGGGGATCTCGACCCGCCGCACTGGCGGCGGCACGTAGCGTTCCGCCGACAGCAACCGGCGCCGCAACGAGGCCAGCTGGTGGTCCTCGTCGGTAGCGAAGGCGGCGATCGACTGGCCGTCGACCCCGGCCGCCCCGGCGTTGGCCCGGACCTTGGTCCACGCAGTTGCCAGGTTGGTGGGATCGGCGATGGCCTCCAACAGCTGGCCCACGGCCAGCACCTCCTCGCTCTCAGCCCCTCCCCTCGCCCCGTGCCACCGGCCGGGCCGCCAGTCCCTTCAACCCGCTCGGCGGTCAGAGTCTGGTCCCGCACATCCCGGTGACGTGGTGCTCGCTTCAAGGCTTGGTCTCGGTCGGCCCCTTCGCCGGACACCGGGCCCCTCTCAGGGACCGGGCCGCCTCCCGACTGGGCGAGAGGTCAGCGGGCATTACCCCGCCTTTGCCACTACTACGAGCCGTCTGACTCCTCGGAGGGCATGGGCTGGCGTTTCCCGTGCGGTTATCGCATCGCCTACCGACCGGGGCCGCCCTGAGCGACCGGGCCACACCTGGACCACTGGCCACCAGCCCCCGGCTGGCACGCTCGCGCACCTCGGATTACTCGGACCCTTCGAGGTCTCCCCGGATCATCCCGATGGCGTTGTCGCCGCCTGCCAGCCGCAACCACCCCCTGACGCCCCC
>Ga0136617_10006368_pt1 | contig 10549 bp, 7 predicted proteins | sample AntDrymUQ3222106_2_FD_129672 | JGI IMG/M metagenome (GOLD analysis project Ga0136617, IMG submission 129672) | Polar desert sand microbial communities from Dry Valleys, Antarctica - metaG UQ322 (21.06) | ecosystem: Environmental > Terrestrial > Soil > Desert | place: Antarctica: Dry Valley...
CAGGCTACGACCGAAGCACTACGCCAGTCCGTGACCGTTCCGCTGTCGCAGGAGGGCGCCTTCGCGCTCTTCGTCGACGAGTTCGCAGACTGGTGGCCGATGAGCAGCCATCACATCGGTCAGCGGGTGCCGGGCGAAGCCGTGATCGAGCCCCGCGAGGGCGGGCGCTGGTATGAGCGCGACGAATCAGGCGCAGACTGCGAGTGGGGGAGGGTGCTGGCCGTCGAGCGGCCCAAACGCATTCTCCTTGCCTGGCAGCTCTCGCCGAAGTTCGAGTTCAATCCCGACCCGGCGCGCGCCACCGAGGTCGAGGTGACCTTCGAGGCGCGGGGCCACGCGAGCACGAGCGTGACGGTCGAGCACCGCGGCTTCGAGGTCCATGGGGAGGGCGCCGCCGCGATGCGCGATTCGATTGCCGGCGAAGGCGGCTGGGGGCAGCTGCTCGGCCTCTACGCGGACTCGGCACGTCCCAAGTAGCACCGTGTAACACCAGAGCGTTCAGGGGAACAGGGAGGACATGGACCTCTCGTCAGGCGAGCGCTTCCCCGACCTCGACCTCCCCGACCACACGGGCCGCCCGCGCAAGCTCTCTGAGATCGCGGGCGGCGATCCCCTCGTACTGGTCACCTCGCGTGGCTGGTGGTGTCCCAAGGAGGGGCGCTACCTGCGTGAGCTCACTCGGCTGCAGGACGAGTTCGAGGTGGCTTACACGCGCATCGCGGCGGTGTCGGTCGACCCGCCCGAGGTGCAGGCCGCCTTTCGCGCCGGGCTGGGCGCGCGCTTCATCTTTCTCTCCGACGCCGAGCGCCGCTGGCTGGGGCAACTCGGGCTGGAGGAGACCACCGACACCAGCCACCGGCCGTATCGCCCGGCCGTCTTCACGCTCTTTCCCGATCTCACGATCCACGCGGCCTACAACGGCTATTGGTTTTGGGGCCGCGCCACGATGGAGGAGCTGCGCCAGGACATGCGGGCGATCAGCCGGGCGATCCGCACCGACTGGGAAGTGCCGCAGTGAACGTCGTCTTCGACGGCGAGCGGCTGAGCGCCGATCCGCACAGCGAGGGACGCCGCCTGCGAATCGACCCGCGCTGCCTGGCCGGCGAGCCCGTCGCGGGCGCCTACGCTCACGTCTGCGCGAGCGCCGACCGCGAGGCCAAGCTGCGCTTCGACGAGCCCGAGGTCCAGCAGGTACGGCGCGATGCGCTGGAGTACTGGATCACCCTGCTGGGAGAGGATCTGGTCTGCCTCACCACCTGCGCCCTCGACGCCAGCCTCTACGCTGGCGCGATCACGGTCACGCGCACCCCCGAGCGCTTTGGGGATGATCCCTTCGCCCGGCTGTTCCCCGGCACGGTTGTGGAGACCGGCTTATTCTCCGAAGTGCCCCCGCCGCCGGGTCCCGTGATCGAGCGCTATGCAGGAGTGCCCTGGCCGGGTGGTTGCTTCTGAGGCTCGCCGGGAATAGGAATGGGCTGTGGTCCTGGGCGTAGATGTGGGAGGGACGAAGATCGCGGTGGCCGGCGTGAAGGGCGTGCGCGCCGTTCACGGGCTGGAGCATCCGACCGTGACCGACTCTCCCGAGGCGCTGCTCGACGGCCTCGAGGCCACCGTGCGGCGGGTGATGGAGCAGACCGGTGAGCCCGAGGCGATCGGCGTGGGCGTTCCGTCGCAGATCGACTACCGCACAGGCACCGTCGAGACGAGCGTGAACATTCCGCTAACCGGCGTGCCGCTGCGCGAGGAGCTGGGTAAGCGCTTCAACGTGCCGGTGTTCGTCGACAACGACGCCAACTGCGCCGCGCTGGCCGAGGCCCACATCATCGGCGAGCACGACCTGGTGATGCTCACTCTCGGCACGGGTGTGGGCGGCGGCGTCGTCACTCGCGGCCTGACCTTTCGCGGGGCCAACGGACTGGGGGCCGAGCTCGGCCATTTCACGCTCAACCCCGACGGGCCGCCATGTCCGGGCAGCTGTCCCAATCGCGGCTGCATCGAGGCCTACTGCTCGGGCCAGGCGCTCGAGCGCGACGCCACCGAGCTGGCTCAGGACAAGCCGGGCAGCCGCCTCTCGGAGCTGATAGGCGAAGACGGCAAGGTCAACGGACGCGAGTTGGTGGCGGCCGCCGAGGAAGGCGACCCCGACGCCATGCTCGTGTTCGACAACTTCGCCCGCATGCTCGGGGTGGCCATCGCCGGCTACATCAACGTGTTCGAGCCCGACCGCCTGGCCATCGGCGGCGGAGTCTCCCGCGCGAGCCATCTGTTCCTGGAGCGCGCCGAGCGTGAGGCCGGCTCCCGCGCGCTGCCGGCGCTCTTTCGCCGCGTGAAGATTGCCCTGGCCGAGGGCGGCGCGGACGCCGGGGTGATCGGGGCGGGGATCCTCGCCGCGCAAGAGATACAGGGCATCACCAACCCACTGCGCGATACTGCCATAGGGCATCCCATGACTACTGAAGGAAGCGTATGACCACCAGCACCGCTCAGCTCGACGAGCTCTGCATCAACACGATCCGTACGCTCTCGATGGATGCCGTCCAGAAGGCCAACTCGGGCCACCCGGGCACGGCCATGGCCCTCGCCCCGCTGTCCTACGTCCTCTACACGCGGATCATGCGTCACAACCCTCAGAACCCCGACTGGGCCGACCGCGACCGCTTCGTGCTCTCGGCGGGCCACGCCTCGATGCTGCTGTACTCGATGCTCTACCTCGCCGGCTATCCGCTCACCCTCGAGGACATCAAGAACTTCCGCCAGGTCGGCTCGCCCACCGCCGGGCACCCGGAGCGCAAGTACAGCCCGGGAATCGAGGCCACCACCGGACCGCTCGGCCAGGGCATCTCCATGTCGGTAGGGCTGGCACTGGCCGAGCGCATGCTGGCCGCGCGCTTCAACCGCGGCGAGCATCCCATCGTCAACCATCACACCTTCACGATCGCCAGCGACGGCGACATCCAGGAGGGGGTGGCCTCCGAGGCCTGTTCGCTCGCGGGGCACCTCGGCCTGGGCAGCCTCGTGGCCTTCTATGACGCCAACAACATCCAGCTGGCCAGCGAGGTCCCCGTGGTGATGACCGAGGACGTCGCTGCCCGCTTCGAGGCCTACCAGTGGCACGTATCCGACGTCGGCGAGGACCTCTCGGTGGAGACCCTCGAGCGTGTCACGCGCGAGGCGATGGAGGTCACCGATCGCCCGTCGCTGGTGATCGTGCGCTCGCACATCGGCATCGGCAGCCCGCTGCAGGACACGTCCAAGGCGCACGGCTCGCCGCTCGGCGAGGACAACATCCGCCAGACCAAGGAGAACTACGGCTGGGACCCCGACGCCCAATTCCTGGTGCCCGACGAGGCGCTCGAGCACTTCCGCGCGTGCTGCCAGCGCGGTCAGGAGTACGAGGAAGAGTGGAAGGGAACCTTCTCCGCCTTCCGCGAGGCCGAGCCGGAGCTGGCGAAGGACTTCGAGGACATGCTCGAGGGGCGCATGCCCGAGGGCTTTGACACCGACCCGCCGCGCTTCGAGGCGGGCGAGAAGATGGCCACGCGCAAGGCCTCGGGCGCCGCCGTCCAGTGGGCGGCCGCTCAGGTTCCGCACCTGGTGGGCGGCGCCGCCGACCTGGCCAGCTCGACCAACACCGACATCGACGACGGCGGCGACGTTCAGCGCGACCAGTTTGAGGGCCGCAACCTGCGCTTCGGCGTGCGCGAGCACGGAATGGGCGCCGTGGTCAACGGCCTCACGCTGCACGGCTTTCGCGGCTACGGCAGCACGTTCCTCATCTTCTCCGACTACATGAAGGGCGCCATCCGCCTGTCGGCGCTGCAGAAGCTGCCGTCCATCTGGGTCTTCACCCACGACTCGATCGGCCTGGGCGAGGACGGCCCGACCCACCAGCCGATCGAGCAGCTTGCCGGGCTGCGCGCGATCCCACGGTTGAATGTGGTGCGCCCGGCGGACGCGAACGAGACCGCACTTGGATGGCGCTTCGCGCTGCGCCAGACCGAGGCGCCCACCGCCTTCGCGCTGTCGCGCCAGGACCTGCCGATACTCGACCCGGCCAGCGTGCCCGACGACGCGATCGAGCGCGGGGCCTACGTCCTGCGCGACGCCTCCAACGGCGGCGAGCCCGACCTGATCCTGATCGCCACCGGGTCCGAGGTCTCGCTGGCCATGGAGGCCGCGGACGCCCTCGACGACGACGGTGTGGCCGTCCGCGTTGTGTCCATGCCCTGTATGGACACCTTCGAGGCGACCGACGAGAGCTACCGCGACGAGGTGCTGCCGCCCTCGTGCCGGGCGCGGGTGGCCGTGGAGGCCGCCAGCCCGTTCGGGTGGTACCGCTGGGTGGGCTCCGACGGCGCGATAATCGGCATGGAGACCTTTGGCGAATCCGGGCCTTACCAGGAAGTTTACGAGCACTTCGGCATCACGGCCGAGCGGATCGCCGAGGTCGGGCGCTCCGTGACCGAGCAAGCTGCCGCGGCGGCGCTGAGAGGAATTTGAGATGAGCATTGGAGCAGAGGTCAACGAGCGCCTGGCGGCGCTGACCGAGGCGGGCGTGAGCGTCTGGCTCGACCAGATCCGGCGCACGCTCATAACGGAGGGCGAGCTGCAGCGGCTGGTGGACGAAGACTCCCTGCGCGGCGTCACCTCCAACCCGGCGATCTTCGAGAAGGCGATCCTGGGCTCGGACGACTACGACGACGACCTGAGAGAGCTGTCGGCCGAGGACCTCGACGCGCGCGAGATCTTCGAGCGGCTGGCCATGAAGGACGTGCAGCTGGCCGCCGACGTCCTGCGCCCGGTGTGGGAGGAGGTGGACGGTGCCGACGGCTTCGTCTCCTTTGAGGTCGAGCCGGCGGTGGCCCACGACAACGACGCCACGCTCGAGCAGGCGCGCAACTACTGGAAGCGCATCGACCGCCCCAACCTGATGATCAAGATCCCGGGCACTGAGGAGTGCCGGCCGGCGATCGAAGAAGCCATATACGACGGCATCAACGTCAACGTGACGCTGCTCTTCAAGGTCGAGTCCTACGACGCCGTCACCGAGCGCTACATCCGCGGAATGGAGCGCCGCCTCGACGAGGGCAAGTCGATGGACGTGCATTCCGTGGCCAGCTTTTTCGTCTCGCGCGTGGACTCCGAGGTCGACAAGCGCCTCGAGAAGCTGGGCCGCACCGACCTTCAGGGCAAGGCCGGCCTGGCCAACGCCCGCGAGGCCTACATGCACTTCAAGCAGATCTTCGAGGGCGAGCGCTTCGCCCGGCTGCGCGAGGCCGGCTGCCCGGTGCAGCGCCCGCTCTGGGCCTCCACCGGCGTCAAGGACCCCAAGTACTCGGACACGATGTACGTCGACGGCCTCGTGGCGCCGCATACCGTGAACACGATGCCGATGGCCACGCTCAACGCGGCGGCCGAGCACTCCGAGCTCCACGGCGCCACCGCGGACGAGGACCCGACCGAGGACCTCAAGGAGCTGGCCGACGCGGGCATCGACATGGGCGACGTCACGGACACGCTGCTCACCGAGGGAATCGACAAGTTCATCGAGCCCTTCGACGAGCTGATCCGCGGCGTCGAGTCGGCCCGCGAGGCGGCCGTGACCAAGCGCCCCGAGACGATCGCCTCCTCCATTCCCGAGGAGCTCGAGCCGGGCATCGTCGAGCAGGTGCAGCGCGCCCAGAAGGAAGAGGTGGTCAAGCGCATCTGGCGAAAGGACGCGACGCTGTGGGCCCCCGGGGGAACTCCGGAGATCGCCGACCGCCTGGGCTGGCTCACCATCTCCGATGCGCTGCATGACCAGGCCGACAGCCTGCAGGCCTTCGCGCAGGAGTGCCGTGACGACGGCCTCGAGAACGCGGTCCTGCTGGGCATGGGCGGCTCAAGCCTCGGGCCCGAGGTGATCCGGCGCTCCTTCGGGAACGCGGGCGGCATGACCCTGCACGTGCTCGACTCGACCGACGCCGACGCCGTGCGGGCGACCGAAGCGGCGGTCGACCTGGACAAGACGTTGTTCGTGGTGTCCTCGAAGTCGGGCGGGACGCTCGAGACGCTGTCGCACATGCGCTATTTCTACGAGCGCTGCGGCAACGACGGCAGCCGCTTCGTGGCCGTCACCGATCCGGGCAGCCCGCTGATCGAGGAGGCCACGAGCCGCGGCTGTCGCAAGGTCTTCCGGAACGATCCCAACATCGGGGGCCGCTACTCCGTGCTGTCGCACTTCGGCATGGTTCCCGCGGTGCTCGCGGGGGTGGACATCAAGGCGTTGCTCCACGGGGCCCAGGTGGCTGAGCAGCACTGCCAGAGCGCCCACGCCGTCGAGGCAAACTCGGGCCTGTGGCTGGGCGTGGCCATCGGCTCGCTCGCCCTCCAGGGCCACGACAAGGCCACCTTCGTGGTCGACGGGGAGATCGACTCGTTCGGCCTCTGGGTCGAGCAGCTGATCGCCGAGTCCACGGGCAAGGAGGGCCGCGGCATCCTGCCGGTGGCCGACGAGCCGCTCGGGGCGCCCGAGGACTACGGCGACGACCGCGTGTTCATCTATCTGCGCGACGAGGACGAGCCCGACGAGGAGCACGCCGACAAGGTGGAGGCGCTCTCGCGCGCCGGCCATCCCACCATCACCTTGACCGCGAAGGGGCCGGAGGATCTGGGCCGGATCTTCTTCTTCGCCGAGTTCGCCGTGGCGGTGGCGGGCTGGGTGCTCGACATCAACCCCTTCAACCAGCCCAACGTCCAGGAGGCCAAGGACGCCACCAACCGGATCCTCGCGGAGGGCATGCCCGAGCTCGAGGGCGGCGACTTCCGCGAAGCGCTCGAGGCGTCGCCGCCGCAGTACGTGGCGCTCACCGGCTTCATGGCGCCCTCAGAGGAGGTCGACGCCGCGGTGGCGGGCCTGCGGACCAAGATCCGCGAGAAGACCAAGGCCACCACCACGTTCGGCTACGGCCCCCGCTACCTGCACTCCACAGGCCAGTACCACAAGGGCGGGCCGCCGAACGGCATCTTCCTCCAGCTCTACCACCGCGCCGAGGAGGACGTCGAGATCCCGGACGCCGGGTACGGCTTCGAGCACCTCAAGCTCGCGCAGGCGCTGGGGGACGCCCAGACTCTGCGTGAGCATGGGCTGACGGTGGTGCGGGTCGAGCTCCAGGGCGACCCGGCAGAAGCGATCGAGAGGATTCTCTGATGCAGCTCGGCTTCATAGGCCTGGGGAAGATGGGCGGCAACATGGTGCACCGCATCCATCGCGACTCCGAGCACGAGTGCGTGGTGTTCGACTTCAACGAGGAGGCCGTGGGGGAGGCCGAGGGCCACGGCGCGGCCGGGTCCTCCTCGCTCGAGGAGCTCGTCTCTCAGCTCGAGGCGCCACGCGCGGTCTGGATCATGGTGCCGGCCGGCGATCCGACCCAGAAGACGGTCGAGCAGCTCGGAGGCCTGCTGGAAGAAGGCGACATGATCATCGACGGCGGCAACTCGCGCTGGACCGACGACAAGCGCCGCGGGGAGGAGCTTGCGTCGAAGGGGATCCACTACGTCGACGTGGGCGTGAGCGGCGGCGTCTGGGGCCTGCAGGTGGGCTACTGCATGATGGTCGGCGGGCCCGACGAGGCGGTCGAGCGCCTCTCGCCCCTCCTCGATGTCCTGGCCCCACCGCACACCGAGGAGCACGGGCCGGGCTGGGGACACTTCGGCCCCACCGGCGCCGGGCACTACGTGAAGATGGTCCACAACGGCGTGGAGTACGGAATGATGCAGGCCTACGCCGAGGGCTTCTCGCTCTTCGACGCCTGCGAGTACGACCTCGACAAGGCGCAGATCGCCCACCTGTGGATGCAGGGCTCGGTCGTGCGCTCCTGGCTGTGCGAGCTGGCCGCCCTTGCCTTCGAGCAGGAGGGCAACGAGCTCGACGCGCTCGCTCCTTACGTGGAGGATTCGGGCGAGGGCCGCTGGACGGTCGAGGACGCGATCGAACGGCGGGTGCCGATGCCGGTGATCACCACCTCGCTCTTCGAGCGCTTCTCCTCGCGCGGCCAGAACGCGTTCGCGGCCAAGGTCAACGCCGCGCTGCGCAACCAGTTCGGCGGGCACGCCGTCAAGGCGGCCGACCCCGCGGCGCAGGCCCAGCCGCACGCTGAGTAGCCGCCACCCATGGCCACCGCCGAGCAGCAGCCCAACCCGCTCATCGAAGGCCTCGAGCGCCTGCCAGTCCACCCGACGACGCTGGTGATCTTCGGGGGCACGGGCGACCTGGCCCACCGCAAGCTGCTGCCGGCGGTCTACAACCTGGCCCACGAAGGTGCGCTGCCGGAGCGCTTCAACCTGATCGCGGTGTCGCGCTCGGACATTCCCAACGGCGACTACCAGGCGATGGCGCGCGAGGCAATCACCCAATACTCGCGCCGCGAGCCGGACGAGAAGGTGCTCGACAAGCTGCTCGAGGGCGTGCGCTACGTGCCCGGAACCTTTGACGACGACACGGTCTACGACCGCCTCGAGGACGCGCTCAAGAGCTTCGACGAAGAGGCCGGCATCCAGTACGAAAGGGTCTTCTATCTCTCAACGGCTCCCGCGTTCTTCGGGACCATCGTCGCGAAGCTCGGTGAGCACGGCCTCAACCGCCGCGAGGGCGCCGACGTTCGCGTGGTGATCGAGAAGCCCTTCGGCACGCGGTTGACCGAGGCGATCGAGCTCAACCGCGAGGTGCTGTCGGTGCTCGACGAGTCCCAGGTCTTTCGCATCGATCACTACCTGGGCAAGGAAACCGTCCAGAACATGCTGGCGTTTCGCTTTGCCAACGGCATGTTCGAGCCGATCTGGAATCGCAACTTCATCGACTACGTCCAGATCACGGCCTCCGAAGACCTCGGCATAGGCAGCCGGGCGGGCTATTACGACACCTCGGGGGCGCTGCGCGACCTGGTCGAAAACCACATGATGCAGCTGCTCACGCTGCTCTGCATGGAGCCGCCGGTGACCTTCTCGGCCGACGACGTTCGCGACGAGAAGGTCAAGGTCCTGCACGCCATAAAGTCGCCGCCTGCCGATTACACGGTGCGCGCGCAGTACACGGCCGGCATGGCGGAGGGCAAGGAGGTGCCGGGTTACCTCGAGGAGGAGGGGGTGCCCGAGGACTCGCGCACGGAGACCTTCGCCGCGCTGCGCCTGGAGGTCGACAACTGGCGTTGGGCGGGGGTGCCGATCTACCTGCGCACGGGCAAGCGCCTGGCCCGCAAGGTCACCGAGATAGCCGTCACGCTCAAGCCCGTGCCTCACCTGGCCTTCGAGGCCGCCGGCTCGGTGGGCGTGCAACCCAACCAGCTCGTGATGACGATGCAGCCCAACGAGGGAGTGTCGCTGTCGCTGGGGGCGAAGATCCCGGGCACGCGCATGCGCATCCGCCCGGTGAACATGGAGTTCCTCTACGGGACGGCCTTCCTGTCGCAGTCGCCCGAGGCCTACGAGCGGCTGATCATGGACGCGATGCGCGGAGAAGCCACGCTGTTCACCCGCGACGACGAGGTCGAGGGACAGTGGCGCGTGATCGACCCGATCCTCGAGGCGTGGGGTAAGGACGAGATGCCGCTGGCCACCTATCCGGCCGGCTCGGGCGGTCCGGAGGAGGCCGACGCCCTGCTGTCCCCCGGCCATAAGTGGAGAACGATTTGACCCTCGACGCCGGCGGCGTCTGGAGCGAGCAGGACACCACACCCGGGGCCATCGAGGACGCGCTGCGCAAGCTGCTCCAAGAGCAGTACGCGCGCGACGAGGGCTACGCGCCGGCGCGGGTGATCAACCTGGTGGTGGTGGTCGACCGCGAGTGGCGCGGCGAGATTCTCAATCGCGTCGAAGGCATGGGGCAGTACACCCCGTCGCGGACCATCTTCTGCGCTGTGGAGAGCGGCCGCAAGACGATCGACGCCTCGCTTGCCCTGACCACCGAGGGTGAGGCCGGGCACAAGGCGGGGGAGATCGCGCTCACCCGCGAGCGCATCATGCTCGACATAGGACCGCGGCACCTGGAAAAGCTCGACACCATCGTCGATCCGCTCGTGGTCAGCGACATCGCGACCGTCGTGTGGGCTCCCCACGAGCATCCCGAGGCGGTCGACGCGCTGCTGCACCTGACGCAGGTCGTGCTGGTGGACTCGGTCAACGAGCCGGATCCCGGCGCGGCCGTGGCGCGGGCCTGCGAGCTCGCCGCGGAGGCGTACATCGTCGACCTGGCCTGGCTGCGCTCGACGCCCTGGCGCGAGCGGGTGGCCTCCACGTTCGATCCGCCGCAGTGGCGCGAGGAGCTGCGCCGGATCAGCGCGGTGACCGTGCGACACCATGTCGAGTCGAGCGTGGCGGGCCTCTTGTTCTGCGGTTGGCTCGCGTCGCGGCTGGGCTGGGAGCCGGGGTCGCTGATGTCGGCCGGCGGCTCGTTGAAGGGTCGAGCCCACGGGCGTCGCCAAGACGTGGAGCTGGAGCTGGTGCCCGACCCCGCAATGTCGGTGCCGGGCCTGGCCGGCATCCGTATCGCCACCTCCAGCGGAATGAGCATCTC
>Ga0136617_10006369_pt1 | contig 10549 bp, 11 predicted proteins | sample AntDrymUQ3222106_2_FD_129672 | JGI IMG/M metagenome (GOLD analysis project Ga0136617, IMG submission 129672) | Polar desert sand microbial communities from Dry Valleys, Antarctica - metaG UQ322 (21.06) | ecosystem: Environmental > Terrestrial > Soil > Desert | place: Antarctica: Dry Valley...
AGAACATTGATGATAGTTGGCGCTCTCCTATTCACGGGTACTCTCCATCCCAGTCCGGGGCAAGTTAAGAAGCGGAGCAAACCCGACCGCGAAGTTTTTCACCTACGAAAGCTGGAGAAGGGCTTCGGCTACTCGCAGGCGGTTCGGGTCGGCAACACGATTCATATTTCCGGTTCAGTGAGCATGAATGACGAAGGCGAAGTGCTCGGCAAGGGCGATATGAAAGAGCAATTGAAGAATGCGCTCGAAGATATTCGCAAAACTCTGGCGCATTTTGGCGGGGACTACGGAGACATCGTCAAGGAAACCATCTTTACAACAGACATGGACGCGCTCCTGTCGGCCACCGATGTTCGCGCCAAATACTACGATGGTTACGAATTTCCCGCAGCCTCCTGGGTCGCAGTGCCGAGATTGGTTTCACCTGATTTCTTAGTTGAAGTTGAAGTGCTGGCAGTGTTGAAGCAAAAGAGAGCTGGGAGACGCTGATTATGAGACGGAGTTACAGAAGTTATGTCTAAACTTAAAAAGTATACTTTGCTCCCGACAGTGCTTTTGCTGTGCTGTGTGCCTGCCTTTGCCTCGACAGATATTGAGAAAAGCGTCAAGCATGGATATGCCAGCAATAACGGCGTAAAAATTCACTACGCGACGTTGGGTAAAGGCCCGCTCGTCGTCCTGATTCACGGCTTTCCAGATTTTTGGTACACGTGGCGCGGACAGATGCTGGCGTTGTCGAAGAATTATCAAGTCGCGGCGATGGACTTACGCGGTTACAACTTGAGCGATAAGCCGAAAGGCGTTGAAAACTATGATATGAACCTGTTGGTCGAAGACGTGGCAGCAGTGGTTCGTCATCTTGGTCGGGACAAAGCCGTCATCGTCGGGCATGATTGGGGCGGCATCATTGCCTGGATGTTTGCGATCAACAAGCCGGAGATGACCGAGAAACTCATCGTCCTCAATCTGCCGCACCCGCGCGGGCTAAACCGCGAGTTCGTCAACAACCCCCAGCAACGGCAGAACAGCGCCTACGCGCGTCGCTTCCAGCAGGAAGGCGCTGAGAAAGACCTGACGGCGGAAGGGCTGACCTTTTGGATCACTGACCCAAAGATGAAGGTGAAGTACGTCGAAGCCTTCCGCCGTTCAGATTTTACCGCGATGCTCAACTACTACAGGCGGAACTACCCACGCGAGCCTTACGTGCTGGACACCAGTCCGGTGGTGAAAGTCAAAGCGCCCGTATTATTGATTCATGGTTTGAAGGACGACGCACTTTTACCTGATGCGCTCAACGGCACCTGGAATTGGGTGGAAAGAGAATTAACCATCATCACGATTCCTCAAGCCGGGCACTTTGTGCAACAAGACGCCTCCGAGATTGTCACGCGAACGATAAAGAGGTGGCTGGTCGATTGACGGTGGAAATCTACGGTATGTAATTAATCCCGATAAGCTGGAAACTGCTTCCGGCTATTCTATGACCGACGTAAAATCAGCAACCTTGCCATCAGCGGTTAGCCAGAACACGTAGTGACGCGTCTCCGATCTAGTGACCATTCTGAAGTAACACACCCGGCTGACCCGTGCGCCGTGACGTTCAAGTGCCCGCCCGCGCGCGTCGTCACAGTCGAGGAAGGCAAAAGACTTGAGTGCTTTGAGCCGCGCCCCGGTGATGACTTTCGCGTTCTGGCCTAGCAGGGCGCGCAGCCCGGGCGTCATCAGAGCCGCATCCTCGCCGTTGGCGATGTCTGAAAGGAAATCCAGTAGGTGCTGCGTCAGTCGTGGGTCGGCGCCGGGCTGCTCCCTCAGAGTGCTGAAAAGGAGGCCGGGAATAAAGCGCCCGGCGACCCCCTTTGTTAAACCCCACGCGTTCACACTCGTTGCCGCGCCGATGCGGACGCCGAGATTGGTCAGCACGATGACCGTCAACTTGTCGTCGGGGAAGCGAGTGTACTCGGTGCCGGTGATGCCCGTATGGGTGATCATCCGGTGCGAGCGCCTTTCCCCGATTTCCCAGCCGAACCCATAAGGGTAAGAGCCGCGGGTGCTGCCGAGCTTGACGGGAGTCCACATCTGCGCGAGGCTTGATTCTTTCACCACTTTTCCTGCCGCCAGCGCCGTTTCCCACTTCCCCAAATCTCGCACGGTCGTGAACACGCCGTAATGAGAGGGAAGCTCGACCTGCCCGACGCGCCTGATGTTGACGAGTTGACCTTCGCGTATGGTGTATCCGGCGGCGCGGTTTCTCACAATCGCCCACTGGTCGAGGACGGAGGTTGATGTCATCCCGAGCGGCTTGAAGAAGCGTTCTGCCAAAAAGTCACGATAGCGCTGGCCGCCGGCTTTTTCGATGATCATGCCGAGCAGGAAATAGCCCACGTCGCTGTACTGCCAGCGCTCACCCGGCGCGAAGCTGATCGGGTCTTTTGTCGCTGCCTCAAACATCTGCGCGGTCGTATAATTCAGCCGCGCCCCGCCTTCGTATAAAGCTTTAAATCCGTCCTCCAGACTGGCGAGACCCGCCGTGTGGGTTAAGAGATGACGTACCGTGATCCCTTTCCATGCGTCTGGGGAGTTGGGGAGAAACTGATTGACAGGGTCGTCCAGCTTGACCTTGCCCTCTTCCGCCAACTGCATGATCGCCGTCGCGGTGAATTGCTTGGTCACAGATGCCAGTTCAAACACCGTGTCGGGGGTCGCCGGCACCCTGTGTTCGAGGTTGGCGAAGCCGTAGCCCTTCATCTTGATGACCCCGCCATTGCGGATGACGACGAGGGCCAGGCCGGGAATGAGGCGCTTTTTCATCTCGGCTTGAATGTACTCGTCCACTTCGTCCGTCTGCGCCGAGACGGACGACAGAGCCAGCGAGTGAAACAGAAGTAAAGCAAGGACAATCGAGGAACCGCAGCGCTTCATGAAATCTCTCGCGTCACGGGAAACTGGCTCGCGACTTGTTCGTATATTGGAATCCGTGCTCATTCTCAGCGTGACATCCCAGGGTCATTCGGGACTTGATCCTTTACGATTGTGTTAACTCCCAAAGCTGTAAGCCCAGCCGGAAGGACGTACAACAGCAACCACGTCCGCCAAGCGAGACCTGGCAACAAGACATTCCACTTTATACGATCTCCGAATATGAAGAATGCTACAAGTAAAACAAGGGGTAGGCTGATTGCGACGCGGTAGACTCGATAACTGATGTGAGCGGCGCGGTCTTCTACCTTACCCTTGGTGCTCGTGCCGATAAGAATCATTACCACTACAAGAACAAATGCCAACCCTGCGTCGAGATAGCCGACCCACACGGGGAAAGATTTTGCGCCAGAGAGGCTCGCGATCATCGGGAATACTAACGAGACGATGAATAGTATTGCACCCGGGATGATCAAGTGCTGCCTCCAGTCCATCAAGGCGGTCGTTGGAGGGGCGGTGTTTACATCAGCCATCCGGTTGTTTCGATCATTCGTCATCTTGTTGATCGCGGATTCAAGTTGTAAGTGAAACAAGTGGTAGTTTGAAGAATACTTCGTGCAGCACAAGGGTCACAATCTGGTCTTCAAAATAACTACGTCTTTGAGTTTCTCGGGAGAAAAAATGGTTCGATCCGGATTGAAACTTTCGAACTGGCTGTTAGCGATATAGTACAGCCAGCCACCGGCTAGAGTCCCCGTGGTTGGTTGCTGGAAGTGTGGATTGTTGCACTCGACGATCTCAGCGCGGGTAATCCCGTCGAGAGATGAGTTCAGGTGGAAGCGGGCGACCCGGCCCCTGCCGGCGACATGCAGTATTCCGATGAGACTATTATCGTGAAAGTAGAGACCGTCAATACCAGCCGGAGAAATACCTTGCGGTTGAGTTAGCCGTGAGACGCGCTTCGTTTTCAGGTCAATAACATAAACCCCGAGCTGCACGTCGGCAACGAAAAGCTTTCGACCGTTGGCGGAAATGGTGATTCCGTTTGGAGACGCGAACCTCCCCGCTGGAATAAAAACTTCCAGTTCTCCTCTGCTCTGAGCAATCGTGTGAATCTCACCTGACGCTTCGTCGGTCAGAAAAACATCGCCGTTAGGGTTGATCGCAAGATCATTGAAAAAATGGCTGGGCTCGGGGCCGAGCGGGTATTTCTTGATTAGCTTTTTGCTTACCAAGTCATACTTGAAAACTGCTGTCCGCCCTTTATCTTGCTCCGCGTAGCCCTTCATCCGAGTCTGGGCTGAACTAACCACCCAGAGCACACGCCGTTTAGCGTCAATCTTCATGCCGAGCGTGCTGTAAAGCCCGTCTTGACCTTCCGTTGTAAAATCCTCAATCGCCGGCGGACCGCCCGGCACGCCGGGCATGACCTTGACGATCTTTCTTTTGTGAAGACTGCTAAGATAAAAAGCTTTGCCTGTTGGGTCGAAGGCCATCCCTTCAGGAATCAAATCTTTTTCCGGAACGATGAAGGCTACGTCACTGCGGTTCACCCGCGCCGCTCCGGCTTCGATAGCTTGTGCCAGACGTTTGAATTCTTCCGCGTCGCTGATTTTAGCGAAGGTAGACGGCGACGGAATAAAACAACTGTTCATCGCCGCGAGCCTTCCCAACCACTCAAGAGCCGCAGGTTTATTTCCGATAATGCCGTAGATGGCTGCGATGAAGTAAACGGTCAGATCATCTTTGGGGTTGAGTGCGTATGCTCTCTCGAAACCTCCAACTGCCGCGTTGAGGTCGCCCTTTTGAAAGCCCGCATATCCGTCCCGGTAGGCAGCCGCGATCTTTTCGCCAACGTCGCTTGTAATGAGGTCACCTTGCAGGACTGTGAACGACGGCGGCGAGGGCAGAGCCGCACCATCGAACGCAGCTACAGAAGTCAGAGATGCATTGCATCCTCCCTTTTCCGATGATGCAAGAGAGCGGGCACGCTCTGATTCGACCAGTGTGGCGAGAGTTGCGGTGTCGTCGGCTCTCTGAGCAAACCCGCTCGGGACAGAAGTAATTCCTGTTAATAAACAGACAGCACTTATCATCAAGAGGGTTTTGCGTCGAGTCGTCATTGCAAAGTCCTGCATTGAACTTCCGTATCTCAACCGCCAACTCTCCCAGTTACTCGGTAGTCGCATTCCGCCAGTACCTCTGGCGGGTAGACATGAGTTTGGAGTGACGGAATTATTTCTGATCGAGTCTCCTCAGCGCTTCAACTGCGCTTGTACTCTGCGGGTTCAACTCAAGAGACTTCTTGTAATTCTTGACGGCAAGCTCGCGCTCGCCCGCGACGCCGTAAGCCTCTCCTAAGCTGTCGTAAACGTTTGGTGATGCGGGATACGCGACGACATTCAGTTTGAAAATTTCCACGGCTTCCTTGACCCTACCGGCCCCCAAAAGCTCATAGCCTAAATTATTCAACTCCCCCTCGCTGAAATCGTATTTATCCGGTTGGCTTTCCTTCAGCTCACGGTAGTGCTTGGCGGCTGCACCGACTCCCTGATCGGCTATTGTCCTACCAATCACTCGCGAGACCGGGATCGTCCGAGGGTTTTTGAACCAGTCGATTGTTTTCCTCAGCCGATCCTCCCGGTTTAGACTCACCGGGTGATCATCCTTTGCATAGACAACCAGCTCGTAAATCTTGCCCAGTGCGTCTAACTTCTGTGCGAATGCCAGAATTTGTGGTGTCGCAAAACGGGCGTCAGCGCCTCCCTGCAATATGAGTAGCGGGACGTTAATTTGATCCGCCCAGAGGGCAGCCGAGCGGCTTTTTATATGCTCTTCTTTTCGAGACTCAAAGTCAGGCCACATGTCTTTTACAAACCGGATCAGGCTGGGGCTTTGGCTCAAAGCAATGTTCCAGTCAGTAGGTGCCCCCACTACCACCGCAGCCTTAACCGGAAGCCCCTGCTTGACAGCTTGTAGGGCCATCTGCGCTCCCCTGGATGCTCCCCAGATGAACATTCGGTTCGTATCAACGTAGCCTAAAGACTTCGCTAAGGGAACGAGATTCATCACATCGTTGAGGTCCGAGCCTCCCATCTCATCCTTGCCTTCGCCGCCGTCGATACCACGATACTGCGATGCTATGACGACGAAACCTTCGGAGGCGTATCTATACATTTCGTATATGTTGTGGAAATTGCTATTACCGATTTTAGCTTCCTCACCCACGCCCCCTCGATTAAAGATGATGAGCGGGAGTTTCTTGCCCTCTGTCATTTTAGGCTTATAGATAAACCCGACGACTTTAAGCCCGTCACTTGTGTACTTGATTCTGACAAGCTCGAGCGTCGATGAACTGCGAAAAGTTTCATATGATTCCTTTGTATAGATAAGCTTGGTCCAATCGGGGAGCTGATCGTATGTAGGGAACACGTAAGGTGATTGTTCGATGACTGCGCCGTCGGAAGCAACACCATTGCTTTGCGCCATTGAGATGCAGGGCGACAGGATCAGAAGGGCGAGTAATAAAAGATAGCGGAAGGTTTTCATGCGTAGCTCCTTATGAAGGTTGGGTAAACTTAGTAAGCCGAGGGGCGTGTTGATGTGTTCTGTTCACGATTGTGGGTTCTTCCCTGGCAAAGACTGGACAAGCAACAGACACAAGTGAAACAACGTAGGAACATTCAATCGGCTGCGGGCTTGGGTATCCTCGCTTCCACATTGATCTCAATAGTGACCTCGTTGCCCACGAACAATCCGCCGCCCTCGAGAGCGCGGCTCCACGTGATGCCGTATTCGCGCCGGTCAATCTGCAAGCTGGCTTGAACCCCTATCCGCTTTAACCCCGTGGGAAAAGGGTCTTTAATCGGGCCGCCAACGGTGAAGGGCATTTGCACCTCTTTGGTCACGCCGCGAATCGTGAGGTCTCCGGTGGCGACGTTCCCGTTACCCTTTCTCTCAATGCGTTTACTCTTGAAAGTCATGTCCGGGTATTTCTCCACGTCGAAGAAGTCAGCGCTCCTCAGATGCTTGTCCCGGCTTTCGTTGTTCGTGTTGATGCTCGCCGTCTTGATCGTCACCTCGACCGAAGACTTGGAGGGGTCTTTCTCGTCGTAAAGGATTGTGCCGGATATATCCTTGAAGCTGCCCTTGGCTTTGTTTATCACCAGGTGTGGGATAGTGAATGTGACGAAGGCGTGGGCGGCATCAATCTCATACTTATCTGTAGAGAGGGGAGTGCTGCCAGCGGATAAACTCATCAGCGCTAGGAGCGGTAAAGCGATACTTCTGAAAGACATGTCTGGTCTCCTCTGTTGCCCGAAACATTCAATGGATTAGAAATGAACCAGCCGCACAAAACACATCCTCATTTTGAGTCCAACCGAGGGCGGACTGAGCTACTCGAACACGGGCCTCATGAAGCTACGCTCGAAGCTTATGAAACACCCCGTCTCCTTAGTGGTAAGCAAGAGCAGCTTGACACTCAGAATCCACCGCCGCCTTTGTTCTATACTCCTCATACGCGGCTAAACTTGGAAAGCTAAATAACGCAAGCGCGATGTTGTTGGCTCCTTCGTGCGGGAGAAAATAGCCGTGATGAGTGCCGCCGAACTTTTCCACCAACGAAATCCATAACTTCGCGTAAGCTTCAAACTGTTCCAGCTTGCCGGGGTCATTGACGTAGCGCAGGTGACAGGTGACCATAGGAATTTCAAAGGCTCTCTCCAGAAGCGATCTCATAAATGTTCCTGGATGGGTGGATCGCCCCGAAGTGGATTTATCTGTTGGAACCAACCCTCAGACCTCCCTTGATCCCACAAGTGCAGCCTCGATGTCTGCGATTGAAAAGGGTTTCCAGAGAATGAAATCCACCGGCGAAGGCGAGTCGGTGTATGAATCAAGGCTAACCTGCGCCCCGGCAACTAAGATGATTTTCATCTCCGGGTGATGAAGTCGCGCGATGCGAGCCATCTCGATCCCGCTCATTCGCGGCAATGAGAAGCCTGAAAACATAAAGTCGAAATGCTTCCTTTGTATGCCTTCGAGAGCTTCAACAGGGGAGGCCGAGTCGGTCACCCGATGCCCCAGTTCCTTTAAAATGGCAACGAGCACGGTACGGACATCGGGGTTGTTTTCTACTACCAAGACGCTTTTGGGCAGGTGATGACAAAATTCCATTCCTAATAATGATTGGGGCGGTTCCAGTCTCATTGTTGACCTCTACCAGCCGGACATTGCCAGAGAGATACCTGAAAAGTCCTTAGAGACTCTGAAACTTTCTAAATTAATGTGGGAAGGTAGGTAGATGTGAGTCCAATGCTGAATCGCTGGCAGATCTTTGCGAGTGGGAAAAGCCACGAATATGATTCGCCGGATAAGTCGGACGAGAGGGCAGATGAAGATGAGCGCGGCATTCTTCATCTCGAGCAACAACATTTGGGCCGTGACTTAGCCGATTATATCCAGGAAGGTCGGGTCGGAACGAAGACTATCTAACCTCGGATCAGATTTAAGACACCACCTGTTTTTTTCGACAGGAACCTTTCGCAGCCATTTGAGCCCTTGATCCTTTTCACCAAGGCCAATATAGATGATCGCCATGTCATACGACGTGGCCTCACCTAATTTGACTAACTGATTAACCACCCGCCGCGCCTCGCCTCTCTTACCAGACAAGGCGTATGTGTGTCCGAGCGCCGCCACCATCGGTAAACCGGCGCCAGTCAGTTTCGCCGCCTTTCGCAACTCGGTGATGGCTTCCTCATACATCCCTTTCTGTTCGTAGGCGAGGCCGAGAAAATAATGCGCTGACCCGAAGTCGCCGTCTATTTCCAGAGTCTTTTGAAGTTGCGTGATGGCCTGATCGTATAGACGCGCGTAGTACAGGCGCTCCCCCAGAGTCGTGTTGATGATGGGAGAAAGGGGATCGAGTTTCTGGGCGAGTTTTATCTCCGCCATCGCTTCCTCATGGCGTTCCGTCTTCGCCAAATACTCGGAGTACCAGTGATGGGCGGTGGCGTAATTTGGGTTCAACTCGATGGCACGCTTGAATTCTCTTTCCGCGCCTGGATTATCCTTGTCGTAATTGGCCTTAATCGACGCTAATGAAGTATGAGCCTCGGCGAGCGCCTCGTCGATCTCTAGCGCCTTTAGCGCCGCGGACTTTGCCTTTTGGAAACTTTCGTCAGTCGGCTGATTTCCAAAATGATACATCCCAAGCACGTTATAAGAGTCGGCCACTCCGGCGTAAGCCAACGCATAGGCGGGGTCTATATTTATTGCCTGCTGAAAATACTCGATGCTTTTCGTCAGGCCTTCCTCATTTCTCTTGTTCCAAAAATACCGGCCTCTTAGATATGCTTGATATGCTTCGACATTCAGGGTGTCATGTTTCCGAAGTCGCGTCTGCTCCTCCCCATTGAGATTTAGCAGCATCGCCTGAGTGACTTGTGCCGAGATGGAATCTTGCACCGTAAAGATGTCGGTGAGTGGCTCATCGAAGCTCTCCGCCCACAGGGGGGTTCTGCTATGCACGTTGACGAGTTGCACGGTCACTCGCACCCGATCCCCAGACTTCTGTATGGTTCCCTCTAACACGGAATCCACGTCCATTTCACGACCGGCGGCCAGCGCATCTTGGTTTCGGCCCGCGTACCCAATGACTGCACTTGTCGGACGAACCGTGATTTGGTGGATGTTGCTCAATTTGGCAATCAAAGTATCGGCCATGCCCGACCCTAGATGTTCATCTCCCGGATGTGAATTCAATGATTTAAATGGAAGCACTGCGATTGATCTGATCGGCGCGCTGGCCTCTCGTTTCGTCGTCATGCTTGCTGCTAACAGGTAGGAAAGTACGATGGTCAGACAGGCAAGCAACACGCAGAGACCAAGGGCGCTCCGGGCGGGTCTCCAGCGGGGATGAGGAGAAGATGATATCGCCGCTGGAAGATACTTCTTCTCTTCCTGCTGTGTTTTTTCTTGGTCTGGATGGCACTCTTCAACCTCAAAGGTCATGTGAGATCGGGTACGTTGTGCCAACATCAGATCAGCCCCGTCGCTCAATACCTGACTCACGTCCGCCGCGAACTTATAGCCTCGGCCCGGAACAGTCACAATATACCGGTGGTCGCTCGCGCGCTCGCCCAGAGCCTTGCGCAGCATTGAGACGTGCTGGGTTAGATTATTTTCTTCGACGTATGTGTCGGGCCACAGCGCCTTCATCAACTGCTCTTTTTGAAGCACCTCTCCGCTATGCTCGACCAGCACCAAGAGAGTATCAAACACCTTCGAGGTGATCGGTACGGACTCGTCATCTCGGAGCAAAAGGCGTTTTACTGCGTTTACGCGAAAAGGGCCGAACACATAAATGCGTTCCGTTTGTTGGCTCATCATTGGCTTGGCACCTTCAGGAGTGTGGTCTTGCGAAGGTTTAGTGATAGTTCCTTTGAACCTATCTTGATCCGGCATATCAAGAAATTCTTGAATAAACTGGTAGACAAATGGTGCCAAAGTCCATTATGTGACCAAAATTTAAATCTGGTCAAAACTCATAAAATGAGAGGGTCTTTGAAAAATTAAGGTTGCCAGCCAGCCAGCCAAAAGAATAATTTTGCAGTATAAATTTTCATCC
>Ga0136617_10006370_pt1 | contig 10548 bp, 5 predicted proteins | sample AntDrymUQ3222106_2_FD_129672 | JGI IMG/M metagenome (GOLD analysis project Ga0136617, IMG submission 129672) | Polar desert sand microbial communities from Dry Valleys, Antarctica - metaG UQ322 (21.06) | ecosystem: Environmental > Terrestrial > Soil > Desert | place: Antarctica: Dry Valley...
CTTGCTGGTTTCACGGCTGAACTCCTACGCCACGAGGGTTGTTAAATCACTGACTTCTTTTGACTATCTGATGTCAAGTTGGTTAAATGCTTTTGTATAGTTCTTTCTTCAAATCCGTATTATCTGTCAGTTCCAGATAGTTCGCCAGATCATCTGCCGTTTTGAACCGACGACTGGCAAGAACCTGGTGAACGAAATTAAGTGACTGACCGGCCACGTAAGGGGTGATCGGGAACGCGAGCCAATAATGTTTCTGCGCCTCGACTGCGTTTTGGGCTTGCCAGCGCAGGATGTCCAGCGTGAGCGCGTCTTCGTGATCGAGCTTCTGCTGTGGGACAGCATCAATCTTTCTGATCAGCGAGCGGGCATAATCAGCGTCTTTTCCAGCTTGTTCCGGAGAGAGGTCGGGCAGTGTTCTGATCGGCAGCCCATATTTGAGTCGCAGAAAGATGTTCTGCTCAAGCGTCTGTTGCCAGTCGGCGTCGGCAATCTCCTTCACCTGGGCTTTAAGCCGGGCTGTGTCCTGAGCCTGCCCCACGCTCTGGCAGCCGAGCGCGATGAGCAGAATCAGGAGATGGAAGAAGTTTTCTTTGTAAGTCATTTTGACAGGCTCCTCAGAGAGTGGGTAAGACAGGTTATCAACCTGTCTTGCCCTTTTCACCGTTTCAGGGCTTGATCGTTACCACGGCATCAGGAACGGGTTCGGCTCTCAAGAGATGCGTAATGAAGTAATCCCACGTTCGGCGAATGGTATATGGATCGCCGCCGCCGGCGTGGGTGCGATTCGGCAGATAGACCAGATCATAGGGCTTGTTTGCTTTGACTAGTGCGGCGACCAGGCGCAAGGCCTGGCTCGGCGGAACGTTCTCGTCCAGATCGCCATAAATGATCATCAAGCGTCCCTTGAGATTGCCAGCCATCGCCGTGATGTCGAGCTTCTTCCAATTCGCCGGACTCTCATCCGGCTTGGTGCGATAGATCGAGCCACCGGCGTATTCCGGGACCCCGGTGAAATAAAAGAACCCCGGATACATGGCGGCGTAGTCGTAAAGCCCTGCGCCCGAGACGGCCACATCGTAGAACTCAGGTCGGCTCAAGATGGCCTGCGCCGAGAACGTCCCGCCCCACGACCACCCGTAGATGCCCACCCGCTCCAGATCCATTTCCGGATGACGCGCGGCCAATTGCCGGATGGCCGCGATATGGTCATCGATCCCGACCTGGGTGAACTCGGGGTAGCCTGCGTCGCGGAAGGCGCGGGACCGATTCGGTGTTCCACGCCCATCGACTGTGACCATGGCGAAGCCCAGGCGGGCGAGGGCGGGAGCGTCTCTGTTGCCCGCGTACGCCTCGACGAAGTTCCGCGGAGTGACGCTGATCTGAGGCCCACCATATACCACGTCAATGATCGGATGCTTCGGCTGGCCAATCTCGCGGAGCGGGGCATAGTAGACAGCGTAGAGTTCAGTCTGGCCATCGGCGGCTTTCACCTTCTCGCGCACGGGCGCCTGCCAGCCCGCGGCGAAGAGAGCAGAGGCATCGGCCCGTTCGACCTCCGCGATCTGGCGGCCATCTGCCGTCGAGCGGAGCGCCGTCACCGGCGGAGTGTTCACCGTCGAATAGGTATCGAGAAACACACCGGCATCGAGATGAATTCGAGGAGCCGGAACGGGGATTCGGAAGAGTAGTCTGAGCAGCGGCGGGGGTACCGGTTCGAACTCGTGGTCCGCGTCGGCGTCGGTCAGCAGCTTCGATTCGCCGCCATCGAGCCGTGCCTTATATAAGTGTCGATAATACGGGTCTCGGCCCGGCTCTCGCCCGCCGCCCATGAAGTAGATCTCTCGGCGGCGCTCGTCAACGGCGAGAATGTCGAGGATGGCCCACTCGCCGGACGTGATGGCATTGCGAAGCGCGCCCGTCTGCGCATCGTAGCGGTAGAGGTGCCCCCATCCCGAGCGCGCCGAATACCAGATCGCCTCCGCGCCATCACCCACGATCCGCACGTTGGGGGAATTGTACTCGACCGTATTGGCTTCGACCCGGGTTGGTGATGTCTCCTCCAGAACTATCACGGTCTTCCCCGTGGCTAACTCGACGCGCAGGAGCGCTACGGATTTCGACCCCAGCGTTCGGGCAATCAGGAACACTTGCCCCCGTGCGACGCTCCAGCCGACGGGATCGCTGCTCAGCGTCCTGGCGACCTCATATGACTCGGGTATGGCAATCAACGTCTGCCGTCCGGTGGCCGGCTCGAACACGAAGAGTTTGGCCTCGACCTGCTCCCGGTCGCCGACGAATGCCGTCCGGACTTCATGCAAGATCGGACGGCGAGAGCCATCCTGCGGAACCCACTCAATGAACGGATCGACCCGCACTTTGCGTTCGTCATTGCGCGGCGCGATCAGATAGCGGCCATCGGGCGACCAAGTGCAACCAACCGGCGGCAGCGGCGCCCCGGCTTTCCTGGTCGGGATGGTCATCAGATAGTCCTCGGTCAAGGAGCCGTAAGAGAAGTGCCGAACGCCATCCGACGTGAGCTGAGTTTCGTGACCGCTCACCAAGTCGCGGACCACAAGGTTATGGTTGCGGATCAGCGCTGCTCGCTTCCCGTCTGGCGAGGGCAGAAGGCCAGGCTCGGCGGGCTTCGGATCGGAGGCCTCGCACGAGACCGCGACGAGGTCGCAGGTGACCGCCTTGCGTCCGGCGATACCGGTGAGCGTCTTCAGGTCGGCGGAGAGCGCAACGTTCCTCAGACCGAGATTCGTCGCCGTGGGCTTGGCCTCGGCTCCCAGCGCACGAGCCAGCGCGGTTGCCTGCGCCGCGTGGTCGAACAACGGAGTGCGCGAGCCAGTCTTGGGATCAAACCGGACGTAGCTCGTCCCCTGGGCTTCGTCACGCTGATACCAGAAGCTGCCGCTCTCGCCAATCCAGTGCGGCTCCACCGACTCGTTCTTCACCGCGCCTCGGAGGTTACGCCCAAGGAGCGCCGAGGCGGCCGCATAGTCGGCGCCGGTGAACTCTGGGGGACGGCCGTTGGCCGGACCGTTGGCCGGCTCCCCGTTAACCCGGCTCTGCTGGTTATCGCTCAATGTTGCGCTAACAGCGGGCTGCTGCCAGCGAGCTTCGGCCAGGAAAGGCCGGAGGGCGACCAGCGCCAGCAAGGCGACAAAGAAAAACATGCTGAACCGTTGACGCATGGCTTTTCTCTGGCTCATCTTTTCTTCAATCCTGCCCCGAGTGTAGCCTGACCACAAGACCAAGCTACACACGGGCTGATCCTAGAAGTTGAATTTCAAGGCGAACTGAATAATGCGCGGATTCACCGCCGTCGAAGTGATCTGTCCGAACGTAGCTGACGAGAAGTTGCTGTCGGGATTGGCGAACTGCGGCGTGTTGAAGGCGTTGAAGAACTCCGTCCGGAACTCAATGTTTGCACCCTCTTTCGGCCAGCCAACGCCTGTGCGTTTGACCAGCGCCAGGTCGAAGTTATTCTGCTTCGGGCCACGGACGATGCCGACCCCGCTGTTGCCGAAATCAGTCCCTTGGCCATCGGCCCCGATGACGGGCCAGGCGGTGAAGCATGACCTATTGAAGTAGTTATCCAGATTCTGAGTCACCGCGCCCGAATTCACAATCTGAGAATACGTGCAACCAGGAGCCAGTTGTGCGCGGTCCGTCGTCACGCCGAAGACGTTGTTCGCATTGGTGCCCGTGATCGTCAGGGCTTGGCCTGATTGAAAGACTGTCACTCCCGACACGGACCAGCCGCGGAGAAGCTGGCCGGGAAATCCGGTGAGTCGCTTCCAGGTCGGCAGTTCATAGACGTAACTCACAACCAAACGGTGGGTGCGGTCGAAATTACTGACGCCATAGCGGCTCTGCTGGTCATTCTGATTTCCGGTCGTATTCCCGCCGCTACTGGCGGTCTGTGTGTTAGCGCCATCGGTATCGAGCGACTTTGAAAAGGTGTATGAGGTCAGCAACTGTAATCCCTGACTGAAGCGTTTCGTCAGGCTGACCTCCAGGCCGTTGTACCGCGCCATGCCGGCCGATTCGACGACACTAAAGTTGCTGGCCGAAAATCCCTGTATCGGCACGCGCTGTGGGACATTGGCCAGGGTGTTAGTCGTGACGCCCCGGATCGGGTTAGTGGTACTGGCTAATTGAGCCTGGTTGATCGAGCGCGTCCGTATCAGATGGTCGCCTCTGGTTCCAACGTAGCCGACCTCCAACAAAAGATTCGGTGCCAGTTCCGTCTGGAGGTTGAGACTGTATTGCTGAGTCCGTGAGGGGCGATAATCTTGCGCGATGGCGGTGGCGCTGAGCCTCGTGGTCGGCGAGTAAGGCACAAAGGTTGGCAAGGAACTCTCCGAGGGAATGGGTTGCGGGAACGGATTCTGGAATGTCGCGCCGGCATTGGCCGCTCCCGTACTGACGCGGAGGTTCCCGAATGGCGGGCCTGCTTGTAGTTGGAAAAAGGGTTGTCCGGTTGAACGCGAGTAATAGATCCCATACCCTCCGCGCAGCACGAACCGGCTGCTCTTGGGCAGTATCTGCCAGGCGAAGCCAAGACGCGGTGCGAGGTTGTTCTGCCCCTCACCTTTATTACCAAACTCATTGTCCAATTGTTCGACGCCCGCGGGTGGCTGTCCGGTGAAATTCTGCGGGACGACGTATCCCGCAAGTGAGCCGGTCGCCGGAGGGTTGGGATTTGCGCGTGCAGGATCGAAGTTAGCATTGCGTCCGAGCTGGTCGGTGAAGTGCCCGATCCGGTCGTAGCGCAATCCGAGGTTGAGTGTGAGCCTTGGACTCACCTTGAAATCATCCTGAGCGAAAAGATTTCCGTCAACGACGCGCAGCTTACGCTCCGTCAGACCGATAAAGTCTATCGCTCCGAAGACATTGCTGAAGAGTCCGGTGCCATTGCCTGGGCCATTTAGACCGAGCAGGAAATCGGGGAAACTAAGGAAGATCAGGGCTGAGTTAAAGCGAAAGTTGCTGGGATCAACCGCGCTGCGTGTAATCCCCCCTCCCAGACGCAGCGTATGACGACCGACGATATAGGAGAGAGTATCGTCGAAGTTAATCGCCTTCTGATCGTAATTGATCGGGGAGGCCCCGCCGATCTGGAATGACCCTATGATGCTGATGTTGGGAAGGTCATTGGCCTGCTCGACTGCCGGGACTCCGACATCCGACCACTTGAACACACCTCCCTGTTGACTTTTCACCCTGACGCCCGTGTAACCGAAGCGTGCCTCATTGAACAGGCTCGAGCCGAAGACGTAGCTGTGCGCGAGCGAAATGTTCGTGTACCGGTTATTAAATCGGTTGGGAAACCCAGGCACATTGTTAGCTACTATGGCGCCGGGGACGAAAGTGTTGTTGAGATCGCTGGTGGCGAAGAAGGTGCGCCCTGAAAACTTACTCTTCGAGGTCTGGAGAAAATCGGCGTTGACCATGAACTGATCTTCACTGAAGGTGCAGGGCTGAGAGAAAGCCGAAAAGCCTTGCGAATCAAAAGGCCTGGTTGTGTCAATCACCTGCGGCGTCGGAATCAGGAAACTGCCGTCGGGACGTCTGAATTGCAGCAGTCTGAGGGCGACAGGATTGATATTGGAGCCGTCCGCGAGGATGGCCGGCCCGACTCCGCCGAATACATTCTGAAGGAGGCCGCGTTGTCCCGCGAAGAGCCTTCCCAGAGCGGCTGCCGAGCGGTCATCAGTCAAGGGCGGCGAAGAGACAGATTCCGCGCATTTGGCTGTCCCTCCTAAGCCGCCGGCTCTGGCTACCCCGTTGAGTTGGCGCGTGCCCTGATATGAGCCGAAAAAGAGCAGTTTGTCCTTCTTGATGGGGCCGCCCAGGGTAAACCCAAACTGATTCTGTCTCAGGATTCCCTTTTCCTGCCCCACCCGGTTGGAGAAGAAATCATTGGCGTTGAGCGCTTCATTGCGGAAGAACTCGAAGAGAGTGCCGTGAAAGTCGTTGCCCCCGCCCTTGGTGACGACGTTCACGTTGGCGCCAGCGCCGCGACCGAACACTGCGTCGTATTGTCCGGTCTGCACCTTGAATTGCTCAATCGTATCCGGGTTGGGGATAGCCACCCCGCCGCTATTATTCGAGGTGCCCTGGAGGTCATTAATCTGCACGCCGTTCAGTTGAAAATTGTTGTCGTATTGGCGCGTGCCGTGAGTGAAGGTTCCCCCACTGGTGATGGAGGTCGTGCCGCTGTTTCCGCGCCCGACCTCAGCGGCATTGTTCACGTCCGTCGTGACGCCCGGCGAGAGCGCGAGAATTTGCGTGTAGTTGCGCGTGACCAGCGGCAGATTGCTCACCACCCTGTCATCGATCACACGGCCCAACGCGCTTGATTCGGTCTGGGTCACGGCCGGCTCACTGGTGATGGTCACCGTCTCGCTCACCTCTCCGATGTCGAGCGAAAGGTCCAACGTCGTAGTCTCGGCGACATTGATGCGAATGCTCGAACTGGTGGCGCGCTTAAACCCGCTCTTGGTGGCCTCTATCTGGTAAATGCCTGGCGGAAGCTGCGGGATGACGTAAGCTCCATTATCTTGTGAACTCACGGTGCGCTGCTCGCCAGTGGAGGCGTTGGCGGCGGTGATTGCAACCCCTGACACAATCGCCCCCGTGGGGTCCGTGACTACGCCACTGAGCGCGCCAGTTGAGGCCGTCTGCGCCAAACCTGCTGGTGCCAAGATCAAGGTCATCACCAGCAACGGAGCGGCAACCACAGCTACTACCCCTGCTCGGCACAACCTCTTCCACGTGATCGTCAAAACGAACATCAGTGATACAAACGGCTTCATGTTCACTCCTTTCGTTTGGTCCCAACGCATCGCATTGCGATTTCAGTCCTTCGACTGCGCGGCTTCCGCTGTCGCAGCGACCCGAACTATTTGCTGCTCACTTCAATAGTTTCACCAATGCCCAATGCATCGAGGCGCGCCGTCGCCGCTTCGTCTGCCGGCTGCTCCAGACGAATGAACAGCCAGATCAGTCCGGCGACAACGGCCAGTGCGGAACAGAAGGCAAATGTGGCGAACCACCCGAACTGCTTCACCATGATTGGCGCCACGGCCGTCGAGACCACACCACCCATGTTTCCTGCGGTGTTCATAATCCCGCCTGCCGCGCCCGCATGCGGCCCGGCCACGTCAATCGAACTCGACCAGAACGGCCCTTCGGTGCTCATCAGAAAACCGACACTGAAAGAAAGACAGATGATGGCTAGGACCGGGGCTGCCACCTGGGCCCCGACAAGGAGAAAGACGGCGGCAAGAATCAGACAACTGATGACAACGTTGCGGCGGCCCTGATTGCGTCCCCGGCGGGCCGAGAGGGAATCGCACAAACGCCCGCTCGCCGGAACCATCACCATCGCAAAGACGTAGGGCAGACTGTTGAAGATACCTCCTTGCAGCACGCTGAATCCGCGCTCTTCGACCAGGTAGAGGTAAAACCAGAAGACAAAAATGAAAAAAACGAAGCTGTCCAGGAAATAGCTCAGGCAAATCAGCCTCAGGTTGCGATTGCCGAGCAGCCTCCACCACGAAGCCGATTGATTCCGCTCTCTCTCAGGCTTGCCCGCGTAGACGGCGATCAACTCCGCGTCGTTGATCTGCTTGTGCTCTGCCGGCTGATCGGTCGCATACCACCGCCACAGGAGGGCGATGATGAAACCGAGAACTGATGTGACATAAAAGGTCTCGCGCCAGCCACCCGCGACCATCAGCCACGAAATCAGCGGTGGGGTGAAGATCATGCCGACGGTGCTGCCGACAATCACTACCGCATTAGCAAAGGTGCGCTCCGCCACCGGCATCCAGTTGGCGACGGCGCGGGCCGCCACCGGGTAGGTCGCCGCTTCAGCCGTCCCCAGCGTAAAACGCAGGACCATCAGAGAGGCGAAAGCCCCCATCCCGGAGTTGATGAGCAGCCCCGGCACCAGGCCAGTGAGCAGCGTGGTCAGGCCCCAGAACAACGCCGCCACGGTCAACACCGCGCGCGGGCCTCGACGGTCGCCGAGTAGCCCAGCCGGAATCTGAAAGATCGCATAGCCGAGCATAAATGAGCTGAAGACCTGCCCCATCTGAATCTCGCTCAATCCCAACTCCGGCATCATGAACTTGGCAGCGACCGAGATGTTCGTGCGCAGCGCATAGCTCACTAGACTGAACCCGGCCAGGAGGGCAAGAATCTTGCGGTGAACGGACGTCGGTTTTCCAGTGCCGGTCAGAGCCATTCCATTGTCTCCACCTGCTCATCTTGCTAAACTTCGGCAGGTCACTCGATAGTTATCAAAGCGCAGATTTTGAATCTGAATTGCTGGGCGATGATTTTCAGTTGAAGCACAGAATGCGGCTACGAGTCATTATCAAAGCGCCTATTCTTTCCTATTTTTTCCTATGGAGACGCTAAGCCGCCCGGCCAGCCACTTTTACGAATTCGATGGCTTCCACCTAGATGTCGGCAGACGGCTGCTGCTCCGCGAAGGCGATGTGGTGACTCTCGCGCCGCGAACTTTGAATATGCTGCTGGTGTTGATTCGGCACCGTGGGACTGTCCTTAGCAAAGATGAACTAATGAGGCATCTCTGGTCGGACACGGTGGTTGAGGAAAACAACCTCACCGTGATCATCTCGGCGCTGAGGAAAGCCTTGGGTGAGAACCCGCAACAGCACCGCTATATTGTGACGATCCCGGGGCGAGGCTACAGCTTCGTCGCAGAGGTCTGGGAAAGCTTCGGCGATAGCAACGATCAGGTTGCGGCTCCGCCCAGCAATCCAGTCATCAGACAGAGACAGAAGCCAGTCAACGGACCGGATGTGCTGAAGAGCGAGGATAGACAACTTCATCGTCCTGCCGTCTTACCTCTGCCTCTGCGAACTTCAGGGCGGAAAGTAATATTGGTCAGCCTGCTGCTCCTGATTCTCATCTCCGTCCTCAGCTATCTCTTCCTTTCCAACCAATCAAGTCCGACCGGGACTGAAACACAGGTTAAAACTATTGCCGTTCTTCCATTCAGAAACCTGGGCGGGGAAAGCAGCGATGAGTATTTCAGTCTGGGAATGGCGGACGCTCTAATCACCAAGCTCGGCAACCTCAGGCAGGTCAATACCCGCCCGACGAGCGCCGTGCTCAAATACTCAGGATCAGGCGTTGATCCGCTGGCAGCCGGACGCGAGCTGGCAGTAGATGCGTTGATTGACGGGCGGATTCAAAAACTGGACGACCGGATTCGCGTGACGGTGCAGCTCATCAGGGTGAGCGACGGCCAGCCGCTCTGGTCTGAGAAGTTCGACGAGCAGTTTACCAATATCTTCGACGTGCAGGACTCGATCTCCGAGCAGGTCGCGCGTGCGCTAGACATGATGGCTGACAGCGGGTAAGGCGGCTTGTCCCTTGCGCGACGTGGGTTATGCTTGCGGGTGTTCTACCAACCACCGGCACAGTGCCACTACCAAGGAGACAAGCCATGAAGAAGAATAGCACGCCCAGCACGCAGGAGAACCCAGCCTTGTTCGTCGGTTTAGACGTTCACAAAGAATCGATTGATGTCGCCACCGCCGACGAGGGGCGCACCGCAGAAGTCCGTCACTACGGCACCATTGGCGGCGACCTGGCCTCGCTCGACAAAGTCGTTCGTCAACTACAGTCTACAGGGCGTACGCTGCACGTCGTCTATGAAGCCGGTCCGTGCGGCTACGCCATCTACCGCCATCTGACTACCAAGCAGATTGACTGCCAAGTGATCGCGCCTTCGATGACGCCGAAGAAAAGCGGTGACCGCATCAAGACCGACCGCCGCGATGCCATCTCATTGGCGCGTCTACATCGTGCCGGTGAACTCACCGCCGTCTACGTTCCTAGAGTAGACGATGAAGCGATGCGCGATCTATCTCGCGGCAGAGAAGACGCTAAACGGGCAGAGACCAGAGCGCGTCAACAACTCCAAGCCTTACTGCTCCGCCACAACATCCGCTACACCGGCAAGACGCCGTGGAGTGCCGCGCACCTGCGCTGGCTGGCCGACCTTAAGTTGCCGCACCCGGCACAACAAGTGGCGTTTCAGGAGTACGTCACCGCGATTGACGAAGCTGCCGAGAGGGTGGTGCGTCTCACCACACAGATCACTGAGTTGTTGCCCTCGTGGAGGATGTCGCCTGTCGTTACGGCATTGCAAGCGATGCGCGGCGTCGCGCTGGTCACTGCCGTCTGTGTCGTATCGGAAGTCGGTGACCTGACGCGCTTCGATAATCCACGACAATTGATGGCGTACCTCGGACTCGTCCCATCGGAGCATTCGAGCGGTGGACGGCGACGACAAGGCGCGATCACCAAAGCCGGCAATTCGCACGTGCGGCGGATGCTGGTCGAGAGTGCGTGGGCGTATCGCTTACCAGCACGAGTCACACCGATCATCCAGAAGCGACAGGAGAAGTTGCCGAAGCCGGTCAGAGAGATTGCATGGAAAGCGCAGCTCAGACTTTGTGCGCGCTACCGGCGACTCTCAACTAAGGGCAAAAC
>Ga0136617_10006371_pt1 | contig 10546 bp, 9 predicted proteins | sample AntDrymUQ3222106_2_FD_129672 | JGI IMG/M metagenome (GOLD analysis project Ga0136617, IMG submission 129672) | Polar desert sand microbial communities from Dry Valleys, Antarctica - metaG UQ322 (21.06) | ecosystem: Environmental > Terrestrial > Soil > Desert | place: Antarctica: Dry Valley...
GTGGGCGCCGCCACCAGATCGGCGGGCGGCACCCGAACCCCGGCAACGTCGCCTGTGTAGACGTCGCCGGTGTGGGGGTCGTGGTAGACCACGTGGTGCCGGGCGTGACCGGGGGCGTAGTGGACCCGAAGTCCCTCCACCTCCTCCCCACCCGCAAGTGTCGTCACGCGATCCTCGGGCACCGGAGCCACCTCGCCCCAGAGCCGCTCCATCTGATCGCCGTAGAGGCGCTCGGCGCTCACCAGGAGTCGCGCCGGGTCGATCACGTGCGGGGCGCCGACTTCGTGGACGTAGATTCGCAAGTCCGGGAAGCGCCGGCAGAGGACGCCGCTGGCGCCCGCGTGATCGAGGTGGATGTGGGTCAAAAGCAGCGCCCTGGGCTCCTCGGTGGCACCGGCCAGCATGGCGTCGATTCCCGAGGCGGGCCCCGGGTCGACGATCACCCCGGGCCGCGCCTCCCAGGCGCAGATCACGCGGTCGCGGCCCATGTGCATCGTGTCGATCTGTTTCGCCATCTCGCGTTCTAACTCTAGAATCACCATATGGACGAGCACCGTCTGCCAGAGCCCGACCGTCCCTGGGTGATGCGCACCTACGCCGGGCATTCGGACGCCCGCAGTTCGAACGAGCTCTACCGCAAGAACCTCGCGAAGGGTCAAACCGGGCTCTCGGTCGCGTTCGACCTGCCCACGCAAACCGGCTACGACCCGGACGCGACCCTCGCGCGCGGCGAGGTCGGCAAGGTCGGCGTCTCCGTCGCGCACAAGGGCGACATGCACGCCCTGATGGATCAGATCCCGCTTGGCGCGATGAACACCTCGATGACGATCAACGCGACGGCGGCCTGGCTCCTGGGCCTCTATTGCACGGTCGCCGACGAAACCGGGGTCTCCTACGCCGCCCTCCAGGGCACCACTCAGAACGACATCATCAAGGAGTACCTCTCCCGCGGCACCTACGCCTTCCCACCCGGGCCATCGATGCGCCTGATCGCCGACATGGTCGCCTTCACGGTGAACAAGATCCCGAAGTGGAACCCGACCAACATCTGCAGCTACCACCTCCAGGAAGCCGGGGCGACGCCGATTCAAGAGATCGCCTATGCCCTTTCGACCGGCATCGCCGTCCTCGACGAAGTAAAGGCTCGGGGCCAGGTCTCCGACGATGACTTTCCCAAGGTGTTCGGCCGCATCTCGTTCTTCGTCAACGCCGGCGTGCGCTTCGTCGAAGAGCACGCCAAGCTGCGTGCGATGACGACGATGTGGGAGCGGATCGGCCGCGACCGCTATGGCGTTACCGATCCGAAGCTGCTGCGCATGCGCTACGGCGTCCAGGTGAACTCGCTGGGCCTCACGGAATCCCAGCCGGAGAACAACGTCCAGCGGATCGTGCTCGAGGCGCTGGCGGTGACGCTCGGTCGCAACGCCCGGGCGCGCGCGATCCAGCTGCCGGCGTGGAACGAGGCGCTCGGCCTGCCGCGACCGTGGGACCAGCAGTGGTCGCTGCGGATCCAGCAGGTGCTGGCCTACGAGACCGACCTGCTCGAGTACCCCGACCTGTTCGAGGGCTCGAGGGTGATGGACGGGCTGGTCGACGAGCTCCTGGAGGGCGCGCGGGCCGAGATGGCGCGAGTCCAAGAGCAGGGCGGCGCGGTCGAGGCCGTGCCGTACATGAAGTCCGCGCTCGTGGAGTCGCACCGCGAGCGGATCGCCCGGATCGAGTCCGGCGAGCAGGTGCTGGTCGGCGTGAACCGCTACCGGGAGACCGAGCCGTCGCCGCTGACCGGCGACGGCGAGGGCCGGATCCTGGTCGTCGATCCCGCCGTCGAGGCCGAGCAGACCGCCGCCCTGGAGCAGTGGCGCGCGGCGCGCGACGAGGGCGCCACGCGGGCTGCGCTGGAGGAGCTCGCGCGCGTGGCCGGCGGCGACGAGAACATCATGCCGGCGACGATCGCCGCCGCCCGCGCCGGAGTGACGACCGGCGAATGGGCGCAGTGCCTGCGCGACGCGTTCGGCTCCTACCGGGCGCCGACGGGCGTCGGCGAGGCGGCGGCACCGGCCTCGGGCGAGGATGTCGCCGAGCTGCGCGACGAGGTCGCGCGCGTGGCCGGGCAGCTCGGCCGCGGGTTGAAGATCCTCGTCGGCAAGCCGGGGCTCGACGGCCACTCCAACGGAGCCGAGCAGATCGCCGTGCGGGCGCGCGACGCGGGCATGGAGGTCGTCTACGAGGGTATCCGCCTGACGCCGGCGCAGATCGCCCGCTCCGCGGTCGACGAGGGCGTGCACGTGATCGGCCTCTCGATCCTCTCGGGATCGCACCGCGAGCTGATCCCCGACGTGCTCGAGGCGCTGCGAGCGGCCGGCGGCGGCGACATCCCAGTCGTCGCCGGCGGGATCATCCCGGAGATAGACGCGGAGCAGCTGCGCGCGGCGGGCGTCGCCGCGGTCTTCACGCCCAAGGACTTCGAGCTCACCCGCATCCTGCGCGCCGTCGTCGCCGTCGTGGCGGACCGCAACGGGATCGCCGCCGCCGCGTGAGCGGCGGCGAAGCGGCCCGCGCGGCGGCGGCGCTCGGCGCGCGCCTGCGCGAGCGCGACGTCGCGGCGGCGCCGGCCGCGCTCAACCTGCTCGAGAACCGTGCCCCGGCGCGGCGGGGCGAGATCGCCGCGCTGCTCGCCGAGGTCGCGCCGGCGCGGCTCGGCGGCGAGGCGCCCGGGCACGTCATCGGCGTCACGGGGCCGCCCGGCGCGGGCAAGTCGACGCTGCTCGGCGCGCTCGCGCGGGTCTGGCGCGAGCGCGGGCGGACGGTCGGCGTGCTCGCGGTCGACCCCTCCTCGAAGCGCTCGGGCGGCGCGCTGCTGGGCGACCGGGCGCGGATCGACGCCGACCCCGCCGACCGCGGCCTGTTCATCCGCTCGATGGCGGCGGGCGAGCGGCTCGGCGGCCTGGCGCCCGCCACCCGCGCCGCGGCGCAGGCGCTGGCCGCCGCGTTCGACGTCGTCGTCGTCGAGACCGTCGGCGTCGGGCAGTCCGAAACCGAGGTGGCCGAGGCCGCCGATAGCGTCGCGGTGATCGTGCAGCCGGGCTCGGGCGACGTGCTGCAGTTCATCAAGGCCGGGATCATGGAGGTCCCCGACGTCCTCGTCGTCACCAAGGCCGACCTCGGCACGGTGGCCGACCGCGCGGTGCGCGACCTGCGCGCCGCGCTGGGCTCGCTCGGCGATCGCGCACCGGTGCTGGCCGTCTCGTCGGTGCAGCCCGTGCACGGCGTCGAGGCGCTCGCCGACGCGCTGGAGGAGCACCGCGCCGCGCTCGACCTCGCGACGGCGCGCACCCGCGCGCGCCGCCTCGGCGCGCTGGCGGACTTCGTCGCCGAGCACGGCGAGCGCGGCCTGCGCGCGCTCGGCGGGCGCCGGGCCGCCGAGCGCTTCCTGGCCGAGCAGGACCCGGCGCTCGAGGGGCCTGCGCTGATGCGGGCGCTCGAGGCGCGCGTCGGCGCTGCGTCTTCCTGAAGACCGTGGCTCTGAGCAGGCTCACGCTTGGGCCGGCGCGCGCTCTGCCAGCCCTCCGTCGAGCTCTGCCAGTGCTTTCTTGCTTCCGGGGATGTACTTGCCGCGGAGCGAGCAGCCGACTGTCTCGGTGACGAAGTAGAGCGCCACCAGGCCCACCACGCACGACACCATCATGTAGTACGCCGGCACCAGGTTCTGGCCGGTCTGACCGATCAGCCAGTCGTTGACGGCGGGCGCCGTTCCGCCGAACAACGAGGTCGACACGTTGTAGGCGATCGCCATGCCGGCGTACCTCACATGCGTCGGGAACATCGCCGGGAAGGTCGCCGAGATCGTCGCCAGCTGCGGGACGTAGAGCAGGCCGAGGACCGCGAAGCCGATGATCGCGCCCGCGAGGCCTGTGGCCATGAGCATGTACATCGGCACCACCATGACCAGCAGGCCCACCATGGAGAACAACCACATCGGCTTGCGGCCGACCCGGTCCGAGAGCGCCCCGGCGAACGGCAGGAACAGCATCATGCAGAGCATCCCGGTGATCGGCACGACGAGTGCTCCGTCGGCGCTCAGGCCGATCTCGGTCTGGAGGTAGGTGGGCATGTAGCTCAGCAGGGTGTAGTTGACGACGTTCAGCGCGACCACGAGCCCGCCCAGCGTCAGCAGCGGCTTCCAGAATCCGGCGATCAGGTCCTTGAACTGGGTCGTGGCCTCCTTCTCGGTCTGTCCCTTCTCCTCCAGCTCACGGAACACCGGGGTGTCTTCCATCCTGGACCTCAGGTACATGCCGATGAGGCCCAGCGGAGCCGCTACCAGGAACGGCAGTCGCCAGCCCCAGGACTCCATCGCGGCGTCGCTGAGCAAGGACGAGACGCCCAGCATGAGGAACGCTCCGAGTGCGAATCCGGCCAAGGTTCCGAACTCGAGGAAGCTGCCGCAGAAGCCACGCCTGTTGTCGGGCGCGTACTCGGCCATGAAGGTCGCGGCCCCGCCGTACTCACCGCCGGTCGAGAACCCCTGGATCATGCGCAGGACGATCAACAGCGCCGGTGCCCAGAATCCGATCGAGTCGTACGACGGAATCAAGCCGACGCACAGTGTCGCTCCGGCCATCATCAGGATCGTCAACGCCAGGACCGCCTTGCGGCCCAGCCGATCGCCCAGGGGCCCCCAGAACAGGCCGCCCAGGGGCCGCACCAGGAAGGAGATCGAGAACGTCGCCAGCGCGAACAGCGTCGCGTCCTCGGTGTCACCGGGGAAGAGGGCGGCGGAGATGTAGGTGACGCCGTAGGCGTAGATGCCGTAGTCGAACCACTCGGTCGCGTTGCCGATGGCCGACGCGGCGATGGCTCGGCGAAGAACTCCAGGCGGTACGTCGGCCGGTTCCGGCGAGTGGTTCGTTGCGCTGGAGCCCATCAGGTCCTCCGAATTCGGTGGCTGTCCTGGATCGGGTCGCCGTAGACGAATGGATCTCCCCCGGATCCGGCCGACACGGATCATGTTCGCGGGTGCGAGGCGCGAAGCGGCCCAACAGTCAGGCACAACCGAGAGGTCGAGATTGCACCACTTCGTCGCTCGCCGCGGCGGCGCCCGCCAATGACACTGCATGGCGTGGCGGCCTCCGGCCGGCCCACGCGAGCGACCGACTGCTGCCCGCCCAGCCCACCAAGGAGCCCGCCATGCAGATCGGCGTACCGAGCGAGACCAAGGTCCAGGGGTACCGCGTCGCCGCCACGCCCGACGGCGCCCGCGAGCTCGTCGCCCACGGACACGACGTCGTCGTCGAGCGCGGCGCCGGCGAGGGCAGCTCGTTCTCCGACGACGAGTACGAGCACGCCGGCGCGACCCTCGGCTCCACCGCGAAGGCGTGGAGCGCCGAGCTCGTCCTGAAGGTCAAGGAGCCCCAGCCGACCGAGTACGGCTACCTGCGCGACGACCTCGTGCTGTTCACCTACCTGCACCTCGCGGCGGACCGGCAGCTGACCGAGGCGCTGATCGCGGCCGGAACCACCGCGATCGCCTACGAGACGGTGTGCGACTCCGGGGGCCGCCTGCCACTCCTGGCGCCGATGAGCGAGGTGGCGGGACAGCTCGCGGTCCTATCGAGCATCGCCTATCTGCAGAAGCCGAACGGGGGCCGCGGCGTCCTACCCGGCGCGGTGCCCGGGATCCCGCCCGCGCGAGTGGTCATCGTGGGCGGCGGTGCCGTCGGCTACAACGCGGCGATCATCGCACTCGGTGTGGGCGCCCACGTCCAGCTGCTGGACACGTCGATGCAGCGACTGCGCAGCCTCGAGACCACCCTCTCCGGGTCGATCGAGCTGCTCGTCTCCAGCTCCAGCCGGTTGGCCGATTGCGTGGCCCATGCCGATCTCGTCGTCGGCGCCGTCCTGGTGCCGGGCGCAGCCGCGCCGAAGGTGATCACCGAGGCCATGATCCGCTCGATGCGGCCCGGCAGCGTCATGTGTGACGTGTCGATCGACCAGGGCGGATGCTGCGAGACGTCGCGGGCGACGACGTACGCGGACCCGGTGTACGAATACGCCGGGGTCATCCACTACTGCGTGGCGAACCTCCCGGGCGCCGTGCCGGTTTCGTCCACGCTGGCTGTCACGAACGCAACGCTTCCCTACGTGGTCGAGCTCGCCGGCCGCGGCTGGCGAGATGCGATGAGCGACGACCCCAGCCTCGCCGGCGGCCTCAACGTCTGCGCCGGCCAGGTGACTCACCCCGCCGTGGCTGCCGCACTGGGCCTGGACCACACGCCGCTCAAGGACGTGCTGGCCACGGCCGCCACCGGGTCGTAGGAAGCTGGACCGCGCGACGACGACCCGGGAACGTGTCAGGGCGCCGCGGACGCCGCCCCGGTGCTCAGCGACGCGATCCGCCACGCGTCGCCGACCCTGATCAGCTCGACGGTGTCCTCGCTGGGCGCCTGACCTGCGGCGCTGGAGCGCACCTGCGCGGTCGCCGAGTCGCCCTCGACGGCGACCGCGCCGACCGACAGGCGCGGCTCGCGCACGTCTTCGAAGCCCTGCTCGAGCGCGGCCACGCACGGCAGACCGATCTGCTTGACCGTCTCGACCAGCGCGGGCGCCAGGATCCGATCGCACAGCGCCCGGTAGTCCCCGTCGGCCGTCGCGCGCTCGAACTGCGTCAGCGTGGAGCGGATCTTCTCCTCGTCGCTCGGGCCTTGATCGCCGCAGCCGACCAGCGCCCACGCGGCGAGGACCAGCAGCAGGGGGCGAGTCGCCACGGCCCGGAGCATAGAATGGGTGCAGATGGATGGTTCACGAGAGCCGATCGGCTCCTGGTTGCGCTGCTACCGATGCTGGTCGCAGGAGCTCGAGGTGCAGGTCCACTACGAGGGGATCCACCGAATCGACCCCGTTTCGGGGGAGCGCGGCGAGGTGGTCGACGAGGTCCAGGAGGCCGTCGTGCAGTGCCTGGACTGCATGCATGACCAGCCCCACCTGGGGTTCCACAACGGGCGCATCGAGCCGATCGAGGACCGCTGGGAGCGGATGGTGGCCGGCACGCCGTGGGTGGCGTCGTGCACCGTGACCGTCGACGCGGACGCGGTCGAGACCTGCTCGGGCCCCGAGGCCGCCGACGCGCTGGGCTACGCCGCGTTCGGCGATCACGGGACGCGCGAGTTCTTCACGCACGTGCGCTTCCACAAGCACGACGAGGACCAGATCGTCGTGCACCTGCTGGTCGAGCTCTACGCGCGCTCCTCCGAGGAGGCGACGCTCGTGCTCGAGGAGGCGGCGCGCGGCGTCCTCACGCTCACCTCGCTGGCCGAGGAGTCCCGCCCCCCCGCCGCCACCGGCGGCGAGCACCCGCACTAGGCCGACACTCAGCCGGAAAGCCTGGCCTTCTGCGGGTAGATCGTCTCGCCTCGAGCGAGCATCGCGACGTAGCGCTCGATGCGTCGCGCCCGCGTGTCAGCGCGTTTGGCGGCATCGATCCGGCGCAGAACGGCGTAGCGGTTCTGGCTGGTGAGGATGTCGAACATCGCTTGTGCCGTGGGCGCATCGGCCAATGCCGCGGTCAGATCGCCCGGCACCTCGATGGTCGCCGGACCGGCGTAGGCGACATCCCAGCGGCCGTCGGTCTTCGCCCGTTCGACTTCGGCAACGCCCGCCGCATGCATCCGGCCCTCGGTCATCAATCGCTCGACGATGCCCACGTTGCGTCGCGACCACGCGCTGCGCTTCCGGCGGGGAGTGAAGCGTTGTCGGTACGTGGGCTCGTCACGGCGCCGAGCCTGACCATCGATCCAGCCGTAACACAGCGCTTCGTCGAGCGCCTGGTCATACGTGAGGCTGGTCGGCTGGGTGGTTCCCTTCTTGGCGAGCACCAGCCACACGCCGGTCGGGTCGTCGTGATGTCCGGCGAGCCAGGTTCGCCACGCGGCAGCGTCGGCAACGGTCAGGTCCGGCTGCTCGTCGCTCATGGCCTCTCAGGCTGGCAGACGCCGTAGCGAGACTCACACGTCCGCCGCGGCGAGCGCGTCGGCGGCGAGCCCGTCGGCTTCCGCCGCGCCGAGCAGACGGACGAGGGTCCCCGCCCGCGCCCTACGCCGTCAGGACCGCGCGCTGCTCAGGCGCTCCCCGAGCGCGTCGAGCTGCGCCCGCAGCTCGCGCGGGAGCTTCTCGCCGAACTGCGCGTAGAACTCGCGGATCGGCTCGATCTCGGCCAGCCACTCCTCCGGGTCGACCCGCAGCAGCTCGGCGAGGTCCGCGCCGTCGATCGACAGCCCGTCGGTGTCCAGCCCGTCCGCCGTCGGGAGGCGCCCGATCGGCGTGTCCTGCGCCTCCACCGCGCGGTCGCAGCGGCGGAAGACCCACTCGAGCACGCGCGCGTTCTCGCCGAAGCCGGGCCACAGCCAGCGACCGGAGTCCGGGTCCTTGCGGAACCAGTTGACGTAGAACACCTTCGGCAGCACCGCGTCCTCGCGCCGTCCGAGCTCGAGCCAGTGCGAGAAGTAGTCGGCCATGTGGTAGCCGCAGAACGGGAGCATCGCGAACGGGTCGCGCCGCAGGTGGCCGACCGCGCCCGCCGCCGCCGCGGTCGTCTCGGACCCCATGATCGAGCCGAGGAAGACGGCGTGCTCCCAGTCGAACGCCTCGTGCACCAGCGGCATGACCGTGGAGCGGCGGCCGCCGAACAGCATCGCGTCGATCGGCACGCCCTCCGGCGCCTCCCATTCCGGCGCGATCGCCGGGTCCTGCGCGGCCGGCGTGGTGAAGCGCGCGTTCGGATGCGCCGCGGGCTTGTCGGACTCGGGCGTCCAGTCGTTGCCGTGCCAGTCGATCAGATGCGCCGGGGGCTCCTCCGTCATCCCCTCCCACCAGACGTCGCCGTCGTCGGTCTTCGCGCAGTTGGTGAAGATCGAGTTGGCGCGGATCGTGGCCATCGCGTTGGGGTTGGTCTTCTCGCCCGTCCCCGGCGCGACGCCGAAGAAGCCTGCCTCCGGGTTGATCGCGTAGAGCCGTCCGTCCTCGCCGAACTTCATCCACGCGATGTCGTCGCCGACGGTCTCCACCTTCCAGTCCTCGATCGCCGGGATCAGCATCGCGAGGTTGGTCTTGCCGCAGGCGCTCGGGAACGCGCCCGTCACGTACTTGACGCCGCCCTCGGGGGAGGTGAGCTTGAGGATCAGCATGTGCTCGGCCATCCAGCCCTCGTCGCGCGCCATCACGGACGCGATCCGGAGCGCGAAGCACTTCTTGCCCAGCAGCGCGTTGCCACCGTAACCCGAGCCGAAGGACCAGATCTCGCGCGTCTCGGGGAAGTGGACGATGTACTTGTCCTCGTTGCACGGCCACGACCTGCTGGTCTGCCCCGTCGCGACCGGCGATCCGGTGGTGTGCATGCAGGGCACGAAGTCGCCGTCGCCGCCGAGCTGATCGAGCGCCGCCCGGCCCATCCGGGTCATGATCCGCATCGAGACCGCGACGTAGGCCGAGTCGGTCAGCTGCACGCCGATCTCGGAGATCGGCGAGCCCAGTGGGCCCATCGAGAACGGGACCACGTAGAGCGTGCGGCCGCGCATGGAGCCGGCGAACTTCTCCTCGAGCACCGCGCGCATCTCGCCGGGGTCGCGCCAGTGGTTGGTCGGGCCGGCGTCCTCCTCGGAATCCGAGCAGATGAACGTGCGATCCTCGACCCGCGCGACGTCGCCGGGTTCCGACAAGGCGAGGTAGGAGTTCGGACGCTTGGCGTCCGACAGGCGCTCGAACGTGCCGGCCGCGACGAGCAGCCGGCAGAGCCGGTCGTACTCGTCGGCCGACCCGTCGCACCAGTGGACGTCCTCGGGCTCGCAGAGCGACACCGCTTCGTCGACCCACTCCAGCAGCCGGCGATGGGTGGTCGGGGCGGAGGTTTCGGTGGCCATCCCCCGGACCCTACCCCGCGACCTGAGTCTTGCGCGGCACCAGCACGAGCCGCTTGAACTCCGCCACCAGCACGCCGTCCTGGTTGAGGACCCGCGTGTGCACGCGCACGGTGCCGCGGTCGGGCTTGGACTGCGATTCGCGGACCTCGAGCACCTCGGACTCGCAGAACAGCGTGTCGCCGTGGAACACCGGCGCGGGGTGCCTGAGCTCCTCGGTGGCGAGGTTGGCGATCGCCTTGCCGGAGACGTCGGAGACGCTCATGCCGAGCGCGAGCGAGTAGACCAGCGGACCGACGACGACGTTGCGGCCCTGTTGGGACTGCTTGGCGTAGACGTCGTTGATGTGCAGCGGGTGATGGTTCATCGTGAGGAGGCAGAACATGTGGTCGTCCGCCTCCGTGACCGTCTTGGCCGGCCAGTGCTTGTAGACCGCACCGACCTCGAACTCCTCGAGGTAGCGGCCATAGGGGTGGGCGCCGCTCGCCTCGCGGCTGGCCTGGTCGGTTTCGACGCTGCGGGATGTCTCGGTGCTCATAGGCCCGGATCCTCGCACCTCGCCGCATCGCCGACCGCCGGATGCTGCCGGTGTGTGCAGAAGTCGGTGAACCCGGTGCATTGAAGCTCTGATCCGGGTA
>Ga0136617_10006372_pt1 | contig 10546 bp, 9 predicted proteins | sample AntDrymUQ3222106_2_FD_129672 | JGI IMG/M metagenome (GOLD analysis project Ga0136617, IMG submission 129672) | Polar desert sand microbial communities from Dry Valleys, Antarctica - metaG UQ322 (21.06) | ecosystem: Environmental > Terrestrial > Soil > Desert | place: Antarctica: Dry Valley...
CGGCCGCGACCCGACCGGTGCGCAGGACGTAGCCGCGATCGGCGAGCTGCAGCACCCGCCGGGCGTTCTGCTCGACCACGAGCAGCGTCCGACCGCGCTCGCGCAGGTCCGTCAGCAGATCGAACACGACGTCCACGAGCACCGGCGCGAGCCCGAGCGTCGGCTCGTCGAGCAGCACGATGCGCGGGTCGCTGATCAACGCCCGGGCGATGGCGAGCTGCTGGGCCTCGCCGCCGGACAGGAACCCTGCCTGCGTGTCCCACCGGCCGTCGAGCACCGCGAACCGCTGCCGGGCCTCGTCGAGGCGCTGCCGACGCAGCGACGACTTGATGCTGATGCCGGCGAGCTGCAGGTTCTCGCCGACGGTGAGATCGCCGAAGATCCGCCGGTGCTCGGGCACGAGCACGAGCCCTCGTCGCACGAGGCGTGCGGGCTCGGCGCCGGTCACGTCCCTGCCGTCGAGGTGCACGTGACCTGCGGCCGGCGCGATCAGGCCGGCGACGGTGTTGAGCAGCGTCGACTTGCCGGCGCCGTTCGGCCCGACGATCGCGACCAGCTCACCCTCGCCGACCTCGAGCGACACGTCGTGCAGGGCGACGACCGCGCCGTAGCGCACCGCCAGCCCCTCGACGCGCAGCACTGCGCGACTCAGTCCGGCAGGAAGCTTGGGCGGAAGGCTTCGGTGAAGGTCGGCTCGCCGTCGACGACGGTGAGGATGACGACGTCGCGCTCGGGGACTCCGTTGGTGCCCCCGTACGTCACCAGCCCGGTCGTCAGGTTGAGGTCGCGGAACTGGCCGATCTGCTCGATCAGGGCGGCGCCGTCGGTCGAGCACGTCACTTCGGCAGCGGCGGCGAACACCTTGACGACATCGGAGGCGAGCGCGCCAAAGCTGATCGTCTCGATCTCGGCACCGGCGTCGGCGGCGGCGTCGAGGAACTCCTGGACGCCGTTGTCGTCGCGGGGGAACGTGTGGGCGGTGAACGACACGCCCTCGGCAACCTCGCCGGCGTCCCACACGATCGTGGCGTCGAAGCTGTCCGCTCCGATCACGGCGAGGTCGCCGAGCCCGGCCGACTCGAGCTGCTCGAGCAGCACGCCGACGCCCGGCATGATCATCGCCGTGTAGAGCACGTCCGGAACCGGGTCGAGTGACGCCAGCTCGTTGACCTGCGACGAGAAGTCCTCGTCGGCGAGACCGAACGTGAAGTCGCGGACGACCTCGCCACCTGCCGCGACGAACGACTCCGTGAACGCGGAGGTGGTGTTGGTGAAGTAGGCGTCGTCGGCGGACGAGAACGTGACCGCAGTGGTGGCCCCCTGCTCGGCGGCGAACTCCGCGGCCGCCGACCCCTGGACCGGATCGCTGAAGCTCATCAGGAACGCGCCGCGGGAGGGATCGGCCAGCGCCAGGTCGGTGGAGGCGTTGGAGATCACCGGGACCTGGCCGTCGACGGTGTCGATCAACGGCGTGCCGTTGTAGGCGAACGGCGGCCCGATGATCGCGTCGACCCCGTCGTCAAGCATCTCTTGGGCGGCCCGCTGGGCGCCCGACGGATCGGCGGGCAGCTCCTTGATCACGTACTCGACGTCCTGCCCGCCGACGCCGCCTTCGGCGTTGATCAGATCGACCTGGACGCCGGCGGCCTCCGAGCCGGGCTGGTCGGCGAACGCGCCGAAGTCGCTGAAGTCGGCGGCGTAGCCGATCGTCAGCGGTTCGTTGAGCTCGCAGTCCCCGAGCCCGGTGCCGGTCGACGGGGAGTCGGTCCCCGCGGTGGTTCCGGCTGTGCTCCCAGCGGTGGCAGCGGTCGTGGGGTCGACACCGGTCGTGGTGTCGACATCGGTCGGAGGCGAGGTGATCGCGTCACCGCCCGCCGTCGGTGCCGACGTCGCATCGGGCTCGTCCGCTCCCTCGTCGTCGCCGCACGCCGCGGCCAGCAGCGCCAGCACTGCGATCACCGATGCCGTCGCCCGAACCCTCATCGACGCCCCTTCCGAATCACGACCTCGCGTCGGCGAACGGTAGCCGTCCGACGGCGGCAAGCTGTGACGTGGTGTTCACGCTGGCCGAGCTGGAGGTCGACCCGCACCCCATCCTCGCCCGGCTGCTCGCCGAGCAACCGGTGTGCCACGTCGAGTCGATGGACCTGTGGTTCGTCACCCGCTGGGACGACGTGCTGTTCGTCTGCGAGCACCCGGAGCTGTTCACGGCAGCGACCGAGCCGAGCTGGCTGCGATCGGTGCTCGGCGAGAACATGCTGACGATCGACGGCGCTGCGCACGACCGCCAGCAGCAGGCGATGCGCCCGCCATTCGCCGCGTCGACGGCCGGCGCCACCGTTCGCAAAGACCTCCCGACCCTGTTCGACGGTCTCATCGACGGTTTCGTCGACGCCGGCGAGGCGGAGCTGATGGCCGAGTACGCCGAGCCGCTCGCCAACCTCTCCCTCGCCGTCTCGCTCGGCGTCCGCCACATCGGGTGGCCGGACCTCGCTCGGTGGTGTCGAGGGTTGTGCACCGCGGTCGCCAACTTCGAGAACGACCCGGCGAAGTCGGCGATCGGCGGCCAGGCCCAGGAGGAGCTCGGCGCGGCGCTCGACGTCGAGCTCGCCGACCCGGCTGGCGGTCTGGCGCACTTCGTCGACGCAGGCCTCGGACGAGACGAGATCGTCAACAACGTTCGCCTGATGATCTCCGGCGGCATCAACGAGCCGCGCGATGGCGTCGCGCTCGTGATGGTGGAGCTGCTGACCCGTCCGGAGCTGCTCGCCGGCGTTCGTTCGGATGCCGCCCTGCTGCGGCGGGTCATCGAGGAGACGTTCCGCTACCACACGCCGGTGGGAACGGCGACGCGTCAAGCGACGCGCGACGTCACGCTGTCGGGCGTCACGATCCCGCGCGGTCAGATGGTCGCCGCCGTGCTCACCGCAGCGAACCGGGACCCGCGCCACTGGCCCGATCCCGATCGATTCGATCCCCACCGACGAGACGGCCCGCACCTGGCGTTCGCCACCGGCGAGCACCGCTGTCTCGGTGAGTGGATCGGGCGCCAGCAGGTGCGCATCGGCGTCGAACGACTGCTGGCCCGGCTGCCCGGGCTGCGGCTGGCTGGCGATGTCGAGGTCCGCGGGTTCGAGTTCCGTGGCCCGACGGCGCTCCACGTGCGCTGGGACAAGATTTCTCGCCGGAAGGTGTAAGGGCCGGGCGGGGTCGTTCGTCAGGACGGTCGACACCCGGAACCGCCGGGTGCGTTCGAAAGGAACGACCCATGCGAACCCTGACCCCCTCTCCGCTTCTCCCCGTTTGCCTGTGCATGGCCGCAGCGCCCAAGATCCTCGCCGCAGCGCTCGTGCCGTCGAGCTAACCGAGGATGTACACATGGCCCGCCATCACGACCGTGGTCGCCTCCACGCCGGCCATGTGGCGCTGCTGGCCGCGTTCGCCGTCGTGATCGTCGCGTTCGCCGTCGTCTTCGGCCTACGGATTGTCGGCGACGACGATCCGGTCGATCCCAACGACGCGTACGGAGTCGCCCACGTCCACGGGCTCGGCATCAACCCGGCCGACGGCTCCCTGATCATCGCCACCCACAACGGCTCGTTCCGCCTCGCCGCAGCCGAAGACGACGCTGAGCGCATCGGTGACAGCCTCCAGGACACGATGGGGTTCAGCGTCATCGGTCCGGACCGGTTCCTCGGCTCCGGCCATCCCGACCTGCCCGGCCGACGCGCCGGCCAGCCCGCACAGCTCGGCCTCATCGAGTCCACCGACGCCGGCGCCACGTGGACGGAGCTGTCCCTCGGCGGACAGGTCGACTTCCACGGCCTTGCCTCCGCCCACGGGCAGGTGTACGGATGGGACTCCGGCAGCGGACGGTTCATGGTGTCCCGCGACCGTCGCACCTGGGAGACCCGATCGACCGTCGACCTCCTCGGCTTCGCCGTCGACCCCGACGACGCCGGCCACGTCGTCGCGGCCGGCCAGAAAGGCCTTCTCGAATCGACTGACGGCGGGCGAACCTGGACGCAAGCGGACGGCCCCACACTGGTCGCGATCAGCTGGGACGCGACCGCTGGACTCTGGGGGGTCGACGGCGATGGCGGCGTGCACCGGTTCAGTTCGTCGGAATGGACAAACGTCGGCGCACTGCCCGGTGAGGCCCAGGCGCTCCTCGCCACACCCGACGCGCTCTACGCCGCCGCCTTCGATGACACTGGCCGCACCGGCATCTACCGCTCCACCGACAGCGGCGCGACGTGGGACCTCCGATTCGCAGATCCCGCGCCGTGAGGCCGTCTCAATCGCTGGAGTAATGAGCCCGGGCGGGCTCGGACGCATCGTCGAACGCGGAGACCAAGCTGTTGTCCTGCCGATGCCGAGCTCGTCAACGGAGGGGCTTCCCGGCTCGTCAGCCGCCCGGCTGCACGTCGACGACGCGTTCCACTTGCGCACCTACGTGTTGCGGGCGACGCTCGACGGGGCCGGTACGTCGTTCGTGCATCAGGCCGTCACCGCGTGGACGATGCCCAGCCGATCGCCGGTAGTGGGTCAGCGTGACTTGGCGGCTTGCTCGATGACAGCGCAGCGAGATCCGGCTGATTGATCGACCGTGGTCGTCGGGCGGCGGTGATCGTGTCTCGCAGGCGTTCGAGGTCGGCGACAACTGCGTCGATCTCGGAGACCCGTTGCGCGAGGAGGGCGTCGGTGCGGTCGCAGGGCGCGCCGCGTTCTGAGATCTCGATGATCTCCGCGATGGCGTCAAGCGAGAGGCCGAGACTGCGCCCCTGTCGGATGAACGCAAAGACTGCGATGTCGTCGTCGGTGAACAGCCGATAGCCGGACTCGGTTCGCACGGACGCGGGGACCAGACCCTTCGATTCGTAGAGCCGAACGGCGCGGGGCGTCACGCCCGCCGCCTTGGCTGCTTCGCCGATCGTGTAGCTCGTCACGGATTGCCTCTTGACCTTGACGGTGAGTCAACGTTCTACCGTCTGGAGCGTCCCCAACGACGGAGAGGTGAAGCAATGGCGTTCAAGCAAGGTGAGGTGTACCGCTGTCCCGATGAGGCGTGTGGCTGCGAGTTGACGGTCACGAAGGCCGCGCCGGCGGACTGCCCCGGCACGAGCAACCCGACGTGCTGCTGCGACAAGCCGATGGAAAAGGCGTCCGCCTAGTCGAGCAGTTCCGGCGATCTGGCCAGTGCTCCACGCTGCGTTGCGACGCCGGCCGCCATCGAGTCAGATCCCGACTCTCGCTTGACCGCTTGGCATGACTCCACCGCCCGGCGCCTACGCCGGTACGGTTCGCTCGTGCAGGAAGCGTCCGAGGTCGACCAACGTGCCGGGATCGGTTCCGTCATCGGTCCCGACGACGGAGCGTCAGGCGCATCGTCCCTGCTAAGCGCGGGTGACTCGGACCGGCATCCGTTTGATGCCGGCGATGAAGTTGCTGCGCAGGCGGTCGATCTGGCCGTCGATGCGGACGTCGGCGAGGCGGGGGAGCAGCTCCTCCAGGAGCACCTTGATTTCCATCCGGGCGAGTTGCGCGCCGAGGCACAGATGCGGGCTCATCAGGCCGAAGGCGACCTGGGGGTTTGGCGACCGGCGGATGTCGAACGCGTACGGGTCGGCGAACACGTCCTCGTCGTAGTCCGCGGCGACGAACCAGATCAGCACCTTGTCGCCTCGGCAAACCGTGCGCTCTCCCAGCTCGGCGTCGTCGGTGGCGGTGCGGCGGAAGTGCATCGTCACCGAGCCCCAGCGGAGGATCTCCTCGACCGCCGACGCCACCAGCTCGTCGTCGCCGGCGGCGATCGCGTCGCGAAGCGCGGCGAGCTGATCCGGTCGCTCGATCAGCGCCTTCATCCCCGCCGTCATCGTGTAGCGAGTGGTGTCGTTGCCGGCCGCCACGAGCAGCGTGAAGAAGTTGTTGAACTCCTGCTCGCTGAGCTCGTCGCCGTCGATCTTCGGTCGCAGCAGGTCGCTGATCACGTCGTCGGTCGGCTGCTCGCGCCGTAGCCGGGCCTGCTCCTGGGCGTACCGGAACAGCTCGATGCCGGCAGGGCTGCGGAACGGCATCAGCCGGAACTCGTCGGTGTCGACGAGCCCGACGGGGTGCGTCGTGAACTCCGGGTCGGTGTTGCCGAGCAGTGCGTCGCCCTGCTCGACGAGCCACGGCCCGTCATCGCCGGGGACGCCGAGGAGCGTGCCGAGCATCCGCATCGGCAGCTGCTTGGCGATGCGGTCGACGAAGTCGAATCGGTCGCCGCTGGCCAACGCCTCCTCGACCACGTCGCGAGCGAGCAGCCGGATGGCGTGCTCGTAGGCGTACACCTCACGCCGGCTGAACGGCTTGGCGACGAGCCGCCGGTAGGCCGTGTGGCCGGGCGGGTCGAGCTCCATCATCGTCCTTCGCGCCTCGGTCTCGTCGGCGGCCATCTCCTCCAACCGGATCCCGCTGGCACTCGAGAAGCGGACGACGTCACGGCTCACCGCGAGCAGGTCGGCATGGCGGGTGACGGCCCAGAACCCGCCGCCGCCGGCGTGGTCGTCGTCCCACCAGCTGATCGGGTCGTCGTGGCGCAACCGTCGGAACGTGGCGTGGGGGACACCACTCGTGTACGTGTCGGGATCGGCGATGTCGGCGTCGGCCGGGCCGAGGTCGCCGTCGGGCGCCGGCCCCGTCACAACTCGGTCTCCAGCGTGGTCCCGCCGTCATCCTCGGGGGCTGCGCCCCCGGACCCCATCGCCGTCCGGCTCGCTGGCGCTCGCTCGCCCGGCCGGCGGGACCCGTCGGCTGAGCCGTCCACGTTCGTCTCCAGCGTGGTCCCGCCGTTCCAGCTGGTGCCGACCTCGCGCCAGTAGGCGCCGATCACCTCGATCGGCGCCAGACGGGTCAGCTCCTCGACCGGCGAGTCGTAGAACGAGATCGTCGCGTCGCCGGCGAAGCACGGGCCGAGCTCGACGTCGTAGCCGCGCATCGTCACGAGCTCGTGCATCGAGTCGCGGCCGTCGCTCTCGATGGCCGGGAACACGCGGTGGTGGAGCATCGGGTGCCCGTTGACGAACCCGGCCGACTCGGCGGTGCCGGTGATCGTGAACGTTGCGTCGATCAGGCGCCGGCCGGCGGCCGCGCACGTGGCGCCGAACCGCCCGCCCGGTTCGAGACGGGGACCGGCCCGGCCGACAGTGACCGGTCGGGTGAGGAACAGCTCGCCGAGCTTCTTCGGATAGCCCTGGTGGTGGCCGCGGACCATGGCGAAGTCGCGGTCGACCCAGATGTACACGCAGCGGCTGTAGACGTCGCCGCGGTACGAGCAGCGCACCACGACGAACGTCTCGAGGTATTGCGAGCGCACCGGGTCGAGCAGCTCCTCGAACGTGTCGCTGCAGCTCTGCCAGTCGGCCCAGATCACCGCCACCGCCCCCGGATCGTCCGGCGCCGGCGCGAGCGGTGGCGGCAGCAGCTCGGCGACCGCATCGGGATCGGCGCGCAGCTCGATCGTCAGCATCTGGCCGCTGTAGTGCCATGGCGGTGGCGGCACGAGGGACGAACGTCCCGTGGCCGAGCGTGGGAACATGAACCCCCGCAGCCGCGCAGCCATCCGCCGCACCCTAGCCCCCGTGAGAGATCGTTTGGAACCGAACGAACGTGACGACCAGGACCGCAGCACCGATCTCGGCGCCGATCACCATGACGACAACCGCATCGACGCCGACGACGACGGCGACGGATCCGGCGACGATCCACCGCCGCCACGGCGCCTGCCGCCGGTCGTGCTCGGTGTCGACATCGGCGGCTCGAAGTTCGCCGCTGGGCTGATCAGCCTGCGCGGTGAGCTCGTCGATCGAGCCGTCGTCCTCGTCGAGCCCGACGTCGGCCCCGAGGCGCACTTCGCCGCCTTGGCGGCGATCGTAGAACAGCAGATCGAGGCCGCCGAGCACCACGAGGTGCGCGTCAGTGCGATCGGCGTCGGCTCGGCGGGGCCGATCACCCGTCACTGCACGACGATCTCGCCGATCAACATCCCGGCATGGCGGGAGTTCCCCCTGCGCGCCCGGCTCGAGGAGCTCACCGGGATGTCGGTGTACGGCGACCTCGACGCCAAGGCGTTGGCGCTCGCCGAGGGTTGGCACGGCGCTGCGATGGGGCACGACAACTACGCCGTGCTGACGGTGTCCACCGGCATCGGCGGTGGCATCGTGCTCGACGGCGAGCTCGTCGACGGCGCCTCGTCGAACGCCGGTCACATCGGACACATGATCGTCGAACCCAACGGCCGACGGTGCCGCTGCGGCGCACGCGGTTGCCTCGAGGCAGAGGCGTCGGGCACCGCCATCGAGGCGATCACCGGTCGGTCGCCGACGGAGCCGACCTACGAGATCATGCAGCGCACCGGTCGCCTGGTCGGGCGAGGCGTCGCGTCGCTGTGCAACCTGCTCGACCTCGAGCTCGTCGTCGTCGGGGGGAGCGTCGCGCTCGGCTTCGCGGCGACCTTCTTCAACGCCGCCCAGGAGGAGCTGAGCACGCACGCCCGCCTGCCGTACAGCCGCCACGCCCGCATCACGTCGACGCGCCTCGGCGACCGGGGGCCGCTGATCGGCGCCGGCGCGGTCGGCGTCCGGGGCATGCGGCGAGACCGTCGAGGCGCTGCGTAGGGTTCGGCCGGGATGACGAAGATCCGTTCGCGCAGCAGCTCACGTGTCCGCGACCTGAGGGGCCAGGGGGGCGGGGGCGGCGGCTTCGGGCTGCCCGGGCTCGGCGGCGGCGGCCTCCCGTTCCCCGCCAAGGCCGGTGGCGGGCTGATCGGGATCATCGTCGTGCTCGCTGCGCTGTTCCTGCCCAAGCTGCTCGGTGGCGCCAGCTCTGAGGGAGCGCTCTCGCCACCGGCCGAGGAGGCCACCTCCGGCGAGCCGGTGCAGTGCGAGACCGAGCTCGAACAGATCCTGTGCGGCGCGTCGGATGACGTGCAGGACTACTGGATCGCCGCATTCCCGACCGCCTTCGGCCGCGAGTACGAGGAGACCGACACGGTGTTCTTCTCCGGCGGCGTCAACACCGGCTGCGGGCAGGCGTCGTCGGAGACCGGGCCGTTCTACTGCCCCCTCGACAACCTCGTGTACTTCGACCTCGACTTCCTGACCCAGCTGCAGGAGCAGTTCGACGCGACCGGCGACCTCGCCGCGCAGTACATCGTCGCCCACGAGTACGGCCACCACGTGCAGAACGTGCTCGGGATCAACGCGCGCACCCGCCAGGCGCAGGAATCGGACCCGGACCGGGCCAACGAGTACTCGATCGCCCTGGAGCTGCAGGCCGACTGCCTCGCCGGGGCGTGGGCGATCGACGCTGCACGGGCGGGCCAGTTCGAGGGCGAGAACGAGGTCGAGGAAGCGCTGAACGCGGCCGCCGCGGTCGGCGACGACCGCATCCAGCAGCGCACCCAAGGTCGTGTCGATCGGGAGAGCTGGACGCACGGCTCGTCGGAGCAGCGCGTCCAGTGGTTCCGTCGCGGCTACTCCACGGGTGATCCGAACCGCTGCGACACGTTCGCCGAGATGCCGTGAGGTTCAGGCGCTGAGACGTCGGTAGAGCCACTCGGCCGGGCCGATGCCGGCCCGGCGGTGGTACCACGCGGCGGCGGCGATCGCGGCGACCCAGTAGAGGCCGGCGAAGGCGAGCGCGACGCCCAGACCGCCCGGTTGGACGAGTCCGAGCTGCACGACGACGAGCTCGAACACGAGGGCGTGGGCGATGTAGAGCGTCAGGCTGAGCTGGCCGGCGCGGCGCAGCACGTCGACGGCCGCCGATGTCGGGAAACGCTCGGCCACCATGGAGATCAGACCGAACGCTGCCAGCGCCGTCCCGAGCGCGCTCGCCGTGTAGAGCACGCCGCGGTCGAACGGGTCGTTGCTCGCCAGGACCAGGGCCCGATCGCCACCCGTCGCCGCCGCCGACAGGCCGGTGGCGAACGTGAACAGGGTGAGCCCGCCGACGATCGCGGCCGGTCGCCACCAGGTCGTGTGCAGCAGCCGGCCCAGCACGATGCCGGTGCAGAAGAACGTCAGCCACGGCAGCAGCGGATGGGTGCCGTTGACGAACACGTCGAGGGCGAGGCCGCGCAGCGATCGCGGCGCAGGGTCGGTCATCCACTCCGTCGATCGATCGTCGAGTCGGCGCTCGAGGCGCCACCAGGCCAGGCCGGCCGCAGTGAGCGCAGCGATCGCACCGAGCGCGATGACCCACCTGGCCCGCCAGGTGAACACGACGGCGCCGATGACGAACATCGCTCCGTAGAACGGCAGGATCGTCCCCGGCCACAGGTAGTCGAAGATCAACCCGAACCCGTACAGCAGTAGACCGCGCCGCAGCAGGGTCCAGCGCCTCGCCGACGCCGCCCGGGGGTCGCCGATGGCGCGACGGGTGAGCAGCGTGACGCCGACGCCGGCGACGAACACGAACGTCGCGGCGAAGCGAGTGCCGAGCGGGCCACGACACGGGTCGAAGAACCGGTCAAGCGCACCGTCGCCTCGGTCGCCCCCGGCGA
>Ga0136617_10006373_pt1 | contig 10546 bp, 13 predicted proteins | sample AntDrymUQ3222106_2_FD_129672 | JGI IMG/M metagenome (GOLD analysis project Ga0136617, IMG submission 129672) | Polar desert sand microbial communities from Dry Valleys, Antarctica - metaG UQ322 (21.06) | ecosystem: Environmental > Terrestrial > Soil > Desert | place: Antarctica: Dry Valley...
AACAAACAAATCAGAAACTAATCAATTAATGTTGTGGTTACTAATGATAGGATTGTTCATAAAACAGGGTTTAGATATGCCCTGAATGAAGTTGACAATCTAACAACTTTTGGAATATCTATATTTGTTGACATATTATGAAAAATCAATTATGAATAGTGATTATCATTTAATCTAATAAACATTCATTGTTATTACATATTAGGTTTACAAGTTGAAAAAGGATCTAAAAATTAGCATTCAAGCTGCGCACGAGCAGTTTACACCAAGGGAATTATTGGATGACGTGGTTTACATGGATAAAAAGGGAATAACACGGTGCTGGACAAGCGATCATTACATGCCTTGGTGGCATTCAGGCGCATCAGGAGGAGCTGCGTGGCCTTGGATGGGCGCAGCTTTGGCTAAAACTACTAACATAACCGTTGGAACAGGAGTAACGGCCCCTATATTGAGATATCATCCAGCGATTGTAGCCCAGACATTTGCAACCCTTGCCAATATGTTTCCAAATAGAGTAATACTTGGTTTAGGAAGAGGGGAAGCATTAAATGAGGTTACTACAGGTAATAATTGGCCTTCTAATTCTGAAAGATTTCTTCGATTAAAAGAGTCTATTAAACTAATAAAAAAACTTTGGACCGGAGACTGGGTGAATTTTAAAGGCGATTATTATTGGGTCAAAGATTCCCGTTTGTACACAAGACCTGATTGCGTAATTCCTCTCTACATCGCTGCTTCAGGCCCGCAATCTGCGAGACTGGCTGGAGAAGAAGGGGATGGATTTATAACAATCGAGACAAATCATACTAAAATAAAGGATGTTTTAATACCCGCATTTGAGGAGGGATCAAAAATGGGAAATGAACGCCATGAGAGAAAGGAAAAGGGAAAAGAAAAAGTGTTATTTATTCCAGCATCATATGATGAAGATGAAGAAAAAGCCCTAAGCTCAATTAGATTTTGGCGAGGTTCAATGATTAAGGCATTTTATGAGGCAGAGATACATGATCCCAGAAAAATTGAAGAGAATGGATTAGTCATAGAAGACGATTCATTGAAAAAGAATATGTTTTTGATCACAAACGAAGAAGAAGGAATCAAAAAGTTGTCCAATTTTGAAAATGCAGGAATTACTGAAATAGTATTGACAAACTCAAGTCCAAATAAAAAAAAACTAATAGATTTGTTAGTGGAAAAATTGATACCGGGTATAAGACAATGATCATTTGATGCTCCTCTCATCCTATTAGTAGGCTTGATTTTCCTACCCCCCTCCACCGTCTTTTCCACCGCCAGAACTTTCGACCTCTAACTCTTTTAATTCTTCGTCTACTTCAGTTTTTGCCTTGGTGATAGGTTTGAGCATTTCTTTTTTTAATTTGTCACTATCTAATGTTTCTTCATTTTTCTCATCATTTTTATCCATAGACACAATATTGCAAGAACAATAAATAAACTTTGAAACTGTTGATAAATGTGCTCTTTAAGAATCACAAAACTAAAAATATCGTGGAGAATGTATCAGCTGGCTACACATCCGGCTTAGTTAAACCTTGAATTACTATAATTTCAGAAGTAAAAATATAATATCAAAAAAAAATATACTTTGTGACGTTACTCCTGTAACTACCAATCTTGTGTGCAGTATTGCTTGTCCATTTTGCTGTTTCTGTGCTGAATGGGGGGATTAGATGATCATCATATTTTGAACACTTCCAAATCGATTTTTGGTAACATGGAGGTTCTTTTTTTTGAATCTATATAGTAACGATTTGGGTTACAAATCAGATTCATATCTTAACCTAATCCTTAGTGCCTTTCGTATCTGATTTCAAAATCCTCATACTATGTTAGTAGCGCTGTTACCATCCAAATATTACGATTACTATGCTAACAAAAAATAGGAAGATGCCATAAGAGAATAACTTTGTAAATTTTAGTATTTAGTTTACGTTAAAAGAGAATATCTAATATTTTAAAAAACATCAAAGGAGTTAAGAATAATATTGACAGTTCTTGGATTGATAGATAAACCTAGATTAATGAAGACGTTTGTTGCATTTAAAGATTCTAGGACTCAGAATATGATATAGCTTGACTACCTTGTGTCAAAAGTTGATGCTATTTTTGTACCAGATGCACACTCGTGATATGATGTAATCTTAAAGATATTTCTCATCCAATCCGTAGAGATTCAAATCGGATTGATCTCCTCAACGAAATTTATGTTAATTATGAAATAATCGAGTTCACTTTTCTAATATTATCAAAATATTTTCATATTTCTTTTGTCAGGTGAGTGTCGGGTGAGGAAGAGCAATTATCTAACGTTTATTTTAGTTTCGATGTTTTATTGATGATAGATCATTTGGTAGTTATATATCAACTGCATGTGGTTTTGGAAGACTTTTGTTTTGACTAGTTCCATTGAAATCGAGTTATATTTATATGGGAAAAAATGTAGCTCTTTGCATGGTCAGTTATAAACCAATATTAATAGCTGGTTTAGTCATGGTAGTGATTGGATTTATAGGAATATCAATTACAGCTCCTATTGTAATTAGAGAGGCAATACCTGATACGGAATATAATATACAATCTCCTCCTAATGTTACACAATTCCGAAATCCGATGGTAGATGCAGAAGTTGTATCGATTATGTTAGTTATTGTTGGATGGGCTGTAGCACTTTATGGGTGGGATGCGAAAAAAAACAAAAAAAATCCCTCCATTCCATCCTAAAATCAAATCCAATAACTAAGAATTGACTAAAATTGATTTTTGGTCAATATTTGGTTATTTGTAATTACCTTGTCTGTGGAAGTTTAGTATTCTCTAGGCTTAATTTCCACAGAATCAAATATTAAATAATAGTGAAAAACATTCGATAAATGTAATACGAGTTCCTCTAGTGTACTCATTTAATACTATTGTTAAATATTACTTATTGATTGATGGCACTTGAATCCAAGGATCTTCTTCTATTTACGATGATATGAAAATTATTAATTTAATATCGACCTTTTATAAACGTCCTATCATCAAGAACCTTACTAATAATAATGAGGATGAATCCAGAAACGGAAAGAAGAATCATATAAAGCGCCGGGGCCGGGATTCGAACCCGGGTCAAGGGAGTGACAGTCCCCCATACTGGACCGGACTTTACAATGCAACGAATGCATTTCTATACTACCCCAGCACTTCAAATTTTATCATTACCAAAACCAATTAAAACGTTTTGTTTTCTACTAGGTGTAGGTTTACTTCAGCTAAATTATCAAGTTTAAATTCCAGTTCTCTGAATTTAACGTATGCTCAGCCAGGCCGATGATGACTTTCAATCAGTTTTCTTTGAACTTGCAGGAGACCTGCGAATATACATGCTTTTGAAATTATCAATAAAACCCTATCGCTTATCTCAGCTGGCAACGGATTTGAATGCCACCATGCAGGAATCACATCGTAATATTAACCGATTAATTGATTCAAAACTTGTGAAAAAAACTGGAGAAGGCGAATTATTATTAACTCCGTACGGGGAGATTATTGTTTCTCTTATTCCAAACTTTGACTTCCCTTTTAAACATAAGGACTATTTCCAGGAACATACACTTAGTAACCTACCATTAAAATTCATTCAGAGAATTGGTTCTCTGAACAATTGTGAAGTGGTCGTGGGTGTAATGGCTGTTCTTCAACGTTGGAAGGCTGTCTATCACAATTCTCAAGATTATATCAAGGAAGTTATTTCCCAAGTTCCAATCGATTTAATAGAAACCATTGCTGAAAGAGTGAATAATAATGTCAAATTCTGTTATATCTTCCCAGCTGATGTTGTGATTCCCAAAGGAAGAAATGAACTATTAAAAAAACTTGGATGGAAAAATCTTGTATCTAAAGGAATCGTGGAACGTCGAATGATGGATAAAACAAACATAGTGACAATATTTAATGAAAAAGAATCTTGCATATCCTTTCCGACGCTTAAGGGGGAACCTGATCTTAATATCATGTTTTATAGCAAAGATGCCTCATTTCATGAGTGGTGCGAAGACTTCTTCAATTATGAATGGAGTAGGGCTAAATTATTTGATGAATCAAAATTAAGCCCAGAAATCTAGTATTAGCAACAAGTTATTGAACCAATAAATTTGATTCTAAATCACATTTTTATATTTGTTATAGGTACTAATCTGATATATGCCAGAAGCTTTTGTGCTTATGAATGCAGAATTGGGAAGTGAGGAATCGATTGTTAATGAATTAAAAAAAATAGATTTAGTAAAACATGTTTACCAGGTTTATGGTGTCTATGATATAGTAGCTCTAGTAGAAGGCGAAAGCATGGATAAAGTCAAAGAAACTATAACATGGAAGCTAAGAAAGCTCAATGGGGTAAAATCTACTTTGACTATGATAGTAATGGAGTAATCAAATTCCATCCGGTGTTTCAGTCGAGTTTGGCAGATTTTTGGTAGGATGTTAATAGCAACTTTAATTTATATCCTCATTTTGTAAATAATTGTGAAATTATTTTCTAAAAAAAATACGAAGGATAACAATAAAAAAAATGAGAAAGATGGTAATAAGAAAAAATGCAAATATTGTGATATGATCTTCGAAGAAGACGATCGGCTAAGACGACATATTAGAAAAGCTCATAACGAAAAGAATAGCGATATGCCTAATTTCAACCCTTTTGGCACATGAAAAACACAAATATTTTTCTGTTTTATAATTAAAAATATGATTTAATTATGTTCCCAATCCATGATGATACTCCACGATTAAATGGACGTCCGTATGTTAACTATGGGCTAATTGGCATTAATATTGTCATTTTCATTTATGAAGTCATTATTACTGCTAACTTTTCAAACAGAGCAGCAGTAATTACATTATATTCCAATTATGGTTCCATTCCTGAATTGCTCCTTTCGGGTCAAAACCTGGGATCACTTTTCAGTTCAATGTTCATGCATGGAAGCATAGCACATCTTTTAGGTAACATGTTCTTTCTATATGTTTTTGGTGATAATTTAGAAGATCGTTTTGGTCACTTCAAGTATTTGATGCTGTATCTTTTTTGGGGGGTCATGGCTGCTTTTGCACACAGTATTTACGCTCTAACTACAGGTGAAGGAAGTATACCTGCAATAGGTGCATCCGGAGCAATATCAGGTGTTTTAGGAGCCTATCTAATTTTCTTTCCTCACGCCAAGATTCATACTATCATATTTGCATTTTTTATTACCACTGTCAGAATTCCTGCATTAGCCTACATCCCATTTTGGTTCATAATGCAATTAGCATTTGCATTAATCGGTCAATCAGGCGGGGTTGCATATCTAGCTCATATAGGCGGATTCATTATAGGGTTGGGAACAGCTTTTGGATGGAAGTTCTTTTCGAATATGTTTTTTGAACAAAAGCAATACTCGTCACAAAACTATCGACGAAGGTCTTCTATATCCTCACCCTCTTTTTCAAACAACTCATTAAATAAAAATGGCCATTCAAAATCTACAAATACAGATAATATGGAAAAATCCATTATCCCAGAAATCATAATCGGAGAAAAATTCATTGACATAATAATAGAAGATCGGAATACTTTGAGTGACTCTCAAATTCAAGCAAATTTTGATGAATCCACAAACACCTTATATGTACTTGTTATTGATACTAACAAGAGATATGATATACCTGTTCCACATCCAGCGAATACCAATCTCCGTGTCTCGAATATTTCTGTTAGAAATGGAATTATTAGAATAAGACTCAATGTGACTTGAAATGTACGAAACTTGTAATTGAGAATTGTCCACAAACATTTTTCCTTTTTGTACAATTGCTTTGATTTAACAATTTTATAACTTGTTATTGTAAAGCATTAGTTTTCTATTTGGAAGAAACTAAACTCACTAAAAAGTTATTCATGAAGCAAAATCATGATGTTGGATATAAAAAATTTAAATAAAGATTTATAAGATATCTTTTCACATTTTTGAATATAATGTCTCAACGACAACCTCCAAATGTTGACGGAGGAAAGATTTCACGTAGAGATTTTTTAAAATTGCTTGCAGCCGCAGGTACAGTTATGACTTTTACTCCTTTCGTAGATTGGGGAAAATTTTTGCCTAATCCAAAAGAAACCTCGGAAGAGCGATCAAAGGTGGTTCTGCCTGACGGAAGTCAAGCAAATGTCAATACATTCAAAATAAATCATGCTGAAGCTATTGTTTATCCTATGTCGGAGGATCCTGTATTAAATGAGGAGGCATTCAGAACCTGGCAATTTATAAGGCTACCACCAGAACTTGGAGGAGAAAAAAATGATGCTTCTGCCTTCAGAATGTATAGTATGGTTTGCTTGCATTTATGGTGCTTATGGAAATATTGGCCTGAAGACGGCAGGAAACGTGGAGAATGTCCATGCCACGGGACAATGTACGATCCTTTGACCGGGGTTGCTTTTGCTGGTCCTGCCGCACTTCAAGCCCCACCTTCTAATGTCTTACCAAGTTTAGATTTAGAGGTTGATGATGAAGGCAATATTTGGATCAAACCTCCTAATTGGACTCCATCAGGAAATGGGGTAGTTGGATATGGGCGTTTCCTTACATAATCAAGATAACAGCCTGGTAAGGCTATTCAAGTGGATTTACACCGGTTTCGATAGAACTATTTTCATGGGGCTAAAATTTACATTACCAGCCAAGTTTGTTAGCCCACTTGGATTCCTTGGTATGTTGACTTTTGTTGTCTTTATCATACTAGGTATCACGGGAGCTTTCTTAATGTTATGGTATGAACCTATACTCGATAGAGCGTGGGATAGTGTAAGTAAGATTAACGATACGATACCATACGGATTCCACATGAGAAATATACATTATCATGCCTCTAATGCGATGGTTATGCTTGCAATATTGCATATGTATTACCAGTTTTTCAGTGGTAGATATAAAATCCGAAATGAAATGCTGTGGGTAACAGGAATATTAATAGGCGTATTAACTATTCTTGAAGCTTTTACTGGCTATGATATAATTTTTAGCGAAAGAGCCGTATTAGCTATTTCTATAGCGGCGTCGCTGACTAATTCGATCCCTATTTTGGGGCCCGATATGATGAACGCGTTCTTCGGATCTGGGTTTCATGACTTTGTACTCAGATTCTATGCTTTCCATGTTTTCTTTTTGCCCATTGTACTGCTTGGATTAATGGTAGTACATTTTCCTAGATTTTTGGTATTTGATGTTCCCATGGTGATGGCTGTTACGGGAGCGATAATGTTGACTGGAGGTGTATTTCCAATTGATTTGGGGCTTAAATTTGATCCAACTGTACCGCCTGGAGTCACCGTTCCAGAATGGTATCTTACTGGGTTATATGCTTTCTTAAGAAGTGCATTCGATAAGTTTACTACAGGTGTACTTTGGCCTGGACTATTCATATTCACCTTGTTAATAATTCCATTCATCGATAGATACAAAAAATTCTCTTGGAAGGATAGGCCGATTATAACCGCGTTGGGTATAACAAGTATAGCGCAGATTATAATTACAACCTATTGGGGATTTTATATCGATCCTGATAGAACCAAGTCTTTGTTGGAACGATTGGTAATTGATCCAATTTTCCTATATACCGTGATGGCCTTGCTAGTTCCATTGTCCTTTGGCTTTACGTACTTGATGATCAAGCTGGCGAAAAATGCAGAGGCTAATGCAAAGAAACAAAAACCCACCGAGAAGAATTCAATACAGCTTCCTGCTAAATGGTTGTATATTCTATTTATAGTGTTGATAGGATTTCAAGTTTACTTGAACATAGCTGCATATTACGCTGTATTAAATGGTATGAAGAACTACTCGCTCTTCTTGATTGGAATATTAATGCTAGTATTTGCGGGAATGTTCCATCTATATAGGTATTCACGGGGACTTTCCAAGTCTAATGTGGAAGTTGTAACTACCAATAAGCGCAAATTCGTTTTTCCATCTTTTGGTACAGGTTCCGCAAAGTCATTGCCGTCTAAAACTGCCAAGGTTGGTGAACTATCTGATTCATCGGATCGTATCTTTAATGCCCCATCGGATAAATCATTAGACGACAAAAAACCTGTCCCGGTTCCTGAAATACCCCCTTCTAAAGGAAGCTCCTTATCGCCATCCTCAAACAATTCCGCAACAGCTGTTGATGCCCGTACTGAGTCTGCCTCGTCTAATGACTCTAATCCGAATTTACGAACCAATGCTGCTTCGTTGCGCTCCATCAAGAATGATCCAAATGATGGGAAATTACGCCAGCAGCTTAACTCACCTGAATCATCCAGTCCTACTTCAATTTCGGACAAGGAGGGATCAACAACTACTAATCCTGGCAAGAATCGTACTTAAATTTTTACAGCATCGTATCTCTTAATTTCTTTTTATTTATCAGAGTACTTTTCTATTTTTGTAATTTCATAAAAAAAAATATTTATTATCGTATTTAGGAATAAAAATCTAATTGGAAAAAGTAAAAAAACAGTCCCAAATTGGCGGGATTAGTATTATTTCCTTTGTAGTAATAGTCACTATTAGTTTAGCATACTATCAATTCGTTTATACTCCAGCAATAAATGCAAAACCTGAAGTATCCGAGGAAATCTTAAATCCATCTGGAATTACTGAGATTTCAATAGTTGAAGGTTCTTCGCTACCTGCAAATCCAAATTTCTATTCTCCCAAAGAGGTAAGAGCATCATTGGGTATCTCAAATAAGGTGGTTTGGACAAATGATGATGTTACTGCACATACTGTAACGACTGATAATGACTATGAAGACCCTATAAATGGGCGATTTGATTCTCTGGCTTCTATAGGTCTGATTCCTCCTCAAGGTACATTTGAATTTACTTTTACCCAACGGGGTGATTACTTGTATCATTGTGAACCTCATCCTTGGATGACTGGACAGGTAGAAGTTGAACCTAGCTTTGGATAAATTTATTTCATTTTTTTATTTTTATGAATTTAACATCAGATGCTATTTCTTTATGTTCTTGAATTAGTGTTGCTCTAAGCTTAACAACTGATTCAGTACTTTTGGGAATATGTTTTGTAATAGCTTTCAATCTTATACTACTTGGGTTTTGAAGTTCTTTTTTCATTATAGAAAGCCTTGCGTAGGGATGGTTAATTTTTTTACCATTAATCTCTGTGTATGTAAAAACATCCGACGAATCTTCGATCTGGGAATTAATGCTTATGCTGTCGAATCTACCAGTATAATTAATTGTTATTATACACTCTAACTCTTCTCCAGTATTGATTTCTTTGTTCTTGAAATCTAGAAAAATGTTCATATTTTTTTCGACGCCACTTGCGTCATCCTTTCTCCCCATACTTTATCTTCCTAAAGATGGTCTTTTTTAATTCTATGGGTTGAGCAATCGCTCAACCATGTTTTCTTTATTTATCTTAATACCGCTCTAAAGAACTTTCCAAACCCTCTTTTTATCATCGAATAAAAAAATCTGCATTTGGATCTCATTTTTTCTATTACCTATAGTCCCATGATAGTCATCGTGTAGACTATGGTGAAACTCGGCTTTGCCGTATTCATATCTATCCTTTTTATATTGATCTTCTGAAACCGAGGATTGGGTTAATTTCTTAAATAATTCTGTAAAGTTTTCAATCGCTACCTCGATTCTCTCAAGCCCTTTAATAAATTCCGAGTCAATCTTATGTACTAGTAAGAAAATGGTTCTCTTAAAAAATAATAGCTCAATTTCCCTTCCATTATCTACATCATCACTATTTTTGATGTGCACGTTGATATCATTGGGTTCTCCAGATTCAAAATAGTCTGTTATGGTTATTTTTAATTTCAACCCTTTTCTTCCCCTTCTTTTCTTTATATTTTTGATAACCTCTACCAGATCTGTCCATTTTTCGATTGTTATACAATCAAAGAATTCCGTATCTTTGTTTTTTACAAATTCGATTCCTAAAGTGCTTGCGTAGCCTACATTTTGATTGATAGGATTTTCTGAAATATCATAGTCTTTGAAAAGATTATTGATGGTCTCAATTTCACCAAGCGATAAACCCCATTGGCTAATTATAATTTGATACAAGAGAAACAAACAATAATTAAAAATTTATTATATAAATAAAAAGGATTAATTCTTTTTATTTATTACCAGTGGTGTTTTTCGTCAGGCATTAATCCTATCTGTTCTTTTTGGAAGTATTTCTCTAATTCTTGAGTCCATTTCTCTTTAGCAGATTGACCACCAAGACCTTTCCTTCTCAACCAAAATGAAATTGCACCTAGTAAGAATACTCCAAATAACATGGTTCCAAATATGTATATCATTACATCGTAGAACAATGGGTCATATTGAGGCCCGATTTGTAAGCCAAAGTTTTGGAACATACTACTTGTTTGAGACAGTACGTTTAACAAGCTCATTATAATATGAGCCTGACAACTAAGATATATACATTATGGTTGCTTTATTTCGCAAAACAATATATCA
>Ga0136617_10006374_pt1 | contig 10546 bp, 8 predicted proteins | sample AntDrymUQ3222106_2_FD_129672 | JGI IMG/M metagenome (GOLD analysis project Ga0136617, IMG submission 129672) | Polar desert sand microbial communities from Dry Valleys, Antarctica - metaG UQ322 (21.06) | ecosystem: Environmental > Terrestrial > Soil > Desert | place: Antarctica: Dry Valley...
GAGCCGAACATCACGCCGACCTTCTCGCGGATCTGGTTGACGAACAGGCAGAGGGTCTGGGTCCGGTTGAGGTTGCCGGCCAGCTTGCGCATGGCCTGGCTCATCATCCGCGCCTGCACGCCGACGGTCTGGTCGCCCATCTGGCCCTCGAGCTCGGCGCGTGGCGTCAACGCCGCCACGGAGTCGATCGCCACGACATCGACCGCGCCGGAGCGCACGAGCATGTCGGCGATCTCGAGCCCCTGCTCGCCGTAGTCGGGCTGAGAGACGAGGAGCTCGTCGATGTTGACGCCCAGGTTCTGCGCGTACAGCGGGTCCATCGCGTGCTCTGCGTCGATGAACGCGCACACCCCGCCGAGCTTCTGCGCCTCGGCGATGACGTGGTAGACGAGCGTCGTCTTGCCCGAGGACTCGGGACCGAAGACCTCGACGATGCGGCCGCGGGGCATGCCGCCGATGCCGAGCGCGAGGTCGAGCGACAGCGCGCCCGTGGGGATGGCGTCCACGCGGACCTGGGCGCCTTCATCGCCCATGCGCATGACCGTGCCCTTGCCGAACTGGCGCTCGATCTGCGCGAGCGCGCCTTGCAGGGCGGTGTCGCGGGCCTTGCCGGCCGGCTCCTGGCTCATGTGGACAGTGCTCCTCTTGCAGCTCTCGAAAGTCGTGGTCGCGGCATCATGGTTCGGGGGTCGGACGGAACGAGAGCCTCCGTGCACGGCCGGCACGGAACAACACGCGAACGTGACAAGAGGCGCGCGGACGCGTGCCGACTCGCCGCATCCTTGACTTCGAGTGCGCTCAAAGGCCTACCATCGCCTCATGGTCACCGCCGATGCCCTCAGCATCTCTGACGCCGCCGAGGTCACCGGCCTGAGCGCGCACACCCTCCGCTACTACGAGCGCGCGGGGCTCATGCTCGATCCGGTCGGGCGCGCGCCGTCCAGCCATCGACGCTACTCCGAGAGCGAGATCCGCTGGGTCACGCTGCTCAGCCGGATGCGTGCCACCGGCATGCCGATCCGGCGCATCCGCGACTACGCCGAGCTGGTGCGCTCCGGCGACGGCAACGAGGACCAGCGGCTCGCGCTGCTCGAGGCGCATCGGGACGCCGTATTGGCGCAGCTCGACGCGATGCGCCGCAACCTCGAGGCCATCGACTACAAGATCGAGGTCTACCGCGAGCGGCTCGGCGGCTGATTCGCGGCGCGGCCTTGACTTCGAGCGCGCGCGAAGACCTACGGTGACGTACGGGCGCGCCGCTCGCCGGCCTCCTCGCGCGCGGCCGAGCCCATTCCCACAGCCTCCTCCCGATCCAAAGGAGCACCTCTCGTGCAATCCGTTCCCCTCGGCAACCAGGGCCTGACCGTCGCACGGCAGGGCCTCGGCTGCATGGGCATGTCCGAGTTCTACGGCCCGCGGGACGACGCGGAGTCCGTCGCCACGATCCACCGCGCACTCGAGCTGGGCGTGACCCTGATCGACACGTCCGACATCTACGGGCCGCACACGAACGAGCAGCTCGTCGGCCGGGCGATCGGCGACCGGCGCGAGCAGGTCGTGCTCGCGACCAAGTTCGGCATCGTGCGCGACCCCGCCGACGCGACGGCGCGCGGCATCGACGGCCGGCCGGAGTACGTCAAGCGGGCCTGCGAGGCCTCGCTCGGGCGCCTCGGGCTCGACCACATCGACCTCTACTACCAGCACCGCGTCGACCCGGAGACCCCGATCGAGGAGACCGTCGGCGCGATGGGCGAGCTGGTGGCGGAGGGCAAAGTCCGCTACCTCGGCCTGTCCGAGGCGGCGCCGGAGACGATCCGGCGCGCGCACGCCGTGCACCCGATCTCCGCGCTCCAGACCGAGTACTCGGTGTGGGCGCGCGAGCCCGAGTCCGAGATCCTCCCGACGCTGCGCGAGCTGGGCATCGGCTTCGTCCCCTACAGCCCGCTGGGCCGCGGGTTCCTCACCGGCAAGCTGCGCTCGCTCGACGAGCTGGCCGAGGACGACTTCCGCCGCTACCAGCCGCGGCTCCAGGGCGACAACCTCGAGGCCAACATCGCGATCGTGGAGAAGATCGACGCGCTCGCGGCGGCCAAGGACGTCACCCCCGCGCAGGTCGCCCTTGCGTGGGTCCACGTGCAGGGAGAGGACCTCGTCCCGATCCCGGGAACCAAGCGGCGACGGTACCTGGAGGAGAACGTCGGGGCGCTGGAGGTCGAGCTGAGCGCCGAAGACCTGGCGGCGCTCGACGGCGCCGGGCAGGGCGTGGGCGACCGGTACGCGGACATGTCGCGGATCAACGGCTAGCCGGCGGCGACACCGTCGTCGCCGCCCGCGCCACGGTGCCGAACGCCTGCGGCCGCGGCGGGCGGTTCGCCAGCACCGCGCGGACGCGGCGCCCGCCGAGCCGGCCGCGCAGCCGCCCGGACGTGGAGACCGACACCAGGCCTCGGGACGCCGCCACGCCGCCCACCCGGAGCCGCAACGCACCCGAGCGCAGCTCGCGCCCGCTGACCCGCACGCCCGGCACCACCACGACGCGACGCAACGTCAGGCGCCGGCCGGACCGAAAGCGCCCGCCGCGCAAACCGCCGCCGCGCCCGGCCACGCCCAGCGCAGGCGAGAGCGCGAAGTCCAGGAAGTCGAGCGTCGCGTCCACGGCGCTGACCGTCCGGCCCAGCCTCCCCGCCAGCCCGGCCGCCGGCGCGAGCTGTGCGAGCGACGTGGGCGGCACATCGGTCGCCGGCACGCCGGTCGGCACGCGCGGGCAGCGCGCGCGGACGGCGCCGCCCGCAATGAAGCGCAGCAGCTGGCGGCGCCCGCAGCCGCTGGGGTCCGCGCCGATGATCGCGTGGCCGACCCCCGGCACGGTCACGCGCTGGGAACCAGGGATGAACGAGGCGATGCGGGCGGAGGTCTCGGGCGGCGTGCGCAGGTCCTCCTCGCCCTGCAGCAGCAGCGTCGGGACGGCCGGGTAGGCGCCGCCGACAGCGGGCGGCGGCTGGCCGGGATCGGGCCAGCGCAGGCACAGGTCGATCTCGTCCGCGTAGGCGACCTCGGCGCCGAACGGCGCGAACGCGGCGGGCGCCAGCGCGAGCGCCCGGTCGCGCGCGACCCGGAAGCGGTCGTCCAGCGGCGTGCCGCGTGGCCAGGGCAGCGGCGTCTCCTCGCACACCGTCGCGTACCGGGCGGCGGAGAAGTCGCGCGGATCGGACGGCGCCGACAGCGGCGCAGAAGCCGCCAGCAGGCGCAGCAGGGGCGCGGCGTCGTCGTGGTTCAGCGCGGCGCGCACCGCCATCGGGATCCCCGCGCGCAGCGCCGGGTCGTAGTCGGCGTCGTAGAGCAGATCGGCGATCGCGGTCGGCCGCAGCGTTCGCCGCACCCGCTTCCCGCGCGCGTCGTAGACGTCGCCACGCAGCGGCGCCGCGCGCAGCTTGGCCGTCAGCGCGGTCAGGTCGGCGCCCGGATCGGCGCTCACGCCGCGGCAGCCCGCGGGGCACAGCGACGCCAGCGTCGGCGCCATCGCCCGGAAGCCGGCGAGTCCGAACGGGTCGCTCTCGTCGGGGTCGACCGTGGAGTCGAGGATCAGGCGGTCGACGCGAGTGGGATGGGCGCGCGCGTAGGCGAGCGCGAGCTCGGTCCCGTAGGAGATCCCGAACAGCGTCAGCTTGCGTGCGCCGACGGCCCTGCGGATCGCCTCCATGTCGGCGACCGTGTCGGGCGTCGTGTAGAAGGCGCGCGCGGGACCCAGCCGGCGCGCGCACTGCTCGCCCGCCGCGGTGGAGCGCAGCCGCCCGTCGCGCTCGAGCTCCTTGCACCGCAGCAGCCCGCTGCGCCCGGTGCCGCGCTGGTCGAAGCCGAGCACGGCGTACTCGCGCGCGAGCTGTGGCAGCTCGAACAGCACGTCGATCATCTCGAGCACGCCGGCGCCGCCCGGGCCGCCCGACAGGTACATGAGATGGGCGCGGCGCTTGCGGGTGACCTCCACGCGCGCGACGCGCAGCTTGACCTGGCCTGCAAGCCCGCCGGAGCGATCCAGCGGCACCCGGACCGTCGCGCACGCCACGCCCTCGGCCTCCGGGCAGCCGCGCCAGTCTGTGCCCGCCGACGAAGTCGGCTGGGTGCGCAGCTTCGCGGACGCCGGAGCGCTCGCCGCGAGCGCGACCACCACGGCGAGCACCGCTGTCGTGATCGCCCGCCACGCCGTCATCTGCGAGCGACTGTAGTGCGTCAGCCGAGCGTCCGCGTGAAGCGCGGCTCGTACACCGCTCCGCCTCGGCCCGGCCGGGATCGGTAGAGCGTCACCGCGCCTGCCGTGAACGCGACACCGTCGGGCATGGCCTCGACCGTCCGCGGGGCGCGGGCGCCGGGGAGCAGCCGGGCGACGGTCACGTGGGGGCGGAACGGGCGCGCCTCCGGCTCGCAGAGCCCGGCGGCGGCCAGCCCGGCGCTCACCTCGGCCTGCAGCCGCGCAGCGGCACCGCCTCGATCTTCGAGCCCGACGGTGAGCACCCGGGCCCGCCGCGGCGGCAGCAGCAGCACCGCGCCGAGGGCCAGCTCCGGCGCCGGGCCGCCATCCACCCCGTCGAGCACGGCGGCGACCCGAACGGCGTCCTGCGCAGGCCGGTGGCCGAGGAACGCGAGCGTCACGTGGAACGACGCCTCGGGCAGCGGACGCCAGATCGCAGGGTCCGCCGCCGCGTCGCGGAAGCGCGCGAGCGCCGCGCGCACCGCTGCGGGCAGGTCGAGCGCGACGAACAGGCGCAGCCGGGCCGGCGCGCCGTCGCTGCGGCTCACGCGAGCAGCCGCCGCAGCAGGTGCATCGCGGCCGTCGTCGTCCGCTCGCGCACCATCGCGCGGTCACCCGGGAGCTGCAGCGTCCGGTCGATCCGCTCGCCGCCCGCGTGCGCAACGCTCAGGCAGACCATGCCGACCGGCTTGTCCTCACTGCCGCCGCCGGGCCCCGCGACGCCCGTGATGCCGATCCCGAGCTGCGCGCCGAAGCGGGCGATCGCCCCATCGGCGAGCGCCGCGGCGACCTCGGGCGAGACCGCGCCGTGGCGCTCGATCAGGGCCGCCGGGACGTCGGCGAAGCCCTCCTTGGCCGCGTTGGAGTAGACGACCACGCCGCCGAGCACGTAGGCGCTCGACCCGGCGCGATCGGTCAGGCGGCCGGTCATCAACCCGCCGGTGCACGACTCGGCCGTCGCGACGGTGCGCCCCGCGAGCAGGCCTGCGACCTGCTCGTCGATCGACGAGCCGTCCTGCGAGAACAGCGCGTCCCCGTGGCGCTCGCGGATGGCGACCGCGAACGCGTCGTAGTCGGCAGCCGCCGCGGGCGCGAACACCGTTGCGATCTCGAGCTCCCCGCGCCGCAGACAGGTCGTGATCTCCAGCCGTCCCAGGTCCACGCCGCCCCGCTCGATCGCGAGCAGGCTGAGGGCGATCTCGGACTCCGGCACCCCGAACAGCCGCAGCATGCGGGTCTCCAGCGTGCCCGCGCGCTCGACCAGGCTCCGCAGCGGCTCGGTCCGCGCCGCCGTCGCCCACATCGGCCGCAGCTCGCCGGGCGGGCCGGGGAGCGCGACGACGAGCGGTCCGCCGGAAGCCGGTGCGACCAGCAGGCCCGGCGCCGTGCCGACCGGCTCGAGGATCGTCGCGCCCTCCGGGATCACCGCCTGCTTGCGGTTGCCCGCACGCATCGCCTCCTCGCTGTAGGAGCGCGAGCGGTTGCGCCGCAGGATCGCGAGGATCCGCTCCTCGAGCGCCGCGTCGAGCACCATCGGGCGCCGGGCGAAGCCGCCGACCACCTCGGCGGTCAGGTCGTCGGCGGTCGGCCCGAGCCCGCCGGAGGTGACGATCAGCTCCACCCCTTCGCGCGCGAGGAAGTCGAGCGCGGCGCGCATGTCGGCCGACCGGTCGCCGACCACGATGATGTGGGCGAGCTCCACGCCGTGCTCGCGCACGCGCTCCGAGAGCCACGGGCCGTTGCGGTCCGCGACGATCCCAGACAGCACCTCCGTGCCGGTCACGACGATGCCTGCGCGCACGCCTGTGCTCCCCGACGCAGTCGGTTCAGTGCTTGTGCTCATCGGGTGCAGGTCGGGCGGTCGGCCTCCGGCAGTGCACGCGGCTTGCCGCCCGCACGCACCTCGTAGCCGATCGGCGCGGCGTCCGAGACCGGGTAGGCCGTGCCGTCGACTCGCATGACGGCGGCGCCGGTGCCGAAGGACATCCGGAAGCGCTTGGCCTTGAACGTCTCGGTGTCCTGGCCCGCCTCGAGCGTCTGATTGGCGATGAGCGCCTCCCCCGCGCCGTTCTCCAGGCACACGCTCACCGGGCCCATCGGCCGGATCTGCAGCCGCACGGCGGTCTTCCGGCGTGGCGTCCGCTTGCGCTCGGAGCCCTGATCGTCGGCCGCGGGAGCCGGCGTGGCGGTCGGCGTCGGTTGCGCGGACCGCTCGTCCGACGGGCCGTCGCCGCCCCAGGTGCCGAGGAGGTAGAGCGCGGCGACCAGCGCGATCACGCCGGCGAGCACGGGCATCCACGGCGCCAGCACCGGGCGCCGCGGCCGCCTGCGGCGGGCGCCGAGGTTGGTGCCGAACGGCGTGAGCTCCTGACCGGACGGGCGCTCGTAGCGCTGCCGATAGTCCTCGACGAGGTTGCGGGAGTCCAGGCCGAGGTAGTCCGCGTAGGTGCGCAGGAACGTCTTGACGAACGTGGGGCCGGGCAGCAGCTCCCACTCCTCGTTCTCGAGCGCGCGCAAGTACTTGGCCCGGATCTTCGTCGCCGCTTCGACCTCGGTGATGTCGATCCGGTTGCGCATGCGCGTCTCGCGCAGCTGGTCCCCGATCTCCTGCATCCGGGCCCTTAGGCTACGTCACCGTCCTCATCGTCCGGGACCGCCACGGTCTCGCCGCGCTCCTCGAGCGCCACGAGGACGCGCGGCACGTCGGCCTCGGAGATGAGCACCTGTCGGGGCTTGGACCCCTCGTAACCGGAAATGACGCCGCGCCGCTCGAGCATGTCGATCAGCCGTCCCGCGCGTGTGTACCCGAGCCGCAGGCGGCGCTGCAGCATCGACGTCGACGCGGTCTGCATCTCGGCGACCAGGCGGATCGCTTCGCCCAAGAGCGGATCCTCGTCGGGATCGAAGCCGTCCTCGGCGCCGCTCTCGACGACCTCCGCCTCGGCCTCCTCGAGCAGCTCCTCGCGGAACTCCGGCTCGCCCTGCTTGCGCCACTGCTCGGTCAGCTGCGCGATCTGGTCCTCATCGACGTAGGCGCCCTGGATCCGCTGCAGGCGCGAGGACCCGACCGGCGCGAACAGCATGTCACCCTGCCCCAGCAGCGTCTCGGCCCCGTTCTGGTCGAGGATCACGCGCGAGTCGGTCTGCGAGGACACGGCGAACGCGATGCGGCTCGGCACGTTGGCCTTGATCATGCCGGTGATCACGTCCACGCGCGGGCTCTGGGTGGCGAGGACGAGGTGGATCCCGACCGCGCGCGCCTTCTGGGCGAGCCGGATGATCGAGTCCTCCACGTCGGCGGGGGCGACCATCATCAGGTCGGCGAGCTCGTCGATCACGCACAGGATGTAGGGCAGCGCCTGCTCCCCGCGCCGCTCGCGCACCTTGTTCATCTCGATCAGGCTGCGGGTGCGCGCGAGCGCCATGTAGGAGTAGCGCTGCTCCATCTCGCGCACGAGGTTCTGCAGCGCGGTCGCCGCCTGCTTGGGCGACGTGATGACCGGGGTGAGCAGGTGCGGGATCGAGTCGTAGTGGTTGAGCTCGACCTGCTTGGGGTCGACGAGCACGAGGCGGACCTCGTGCGGCGTGGCGCGCAGCAGGATCGAGGCGAGCATCGCGTTGACGGCGCCCGACTTGCCCGCGCCGGTGGTCCCGGCGACCAGCAGGTGCGGCATCTTGGCGAGGTCGGCGCCGATCGCGCTGCCGGCGACGTCCTTGCCCAGCCACACCGTCAGCGGCGACCAGCCCTCCGGCGGCGCCTGCATGACGTCGCCGAGGTGCACGATCCGGCGGCGCGCGTTGGGCACCTCCACGCCGACCGCCTGCTTGCCGGGGATCGGGGCCAGGATGCGGATGTCGGATGCCGCGAGCGCGTAGGCCAGGTCGTCCTTGAGCTGGGCGACCTTGGCGACCTTGATGCCCGGCGCCAGGCGGAGCTCGTAGCGGGTGATGTGCGGGCCCGCGACCATGCCGATCACGCGCGCCTCGACCCCGAAATGGCCCAGCGCCTCGACGAGCTGGGCGGCGACCTTCTCCTGCCCCACGGTGTCGGGCCGGTTGGCGTCGGCGGTCGAGCGCGTCAGGAAGCGCGGGTCCGGGACGGTCCAGACGAAGTCCGGCGAGTCGGTGACCGAGCGGCGCAGGCGGCCCTGCGGGGTGAGGTCCTCGGGCTTGACGTCGCGGCCGCCGCGCAGGACGCCGGGCTCGTCGGTGTCCGGGTCCTCGGCGAGCCGGGGGGTGTCGGGCTCGGTTTCCGGCTCGGGCCGGCTTGAGCCCTCCGCCGCCGGCTCGCCTGGGCCCTCCGCCACGGGGTCAGACCCTTGATCCGGCCATGCTGTCGCTGGGTCTGACCCCGATTGCGTCTCCGGTGCGCCGTCGTAGAGGTCCGGGAAGCGGTCGGCGCCGGACCAGAACTCCCGCCGGTCGGCCCGCGTGACCGCGGTGACGTCGGCCTCCTCGAGCGCGGCGAGCTCCTCGCGCGGCGAGCGCCGGCGCGTGACGGCGGTGCGCACGGGCTCGGCGCCCCGGCGCAGCCTGCGACCGGTCGTGGTGACCGAGTCGCCGGTGGCCTTGAGCACGCTCGCCACGCTCGCGCCCGTGAGCAGCAGCACGCCGGCGAGGAACAGGAAGACGGCCACGATGTGCGAGCCGACGTCGCCCAGCAGCGCGGACGTCAGGTCGTAGAGCCCCTCGCCGACCAGGCCGCCGTTGTCCTCCACCGCTTCGGAGCCGCCGAGGCCGAGCGTCCCGGCCGCGAGGCCGAGGCAGCCCGCGACGAACATGCACGCCCCGCCGGCGCGGAACGGCCGCACGGTCGGCAGCACCGGTCGCATCACCAGCACGGCGCCGGCCGCCAGCAGCGCGACGGGGACGACGTAGTGGACCGCGCCGACGAGCCGGCGCAGGCCGTCGACGAGCGCACTCCCGGCCTCGCCGCCGTCCCAGCCGAGGTAGACGAGGAACGCGAGGAAGACGGCGAGCGCGACGAGCGCCATGCCGAACAGGTCCCAGTGGCGCTGCTCGAGCGCGGGCATGCGGCCGCGCCACGCCGAAGGCGGCGCGGAGCGGCGGGCGCGCGGCTTGCGGCGGGCGGCGGGCATGGGTCCGGATCCGGTTCGACGGCGGGACGCGGGCTCCTTCCCTCCCGGTTATCCACTCCTAAGGCGAGCGCCGTACTCTTCCGGCGTATGGAGGCCTCCGACCGTGCCGTGCGCGTCCTCGTGGTCGAGGACGACCAGGAGATCGCCCAGGTGCTGCAGCGCGCGCTGCGGCTCGAGGGCTACGACGTCAAGCTCGCCGGCGACGGGATCGCCGCGCTCGACGAGGTGCACGCGTTCCTGCCCGACATCCTCATCCTGGATCTCGGCCTGCCGCGGATGGACGGCATCGACGTCGCCCGCCGGCTGCGCAAGGACTCCGACGACACCCCGATCCTCATGCTCACCGCGCGCGACGCGCTCGACGCGCGCGTCGAGGGCCTCGACGTCGGGGCCGACGACTATCTCGTCAAGCCGTTCGAGCGCCAGGAGCTGCTCGCGCGGATGCGCGCCCTGCTGCGCCGGCGTCCGCCGCGCGGCATGGCCCCGCTCCGCGTCGGCGACCTGACGCTCAACCCCGACACGCACGAGGTGCATCGGAGCGAGCGCGTGATCGAGCTCACCCAGCGCGAGTTCGAGCTGCTCGAGTACCTGATGCGCAACGAGCGGCTGGTGATCTCGCGCCAGAAGCTGCTCGACGAGGTGTGGGGCTATGACCCGTTCTCCATCACGAACACGATCGAGGTGTTCGTGTCGAACCTCCGGAGGAAGCTGGAAGCCGGTGGCGAGCCCAGGCTCCTTCATACGGTCCGCGGCGCAGGCTACGTCCTCCGCGTATAGGCGGCTGCCGATCCGCTGGCGGCTCGCCGGCGGCTCGGCCCTGCTGACGCTCGTGATCCTGCTCGGCTTCGCGGCGATCGTCGGCGTCCTCACCACCCGGCGCATCCAGTCGGACTTCAACCGCCAGCTCGTCGACGCCGCCGACGAGCTCAAGCAGAAGGTCGAGCTCCGGGTGCTGATCGACGAGAACGGCGCCGCCCGCGACATCCGGCTGAGCAAGGACAGCCCGGACCTCGACGACTTCGCGGCCACCGAGAATGCGGTGATCCGCGTCGTGTTCCTCGACGGCGAGCTGATCGCGCGCACGGCCAGCGCCCCCTACCTGCCGCCACCACGTGCTGTCAGGCAGGACTACGACGGCTACCGGATCGAGTCGCGGCCGGTCCCGACCACGCGCGGCACGTTCTACGTCCAGTACGCGCGC
>Ga0136617_10006375_pt1 | contig 10545 bp, 7 predicted proteins | sample AntDrymUQ3222106_2_FD_129672 | JGI IMG/M metagenome (GOLD analysis project Ga0136617, IMG submission 129672) | Polar desert sand microbial communities from Dry Valleys, Antarctica - metaG UQ322 (21.06) | ecosystem: Environmental > Terrestrial > Soil > Desert | place: Antarctica: Dry Valley...
GACAGCGAGATGCGCCGCCGCTCGAGGTCGATGTCGATGATCTTGACCATGACGCTGTCGTTGACCTGCACGACCTGCTCGGGGATCTCCACATGGCGCTCGGCGAGCTCGGAGATGTGCACGAGGCCTTCGATGCCCTCCTCGACCCGGACGAAAGCACCGAACGGCACCAGCTTGGTGACCTTGCCGGGGACGATCTGACCGATCTGATGAGTACGGGCGAAGTGCTGCCAGGGGTCTTCCTGGGTCGCCTTGAGCGACAGCGAGACCCGCTCGCGGTCCATGTCGACGTCGAGCACCTCGACGGTGACCTCGTCGCTGACCGTGACGACCTCGCTCGGGTGGTCGATGTGCTTCCACGACAGCTCCGAGACGTGCACGAGCCCGTCGACGCCGCCGAGGTCGACGAACGCGCCGAAGTTGACGATGGACGACACGACGCCCTTGCGGATCTGGCCCTTCTGAAGCTGGGTGAGGAAGTTCTGGCGGACCGCGGACTGTGTCTGCTCGAGCCAGGCGCGACGCGAGAGCACGACGTTGTTGCGGTTCTTGTCGAGCTCGATGATCTTGGCCTCGATGCGCTGACCGACGTACGGCTGCAGGTCGCGGACCCGCCGCATCTCCACGAGGGAGGCGGGCAGGAAGCCGCGCAGGCCGATGTCCAGGATCAGGCCACCCTTGACGACCTCGATGACGGTGCCTTCGACGACGCCGTCGTCCTCCTTGACCTTCTCGATGTCACCCCACGCGCGTTCGTACTGGGCGCGCTTCTTGGACAGGATCAGGCGACCCTCCTTGTCCTCCTTCTGCAGGACAAGGGCCTCGACGGCGTCCCCGACGGAGACGACCTCGCTGGGATCGACGTCGTGCTTGATCGACAGCTCGCGCGAGGGGATGACGCCCTCGGTCTTGTAGCCGATGTCGAGCAGGACCTCGTCGCGGTCGACCTTGACGATGGTCCCGTCGACGATGTCTCCGTCGTTGAAGTACTTGATGGTCAGATCGATCGCGGCGAGGAAGTCTTCCTCAGAGCCGATGTCGTTGACCGCGACCTGGGGTGTCGCAGATGGTGCCTCGATGCTGCTCGTCATAGGGCTAGTCGTCATTGGGTGTGGAGCTCCGGATGGATGGGGTCGTGCGGGCGCTGTGGACAGCCATTTGATCGCGAGGTGCCGAAGATCCCGGATGGTTCGAGGAGTTGCACGACAAGGCGCGAGCACGAGCCTGCTCGGTCTGAGGTCATGCAGGCTGACAACGCACCTGCAAGGGTACGTGTTGGCTCGCGCGAGGGTCAACGCGCCCCCTGCCCCGTTCACGCGACAGGGGCGAGGAACGCAGCGAGGGCCGCAGCGTACATCGCGGTGTCGGCCGCGCCCATCAGCTCCCGCGCCGAGTGCATCGCGAGCTGCGGCGCGCCGACGTCGACGGTCGAGATTCCGGTACGTGCGGCGGTGATCGGCCCTACCGTCGACCCGCACGGCAGGTCGGCGCGATGGACGTACCGCTGCATCGGGACGTCGGCCTGGTCGCAGGCGAGGGCGAACGTCGCGGCGCTGGCGGCGTCGGTGGCGTAGCGGACGTTCTGGTTGACCTTGAGCACCGGGCCGCCGTTGACGGAGATGGGGTGCGACGGCTCGTGGCGCTCAGGGTAGTTGGGGTGCGTGGCGTGTGCCATGTCTCCGGAGGCGGAGACGGATCCGGCGACGGCACGGTGGAAGTCCTCGCGGGTGCCGCCGGCGACGAGCACGATGCGTTCCAGGACCGTACCGAGCAGCTCGGAGAAGGCGCCGCGGTCGGACATGCTGCCCACCTCCTCGTGGTCGAAAAGCGCGAGGACCGGCGTCATGCCGTCGGTAGGGTCCGAAGTCGCGGCGATCATCGCCGCCGTGCCGGCGAAGCACGTGACCTGGTTGTCCAGGCGTGGGGCGCTCACCAGGTCGCCGTCGCGCCCGATCACGCCGCTGGGCGCGAGGTCATGGGTCATCAGCTCCCACCCGAGGATCGTTGCCGGCTCCAGCTCCAGCTCATCGGCGAGGAAGTCCGTCAGCGACGCCGGGTGTGTCCCGGTCCCCCACACGGCGTCGAGATGGCGCTGTGGGTCGAGCTCGACCCCCTTGCGGTCGTCTGAGAGGTGGATGGCCAGCTGCGGCACCCGCAGCACCGGACGGTCGATGTGCACGAGCCGCTGCGTGGCGCGTCGGCCGTCCCGCACGCTCACCCTCCCGGCCAGCCCGAGGTCGCGGTCCAGCCAGGAGTTGAGCCACGCACCGCCGTACGGCTCGAGTGCGACGAGTTGCCAGCCGGCCCGCGAGAGGTCGGGACGCTGCTTGACCCGCAGGTTCGGGCTGTCGGTGTGGCCGCCGACGATCCGGAACGGCGTCGCCGGCCCGTCGGCGGACTCCGTCGACCAGGCGATCAGCGAACCGCCGCGTACGACGTAGAAGCGGCCGGGATTCCCTGCCCAGCCGTCGGTCGGGTCTAGCTCGACGAACCCGGCCGCCCGTAGCTGCGCAGCCACCGCGTCGCACACATGGAAAGGCGTGGGTGAGGCGTCGATGAATGAGCACAAGTCCACTGACGAGGCCGGGGGCATGCCAAGACAGTCCTATCGATCAGTTACCTGATGGGCCATGCGACGTGAGCATACAGTCGTGCGCGTAGCCCAGTTGGGCATGTTTGGACCAATAATGGCATTCCGGGTGTTCGAAATGCGCTCTTTCGCCTTAAACATAAACCGTAGTCTCATTGGTGGCGTAACGCTCGCCCTCTCCCCGACCGGTCTCGCCCTGGCGTCGCCGGCCCAGGCCAACCACGTCCAGGCAACTACAAGGGACGGAACATCGATTCCCATCTCCGTCAAGCTCAAGGTCGGTGCCGATTTGCTCGGCCAGACCGAAGTCCTCGACATCCAGGGCGGTATCGCGAAGAGCGACACCAACGGCCCGAACACCGTCGCGAAGGCCAGCAGCGGCACCAGCTCCCTCGGCGGCAGGCGAAGGCGACCGGCCAGAACGGTGGCGCGAGTGTCAAGTACAAGGCGCCTACAGTGCGGGTCAGAAAGGTCGGCGGCATCCAGGACGACGAGGTGCAGCCAGGTGCACTCAGAAGATCCAGCTCGGAGGCGGCTCATTCGTCCTGATCTCGGTCCTGGACAGCCGGACAAGTTCGAGAGCAACGACGGCACCAAGGCCTCTGGCCATGTCGTTCCGTCCAGGTCAAGGTCGTCCTGAATGGTCTTGCCACTGCCAACGTCAAGCTCTTGGAGCTGGACACCACCGCGGTGGCGCCCAAGGGCATCACCCGGATCGGCTGATTCACCTCAACCGAGCACAGCGAAGTTGGAGGCGGCCGCACGCAGGTGCGCTGAGAATCGTTTCAAGTAGGAGAGGTCGGGCCCGGTCATCACGCCGGGCCCCCGCCTCCCTTCCCCTCCCCACTCCCCACCCGTCATCCGCAGGTTTTGGCCCCTCGATCCGCAGGTCTTGGTCCCTTGATCCGCAGGTCTTGGCCCCTCGATCCGCGAGCGGACCGTCGGCCCACCACTGCACCGGGCGTACCTTTGCTTCACCGAGGGTGCAACCTCGGTGAAGCAACGCCGTACCAGGAGAACCTGGTATAGAAGTGAATCCCCTACTGCTGGACCGCTCAGTGCCCGGCTTCGTGCCAGGTCTGTCCGATCCCCACCGAGACGTCGAGCGGCACCGCAAGGTCGGCCGCCTGAGCCATCTCCGCACGTACGAGGACCTCCACGGTCTCCAGCTCCCCGGGTGCGACTTCCAGGACCAGCTCGTCGTGGACCTGCAGCAGCAGGCGCGATGACAACCCCGTCACACGCAACGCACGATGAACTCCGAGCATGGCCACCTTGATGATGTCGGCGGCGGAGCCCTGGATTGGGGCGTTGAGCGCCGCACGCTCTGCCATCTCACGCCGTTGGCGGTTGTCGCTCGTCAGGTCGGGGAGGTAGCGACGGCGACCCATGATCGTCTCGGTGAAGCCGGTCCTACGCGCCTCCTCGACGATCCCGCGCAGGTAGTCGCGGACACCACCGAACCGCTGGAAGTACTCGTCCATCAGGCCCTGTGCGTCGCGCGCGTCGATCTTGAGCTGCTGGGACAACCCGTACGCCGACAGACCGTAGGCGAGCCCGTAGTTCATCGCCTTGATCTTGCTGCGCATGGCACCGGTGATCGCGTCGGGCTCGGCCCCGAACACCCTCGATGCCATCACGGTGTGGAAGTCCTCGCCGGAGTTGAACGCCTGGATCAGGCCGGTGTCGCGTGACAGGTCTGCCATGATCCGCATCTCGATCTGGCTGTAGTCGGCGGTCAGCAACGCCTCGAAGGCGTCGCCGACGCAGAACGCCGACCGGATCCGCCGGCCGGACTCGGTGCGGATGGGGATGTTCTGCAGGTTGGGGTCGGTCGAGCTCAGCCGACCCGTCGAGGCGATGGTCTGGTTGAACGTGCTGTGGATCCGGCCGTCGGAAGCAATCGTCTTGCGCAGACCCTCGACGGTCTGACGCAGCCTCGTGACGTCGCGGTGGTCGAGCAGATGCGCCAGGAACGGATGCTCGGTCTTGTCGAAGAGGATCTGCAGGGACTCGGCATCGGTCGTGTACCCGGTCTTGGTGCGCTTGGTCTTGGGCATCGCGAGCTCGTCGAAGAGCACGACCTGCAGCTGTTTGGGCGACCCGAGGTTGATCTGTGCGCCGATCACGTCGTACGCGGCGTCGGCCGCGGTGCGTACGCGATCGGCGAACTCGTCCTCGAGGGTCTGCAGATAGGCGTCGTCGGCCGCGATCCCGGCCCGCTCCATGTCGGCGAGCACGCCGACGAGCGGGATCTCGACGGACTTGAGCAGGCCGGCGCCGCCGAGCTGCTCGAGCTCGGTGTCGAAGGCCACCGCGAGGTCCGCGACAGCGCGCGCCCGCAACATGGCCGTCGTCTCCTCGAGGCGGTCACCGGTGTCGAGGGTGAGCTGACCGGAGTCGTCTGCGTCCTCGCGCAGCTCACGGTGCAGGTAGCGCAGCGTGAGGTCGGCAAGGTCGTACATCCGCTGGTCGGGGCGAGCGACGTAGGCCGACAGCGCCGTGTCGGAGACGAGTCCGCGCAGGAGCCAGCCGCGCGCCTGCAGCGCGAGCGACGGGCCCTTGGCGTCGTGCATGGCCTTGGGGCGTGTCTCATCGGCGAGCCAGTCGGCGACCGCGGCGTCGTCCTCGGGGGAGAAGGTGGTGGTGTCGGCCCAGGCCGCGGCGTCATCGGCGAGTGCGACGGCGATCGCCCGGACATCACCGGTGCCACTGGCCCACGAACCCTCGACGGCTACACCGGTGCGCACTCCCGCGGGCGCGTTGGACTCCAGCCAGGATGCAACCGTGCCGGGCTGCAAGATGGTCGCGTCGAGGTCGAACCCCTCTTGGGCGTCGGGCTCGTCGGAGGTGAGGGAGGCGAACAACCTGTCGCGCAGCACCCGGAACTCCAACCCGTCGAAGACGCGGTGGATGGCGTCGCGGTCCCACGGCTGCAGGAGGAGACCGTCGGGGCGATGCTCCAGCTCCAGGTCACACACCAACGCGTTGATGCGGCGGTTGCGGAGCACGTCGCCCAGGTGGTCACGCAAGGACTGGCCGGCTTTGCCCGGCACCTGGTCCACGTCACGCACTAAGGTCTCGAGGTCGCCGAACGTCTCGATCCACTTGGCGGCCGTCTTGGGACCGACGCCGGGCACACCCGGCAGGTTGTCGCTGGTCTCGCCCACCAGCGCGGCCAGGTCGGGGTAGTGCGCCGGCGTGACGCCGTACTTGTCGTGGACCGCCTGCGGTGTCATGCGGGCCAGGTCAGAGACGCCCTTGCGGGGGTAGAGCACGGTGGTGCGCTCGCTGACCAGCTGGAACGCGTCGCGGTCCCCGGTGCAGATCAGCACCTCGAAGCCGTCTGCTTCGGCCTGCGTCGCGAGCGTGCCGATGATGTCGTCCGCCTCGTACCCGACCTTCTCCAGGGAGACGACGGCTAGGGCGTCGAGCACTTCCTTGACCAAGGAGACCTGTCCGTTGAACTCCGGCGGCGAGGCCGACCGATTGCCCTTGTAGTCGGCGTAGTGCTCCAGCCGGAACGTCTGGCGCGAGACGTCGAACGCCACAGCGACGTGGGTCGGAGCCTCGTCCCGCAGCACGTTGATGAGCATCGAGGTGAACCCGTAGACGGCGTTGGTGGGCTGGCCGGTCGAGGTGGAGAAGTTTTCCACCGGCAGCGCGAAGAACGCGCGGTACGCGACCGAATGGCCGTCGATCAGCAGGAGGCGTTTGCGTGCGTCGGGTGCGGATGCCACCCCACGACTCTAGCGGCCGGCGCCGACACGAAAGGCGGCCACGGTAGGCGCCGGGTCAGGACTCGGGCACGCCCGGCTCGGACGTGAGGAACGCCAGGTCTGCAGTACGCTGCCGGCGGCGCAGAGTGCGGCGGACGGCGATCAGACGACCGGTGCCCTTTGAGCTCGTGGCCATCCCGACGAACTTCGAGCGAAGCGCGCTGGTCTGCGCCCCGCGGACGACGGCCACCTGTCCGAAGCCGAGCCTGGTGAGGAAACGGTGTGCGTCGCGTGACGAGGCCGGCGCCGTGGTCAGCACAAGCTCACAGTCATGCTCCTCGGCCCAGCTGACCGCGGCTGACATCAGGACCGAGGCCACCGACTTGCGCCGGAAGCGCGGACCGATGTGCAGGTCACTGACCACCATCGTCTGCGTGCAGTGGATCGGTGTGATCGCCTGCAGACGTACCGCGACGACGCCGACGATGGCGCCGTTGAGAAGGGCGACCAGAAGTCGCTTGACCGGGTCTGCGTTGTGGGTGCTGATCGCCGCAGCCGACTCCGCGATCTTGGGCTCACGCCAAGCGCCGGCGCCGATGCCCTCGGCTGTGTCCTTCTCTACCGCATCGACACAGCTTCCCCACAGCTCGATGAGTGCACTCGCATCCTCTGGCTCGGCATCGCGCACCACAATCGGCAATCGGGACACACGCTCTCCTTCATGGGTCTGCTGCTCGACACTCGCCCGGACCTGCCACACTACGCCCGGAGTCGGCGCACCGTCACCCTTGTCGCCAGCCCCGCCCCCGTCGCCGATCGCTGAGGTAGGAGGTCCGAGGTGTTCATCGGAGCAGGGACTGCCGTTAACGTCGTGGCGGTCCTGGTCGGGTCCGGTGCCGGAATCCTGCTCGGACACCGGCTGCCGGAGCGTACCCGCACGATCGTCACCGACGTCCTGGGGCTTGTCACGCTCCTAATCGCGGCCCTGTCGGTCTCGGCCGTCCTTGACCCCGTCCTGACCGGTGCAGTGGGTGACCAGGCGCCTGTGCTGATCGTTCTCGGCGCCCTGCTCGTCGGTGCGATCATCGGATCATTGCTGCGCCTCGAGGACCGCATCGCAGCCCTCGGTGGTCGGTTGCAACGACGACTCGCACCCGCCGACTCTCCCGCTGATCGCCAGCGCTTCATCGAGGGATTCCTCACGGCGTCACTCCTGTTCTGCGTGGGGCCGCTGACCATCCTCGGGTCGCTGACCGAGGGCATGGGGGATGGCGCCGACCAGCTGGTGCTGAAGTCTGTGCTCGACGGGTTCGCCGCCGTCGCCTTCGCCGCCGCTTTCGGAGTCGGCGTCATGGCGTCAGCGCTGTCGGTGCTCGTCATCCAGGGCACACTGACGGCCGCCGGTGCCTTGGTCGGCGCTTTCGTCCCCGATCCGCACCTGGCCGCGTTGACCGCGACCGGCGGGATAGTCCTCGCCGCCGTCGGGTTGCGACTTCTGGCCATCCGGTCCGTGGCCGTCGCCGACCTGTTGCCCGCGCTCATCATCGCGCCGGCACTGACACAGCTCGTGATCGTGCTGCGATGAGCCTGCGACACCGCCACCACGAGAGGCAGGAACAATCGTGCAACGGTTCGGCAGATGTCGGGCTAATCGTGTCCTCCGAGCGCAGATGTCGCTATGCTCCGGCACAGCCCCCGGCGGTCCGGTTCTGGACGCTTCATCCCCGACAAGGCGACAGGAGCTTGATGTGCGTCTGCGAATAGCGGCACTGCTTGCACTGATCATGGGCGCGCTGCTGCTCGGAGGGATCGCCTCCCCCGCCGCTTCGACCGGTACCACCGCGCCGTCTGCGGCCCCGCAGGCGGCCGAGGAGAAGATCACCGTCCAGGGCCGCTTGATCAACAAGTCCACGTCCGGGCAGACCAATGTCGCCGGCGCCACCATCACGGTCACCGACGCCAGCGGCGAGGAAACCACCACCGAGAGCGACGAGAACGGGCAGTACTCGGTCGACGTACCGTACGAGCAGGGTGACCTGACCGTCGAGCTCGATGAGTCGACGCTGCCCGAGGGCGTCGCGCTGCGCGAGGGCGCCAGAAACCCCATCAGGGTGAAGGTCGAGAGCACGCTGCCGGTGACGATCACCTTCGTGCTCGGCCCCGGTGACCGGCAGGTTGCCTCAGCGCTGGACCAGATTCCCCAGAACCTCTACAACGGTCTGTACTTCGGCGTCATCTTGGCGCTCGGTGCACTTGGCTTGTCGATGATCTTCGGCACGACCGGCCTGACCAACTTCGCCCACGGCGAGCTGGTCACGTTCGGGGCCATCCTCACCTACACGTTCAACGCGACGTTCGGCCTGTCGATCTGGATCGCGGCGTTGCTCGCGATCGCATTCTCGGCGGCGTTCGGCCTGGTGCAGGACCTGTTCTTCTGGCGACCACTGCGCAACCGCGGCACCGGACTGATCGCCATGATGATCGTCTCGATCGGCCTGCAGTTCTTCCTGCGCAACATCTTCCAGTTCTTCACCGGCGGGCGCACTGCCAACTACCGCGAGTACACCACGCCACCTGGCATCACCCTCGGCCCGGTGACGTACACCGTACGAGACCTGGTTTGCCTCGGCGTCGCCATCGTCCTGCTCCTGTCGGTCACGCTTGCCCTGTCACGGACCCGGATCGGCCGGGCCACCCGGGCCATCGCCGACAATCCCTCCCTGGCGGCGTCGACCGGTATCAACGTCAACCGGGTGATCACCATCGTGTGGACGGTCGGAACGTTGCTCGCCGGCACCTGCGGTGTGTTGCTCGGCTTCAGCCAGTCCGTCAAGTTCGATCTCGGTGCGCAGATCCTGCTGGTGATGTTCGCGGCCATCACGGTCGGCGGGCTTGGCTCGATCTGGGGTGCGATCGTCGGCAGCCTCGTCGTCGGAATGCTCATCGAGATGTCCACGATGGTCATCCCCTCGGAGCTGAAGATCGCCGCTGCGCTGTTCGTCCTCATCTTGATCCTGCTCGTCAGACCCCAGGGCCTGTTCGGACGCAGAGAACGAATCGGCTGAGGACAGGAGAGGAGGAAGATCATGACGATCATCATCGATGCACTTCGCGCGGCGGTCTCCATCGAGGCGGCCTACTTCTGTCTCACCGCGATCGGGCTCAACGTCCAGTTCGGATTCGCGGGTCTGCTCAACTTCGGCCAGGCCGGGTTCGTGGCCGTCGGTGCGTACGGGTTCGCCGTGGCGGTCGCGTCGTTCAACCTGCCGTTCTTCGTGGCGATCCTCGTCGGGCTGACGTGCACGGCGATCCTCGCGCTGATCCTCGGCATCCCGACGCTGCGACTGCGCGCGGACTACCTGGCTATCGCGACCATCGCGGCCGCCGAGGTCATCCGGTTGTTCTTCGGCGCATCGTTCAAGGAGTACTTCAACGGCCGAGACGGCGTGACCGGGTTCTCCGACGCCTTCCAGGGTGCCAACCCGTACTCCGGTGAGGTGCTCGGCTTCCGCCCGGACGACTTCTGGGTGATGACGATCGGGTGGATCCTGGTCGTGTTGTCCAGCATCTTCTTGTGGTCTCTGATGCGTTCACCTTGGGGCCGCGTGCTCAAGTCAATCCGCGAGGACGAGGAGGCCGTACGCAGCCTCGGCAAGAACGTCTACTCGTACAAGATGCAGGCGCTGATCCTCGGCGGCATGGTCGGGTGCTTGGGCGGGTTCATCCTGGCGCTGGGCCAGAACTCGGTCCAGCCGGACAACTTCAGCTCGGACCTGACGTTCATCGTCTACACGATGCTCATCCTCGGTGGGGCTGCCCGAATCTTCGGGCCGATCTTTGGCGCGGTCGTATTCTGGGCCTTCCTGTCGCTGATCAGCGGGATCCTCGGGCGCCTGACCGAGAGCGGTGATCCGGTGATCCCGAGCTGGCTCATGACCGACGACCAGGTGGGATCGGTGCGCTTCATGATCGTCGGGATCGCCCTGATGCTGCTGATGATCTTCCGTCCCCAGGGAGTCTTCGGCGACCGGAAGGAGATTGCGCTCGATGCCCGATAACGACGAACCAATCCTGGTTGCGGACAACGTCACCCGGAAGTTCGGTGGCTTGACGGCCGTCGACGTCGATCACGTGGAGATCCCCCGTCACAAGATCACCGCACTGATCGGACCCAACGGTGCCGGAAAGACGACGTTCTTCAACCTGCTCACGGGGTTCGACGAGACCGATTCGGGC